>Ga0209745_1000893_pt1 | contig 18000 bp, 14 predicted proteins | sample BarGraNGADG00312_FD_184495 | JGI IMG/M metagenome (GOLD analysis project Ga0209745, IMG submission 184495) | Arctic peat soil microbial communities from Barrow, Alaska - Barrow Graham LP Ref core NGADG0004-312 (SPAdes) (version 2) | ecosystem: Environmental > Terrestrial > Soil > Wetlands > Peat...
CACCCAGCTGTTCGGCGACCGGATGATCGTTGCCAACGCCACCGGGTGCTCGTCGATCTTCGGCGGCAACCTGCCGACCACGCCCTACACGACCAACGCCGACGGCCGCGGCCCGGCCTGGTCGAACTCGCTGTTCGAGGACAACGCCGAGTTCGGACTGGGTATGCGAATCGCGCAGGAGTTGCAGCACGCTGAGGCCCGCCGGCTCCTCGAACTCCTTCGTAACGAGGTCGGCCACGACCTCGCTGACGCCCTGCTTGCCGCCGACCAGTCAGAGGAGGCCGGCCTCGCCGAGCAGCGCGCCCGCGTCGCAGAGCTCAAGCGGGTGCTGGGGAGGCATCTCGAAACGGTCCCTGAGGAGCAGCCGAGGAACGCCCTTCGAGACACGCCACTTCGCGAGCTCAGTGGCGTTCCTCAGGACCCGCAAGCGTCACGAAGGGCCGCCGACGCCAGCAACTCACCTGCCCTTCGTGACGCCGGGGGTTCGTTCCTCACCCCCGCGTCCTCAGGGACCGTTGCGGACCAGGCCCGGGCGTTGCTCTCCCTGGCGGACGAGCTGGTGGACAAGGCGGTGTGGATCGTCGGCGGCGACGGGTGGGCCTACGACATCGGCTATGGCGGCCTCGACCACGTGCTGAGCAGCGGCCGGAACGTCAACATCCTTGTCCTCGACACCGAGGTGTACTCCAACACCGGCGGGCAGGCGTCCAAGGCGACGCCGCGTGGCGCGACGGCGAAGTTCGCGACCGCGGGCAAGTCGACACCGAAGAAGGATCTTGGTCTGCTGGCCCAGGCCTACGGCAATGTCTACGTCGCCCAGCTGGCCATCGGGGCGAACCAGCAGCAGACCATCCGCGCGATGTTGGAGGCGCAGGCGTGGCCCGGGGCGTCGCTGCTGATCGCCTATTCCACCTGCATCGCGCACGGTATCGACATGGCGACCTCGATGAGCCACCAGAGCGAAGCTGTCGCCAGCGGGTACTGGCCGCTGTACCGGTACCGTCCCGGAACGGAGGGCTCGCCGCTGCATCTCGACAGCAAGGCGCCGACCCTCCCGGTGAGAGATTTCATGATGAACGAAACGCGCTTTTCGATGCTGGCACGGGCAAATCCGGCCAGGGCGGAGCAATTGGCATTGCTTGCACAAGCGGATGCCGACGAACGCTGGCACTATTACTCGCAACTGGCGGGACTCGAACGAGCCCTGCCGGTCGTCAAGGAGGAATCATGAGCCCCCAGATGGGCACCAGCTACCTCGGACTGTCTCTGAGCGGGCCGCTGATCGCTTCAGCTTCGCCACTGACCGGCCGCATCGACTCCCTGCTGGCCCTTGAGGCCGCCGGAGCTTCCGCGGTCGTCCTGCCGTCCCTCTTCGAGGAGGAGGTGGTCGACGAAGAGACGCAACTGGCGGACATGATGCAAACCGGTGAGGACTTCGCAGAGTTCTCGGGTGGTCCGCTGCCGGACCTCGACCAGCCGAACCTCGGCGCCGGACGTCACCGGAGGTTGCTCCAGCAGGCGAAGGACCAGCTGAAGATCCCGGTGATCGCCAGCCTCAACGCCACCCGTCCCGGCTCCTGGCAGCGGTACGCCACCGAACTGGCCGACGCCGGCGCGGACGCGCTCGAGCTCAACCTGTACGCGGTGGAGGCCAACCCCGCACGGGGGGCTGCCGAGGTCGAGATGGCGCACCTGGCCGCGATCGAAGCCGTGAAGATCGCCGTCGACATCCCGCTCACCGTTAAGCTGTCGCCGTACTACTCGGCGCTGTCGAAGTTCGCCTCACTGGCCGTGGACGCCGGCGCTGACGGCCTGGTGCTGTTCAACCGCTTCTACGCCCCCGACCTCGACCTCGACGACCTGCGGCTCTTCGCTCGGGCCGAACTCTCCGATCCCGACGACCAGCGGCTCGCCCTGCGCTGGCTCGGCATCCTGCGTGGCCAGCTGCCCGAGGTGAGCCTCGCCTGTACCTCCGGCGTCCACACCGGCACGGAGGTAATCAAGGCCATCCTCGTCGGCGCCAACATCGCGTGCACCACCTCCGCCGTCCTGCGCCGCGGCCCGGAGGCGATCACCGAGATCCTCGGCGAGACCGACCGGTGGCTGGACGAGCATGGGTACGCCAGCTTCGACGAACTGCGTGGCGCGATGAGCGCTACGTCGGTGCCCGATCCGTCCACCTACGAGCGGGCCCAGTACCAGGCCGTCCTCAAGTCCTGGCGCCACAGCTGACCCTTCCTCTCTTTCCCGACTTGTCAGAACCTCATCCGGCTATAGCCGAATGAGGTTCTGACAAGTCGGGGGACGGAGGGAGGTAGCTGCGATCAGCGGTGGCGCTGGCCTCGGGCCGGACGTCCGCCGTCGCGCCGGGCGCCCTTGGCCGGTGCGGGTGGGCGCTTCTTCGCCGGTGCCGGCTTGGTCTCTCCGGACGATGCCCGCGCCGCCGCCGTCCGCGAGCTGTTCGCCGTCCGGCCGCGAACGATGCCGATGAACTCCTCGATCAACTCGTTGGGGTTGTCGACCAGCCAGGCCAGGGCGATCGTCGTCGGCTCGGCATCCGTGACCGGACGGTGGATGAGGTCGCGTCGGCTGTGCGACCTGGCGACCGACAGCGGCACGAGCATGACCCCTGCGCCCCAGGCGACGCAGTCGACTCCCGTGGCTTCGTCGTCGTCGCCGACGAAGGTCTCTCCTGCCAGGTCGGCAAGGCTCACCTCGTCGAAGGCGGCCACCGGGTGGTCTCTGGGGGCGACGATCACCGGCACCTCGTCGTAGAGGGGAATGGTGTGCACGCCGTCGGTGTCGATGGGCAGGCGGACGAAGCACATGTCCACGTCGCCGGCGACGAGCGCGGCGCGCTGGCCGGCCTGGGCGACCTCGACCACGTCCAGCGGCACCCTGCGCAGCCGGTCGGCCCAGATCCGGCGCCACTTTGTGAGGGTCACGCCGGGCACGAAGCCGACGCGCAACCCGGGCTCGCCGGAGGCTGCGCCGTGCGCATCAGGTTCGGAGGAGGTCACACAAGCTATCCTGCCCGACGTGAGCCAGACCATGAAGCCAGCCACCGCCGCGAGCAAGCTCGGGATCTACCTCCCGGCCGCACCGGCGGAATTCCAGAACTCGCCGATCACCAGGCAGGAACTGGACGCGCTGCGCTCCGACCCGCCGGAATGGCTCGTCGAGCTGCGACGCAACGGACCCTTCCCGAGGGATGTCGTGGCCCAGAAGCTCGGTGTCTCCCGCTCCGGGCTCGTTCGCGGCGGCATCGAGGATGCGCTGGACGCAGAACAGATCGGCGCCCTGCTCGCCGATCCGCCCGGCTGGCTGATGCACGAGCGCAACTCCTACCGCGACGTGGTCGCCGAGCGCGAGCGCCTGAAGCAGCGCGAGGGCTGATCCCAGCAATGAACCAACCTGGTTCGGTCGCCTGCGTCCTCGCCGTCGTGCTGCTGCCGCTGGCGGCCTGCAGCCCTGCTCCCGCAGCGCCCCTGCCGAAGGTCGGGGTGTCGATGTTCTCCGGCCGCCCCGATCCTTCCTTCACCCTTACAAGGGAGCAGGCTGACGCGCTGAGCTCCTGCCTGAAGACCGGCAGGGCGTTGCCCCACGGCCGGCTCCCGGAAGGGCTGGGGTTTCGCTACTTCAACGTCGCAGGCCTCGAGGCAGCCCCGCTACTGGTGGGCCTGGACGGCGCCTGGCTCGACCAGGGCGGCGAGCCGACCCCGGTCGCCCTGTGCGCCTCCGGCTTCTCGATCCTGCGGGACGCCGCGGTCGGCGCGCTCTCGAGCGATGTCTCTGCTGCCATTCCGAACGGCTGAATGGCGTCCGCCCCGGGCGCGGAGCGGTGTACGAGTGGGCCGTTCCACTGCGGGAGGTTCGCGAGCACTCCTACCGTCGAACCGGTATCCACAGACAAGGACGTAGCCAATGCGGACCAAGGCAATCACGCTGCTGGCAGCCGGCCTGGCGATCACGGGCACATTGCTCCAGGCGCCTGCGACCGCGGAGGCGAAGACCCACCGCGTGCAGACCGTGAAGGCCGACGTGGACGGTGACGGTCGCGGCGACGTGATCAAGGTCTATCGACTGGCGAACAAGTCCAAGTACCGCGCCACCTACAAGATCATCGTGAAGACCGCCAAGAGCAAGAGGGCCGCTCGAATCCTGACGACCACCGGCTCCGCGGAGACCGGTCGCATCAAGAAGCCGCTGGTCACCGTCGCGGCTCTGGACGGGCAGGCGGGCGGCGAGCTCGTGGTCAAGGCGACCGAGAAGACCATGGGCGAGTGGGGCAGCACCAGCTACACGATCCTCACCCTTCGCAAGGGCAAGCTCGTCAAGGAAGCGCCCCCCGCTGGCGCTTGGAAGACGGGCTTCTCTGGCAGCGAGGGCTATTCCAGCGACAGTTGGCTGGTGTTCGACCAGGTCGGGGGTGTCAAGAACTCGCTCCTGTGTACCTCCAGCGAGATCTACGGTTCGCCGATCGTATACGGCTACTCGATCACCGGATCAGCATGGAGCGAGGTAAATGGCAGCCGGGTGTGCAGACCCTTGTCAAGGATCCCCGCTGCTCGCCAGCAGCTGGGTCGGCCTCGGTGACCATCGGGTCCTGAAACGTCGCCGGGCGCTGCGGCCCCTACTGCAAGGCTGAGGTCAGCCGAGCCAGGTTGTCGAACAGTCGGGTCATGATGCCCTGGTGCAGGTGCTCGTCGAGGGTCAGTTCTCGGCTCACCGCCCGGTATTGGTCCTCCACAGCGCGCACGGCGTCGGTGTAGGTGCGTCCGCTGGCCATCAGGGTGACTTCGAGATTCAGCCCGAACGAGCGCATGTCCATGTTGCTGGAGCCGATCACCGCAAGGTCGTCGTCGATCGTGAGGTGCTTGGCGTGCAGGATGTACGGCGCCGGGTAGAGGTAGATCCGCACTCCCGCGCGCAGCAGCACCTCGTAGTACGAGCGCTGGGCGTGGTAGACCATCGGCTGGTCTGCCACCTCGCCAACGAACAGTTCCACGGCCACGCCGCGCTCGGCAGCAGTGGTGATCGCTGCGATCAGGGACTCGTCCGGCACGAAGTACGGACTGGTGATGCTCACCCGGCGGCGGGCCAAGTAGAGCAGCGAGTTGAACAGCTTGAGGTTGTTGTCGTTGTCGAATCCGGGACCGCTGGGCACCACCTGGCAATCGAGGTCGCCGAGGCGGGGGACCGGCAGGATGCTCAGTCTCCCGGCCCGATCGGCGAGCGCCTGCGCCTGGGCGGTAAGGATCACGCCGGTTTCTGAGTACCAGTCGGATAGGAATACCGCGTTCATGGCCTGCACCACCGGCCCCTCGACCCGGGTGACCAGCTCCTGCCACTTCAGCCCGCGCCTGAGGTTGGCCTTTTTGTTGTAGCTGCGGTCGATGAGATTGAGCGACCCCATGAACCCGACCTGGCCGTCCAGCACTAGGATCTTGCGATGGTTGCGGAGGTCGGGACGCTGGTACTTGCCCTTGAGCGGCATTACCGGGAGCATCGGCTGCCACTCCACGCCGATGGCGTCCAGATGTCGGGTCGTGGCCCGATAGCCGGCCACCCGCAGCGATCCGATGTGGTCGAACAGCACGTGGACCGTCAGGCCGCGCTTCACGGCGCGTTCCAGCGCTGCGAAGAACTCCTGTGTCGTGGCGTCAACGCTGAGGATGTAGAACTCGCACAACACGTAGTCTTCGGCGGCGTCCACGGCAGCGGCCATCTGGTGCAGCGCGTCCTCGTAATCCTCGATGAGGGTGGCGGCGTTTCCGCCGATCATCGGCAGCGAGCCGAGGTTCCGGTTCAGGCGGGCGATCGAGCCGACCCATTCCTGGCCGGGCTCCAGCTCAAGCTCGGGCGTGTCCCGGGTGAGCACGTCCAGCATGCCGTTGATTTCGCGCTGCTGGGCGCGACGTCGCTTGGGCAGCTTCGGGTTCCCGATCATGAGGAAGGCGATGATGCCGACGTAGGGGATCAGGAAGATCGCCAGCAGCCACGCCATTGCCGACGACGGGCGCCGGTTCACCGGGATCACCAGAAGCGCGACCAAGCGGACGCCGAGTCCGAGCAGGTCGACGCCGAGCGCGTGCAGCGCAATACCTGTGGGATCCACGGGGCAAAGGTATCGATCAACCCCGTTGTCGCCCGGTCAGCCCAAAAGCAACGTCTCCTCCTCCGGCTGCTGCGGCACTTGCCCGTCGCCGGTCGGGCTGGTTGGATCGTGCCTGCTCGGCCTGGCGCGCCACCTCACACGGGTGGAATAGCCCCCTGGGCCTCAGGCGGGCCGGTCGGCCCGGAACAGCGCACAGCTGATGTCGTAGTAGCGCTCGGTCATCCCCAGTGGCGCCATGCCGAGGCGCGAACAGACCGCCTGCGACGCCGCGTTCTCGGGATAGGTGACAGCGAAGACCTGCTCGAGGTCGTGCGACCAGGCGTGGGCGAGCAGCCGTCCGCCGGCCTCGGTCGCGTAGCCGCGTCCCCAGGCGTCGGGATGGAGGTGCCAGCCCACCTCTGTGTCGGTCGACGGAGCCTTGGTGCCGCTGTGCGGCAACAGCTTGAGCAGGGCGGTGCCGACCGGTCGGTCCTCGCCGCTCGGGACGATTGCCCACACGCCGTGCAGTGGACCGGTGAAGGCGCGCCAGGCAACGATCCTCGCCGTGGCCTCCGCCAGCTCGGTCATCACGGTCGGGGCCGTGCCGAGGAAGCGCATGACATCCCAGCGCGAATAGAGGTCGAAGACGGCGTCCACGTCCTCCGGCGTCCACGGGCGGAGGGTCAGGCGGTCGCTCTGCAACGTCGGCAGCATGCCGCGAGCCTAGCCAACCTCAATGCCCCAGCCAGTTGAGGACGACGGCCACGCTCTCGCGCAGGTAGTTCGCCGGCCAGAAGTACCACGGCGTCCGGCTGCTCACGTGCGTCGCGGGCAGGCCGGCGGACGCTGCGATGCGGCCGGCCCGGTAGACGTGGAACTCGTCGGTGACGAACGCCACCGAATAGCCCGCCGGCAGGAGGCGGTCGAGCAGGACGCGGGTGTTGGCGAAGTTCTCCTCCGTCGAGGTCGACCGGTCCTCGACGACGATGCGGGCATCGGGGACGCCGTGGTCGAGCAGGTACTGGCGCATCGCCACGCCTTCGGGGAGGTCCTCCTGCAGGCCCTGGCCGCCGGAGACCACGACGAGAGCCGACGGGTTCCGCTGGTGGTAGGCCACCGCAACGGCGAGCCGCCCGACCAGCGTGTTGGACAGTTCGCGTCCGTGTACCGCGGCGCCGAGCACGATCACAGCGTCCTCGCGATAGCTGGCATTGTCGGCGTTGCCGTAGCTGGTGAGGAAGACAGAAAGACCTACGACGGCCGCGAGCACGAACGCTGCCGCCGAGGTGAGGATGCGATGCCGCGGGAGCCGGGCGAACCAGATGCCGCCGGCAAGGCAGCCGAGACCAAGGAGGGCAACGAGAGCTGTGCCGAGGGTGAGGTTGGCTGTCACTGCCAGCCAGGCGGCGTTGGCGCTGAAGGCTGCCCCGGCGACGAGGAGGAGTGTCCTGGCCAGCAGGGCCCCGGCGCGTCGCATGTCAGCAGGCTAGCGGGGCGGCCTTCCCCCCTTGCCCGATAGTGGACCGAAGACCGAACCGTCCCCGATCACTCACCGAACCGCAGCCACGGTGACTGCCCTTACCGCGACCGGCAGCACCTCGGACACGCTCGACGCTCCTGGCGACAACCGCAACACCTACTGGATGACCACGGTTGCAGCCGGGGATCTGGTCACCGTTTCCGTTGGCCCTCTGGGAACGAGTCTCGATCCTGCTGCAACCGTTGGCTGCAAGATCGTCTCCGTCGACCGGGTCACCGTGCTGTCCGAGCAGAGTGGACTTCGCGGTTCGCAGGCCGTCTGCACCGGGCGGAACGCCCTAGACTCGCTGGCGATGAGCACACTTCAGACCCGCACGCCCGGCTGGAAGCTGACCCGTCGTCGCGGGACGGCGCTGATTCTGGGCGGATCCCTCGCACTCGGCCTCGCCGCCTGCGCGATCCCCGACGGACCGGTGACCGTGGGGACCCGCCCGAACCAGCCCTCGGCCGTGACCACGCCCACCTACAACCCGGAGACCGACCCGGCGCGGCTTGCGCTACCGCTGGCCAGCGTCCCGGCCTACCGCGCGGCGACGCCGGATGCCGACGGCTGGACGACCAACGCGATGACCGACGCCACCGGTGACTTCACCTGGCGCGTCGTCGATGCGAACGGGCAGCCGGTCAAGGACTACCGGCCGGGCGACACCGTCGCGTTCGGCGACCCGCAGACCTACACCCAGGTGCCCGGCGTGCTGGTGTTCCGCGGCAACAACGCCCGCAGCGCGCCGGCCTACGGCACAGCAGAGGTCAAGGACGCCAAGCTGCAGGTGGCCTGGACCCAGGATACCGGCGAGGTGCGCGGCGACGGGTCGTACTGGCCCGGTGCCGGCTGGACGGGGCAGCCGCTGCTCGTCCATTGGCCCGAGGCCACCCGCAAGGCCATGGGCTACGCAGACGAGTTCACGAACGACACCAACTTCACCGAGGTGATCTACCCCACCTTCACCGGCGTGATCTACCGGCTCGACCTGGCAACCGGCAAGCAGACCAGGGCTCCGATCGAGACCGGCTGCGGCTACAAGGGCACCGGCTCGATCGACCCGCGCGGCTACCCGCTGCTGTACACCGGGCAGGGCCTGAACGACATGAACGGCGTGAACTGCCCGTGGCAGTACCGCATCTTCGACCTGATCCAGAACAAGCAGGTGGCTGCATGGACGGGGTCCGACCCGGCAGCCCCCCGCAAGGACTGGGGTGCCTTCGACTCCTCCGGGCTGGTCAATGCCGCGTCCGACACCCTGATCGAACCGGGAGAGAACGGCCTGGTCTACAAGGCCAAGCTGAACGCGACGTTCGATCCGGCGGCGAAGACCGTCAGCGTCGACCCGCAGCTGACCCGCATGGAGTACCGCACGCCGTCCAGCCACAAATTCGGCATCGAGTCCTCCGCCGTCGCCTATCGCAACCTGATGTTCGCCTCCGACAACGACGGCAACCTGATCTGCTGGGATGCCAACACGATGTCGGTGGTGTGGGTCCGCGACGTCGGTGACGACTCCGACGCGTCCATGGTTCTGGAGCAGACCCCCGACGGGGTCTTCCTCTACCACGGCAACACCCTCGACAAGCGCACGCCCCGCAGCGGTGCGGCGCAGGTGACCAACCTGCGCAAGATCAACGCCCTCACCGGTCAGCTGGTCTGGGAGTACACCGTGCCCACCCTCAACGACCAGCCCAACAACGGCGGCCTCCTTGCCACCCCCCTGCTCGGCACTGGTGAGATCTCCGACCTGATCATCTTCAACGTGTCGAAGACCTCCAGCCTGACGCAGGGCGACATGGTTGCCCTCGACCGCAAGACCGGCGCGCTGGTCTGGAAGCGCCACCTGAAGCGGTACTCCTGGAGTTCGCCTGTGCAGATCACGTCGACGACGGGCAAGGCGTACGGCATCGTCACCGACTCCGGCGGCACCATGCACCTGTTCGACCCGAACACCGGCGCGGACCTGTCCACGCTGAGCCTCGGCAAGAACACCGAGGCCTCCCCCGCGGTCTACGGCAACATGATCGTCGTGGCGTCCTATGCCCGGCGGATCTGGGGCATCAAAATCAGCTGACCCGTCGAAATTGTGGCGGATAAAGAGAACCGTCCCCGTTTCCCGGAGAGAACCGTCCCCGTTTCCCGCCACCCCGGCTGGCGGAAGACGGGGACGGTTCTCTTTATCCGCCAGCCCGCCGGGCCTGCCGGAAACTTGGCCCTGAGGGGCACAGTTGAGGCATGAGCGACGACGATCCGATCCGTTATGTGATCATCGGCGGCGGCCTGACCGCTGCCCGCGCGGTGGAGGGCATCCGCGAGCACGACCGCGAAGGCGGGCTCACCGTGGTCAGTGCGGAGGACCACCTGCCCTACGAGCGTCCCCCGCTGTCGAAGGACGTACTGCAAGGGAAGGCCGAGGCCGACGTCGCCTATCCGCACCCCGAGGGCTGGTACGGCGAGCAGGGGGTGACTCTCCGGCTGGGCCAGCCGGCGACAACGATCTCCGTCGACGAGCGGACGGTGACCCTCGCCGATGGCACCGCGATTCCCTGGGACCGGCTGTTGCTGGCCACCGGCTCGGTCGTCCGGCGCCTGGATGTGCCCGGCGGCGACCTGCCCGGCGTGACCTACCTGCGCACGATGGACGACTCCCTCGCACTCCTCGGCAGGTTGCGCGGCGGTGGCGACGTTGTGGTGGTCGGCGCGGGCTGGATCGGCCTGGAGGTGGCTGCTGCCGCCCGGCAGCACGGGTGCACCGTGACGATCGTCGAGCCGACAACGGCGCCACTGCTGGCGGTGATGGGGGAGCGGATCGGGGCCTGGTTCGCGGACTTCCACGCCGCGCACGGGGTGGAGTTCCGGCTGGGCACCGGCGTGACCGGCTTCTCAGGCACCGACCACGTGACCGCGGTGAACACCGATGCCGGCGACACCATCCCCGCGCAGACGGTGGTGGTCGGCGTCGGCATCCGGCCCAACACCGACCTGGCCGAGACCGCCGGAGTGGCCATCGACAACGGTGTGGTCACCGATGCAGCGCTGCGCTCCAGCGTCCCGGGCATCTGGGCCGCTGGCGACGTCGCGAACTGGGAGAGCCGGCTGCTCGGACGCCACGTGCGCGTCGAGCACTGGGCCAACGCCAATGATGGTGGGCTCGCAGCCGGCCGTTCGATGGCAGGCGTCGATGTCGCCTACGACCCGGTGCCGTTCTTCTTCTCCGACCAGTACGACGCAGGGCTCGAGTACGCCGGCAACGTGCCGAGGGACGCCGGCGCTGAGCTCATCGTCCGGGGCGACCCGGCAACCAACGAATTCATGGCGTTCTGGGTGCTGCCCGATGGTGACGGCGTCACCGTGCTGGCCGGCATGCACGTGAACGTCTGGGACACCATCGACGCCGTCCAGGCCCTGATCCGGGGGGGCACGGTGGTCTCCCGCGAGCGGTTGGCGGACCCGTCCATCCCCCTGGAAGAGCTACTGCCCTGATCCGCTGACGCTCCCCTGAGCGTCCTGCCTCCAACGCCTCGCTACCCGTCGTGTCGCCTCGCTACCCGTGCACGGGTAGCGTCCCGACGGAACGGTAGCGAGGGGCGGGGGAACGGTAGCGAGGCGACGCGGGGCGAGAAGGGGGCTAGCGCTTCGCAGTGCCCCACATCGTGCGGACGACCTGGCCGCCAACACGGATGACCTGGTTCCAGAAGGTCGCTGAACCCAGCACCTTCTCCACGCCCGACCTCGGGGCCGGACGCGACGACGTGCGAGGCGCCGACGACCGCTCCCGGGCGGCCTCCGTTCTGTCCTGGGTGGCCTGCTCCCTGGCCTGCGCAGCAGCGTCGGCCTCGGCCTGCGCCTTGGCAGCGCCGGCCTCCAGCCTGCGGGCCAGCATCTCGTAGGCGGAGTCGCGATTGATGTCCTGGCCGTAGGTGGCCTGCATCGCGGAGGAGGCGACGCCCCTGGCCAGCCAGTCCGCCGGCATCGGACCCATCGATGCGCCCGGGGCCAGCATTCGCGTCCAGGCGACCGGCGTCGGAGCGCCATCGGGGTTGAGGACGGTGACGATCGCCTCGCCGATGCCCAGCCCTTGCAAGGTCGCGGCGAGGTCGTACTGGCTGGTGGGGTAGGTCTGGACGGTGGCCTTCAGGGCCTTCGCATCGTTCGGCGTGTGCGCCCGCAGCTGGTGCTGCACGCGCGAGCCGAGCTGGGCCAGCACGTTGTCGGGCACGTCGGTGGGCGACTGGGTCACGAAGAAGATGCCGACGCCCTTGGAACGGATCAGCCGCACGGTCTGGGCGATTGCGTCGAGGAACGCCTTGGAGGCTCCGTCGAACAGCAGGTGCGCCTCGTCGAAGAAGAACACGAGCTTGGGCACGTCCACGTCGCCGATTTCCGGCAGGTCGTGGAACAGGTCGGCCAGCACCCACATCAGGAAGGTGGAGAAGATCTGCGGACGGTCCTGCAGGTTCGGCAGCTCCAGCAACGAGATGACGCCCTTGCCGTCGGCGGAGGTGCGGATCAGGTCGCGGGTGTCGAACTCCGGCTCGCCGAAGAACTCGTCCGCACCCTGGGTCTGCAGGGTGACCAGCGTGCGCAGGATGACCCCGACGGTGGCGGCGGAGAGGCCGCCGAGCTGCTTCAGCTCCAGCTTGCCCTCGTCTCCGGTGAGGTACAGCAGCACTTCCTTCAGGTCGGCGAGGTCGAGCAGCGGCAGGCCCTGGGTGTCTGCATAGTGGAATACCAGCCCGAGGCTCGACTCCTGGGTCTCGTTGAGGCCCAGCACCTTGCTCAGCAGGATCGGGCCGAAGGAGGAGACGGTGGCGCGCAGAGGGACGCCGGTGCCCTGGCCGCCGAGGGCGTAGAACTCGGTGGGGCAGCCGGCTGGCTTCCAGTCCTGGCCGATCTTAGAAGTGCGGGCGAGCAGCTTCTCGCTGGGCTCGCCCGGGATGGCGATGCCGGACAGATCGCCCTTGATGTCGGCAGCGAACACCGAAACCCCGGCGCCGGAGATCGCCTCGGCGAGCAGCTGCAGGGTGCGGGTCTTGCCGGTGCCGGTGGCACCGGCAACCAGGCCGTGCCGGTTCAGCATCGACATGGACAGCCGGATCCTGACGTCCGGGTCCGGCGCACCGTCGACCATCAACACGCCAAGGTCAATGGACGGCGTGGTAAACGTGTAGCCGTTCTTGATCTTCTCGATGGCTTCGGACTGCGCAGTCATGCGCCCAAGACTGGCACAAAACCCCCCAAGGTGGGCCGTGTCAGCTACAGCGGCAGGCCCGTCAGCACGAGGACGCGGGCGTCGGTCAGGTCGTCCATGGCCGAGGCCACGCCCTCGCGTCCGCTGCCCGAGGCCTTCCAGCCGCCGTAGGGCATCTGGTCGGCGCGGAAGGTGGGCACGTCACCGATGATGACGCCCCCTACTTCGAGCTCGCGGTGGGCGGCGAACGCCGTGGTCAGCAGGGTGGTGAACACTCCGGCCTGCAACCCGTAGCGGGACGAGTTCACCTTGGCGAAGGCCTCCTCGATGGTGTCGTAGGTGGTCACTGTCAGGACCGGTCCGAACACCTCGTTGTTGGCGATGATCGACTCGGCCGGCACGTCGGCCAGCAGGGTCGGGGCCACCAGGGTGCCAACGGCGGTGCCCCCGGTGAGCAGGCGCGCGCCCTTCCCGGTGGCGTCGGCCACCCAGCCGGTGATGCGCTCGGCAGCCTTCGCGTCGATCACCGGGCCCACCTGCACCTCCGGATCGGTCGGGTCGCCCTGGCGGAGCCCCTCCATGGCTGCGACCAATTCACCGGTGAACTTCTCCGCTATCGAGGTGTGCACCAGCACCCGCTGGACGCCAATGCAGGACTGCCCCGCCTGGTAGCAGCCGAACAGGCCGATGCGGGCGGCGGCGGCCTTCAGGTCGGGCCAGTCGGGCTCGACGATCACTGCCGCGTCCCCGCCGAGCTCGGTGATCACGTGCTTACGGGGAGCCGCGGCGCGCAACTGCTCGCCGACGGCGTCGGAGCCGGTGAGCGAGAGCACCGGCAACCGCGGGTCGATGACCATGGGCTCCAGCTGTTCATGGCTGATGGTCAGCACCGACATCATCCGCGGCGGCAGGTCGGTCTCGGCAACGATCTCCGCGAGCACCAGTGCTGCCAGTGGGGTCTTCAGGGCGGGCTTCACAAGGATCGGCGCGCCGACGGCGATCGCAGGGGCCACCTTGTGGGCCACGAGGTTGAGCGGGAAGTTGAACGGGGTGATCGCCAGCACCGGGCCGCGCGGGAACCGGCGCACGATAGCCATCCGTCCCGTCTGGGCCGGTTCGGTGTCCAGCCGCATCAGGTCGCCGGCGAAACGCCGAGCCTCCTCTGCCGCCCAGCGGAAAGTCGACACCGCGCGGCCCACCTCGGACTTCGCCCACATCATCGGCTTGCCGTTCTCTGCGGTGATCAGCGCGGCGATCTCGTCGCTACGCTCGGCCAGCCGGGCACTGATGTGGTCGAGCGCCGCAGCCCTGACGTGTGCCGGCAACGCCTGGGCCTCCGCGCGCACCGCGTCCAGGTCAGCCACAGCCTGCTCGGCCTGCGCCGTCGTCGGACGCGACACCTCGGCAACGAGGCTGCCGTCGAAGGGCGACCGGACCTCGAAGCTCCCCTCACCCAGGGTGGGCACACCGGACAGGTAGAACGGGCGGATCATCGGGTCTCCTCGGTTGGCAGTACCGCTATTCGACCACCACTTCTGTCCGGTTTCCAGCATCGGGCGTGCGGGACGGTGGACGCGTGGGGCAACGGCGGGCGAGTGCTAGCGTTGGGGTCAGACAGGGGAGCGCCAACGGCGCTGAGAGTGCGGGCAGCCGCAGACCCTCGAACCTGATCCGGTTCGCACCGGCGTAGGGAGTCGGGATTTTCTCCCCGGGACGCTTTCCGGGCCCTCCGAGCCATTTGGAGGAAAAGCAAATGTCACACCGATTCGCGGCACTGGCACTCGGCGCCGTCCTGCTGGCCGGTTGCAGCAGTCCTGCAGCTGCGCCGAGCAGCCCTGCCACCGCATCCACACCGGCGGCGCCCACAGAGAGCAAGACCCTCACGGTCATCACGCACGACTCGTTCGCGCTCAGCGACGCCACCATTGCTTCGTTCAAGGAGTCGTCGGGCTACGACGTGAAGTTCGTCGCGCCCGGCGATGTCGGCACTCTGGTGAACCAACTGGTGCTCACCAAGGACGCCCCGCTGGGCGACGTGGTCTACGGCATCGACAACACCTTTGCCGGACGGGCCATCTCCGAAGGGGTGGTGACGCCGTACGCCTCCCCCGCCCTGCCGGCCGGCGCTGCCGCCTACGGCGCCGACGACAAGGACTCGCTCACCCCTGTCGACTACGGCGACGTCTGCCTGAACGCTGACACCGGCTGGTTCACGGCGCACAAGCTGGCCGTCCCCGAAGCCCTGGACGACCTGGTGAAGCCCGAGTACAAGGACCTGCTGGTGGTGGAGAACCCGGCCTCGTCCTCGCCCGGACTTGCGTTCCTGGCCGCCACCGTCGGCCAGAAGGGCGATCCCGGCTACCTCGACTACTGGACAGCACTGAAGGCCAACGGGGTGAAGGTGGTGAAGGGCTGGACGGAGGCCTACACCGTCGAGTTCTCCGGCTCCACCGGCAAGGGCGACCGGCCGCTGGTGGTGTCCTACTCCTCCTCCCCGGCGTACGAGCCCGCCACAGAGGTCCTGACCAGCACCTGCTTCCGCCAGGTCGAGTACGCCGGCGTGCTGGCCGGAGCCCAGAATGTGGTGGGCGCAAGGAAGTTCGTCGACTTCATGCTGTCGGGGAGGGTACAGGCGGAGATCCCGGAGCAGATGTACATGTACCCGGTGGACCCGAACGCGAAGTTGCCGGCGGATTGGCGCAAGGACGCGGCCGTTGTCGATGACCCGATCCAGCTTTCGATCGACGCCCTCGCCGAGGGCCGCGACACCTGGATCAAGGCCTGGACGGCGGCGGTCGTCGGGTGAGCGTGACGGAAAGGGGACGGTTCCTTTTCCGTTCACCTGAACGGAAAAGGAACCGTCCCCTTTTCGGCCAGGGAGGGGTGGGGGGTCATCCTCTCGTCTGGGCGCTGGCCGCAGCGGTGCCGGTGGCGTTCCTGTGCGTCTTCTTCGCCTGGCCGGTGGCTGCGCTGGTCGTCCGAGGCTTCGTCGACGAGGCCGGGTTCACGCTCGACGGCGTCCGCGAGGTGCTGGCGGCGCCGCGCACCTGGCGGATCGTCGGCCAGACCCTCGGCCAGGCCGTGGCAGGGACGGCGGTCGCCGTGCTGCTGGGGGTTCCGGGTGCACACCTGCTGTACCGCCGCCGCTTCCCCGGGCGCCGACTGCTGCGCGCGGTGGTGAGCGTCCCGTTCGTCCTGCCCACCGTCGTGGTGGGGGTGGCCTTCCAGTCGCTGATTGCCACCCACGGGCCGCTCGGCTTCCTCGGCCTGCAGGAGTCGTTCACGGCGATCGTCGCAGCCCTGGTGTTCTTCAACTACTCGGTGGTGGTGCGCACGGTCGGCGCCCTGTGGTCGCGGCTCGACCCGCGCGCGGAGGACGCTGCCCGGACGCTGGGAGCCGGCCGTCTCCGCGTCCTCGCCAGCGTCACGCTGCCGGCCCTGGCGCCGGCGATCGCGCCCGCCGCTGCGCTGGTGTTCCTGTTCTGCGCATCGGCCTTCGGAGTTGTGCTGGTGCTCGGTGGGGCCAGCTACGGCACCATCGAGACCGAGATCTGGTACCAGACCACCCAACTGCTCGACCTGCAGGCCGCGGCAGCGCTGTCGATCCTGCAACTCGTGGTGGTCAGCGCAACCCTGATCGTCGCCGGAGCCACCCGCGCCCGCCAGGAGCGCGCGCTGCGCCTGTCCGGTAACCCCGCCGACGCCCCACTGGGTCGGGCGGACGCCGCGTCCGCCGTCCTCACGGCCGTCGTCGTGCTGGGCCTGCTCGTCACCCCGATGGCCAGCCTCGCGTGGCGCTCGTTCCAGACCGTGACCGGTGTAGGGCTCGGCAATTACCTCGCCTTGTCCGGCAATGCAGGCCAGCTCACGGTGAGCGTGTGGCAATCGCTGGCGAACTCACTGGCAACGGCCGCTGCCGCGACGGCGATCGCGCTGTTCCTCGGCCTGCTGGTCAGCTACGTGCTCTCGCGCCGGCCCGCCTCCGCGCCGGGACGTCGCGCGCTGCGCACCCTCGACGCGGTGTTCATGCTGCCCCTGGGTGTCTCGGCCGTCACCGTCGGCTTCGGTTTCCTGATCACCCTCAACCGGCCACCGTTCGACCTGCGCTCGTCCTGGGCGCTGATCCCGATCGCCCAGGCCATGGTGGCGCTGCCGCTGGTGGTGCGCTCCCTGCTGCCGACGCTGCGGGCCATCGACCCGCGGCTGCACGAGGCCGCAGCGACGCTCGGTGCCGGACCGGGACGCATCGTGCGCACCATTGACCTGCCGTTCGCCCTTCGTGGGCTCGGGCTGGCACTCGGGTTCGCCTTCGCCACGTCGCTGGGGGAGTTCGGGGCCACCTCGTTCCTCTCCCGTCCCGATCGTCCGACCCTGCCGGTGGTCATCTTCCGACTCATCGGACGGCCCGGCGCGGAGAACTTCGGCATGGCCATGTCGGCATCTGTGGTGCTTGCCGTGCTGACCGCGACGGTAATGGGGCTGGCGGAATGGATCGGACCGAAAGAGGTGAACCCGTGGTGACCGGGCTGGCGATCCGCGACGCCGTGGTGCGCTACGGCCCGACGGTTGCCGTCGACAGGGTTTCCCTCGACGTGGCTCCCGGCGAGGTCGTCGCGCTCCTCGGTGCGTCCGGCTCAGGCAAGTCGTCGCTGCTGCGGGCGGTGGCAGGGCTGGAGCCGCTGGCCGCCGGCACGGTCAGCTGGGACGGGGTCGACCTCACCGCCGTCCCGGTGCACCGGCGGGGGTTCGCGATGATGTTCCAGGACGGCCAGCTGTTCCCGCACCTCTCCGTTGCCGGCAACGTGGGCTACGCCCTTGCCGGACGCGAGCGCGGCGAGCGTGACCGCAGGGTCGCGGAGCTGCTCGACCTGGTCGGGCTGGCCGGTTACGGGCCGCGTCCGGTGACCGCGCTGTCCGGCGGCCAGGCCCAGCGGGTGGCGCTCGCCCGATCGCTGGCTGCCCAGCCGCGGTTGCTGATGCTGGACGAGCCGCTGTCCGCCCTCGACACCGGGCTCCGCGAGCACCTGCTGGGCGTGCTGGACACCACCCTGCAAGCCACCGGGACGCCCGCGCTGTACGTCACTCACGACCAGGACGAGGCGTTCGCCATCGCCGACAGGGTTGCGGTGCTGGCCGGTGGCCGGCTGCTGCAGGTGGACGACCCCGCCACGTTGTGGCGGCAGCCGG
>Ga0209745_1000894_pt1 | contig 17989 bp, 17 predicted proteins | sample BarGraNGADG00312_FD_184495 | JGI IMG/M metagenome (GOLD analysis project Ga0209745, IMG submission 184495) | Arctic peat soil microbial communities from Barrow, Alaska - Barrow Graham LP Ref core NGADG0004-312 (SPAdes) (version 2) | ecosystem: Environmental > Terrestrial > Soil > Wetlands > Peat...
GAGTGACCCCATCGCCGTGTCTGATTGCGTCGTGAGTGTGTCTGAGTCCTACGGGCACGACGACGACGCCGGCTGGCGCCGCATGCGCAACCACCGCTTCACTGGCCGGGCGGCCCCCTTCGATCAGGCCCAGCCGTACGTCTGGATCGTCCCGGGATGCGCCGGTTTCGTAGGGTCACCGGATCGTCCGACCAGACGGGCGCAAACTCGCACACGACGCCACCGCCCCGCCCGGGGCGGTGGCTGCGCGATCCAGATGCGTCAGCCCAGGTGCGTCGGCGGTCTCCAACGCGATCCGTGGAGAAGGCTACGTCTGGTCTCGCTCGGAACCCGTTCGACCGACCCGCCGAGCCACCGTCCGCGTCGAGGGATCAGCGAATATCAAAAGAAGGGGCTAAGGGTCGGTGTCATCGTGACTTCCGACCAGGAGTTGGCGACCCGCCCGCCATTGCCTCCTGCTCGAAGACGCAGTGGATGGACGGGCCGAGCCTGTCCACGGCCTGTTTGTCGCCGTAGTGCTTGCGCAGATCGTGACTCGACTGCGAGATCGAGGCCGGTAGTGCCCATAACGTCATCCGTGGCCTTACAGCCCGACGCCAAAAGGGATTTCGGGCTCTCTTGCGGTAGGCCTCGATCCACCGGGTGGCGTTGTCCTGGGCGAGTCGTGACGCGCGAGGACTGCTCTGACCTGGGACGACAGGACTTCTCAGGGATTCGGCCACGCTGTTGTCGTAGCCTGCTGCAATGGCGCAAGAAGTGACCGTCGTCGAGCGGGTCGTCGGCTGCTGTGGCGAGCTGGTGCTACTGAGACGCGACGGACATTACGAGATCGTCGCGAACGGTGTCTTTCTCATGGACACTCGGGGCGGTGGGTCGGAACGACTGCAGGTGACCGAGGCGGCTGATTGCATGCCGCCGCCAGGTCGGATGCTGATCGGCGGACTTGGCGTGGGGTTCTCGCTGGCTGCGGCGCTCGCTCATCCCGGCGTCGGCGAGGTGCACGTCATCGAGCGGGAGCCGGCGGTGCTGCGATGGAACCGAGGCCCGTTGGCACCAGGGAACGGGGACGCGATGCTTGACCCGCGCGTCCGCACCTACGGGGCCGACGTGGTCGACTGGCTGGCCAGCGCGCCCGCGTGCTCGCTCGATGCGATCTGCCTCGACGTCGACAACGGGCCCGAGTGGCTCGTGACGCCCGGTAACGCGTGGCTGTACTCGAATGACGGGCTGCGCACCGCCACGCGAGTGCTGTCACCGGACGGCGTGCTGACGATCTGGAGCGCAGCGCCCACGCCCGCCTTCGTTACGCGGATGACTGAGTACTTCGCTGAAGTGCAGATCACAGAGGTTCCCGCCACGCGAGGCGAGCCGGACGTGATCGTGCTAGGACGAGCGCCACTGAAACATGGAGCATCGCAGCCGGGTTCCGCCCCTGCTGAGCTTGCTCGGAGGGGAGTGGGGGCGTGACACCCGGCCCGTTCCGCTGCGGACCCGGGCCGGTGGGCCATGGGCAGCGCTCGTAGCCGTGGCCGTTTCAACCGATCGGCGCGGACCCCCTGCGGACCAGCAGGGACAGTCCTAGGCCCACAGCCGCCCATACGGCGAGCACCGTGAGCGGTCCGGCCGAGGTTGCGCCGCCGAAGAACGCCACCGACCGCAGCGCGGTGTTCGTGGCACCGACGGGTAGGTACTGGGCGAGTTGACCCCACGGTGTTGGTACCAGGTGCCACGCAGTGGTCGCACGTTTCCGAGCCGGATGCGACGTCACCTTGATTGTCGCCTCGCAGCCTGGGTCGTCGCGGGGAGATCGACTGGCGTGGCAACCCGGTTGTGCTGATGGCGGTGAAGAGCCAGCACGCGATGGCCGCGCTGTTGGAGCTCGTCGAGGTTGCACCGCCCGAGACGCCGATCGTGTGCCTGCAGAACGGCGTGTCCAACGAACCGGCCGCTCTGCGCGTGTTCCCCAACGTCCAAGGGGCCGCCTTCGCGTGCCCTGCCAGCTACCTCGGCCTCGGTGTCGTCCAGGCCTGGTCCACGCCGGTGACCGGCCTCTTGGACATCGGTAGGTACTTCGCCGGGATCGACCAGGTCAGCGAAGCGGTTGCCGCTGACTTTCGCGCCGCAACGTTCGGTTCCGGGCCCGTTGACGACATTCGCCGCTGGAAGTACCGGAAGCTGCTCACGAATCTCGGGAACGTCATCGAGGCGGTGTGCGGTCCGCACGAGCGGCACGGACCCCTTGGGGGACATGCTCCTCGTCGAGGGCGAGCGGTGCTGGCTGCCGCCGGACTCGAGGCCGCCACCGCGGAGGAAGACCAGACCCGACGAGCAGATCTCCTCCGGCTGGGTGAGATCGCAGGGCGGACTCGTCCCGGCGGATCCTCATGGCAAAGCGTGCGGCGCGGGGCGGGCGACATCGAGACGGACTGTCTCAACGGCGAGATCGTGCTCCTCGGTCGGATGCACGGCGTTTCGGCGCCCGCCAACCCGGCGAGCGACCCCGGCCGGCCTGGGGACGGCGGGTCTCGACGTAGGGTGCCGTCGTGGCGCGACTCAGCGGACGAGCGACATGACAAATTGGTCATCAATCAGTAAGCGGGAACACATGAACCGCGCGGGGATGCTTCGACGGTTGCGAGAGATGTTGCGCGGCCGCGACGTCGCCGTGGTGTACGGGGTTCTCGTCGTCGTGATCAGTGTCGTCGTCGCGATTCAACCGTCTGGGCTGGCCCAAACTCTCGTTGATGGCAGCAGCACCAGTCTGGTCAACCTGCGACAGCGACCGTTGTTGGTGCTGTTTGCGAGCCCATTCGTCGTCTATCCTGCATATGGCTTGTGGCTTGTCCCACCGATGGTTGTGGCCTATGGGGTGCTTCAGCGGTGGCTCGGACGCGTGAGCGTGATCGTGGTCGCGGTGCTCGGCCACGTCGGGGCGACCCTTTTCGTCGCCACCATGGAGGTCACTTCGCTCGCCAGAGGACTGGTCGGATCCAGCATCTCCGTCAACCCCGATGTCGGGATCAGCTACGGGCTGGCCGCGGCCGCGGGCGTCCTGGTCGTCCGGGTCGGGGCCGCCTGGCGGCGCCAGTACGTGATCGTCAGCCTGATCGTCATCGTCGGCCAGGTCCTCGTTTTGCAGGACTTCACCGGACTAGGTCACGTCATCGCCTGGTGGATCGGCCTGGCCGTAGCCGTTCCTGTCGCTAGCGTCATAGTCAGGACGGGTCGGCCTTCGGTATGTCCGCCCGACGGAGCTGAGCACTGAAGATGAGGTGCGGAACTGCATCGGGGCGTGGGTCCTGTCGGTTCGCGACGCCACCCGCGTTCGTTGCGACACGACCTACCTACTGGATCGACTGCGGCTGGATCAGCGTTCGTCCGGGTTGCCGCCGGTCAGCGTGCTGCTCCCGGCATTCACGGCGTACAGCAGACGGTGCTGGGCGCCGTAGGTCAGGGCCGTCTCGGAGGCGAACGGGTCGACGACGGCTCCGTGAGCCGGCCGCCGAGGCCGCCGGTCGGGTAGGTCTGGCTTCGGGTGAGCGGCCCGTCATGGCCGTGCGCTGACGCGATGACGCCGTTGCTGCTCGGGTTGTCGTTAGGGACGAACACGGCGAGGCTGTCCGAGCGGGGGAGTGCGCAGTACTGGACGACGCAGGTGCGGGTGTGGCCGAGGCCGCCGAGGTCACGGCGAACGAACCGGCGGTGACGAGATCAGAGCACAGCGCGACCGTGACGGCGCGTCGCGCGGCGGGCGGACAGGGTTGGTGTGAGGGACATGACTCAAGTCATGCCACCCCCGAGCCGTTGCACACGGCCGAAGACTTACGGCTACTTCGGCCGGCCCTGGGTAGATGTGGCGACCTGGTCGGCGACGAGGCGGGCGTCCTCGCCGACCCCGACCAGTAGGGACGACTTGCGCTTGCGCAGGAAGTGGACGCCGACGAAGTACAAGCCGGGTACGGCGGTGCTGGCCCCGTCCTGGTGCAGGGGGAAGCCGAACTGGTCGAAGGCGTCTGCGTGGTGGATCCATTCGTGATAGGCGGGCCGGTAGCCCGCGGTCAGGATCACGGACCCGAACCCGCGCAGTGCGAGGCGGTCCTTTCCCACGACGTCGAACGGCGCTGGGTCGGGCATCTCCGGCACCGGCAGGCCGGAGGCCCGCCGGAAGGCGTAGATCATGGCCCGAATGTTGGCGTGGCCGGCATCACCGAACGCCACCGAATCGCCCAGATCGTCGGCGAAGGACGCCGTGTTGCCGTCCACGCCGTGCACTCGTCCGACCAAGTCGACCCCGAGCGCCGCGAGCGTGCGGTAGTTGAGATCGTGGCCGCCCGCGACCCCGGTGGCCTGGGGATTCGCCAGCAGCCGGGCCGCCGGAGAGGGCAGGAGGACACCGACATCTCCATGAAGCGTGTTTTCAGGAACCAGTAGAAGATGTCGCGCCCCTCCGGCTGCCGCGGGACCCAGGGCGCGCGCCCGCAGGCCAGGATCACATCCCTCCCGGCCAGGTGCAGCTCCTCCGCGATCTGGCATCCGGTCTGGCCGCTACCGACCACCAGCACCGCACCGGCCGGCAATGTTCCCGGGTTGTGGTAGTCCCGAGCGTCCAGCACCGCAAGCCTGGAGGGCAGGGCTGCTACCCATGCCGGCCGGTGCGGTCGCTGAAACGCACCGGTCGCAGCCACCACGGCCCGGGCGGTGATCGTGCCGTCGTCGGTGCCCAATGTCAGCGTCCCGTCGGCCGCCTGCCGCAGCGACCGCACCTGGACACCCGAGCGTACCGGTGCGTCGAATCCCGCCGCGTAGCGCTCCAGGTACGCCACCACGCCGTCTCGCGGCAGAAAGCCGCGCGGATCCGCGCCCGCGTACTCGCCGCCGGGTAGCCGAGCCGTGTCGTTCGGGGTGACCAGGCAGAAGCTGTCCCAGCGCCCTCGCCACGATGCGGCGACCTGGTCGCGCTCCAGGACCACGTGATCGACACCCGCATGAGTGAGCTCGTGGCTCACCGACAACCCCGCTTGCCCCGCTCCGACGACTACGACGTCGATCTCTTCAGCCATCAGCCGGCTCACCGCCCTAGGTCTACGATCCTCAGCGGTCCTCGCACCCTCGCACCTGAGCGTGCGTCCATGGTTTGAAGCCTGTCAAGACCGCACGAGCTCGTCCAAGATTCAAGTCCCGTTCGCTGTAATGCCCGTTCGGCCGTGATCTTGGCAATGAGGTTGTCCCGGGCACGGCGCTGTACCACCCCGCCAGGAAGAGCGAGGCTAGCTCTTCGCGTGGTACTCGTCGCGACGGTCGGTAGTGCTGAGTCCGGCACGTACGTCGCGACATACGTGCCGGCGCTCGCCGGGACGAGCGCGTGCTCGATGCCCTTGACGACCTCAGAGGTGAAGCTGTCCGGGATGCTGGCGCGGGCACCCACATGTTCAGCATCCCCAACCAGCGATACACGACCACGCTCTCCTCGCCGCCGTGCAGCGCCAGACCGACCGCGTAGGCGACCACGAGCAGGCCCATCGTCCACACAAGTCCCGCACGGAGGGTCGCACATGTGCTCAACCGAACCCCACACCGTCGGGCTCGGACCGCTCGGTCTTGTCTCTCCCATGCGAACGCATCGGCGTCCGCCACGTCTTGTTGAGTCTCCGTGGATGAGACACCTGGTCAGGTGTAGGGCGACGCTCTGGATGACCACGTGGAGGCCGGTTGGCGTCACTTTCGGTGACGATGGTCGGTGGGCCTTGTCCGGCGGCGGGGTTGCGCTGGTCCCGTCAACCGCGTGACCACGCTCGATTCGGCGCGTTCGGGCGCCTCCGGTCCAGGTCGGCTGGGCCCTTGCATTCGCCGGGTCCGGGCCCCAGACTGCAACACGATTCGCCCCTTACCGGTTTGCAGGTCGGTCGCGAGGATGGCCTGACGCGAGAAGGAGCCCGCCATGATCGTGGTGCTCGACGAGGCGCGAGCGCAGGTGGACATCGGACGCGCGGCGCTGCGGTGTCCTGGCTGCGCTGGACAGCTGCGACCGTGGGGCTTCGCCCGGGCCCGGTCGCTGCGCTCGCCTGGTGGTGGGCGCGTGTGGCTACGCCCGCGACGGGCCCGCTGCGCCGGCTGCGCAGTGACCCACGTGCTGCTCCCCGCGATCGCGCCCGCACGGCACGGCTATGCGATCGACGTGGTCGGGCAGGTGCTGCTGGCCCGCGCTCGGGGCCACACCCATCGCACGATCGGCGCCGAGCTCGGGATACCCGCAGACACGGTGCGCGGCTGGATCCGGCAGGTGACCGCACGCGCCGAATGGCTGCGCGTCCAGGGCACCACGATCGCGCACCAGGTCGACTCGATGCTGCCCGCGACCGTCCCCGCCGGCTCCGCACTGGCTGACGCCGTGTCCGTCCTCGGCGCCGCCGCCAGCGCCGTCGTGCGCAGGCTCGGCCCGATCGCACCGCCCTGGCAGATCATCGCGATGATCGCCCGCGGTCGTCTCCTCACGCCGCTGCGCAGCGGCTGACCAAGCAAACCTCGGCGCAGCCATGCCCGGAACACCGCGACAGCATGACCATGGCCGCGACACCATGACGATCTCTCTTGTCAGCCGATGCGGTCTGGTCTGGCCTCTACGTCGTCACCGACAGTGACGCCCTCATGGTCATCTGACGCGGCGGTCAACAGACAGAGCGCCGTACGTGACTGGTCGAAGTCCCGTGGGTGGTGCAACTCGTTGCGCGTGATCTTCGGGTGCTACCTGGTCGGCCGCCGTCGGCGACGAGGTCCGTGAACCGAGACGGTGATGATGAACGGGTCGGTGGTGCCAGGTGGCGTTTCGGATCGCGGAGGCGCCGGCCGTCAGGCGCCGACGTCGATGGCGCGGTGGCGCTGGCCGGTGCCGGCCGGGCCGTACGGGTAGTCGCTGACGACGGGCGCGCTGGCCTGGTCGAGGCCGGCGAGCTCGGCGGGGGTGAGATCGACGGCTGCCGCGCCCAGGTTGTCGGCGAGCTGGGCCATGGTGCGCGCGCCCAGGATCACCGAGGTCACGGCGGGCCGGGCTGCCAGCCAGGCGAGGGCCACCTGCGCGTGGTTGATCCCCCTGGCCGCAGCGACGTCGCCGACCACATCGATGATGCGCCAGGTGCGTTCCTGCTTGTTGCGGGGCCCCCATGCCTCCATCCCGCGCGCCGGGTTCTCGCCCAGGCGCGTGGCGCCGGTGGGGTCGGTGTCGCGGTGGTACTTGCCCGTGAGCCAGCCGCCCGCGAGCGGTGACCAGGGCAGCAGTCCGAGACCCGCGTCGAGTGCTGCGGGCACGATCTCGGACTCGATCTCGCGCACGAACAGGTTGTACTGCGGCTGCAGGGTCACCGGCGGGGCGAAACCGCATGCGCGCGCGACGTGCACGGCCTTGGTCAGCTGCCAGCCGAGGAAGTTGGAGAACCCGTAGTAAGCGATCTTGCCGTTCCGCACGGCGTCGTCGAGGAAGCGCAGGGTTTCCTCGAGCGGGGTCACCGCGTCCCAGGCGTGCAGTTGATAGAGGTCGATCTGCTCCACGCCCAACCGGCGCAGCGACGCGTCCAACGCTCGGTTCAGGTGGCGCCGCGACGTGCCGACGTTGTTGGGGCCGGCGCCCATCGGGAAGCGACCCTTCGTGGCGATCACGACCTGCTCGCGCTCGACGGGGTGGGCCGTGAGCCAGCGTCCGATGATTTCTTCCGAGACGCCCGCGCTGTACACGTCGGCGGTGTCGACGAGGTTGCCACCGGCCGCGACGAACGCGTCGAGGAGAGCGTGCGATGTCGCTTCGTCGGCCTCAGTGCCGAACGTCATCGTGCCAAGGGCGAACGTCGAAACGATCGTGCCGCTGCTACCGAGAGTACGGAAGTGCATGGGGTGCCTCTCATCCTTTGGGGACATGCCGTGCCCGCGCAGATCTGGACGCTGGGTCAAGTGCGCCGTGTCAGCAACTCGGGCCTGGACCCCCGGCAACCCGCTCGCACGTGGATCCAGACTCAACGCGAATTGCGCGGATCTCCAGGTCAGGACTGTAGCGCGAGGTCAGCCCCGGGCGACTCGCAGGGTGACTATCTGGAACGGCCGCAAACGCGATCTGGCCCGCGAGTCGGTGACGGAGACGAGCGCTGTCGCGTCGTCGAGTGCTCGGGCTGGCGAGGCGCGCGGTCTGGCTAGACTGTGGCTGCCGGTGAGGGATCCCGCCGAGGCTGGGCTGTGGACAGTCTGAACCGCCGGAAGGCTGATGGTTCCTACCCCTTCTGATCGTGGGCAGGTGAGTCGTGCGCAAGACCGGGATCCTGGTGCTGGTCCGCCATGGCGAAAGCACCGCGAACGCCGAGCAACTGTTCACCGGCCTGCTCGATGTGGACCTCACCCAGGTAGGCGTGCGGCAGGCACGGATCGCGGCGCAGCTGCTCGAGCAGGAATCGCTCGTGCCAGATGTCGTCTTCATTTCGCCGCTCGCACGCGCCCGCCGCACTGCGGAGCTGATCGCGGGAGACCTGGGAATAGGGGACGCGCCGCTGGTCGCCTCGTGGCGCCTGGAGGCACGGGACTACGGGTGCCTGTCCGGGCTCGCAAAGCAAGAGGTGCGGGAGCGTCACGGGGCGGAGTTGTACTTCGCTTGGCGCCGGACCCTCTCGGGCAGGCCACCGGCGGCCCGTCCCGAGCAGGTGGCGACCTGGAAGGTCATCAGTACTCGGCCGCCTGGCCGGCCGTCACCTGGCGAGGGGGAATCGTTGCAGGACGTCATCGACCGCGTCCGGCCGTGCTGGGACCAGGAGGTGATCCCGCTGCTGCACTCCGGTCATTGCGTGCTCGTCGTTGCCCATGGCAACTCTCTGCGCGCCCTGTGCAGCATCATCGACGACCTCAGTGCTGCAGAGGTCGAAACCCTCAACATTCCTGCCTGTCAACCTCTGCGTTACGACGTCACGCCGGAGGATGTGCTGTTGCCGCGCGGAGGCCGCTACCTTGACGTCCAGTCCGCGCAGTCGGCGGCCGCCCAGATCGCCCGGGAAGGTGGTACCGGCTGATATCTGCCCACGGTCGCGCATATTCGCGAGGTATCCGTGTGGGGCTCGCTCCGTTCAGGTGGACGCTCTGGCGATCAGGCATGAGCGGACACCGCTGGATGCCGGTCTCGGGGGTTTGTGCCGCCAGCCAGCGCCCGACCTCGGGGGTATCTTGACCAGTCTTGTCCGCCATTCTCCTTCCCGCCGGCCGACGTCGGTTCTACAGTCGAAGGAGCCGGGGTCTCCGGAGGAACCACCGCTCGACAGCTATCGAACCTGAAGACCCCGGCCACACACCGAAGTAGCGGACGGCGACCTCAGCGCCGACCATCCGTCCCGCGCGCGACGCGACCGATATCCCGGGCGACAGGGTGCACCTGTTCCGGCGTCCATGGTCACGTTCGGGAGATGAGCCCACCCTGCGTTTCACCTGGGCAGCACGGGACTGCGCACGTCACCCGGGCAGGACGGACTGCGCACGCCGATGCGCGCCTCGAGCATTGCCGCACCGGTCCCCGATCACCTCAGGAGCAGCGGGCTAGAGATCGAGGAACTCGAGACCTTCTACGTGCACAGACCTGGCCCCTTCAGCTACGCGTTCCTCGGCCGGGCATGCAACATTGCGTGAGATTCTCGGCGGCTCAACGGAGCTGCCGCCTCTCGAAGCCGAGGTGGTCTGACGGCCAGTCTGGGACATCCCAAGGCGTCTTGCAGCGAAGCTCAGCGAACCTCGGTGTCGTCTCCGGGGACGAGCCGAGAGTCGGCCTTGATGTGCGCGACGAGCTCGTCGATCTTTGCATACGCCACCGCGGTGTACGTGTCCGCGGCGCCGTAGTAGACCGCGATGCGGCCGGTCGGAGCGTCGTACAGCGTTGTGCAGGGGAACGTGACATTCGGCACGAAGCCATTCGTCTCGTAGTTCTTCTCCGGTGTCATCAGGTAGTTGTACGTCCGGTACAGCACGCGGTCCGGCTTCTCGAGGTCGAGCAGCGCGGCGCCGTAGCTGTAGACGTAGCCATTACAGGTGTTCGTGACACCGTGGTAGAAGAGCAGCCAGCCCTCGTTCGTCTCGATGGGGGGAGCGCCGGCGCCGATCTTCAGCGCTTGCCACCAGGTGTCGCCGGTGCTCATCACGCGGCGGTGGTGACCCCAGTGCACCAGGTCCGGGCTCTGCGAGATGAAGATGTCGCCGAAGGCCGTGTGACCTGCATCCGACGGGCGGGTGAGCAGCATGTACTTGCCGTTGATCTTGCGCGGGAAGAGCACACCGTTGCGGTTGTACGGGGTGCAGATGTTCTCCATCCGCACGAACGTCGTGAAGTCCGTGGTGCGGGCAAGTCCGAGGGCGGGGCCACCGAAGTCGGTGCACCAGGTCACGTAGTACGTGTCCTCGATCTTCACCACGCGCGGGTCGTAGGCGTAGTTCGGCTGGTACTCGGCGCCGGACTCGTCGACGAAATGGATCTCCTCGTTCTCGAACTCCCAATCCAAGGCGTTCTTCGAGCGGCCGACGTGCAGCTGCGGCTTGCCGTCCTTGTGGTCCGCGCGGAAGACACCGATGTACTCGTCGCCCCACCGCACCACACCACTGTTGAAGACCCGCGCCATCTTCGGTGTCGGGTTCCACCCGATGATCGGGTTGCGGTCGTCGCGCCACAAGACGCCCCCATAGTCTGCAGGCTTGTCCTGCCACGGCATGTTGGGTAGGGCGTCTCCGATGATCTGTGTCGCCATGAAGCGGTCTTCCCTTCGAATGGTGAGTGCCTGGCGTCTTCGAGCGGCCGCCGCCGTCCGAGCTTGCAAGAACGGTTCGACCCTACCGGCACTTCGACGTTCGCAGTGAATCGGGCGCGTACGCCCGTGTGCCGACGAAGGTTCGTTGACCTGCTGGGATTGCGTTGTCACGTCACTCACATCCTAGCGGGGTGTACGGAGGGCCCTAGCAGCCCAGCGACGTCCTCGAAGCAGGGTGCCGTGTCTTCTAGGCCGCGCCTCCGCGTTAGCACGGCCTGTTCTCATGGGCCGTCTGCCGCCGTTGGAGCAGCAAGGACGTCCGGTGAGATCCGCCGATGGCTGCGTGACGCTATTCTCGGCCCGGCCCAGATCGACGTCCGGCGACCAGTGAATTGAGCAGCACCATGACGACCAGGTCCGCAACGGCACAGGCCAGCAGCGCTCCGGCGGGGGAAGAGCCTGGCGTTCTGACCGCGGCTGTTCTGTACGGTTTCGCCGACTCCTTTGCCGCAGACGCCGCAGCGGTCCGCATGCAGAATGCGGTCACGCGCTCGGGTCTGGATCAGGTGGCGGTCAACCACGTCCGGCAGGTGTCGCTGTCGACGACCATGTCGCACCGGCTGGACGACTGGTCGGTGGCCAACCAGAAGAAGTCCGGGCGCTGTTGGCTGTTCGCCGCCCTGAACCTGTTCCGTTTCGGTACGCGGAAGCTGCTGGGAGTCAACCAGTTCGAGTTCTCCCAGAGCCACGCAATGTTCTGGGACAAGCTGGAACGAGTCAACTACTTCCTGGCGGACGTCGTGTCCACAGCTGAGCGGCCCGTGGACGACCGGCTGGTCGCCTTCCTGCTCGCGGAGGTCATGGGCGACGGCGGGCAGTGGAACATGGCGACGAATGTATTCGCCAAGCACGGCGTGGTGCCCAAGGAGGCAATGCCGGAGACCGAGTCTTCGGGCGACACTGCAGTGCTGAACCGCTCCCTGCGCTCGCTGTTGCGCCGCTCGGCCCGCGCCCTGCGCACGATGGTCGCCGACGGCGCGGACGCGACGGCGGTGGACGAGACCCGCCAGCGGGTCGTTGCCGACGCCTATCGGATCCTGGCCATCCATCTTGGGACTCCGCCGGTGTCGTTCGACTGGCAGTGGCGCGACGACGAGGGCGGCTTTCATCGTGACGGACAGATCACCCCGCAGGAGTTCTTCGCCAGGTACGTGACCATCCCGGTGCAGGAGTACGTGTGCCTCGTGGACGACCCGCGCCCGGAACACCTCAAGGGCGCCACGCTGACCATCGAGCGCCTGGGCAACGTCGTTGGCGCGAAGCGGGTGCTGTACCTGAACGCGGAGGTCGCACTGATGAAGCGCCTCGCCATGGAGGCAATCGTGGCCGGGGAGCCGGTGTGGTTCGGCTGCGACGTCGGCCAGCAGATGCTGCGCAAGGAAGGCCTGTGGGCGGCCGACCTGCTCGACCTCAACGGTGTGTACGGCGCGGACCTGTCCATGGACAAAGAGGACCGGGTGCGTTTCGGGGAGTCGCGCATGAGCCACGCGATGCTGTTCACGGGGGTCGACGTCGTCGACGGTGTCCCGCGCCGCTGGCGGGTGGAGAACTCCTGGGGCGACGAGGGCGGTGAGAAGGGGTTCTTCACGATGGACGACTCCTGGTTCGACGAGTACGTCTTCGAGGTCGTCGTGCGTATCTCGGCCCTGCCAGCTCAGTACCAGGCAGCGCTCGGCGCCGAGCCGCTCGTGCTGCCCGCCTGGGACCCCATGGGAGCCCTTGCCTGAGGGCGTCCCACGACGCGCGAGCACGAGACCGGGTCCGGGCACACCGACCTGCCTGGACATCGGACCAGCAAGAGACCGCTGAGCGCGCCAGGACCGCAGCGAATCTCTTGGGCGAGGTCGGAATCCGGGACCTGTGCAGCGGGGGACTATCCGTCGCCGCCCTCGAGCACCCTCTTAAGGGTCTGGAGGTCCGACTCGACGATTCTGAGGTCACGGTCGAATTGGTCATCCGATGTTCCGGACGGTTGGAAGAGCGTGAAGAGCACCTCTGAGCCATCGCCGTTGGCGATGACGCGCATGGGATTCAGGTCGTCCAGCCCTTCGTCGCCGGTGACCCGGTGGTCGACCACACCCAGCCGGTTGGCCGGGGCAAAGGCGATCCCAACTGTCCCGTCAGCCGTTTCGACGACCCACCTGTCACCTTCCTGGTGCACGGACTTCGCGAAGGCGGGTGCCCAGTCCGGTAGGTGGCGCGGGTCGGAGATGTACTCATATGTATCGTCAGGATCACGATCAACAGAGACGCTGACGGTGCGAGCGGGCCTGGAGTTCATGTGTCGATTATGCCGACCCGCCATGGATTGCTCTGCCGCCATGGCCGGACGCGGGCATCTTCGAGGAGTCAACGCAGACCATTGACCCTGGGTGTTTCTGCGTGCACGACAAAGGCGCTGGCGGCAACAGTGCGGGGTTGACTCGTGACCTGGACCCGTCGGGCTGTCGCCCCGTCCCGATGAACCTGGGCGCGTGGGGCCTGGAGTTCTGTTTTCAACCCAACAGCACCAGCCTGGAACGTCTCGGGGGTGCCGAAATGAGCGATGCGGGTCTCCCGGAGCGGTTGCGGCTCGGGCCGGGGGACGAGCGCCGTTACGTTCTGCCGACTCATGGCGGTGGCGGCTACCGGTGGCACTCCCGCGTGGAGGGGGAAAGCGTGCGGGTCACCATCGCCTACGAGGACGCTCTTCCGGTGCGAGATCTGCCCGGCCCAGTTCGAAGCGTCGGGCAGGTTGTGGCGATCATTGCAGTCCGGGAAGGGACCGCGGCCGTTCTCTTGCAGGAGCGGCGGTCCTGGGAGACGGAGGCTGCGGCGACACGCAGGATCGAGGTGCAGGTCAGGTCAGCAGACGAATGGGAAGAGGAGTAATCATGCCGGAGACCGTCGATCTGAAGTCCAGGAGTGTCAAGAGGTACGGGTGGGTGCCCGACCTGCCGGACGCTCGTGACTACATGTTTGCGGCGCCTGAGGCGACGCTGGCCAACCTGCCGCGTCAGGTGGATCTGCGCGCGAAATGCCCGCCGGTGTACGACCAGGGCAAGCTCGGCAGCTGTACCGCCAACGCCATCGGTGCTTCGTTCGAGTTCGCACAGATGAAGGAGGAGATGGCTGCGTTCACGCCGTCCCGGCTGTTCATCTACTACAACGAGCGCAAGATCGAAGGCACGATCGGCCAGGACAGCGGGGCGATGATCCGCGACGGCATCAAGTCCGTGCAGCAGCTCGGGGTGTGCCCAGAGGACACGTGGGCCTACGACATCGCACGATTTGCCGATGAGCCGCCGGCGCAGGCGTACACCGAGGCCACAGGGCACCAGGCGACCGTCTACCGGCGGGTGCTGCCCGTGTTGCACCAGATGCAAGGCGCCCTCGCCGCCGGGATCCCGTTCGTCTTCGGTTTCTCGGTGTACGAGAGCTTCGAGGGCCAGGACGTCGCGAGCATCGGCAAGGTACCGCTGCCGACCCGAAAGGAGCGCTTGCTCGGCGGGCACGCCGTGCTCGCCGTGGGGTACGACGACGACGCGCAACGCTTCATCGTCCGCAACTCGTGGGGAGACGGATGGGGCATGGCCGGCTATTGCACGATGCCTTACGGCTATCTCACCGACCAGTCGTTGGCCCGCGACTTCTGGGCCATCTATGCCGTGGAGAAGCCGACGCAGCCCTGATCGGCAATCCGCAGAGCTAGGTGGTGATGCGTCCGAGCCGGGCCGGTCGACGGGCGGGTGCCCGGGTGGTCGGTCCGGTTCGGGCGGTGTGCCAGGCGCGTCACGCACCGCAAGGCAACGGTGGTCGAACCTTCATCCTGGGCGGATGACGTGGGGTCGGGCAGCGGCGAGCAGTGTCGTCGTGTGTCCCTCCATGAGCGTGCGGCGATCAGCGAAGCGATGACCGATCCGGTGTTCGGCGGTGGCGCTCTCGATGGCTTGGTGCCGAAGTACGCGTTCCCGCCGAGGGAGTCCCGAGCCGACGATGCCTTCCAGCTGGTAGCCGACGAGATGTTGCTCGACGGCAACAGCCGCCAGAACCTGGCGACGTTCTGCCAGACCTGGGAGGAGCCGCAGGTTCACCGGCTCATGGACCTTGCCATCGACAAGAACATGATCGACAAGGACGAGTATCCGCAGACGGCCGAGATCGAGCGGCGTTGCGTGCACATGGTGGCGGACCTGTGGAATGCGCCGGAGGCGGCCAACACCGTCGGCGCGTCGACGATCGGGTCCTCGGAAGCCTGCATGCTCAGCGGGATCGCGGCCAAGTGGCGATGGCGCGCCAAGCGGCAGGCGGCCGGCAAGTCCACCGACCGGCCCAACATGGTGTGCGGGCCCGTGCAGGTGGTGTGGCACAAGTTCGCGCGCTATTGGGACATCGAGATGCGCGAGGTCCCGATGGCGCCGGGTTCCTATGCCATGACCCCGGAACAGGTGCTCGAACGGGTTGACGAGAACACCATCTTCGTCGTCCCGACACTCGGCATCACCTACACGGGGACCTACGAGCCGGTGAAGGAGATCGCCGAGGCGCTCGACCGCTTCCAGGTCGAGACCGGGATCGACATCGACATCCACGTCGACGCGGCCAGCGGCGGCTTCCTCGCGCCGTTCTGCGCTCCGGAGCTGGAGTGGGACTTCCGCCTGCCGCGGGTGAAGTCGATCAACAGCTCCGGCCACAAGTTCGGGCTGGCGCCGTTGGGTGTGGGGTGGATGGTGTGGCGTGACTCGGACGAGCTGCCTGAAGACCTGATCTTTCACGTCAACTACCTCGGCGGCGACATGCCGGTATTCCAGATCAACTTCTCCCGGTCGGCAGGTCCGGTCGTCGCGCAGTACTACGACTTCGTGCGGCTCGGACGCGAGGGGTACCGACGGATCCATGACTCCTGCTACGCCACAGGTCAGATGCTTGCCCGGATCATCCCGGAACTCGGTCCATTCGAGATCCTGTGCGGCAGCGACCCGTCGACCACCATCCCGGCCGTGACGTGGCGGATCAGGGAGGGCGAGGAACCCGGCTACACCCTGTTCGACCTTGCCGACCGCATGCGCATGCGTGGTTGGCAGGTGCCGGCCTACCGGCTCACGGGCACGGCCTCCGGCATCGTCGTCCAGCGCATCCTGGTGCGTCAGGGGGTAAGCCGCGACATGGCTGCCACGCTCCTGGACGACCTCCGTGACGCCATCGGCCACTTTCATCGGCACCCGGTGAGCGTGGCGATGACCGAAGCGGAGTCCAGCGGTTTCAACCACGTCTGACCGGGTTGTTCGTCCACAGGTGGGTGGCGATCCGGGCGGCGTGGTGGCCTGCCGGGCGCAGGTCAAGGACCGTCCCAAGATGCGGACCGGTTGTCACCGTTCGAACCGGAGGTCCGCACGGCGGTGCCGGTCGTCAGCCGATTCGGATGAACACAGGACTGGACTGGTAGATCGCGTGGAACCGGATCGTGTTGCCCGGCGTGGCATCGATCAGCATGCCGCCGCCCGCATAGATCGCCACGTGGCCGGGGGTCACGATCAGGTCTCCCGGCTGCGCATCCGCGCGCGCCACCACCGTGCCCGCGTAGCGCTGGGCCGCGGAGGAATGGGGCAGGGAGACACCCATCTGCGCGTACACGTAGGAGGTGAACCCCGAGCAGTCGAAGCCGTTTGGGGTGCCCCCGCCCCACACGTAGGGAATCCCGACGTAGCGGGACGCGACCTCGATGATCGCACTCCCGTTCGCGCTGGCCGGCGCGGCTGCGCGCGGTGTGGCCGAACGCACCACGCGGGAAGGGTGTGATGGTGGGTCGGCGGTGATGGTGAGCGACGGGACGTCGAGAGACCACGCGGCGTCGGCCGGAACAGTCACGACCGGTGCGGAGTTGAGCGCGGCGCGGGCGGATGCGGTCAGCGCGGACGTGTCCACGGCAGGGACCGCCGCGACGCTTTCGACGGAAGGAGAAGCTGAAGCGGGCGCGGCGAACGCCGACATGATCAGTCCGGAAGAAGCCGCGACGACAACGGACCGGCGACCTACCAGGCCAAGGCCGCTGATAGCGGTGCCCGCGAGGTCGGACAGGGCGGTGCAGGGACGTCCGGCCGCGCGATGGCGGGCGGGCGATGAGCTCACGGGCATGGGTGCCTCTCCGGCCGCCTACGGGGTGAGCTGTCGGGTTCGGGCGGGAGTTGCGCCCGGCCGGTCGAGGTTCCGACCGGCTTCACCCCAAGGACACCGTTCCCGGTGCCCGACGTACGTGGGTCCCCCGCTCCTGCCAGCGAGAATCTGCGGTGCCTTCAGTGGTGGCAGGGTTTGGCGGTCCACGTCTGGCGCACCCAGGAGATGTCCTGGGTACACAATCGTAACCCGCGCTTCACCCGGCGATGACACGGTCCCAGAAGGCGAAGCGGAGGCACGCCCGGGCAGTTCGAGTCTGAGGCCGCCGGCATGCGTCGTGGCGCGGGTCTGGCCCATGTCCGCCGATGCCGGCGGCATCGCCTCATGTCGTCCCGGGGTGGGTGGAAGTCATCGCGCCGGGAACAACGCGTCGCATAAGATGGCGGCCCGGCGCGCGAGGAGGACCAATGCTGATCACGACTGGAAATGACCTTCCGGGCCATGACATCGACCGTGTTCTTGGTGAGGTCTTCGGGCTGACCGTGCGGTCGCGCAATCTCGGCTCTCAGATCGGGGCGGGCCTGAAGTCGCTCTTCGGCGGAGAGTTGCAGGGAATGACGACGATGTTGGCTCAAGGTCGCGAGCAAGCGATCGAGCGACTGGTCGAGGAGACCACACGGCGTGGTGGGAACGCGATTGTCGCGATGCGTTTTGACACCAGCGAACTTGGCAGCACCTGGACGGAGATCTGCGCCTACGGCACGGCAGTGATCGCGCGCGGGCTGTGACCTGCCGACGCCACCGGCCCGCCGTTGGAACGACCGCACTGGTCACCTCGAACGTGCAGCTGCCGGGCTTGAACGTGGTCCCGCCGTGGGCGGCGCGGCGCGCCTGCACGTCCCGGTCGTCGGAAGCCGCTGCCTAGAGCTCGTCCTTGCGCTGCAGATAGTGGAGGGCGACCCAGCCGATCGGGATGGGCAGCCAGAAGGTGACCACCCGGAACAGGATCGCGATGGAGGCGGCCACGCCCGGGTTGAGGCCCGATGCTGTCAGGCCGCCGATGAGGGCGAACTCGATCGTGCCGA
>Ga0209745_1000897_pt1 | contig 17960 bp, 11 predicted proteins | sample BarGraNGADG00312_FD_184495 | JGI IMG/M metagenome (GOLD analysis project Ga0209745, IMG submission 184495) | Arctic peat soil microbial communities from Barrow, Alaska - Barrow Graham LP Ref core NGADG0004-312 (SPAdes) (version 2) | ecosystem: Environmental > Terrestrial > Soil > Wetlands > Peat...
ATCAGATATTCAATTCTTCAGGTAATTTTGTATATTTCTGAAAAATTAAATGATGGATCCGCTCAAGATATCTTTTGCCGGAGCAGGAAGAGTGGCCGGAGCTTTATGCAGAAGAATGTTTCTGTCAGGATTTAAGATCGACCTGATAGTTTCTAAATCGGAATCCGGTAGCCGGAAACTGGCAGATTTATGTGAAGCATCATGGTCCACTGACCTGATTTTTCCCGATTCGACCGATGTAATTATTGTCGCAGTACCTGATCAAAGCTTAAAAAGTGCCCTTAACAATATAAAATGCAAAAAAGATACTTTAATTGTTCACACGGCAGGTAGCATAGGAATTGATATTTTTCCTGAAAAATTTAATTCAAAAGGTATTTTTTACCCATTACAGACATTTTCATGGGGACGCCAACCCGATTTTAATGGGCTTCCGTTTTTTATTGAAGCATCAGATAAACAATCATCTGCAATTTTGAAATACCTTGCAGAATCTATTGGAGGAAGAGCGCATTTTGTTGATACTGAACATAGAAGGATGCTTCACCTGTCTGCTGTGTTTGTTTGTAACTTTACTAACCACATGCTTACAATAGGGAAAGAAATCGCTTTAAGAGCAGGCTTAAGTTTTGACGTACTTGAACCATTAATAAAAGAGACTATTTCAAAGGCAATTGAAATCGGACCTGCAACCGCTCAGACAGGACCTGCTGTAAGAGATGATCAGAATACTATAGGGAAACATTTGGAATTATTATCTTTCTCGCCTGAATTACAGAAGATATATAACGAAATAACTCAGTCGATAATTAAACACCAATATAAAGACAAAAGATAAAAGTAAAAAGACAAAAGTAAAGAAATGGACGGATGACGTGTGACGCATGACGCACGAAGCAAGGAAGAAATGCCGAAAACCGCGAAACGAGAAACACGAAACACGAAACGAGAAACCAGTAACTAAGTATTAACATGGCTAACTTTAAAGAAGAACTTGTAAAAGTTAAAGCTTTTGTTTTTGACATAGACGGAGTGTTGTCGATGCAGACAATAAGTCTGAATGCGTTTGGCGTACCAAACAGAACTGTTAACCTTCGTGATGGCTATGCTTTGCAACTGGCAGTTAAAAAGGGCTATCGGATTGGTATTATCTCTGGTTGCAACTCTAAAGAATATCAAAAGAGACTTAAATTGCTCGGGGTAAAAGATATTTATCTCAATAGCCGCACAAAGCTTGACCAATTTAACACCTTCCTTAAAAAGTATAAATTAAATAAATCGGACGTAATATTTATGGGAGATGATATTCCGGATTTTGAAGTAATGAAAGAGGCTGGTGTTGCTGTATGCCCTTCCGATGCAGACCGCGAAATAAAACAGATTGCTGCATTCATCTCAGATAAGAAGGGCGGTGAGGGATGTGTACGGGATGTTATTGAACAGGTAATGAGACTACATAATAATTGGATGGATTCTGATGCATTTAAATGGTAAAATTATGAAAGCATTTCTTAATCTGATCAGATGGCAAAATCTATTGATTGTTATTCTCACAATGGTGCTTATGAGATATGCAGTTATCGGAACAATAATTGGCAAACTTGGAGTTATTCTAATCAATATTGGAACGGGAGAAGAGATACCAATGGCATTGCAATTTCCGTGGTACGACTTTATCTTGCTGGTTGCTGCTACTGTATTTATTACTGCCGGAGGGTACGTAATAAATGACTATTTCGATATAAAAACAGACCTGATAAACAAAGGAAAAGTCATTGTCGGAACAAAAATTCCAAGACGTCAGGCTATGATGTGGCACAATATATTTAATATTGCCGGAGTATCTCTTGGGTTTTATATATCCTGGAAAGCAGGTAATGTATGGCTGGGAGCGATCTTTCTTATTGCTTCCGGTTTGCTGTATTTTTATTCGGCGAGCTATAAAAGACAGTTTCTGATTGGTAATATAATAGTTGCTATTATGACAGCTATGGTACCATTACTCGTAGTTTTCTATGAATGGCCGGCACTTTACAGATACTACTCTGTAAATGCCATAAATCTCCCGAGTATCAATTTTATTTTCTATTGGATTTGCGGCTTTTCGCTTTTCGCTTTTATAACGACCCTTACCCGCGAAATTATTAAGGACATTGAAGACTTTGAAGGAGATACTGCGTTCGGGAGAAATACCGTTCCTGTTGTAATAGGAGTACTTTCTGCAAAGATCGTTTCCATATGTCTTATCATTATTACGATTGCATTGCTTTATCTTGCCTGGTACTTTTTTATTAATGATATAATTACCCTGATCTATCTGTCAGTTGCAATTGTTGTACCTCTTCTGTACGTTATTTATAAAGTAATTATAAGCAATACAAGATTACAAATTCACAGTGCAAGCAGCATTATGAAAGTTGCCATGCTGACAGGTATACTTTATTCTGTTGTAGTAAAAGTAATCCTTACCTGGAACCTTCTTTGAAGATGAGTATTAACAGCCTGAATAATTATAGGATAATACTTGCTTCACGTTCCCCCAGAAGACAACAGCTTTTACTGGAAATGGGTCTTAAGTTTGATATCGTAATTAAGGAATATTCAGAAACTTATCCGGAAGGATTAGCGGGGGAGGAGATTGCCATATTTATAGCACAGGGGAAAGCCGCAAATTTTAAAGACAATTTAGCCGACAATGAGATTGTAATTACTGCAGATACTATAGTCTGGTGTAACAACAAAGTTCTTGGAAAACCTGTCGATAGAAAAGACGCTATCCGCATTCTTAAAGATATTTCAGCCAATACACATGAAGTTATTACAGCAGTCACTATTCTTTCATCCAATAAAGATGTGACATTTTCTGAATCAACAAAAGTTACCTTTGAACATCTTTCTGATGAAGAAATTTGTTATTACGTCGATACATTTAAACCATACGATAAAGCCGGTGCTTACGGTATACAGGAATGGATAGGTATTATAGCCTGCAGCCATATTGATGGTTCCTACTTCAATGTTGTCGGATTACCTGTACAAAGACTATACAAAGAACTTCAAAATTTTATTTCTGGTAAAAATCCGGTCCCTTTTGGGTTAGTGGATTTCATAAAAAAACAGAATAATAATTTAATCTGATAAAACTTTATAAATTATTTATATATGAGAAGCAAGCTACTGATTGTATGGCTGTTACTAACAGCGCTCCTGGCTCCGGCTATAAAAGCCGACGAAGGTATGTGGATACCTATTCTGATAGAAAAATACAACATTAAACTCATGCAGGAGAAAGGGTTTAAACTTTCAGCCGAGGATATTTATAGTGTCAATAAGGCCTGTATGAAAGATGCAATTGTACAATTTGGAGGTGGCTGTACGGGCGAAGTAATTTCCCCTGATGGACTTCTCATAACCAACCATCATTGTGGATATGGTCAGATACAAAAACATTCTACCCTTGAACATGATTACCTTACCAATGGATTTTGGGCCATGTCGCGTGATGAAGAATTACCAAACCCTGGTTTGTCTGTAATGTTCCTTAAAAGGATGGAAGATGTTACAGCGTTGGTAATGAAAGGAGTAACGACTGAAATGAAAGGGAGTGAGCGCGATAACTTAATAAATGCGAATAGTTTGGCGATTGCAAAGAGTGCTATCGAAGGAACAGGTTATTCTGCAACTGTGCGACCATTTTATATGGGTAATCAATATTTCCTTTTTGTCAATGAATTCTTTAGAGATATTCGACTTGTTGGAGCACCTCCTTCAGCAATTGGAAAGTTTGGAGGTGAAACTGATAATTGGATATGGCCAAGACATACCGGCGATTTTTCGCTTTTTAGAATATATGCCGGCAAAGACAATAAACCAGCAGATTTTTCAAAGGAAAATGTACCCTTTAAACCTTTATATTACTTCCCTATTTCTCTGAAAGGAGTTAAGGAAGGCGATTTTACAATGGTTTTTGGTTACCCCGGAACAACTTCCGAATACGTTCCTTCGTACCACGTCGATATGGTAAAAAACTTTTTAAATCCTAAAATGATAACCATCAGGACAAAAAAGATTGAGATAATGGAAGCAGCAATGAATACAGATCCACTAATAAGGATCCAGTATTCTGCCAAGAAAGCCAATATCGCCAACTCCTGGAAGAAATGGATTGGAGAGAGTCAGGGGTTGGATAAAATGGGAACAATCGAAAAAAAGAGAGAATATGAAACCAAATTAACACAGTGGATTTCAGGCGATGCAGGACGTATCTCAAAATATGGGAGTATACTGCCAAAATACAAAGAACTGTATACAATACTCGATGAATATAATATTGTGAATAGTTTTACAAATGAAGTATTTTCCAGCAACGGGGCAGAAGTTTTTAGTATCGCACGTTCCACAAAAGCTTTGGCAGACCTTATAATAGCCAAAGCCGGTGCAGACCAGATAGAGAAAATGAAAATTAATCTGATTGAGACAGGGAAGAGCTTTTTTCAGAATTATAACAGGGCAACAGATGTAAAAATATTTGTTGCAGTTATGACAATGTATGGTGAAAATATAGATCTGAAATGGCAGGCGCCTGCGTACATCAAATTGAAAAACTCATGTAAAGGTAATTTTTCGTCCGTTGCCGATAAACTATATGATAAGACGGTTTTTGCAAATGAAACAAAGTACAATGCATTTGTAAACGGTTTAAATGAATCAGATATTTCTAAGCTTAACAAAGATCCTTTCTATATTATAGCAATAAATGTGAACGATTTTCTGGCTGTTAACGTAAAACCTGAGTTGACACGAGTAACCAATGAGATTCAGAAACTTAACAAAGATTATATGACGCTGCAAATGGAGTTTGATAAAGAGAGAGTTTTTTATCCTGATGCTAATTCAACACTTCGTTTAACCTATGGAACAGTTAAAGGATATTTTTCAAAAGATGCGGTCTATTTTACTCATTATACGACACTTAAAGGTATAATAGAAAAAGATAATCCGGAAATATATGATTATAACGTTCCCGAAAAACTCAGAGTTTTATATAAAACTAAAGACTATGGCCGGTACACTCAAAATGGAGAGGTCCCGGTCTGCTTCATTGCAAATAATCATACTACAGGCGGAAATTCAGGAAGTCCTGTTATAAATGCTGATGGTCATCTTATTGGTGTAAACTTCGACAGGGCATGGGAAGGTGTTGCAAGCGACCTTGCATTTAATCCGGATCAGAGCCGGAATATTAGTCTCGATATCAGATATGCTCTCTTCATTATTGATAAGTTTGCCGGTGCAGGTTATTTGCTGAAGGAGATGACAATAATCGAGTAGAATTTCTCTGTACTCCAAAACCTCCCCAACCCCTCCTGAAGCTAATCTTTATGCACATCTTTTTTATTTAGTTCCAGCTGCGAGAAGGAGATCCCTCATTCCTCCAAACCTCCGCAAGCTCCGATTTGTCGGAATTCGGGATGACAGGTTTTTGGGGGGACATTGGAGGAAGAAGCGGCGATTCGCAACGACTTTTTATTCATGAAGTATTTCACTCGCGAATCGCCGCTTCTTCCTCCTGCTAATCAACTACATACCTGTCATCCCGAGTCCGCCAGCCGGCGGACGAGGGATCTCCCTCTCTCTTTCTGCAATTGACTTAAATTGAGATGTGATGAAAGATTAGCCCCTGCAAGGAGGTCAAAATCTTATTGTATACTTCATCTTCACCCTTGCCTCATATACCTCAGGCCTGAAACGCTCAAGAGGATCTATTATCGGGGAGTTGAAGGTCAGGAAGATCTCTTTGCCTGGTTTTATAATCCATTGTAACCTCGATTGCCATCCGATTTTCCCGGTCTGGTTTTCATATTGAGCAAAATTGTACCACGATAAATTCGGACTGAAAAGAAAATTCAGGTTAATCCGGTAAATTTGGGTTATAAAACTTCCTTCGGGGAGATCTACCCATCTTCGATCAGATTCCAGTCCGATAAATAACGGAACAAACACCTTATATCCTGCCTGAATTAGCAAGTCTGTTCGTTCTCCGGAATAAAAAGAACCAAATCCGAATTTTGTGGCTCCCCATAAATTTCTGCGTTTTGCTGAAGTTAATGTTAAGGAATGTCGCCAGAAATTATATTCACCGGTTGGGATTACAATTGATTGAAAAATATTAAAATCTTTCTCAAGTGACTCAAACTGATATTGAGAAGATAAAGAAATAATGTCTCCGCTAAGGAAAATAATATCTGATAGATTAAAGTCAATTTGTGAAGTTTGCAGACCACCATTCTTAAGATTGGAAATAAAGGCAAACTTTATGCCCGACTTAATTTGCATTACTGGTGAATTTTTAGGACGGGGACCTATTCCAATACCACCATAAAAGTTGCGAATATTCTTACGAGGCAGGAAGCCAAGTCCCGGAGTGAAATTTTCACCAATTTGCAAATAACCTAACCTGAAGTTAAGAAAGTCGTTTGGATAATTGATTTCAGTGCCAAATGATACATCATTCCCCGATAGACCACTTGTGAATGATTTTAATCCATAAAGATTGTATGCAATATTTTTATTGCCCGATATTTGCGAACTTGCCAACCGTAAATCAATACCTGCCAGCGAATTATTCAGGTCAGAAAAAGCATTCCCGTTTGTTCCTATAAGTCCGATTGATGATTGCTTTCCGATGTTTCTCGAAATTCTGCCAACAGTATAGCCCGGGTTATCCCATTCATTATCATCTTTAATATGAAGGACTCCCAGGTTCCAGTTTCCAACCTTTCCTGTAAATTTTCCTCCGTAACTTATGGGCACAGGATTTCCACCTGCATCCAGACCGATTCTTCTTGAGAAAAACGGAATCATTTGGGTAGACTGAGGATTATCACTATCACCGTTTATTCCAAATGTAAAATAGTTTGCCCCATCCAGAAAAAAATCTCTCTTTTCGGGAAAGAAAAGACTAAAACGGGTAAGGTTGATTTGTTTTTCATCTACCTCGGTCTGGGCAAAGTCAGTATTTACTGTAACAGCTGCTTTAAGAGATGGTGTAATGTGGTAAAACGCGTCAAATCCGCCATCAAGAACCGGTTTTGAATCAATGTCCTGTTTTTTACTAAACCCACCTGTAAGGTACGGAATGATGTCAAGCCCGATCCCTTGGGTAATATCAGTAAGACCAGTAATCCTACCCGCATCAGATACCTGAAATCTATTGGCATTCAATGAAGTGGCAGGCCAGTATGATGTTTCGGATTTTCTTTTGATATATCTGATAAGTTTCAACCCCCACGTGCTGTTTCCTTTTTTAAAGGCAAGGGTTTTAAAAGGAATAATCAGTTCGCCTTCCCACCCATCATCTGTGATTTTCGCTTTCCCATCCCATAGTCCATCCCATGATTTGTTAAAATCTTTACCGTTTTCATTTACCAGGGCGTCACCTATACTTCCCCTCGGACCTATCTGGAACCAATAACCACTCCTGCCATCAAGGTAGGTGTCAAGAATTATCTGTACTCTGTCATCTTCACCCAAACTAACATCGCGGGCTAATTCTTTTGCCGTAATCCTTTTGGGATCGTCGTAACAATGGATTCCTACGTAAATATTATTGTGATCATATAAAAAGAAAAATTCAGTTTTCTCAGATACCGTATCGCCTTGGTTTGGTTCTCTCTGGTATAATTCATTGATAATTGCAGCCTTGCTCCATATAGCATCATTTAAAGAGCCATCGATGATTGGTGGTGTATCCGTGAAAATAACTTTAATTTCGGGTTGTGCCACGAGTTCAGATACAGAAATTATTGAAAAGAAGAAGTAAAAAAAAAGAGTACGTATCATACTTGAAATTTGAGTCTCGAAAGTAGGTATAATCCTGCTTCTTTTTAATAGATTGTTATTCAAATTAGATTAATTAGTAACTTTCCGGACAAATTCAAAATGATATGATCAGAATTATTGCCGATAATAAAATTCCTTTTCTGAGAGGAGCCCTTGAACCTTATGCAGAAATGGTTTATCTCCCCGGAAAGGAGATAAACGGAGATATTCTGAAGGATGCTGATGCGCTACTGATAAGAACCAGAACAAAATGTACTGAGAATAATCTGAAGGGAACAAAAGTAAGTTTTATCGGTACTGCCACAATTGGTTTCGACCATATTGATACACAATACTGCGAGAAAAATAATGTAAAATGGACTAATGCGCCCGGGTGCAATTCATCTTCAGTCCAGCAGTATATTGCTGCTGCTCTGTTGAAAATGTCTTCTGAATTCAGGTTTAATCTGAAAGACAAAACAATTGGTATTATTGGAGTTGGAAATGTTGGATCGAAAGTTGAAAAGTTCGCCAGGACATTAGGTATGAATGTTCTCTTAAACGATCCCCCCCGAGCCAGGAGGGAGGACGAAAGTAATTTCCATAGTCTCTCCACTATTCTGCATCAGTCTGATATTGTGACGACTCATGTACCGCTAAATACGGTGGGAGAGGATTGTACATATCAGCTTTTGAATGATAAGAATTTCAAAAAAATGAATAAGGATGCATGGTTTATCAATTCTTCAAGGGGAGAGATAATTAAATCATCAGCCCTTAAGCAGGTGTTGATATCAGGAAAACTTAGTGGCGCAGTATTAGATGTTTGGGAAAATGAACCCGATATAGACCTTGAACTCATGGGGAAAGCCTTTATTGCCACTCCTCATATCGCAGGCTATTCGACTGATGGAAAGGCAAATGGAACAGCAATGGTTGTAAACTCTTTATGCGAGCATTTTAATCTTTCACTTAAAAACTGGTATCCTGCCAATGTTCCCCCTCCTCCATCTCCGGAAATATCAATTGAAGGAAAAGATAAATCAGATGAAGAGATAATCAGGGAAGCTGTCTTTCATACTTATAATATAGACTCTGACGATATAAAACTTCGGTTTTCTCCATCAGATTTTGAAAAACAAAGAGGTGATTATCCCCTGCGAAGGGAGTTTACATCGTACAGAATTATTCTTAAAGGGGGATCGGAAGGGGTACGGAGAATGCTTAAAGACCTGGGATTTGAAATAGTTGTGTGATTGTCTTTCGTTTCGCGTTTATTGTTTGCCTTCGGCGAGCTCGGCTTCGCCTCGGTTCGCGTTTAAGGTTTCGCGTTTATCCTTGTCTTCAATTTTGTCTTTGTCCTTTTATCTTTTGTCTTTTATACTTTGATAAGTTCCGCAGCCATAGCGTATTCCTTTACCTGATACACAAAAGCCTGAAGTCTCGTATCGAGTGAAACTGAGTCCTGTCCGTCGTAAGCAATATTTATGAAAGGGATATTGTTATGATCCTTCCTGAACGAATCGCTTACTGAAGCAATTAGTGTTCCAGGCATACAGGTAAATGGTAATATTGCACCTATACCTGACACACCTTTTTTTGTAAGGGCAACTGATGTTCCGATAGCAACTGCAGGATCCCCATCGTAAAATTCATTTACATAACTGTTGCACAAATGTAACATGTCATGAAGAGAAACATCCTTTTCATGATCAGTAAATTTTTTGATACCTCGAATTAAGGATTCTGCAATTAAATCCTGTCCAAAGCCCTGAATTTTTGATTTGACAATACCTTTATTATCATTTTTCCACCGGCTATCGCGGGTAAAACGGTATGTAGAGTAATTTAACCATTCAGAAAACGGGCTGACAATTACTTCAACACCAATATCTTCGAGACGGTTGGCAATATTTCCGTTACAGCCTGCATTGCCACGCATGAAAATTTCTCCGATAATTGCAACTACAGGTTTCTTCTGGCTTTTATCAACCTTGACTGCCATAAAATCTGAGGCAATTCCGGCTATTACCTTACGTAGATTTTTTGACCCGTTCTCTATGCAGGTTTCAAGTCGTGCAAGGGAATTGTCATACAACTTATCACACTCTCCTTTGTTTATTTCGTAAGGCCGGGTTTCCCTGTAGATCTTATTCAAATAATCGGAAACAATAAATCCTTTCCAGGCATTGATCCTGAATTTCTGACTATGCTCACCCGCAACATCTTCATAGGAAGTTTCATTCGACGGAGTTATGAGTTCAGCATCATGAAAACCAAGTCTGTCGAAAAGCAACCTGTGAAATTGATTATACTGACCAAAGCGGCAAGGACCATTATGGTCAGGCATAAAAAAACTCATTTTTGAAGGATCTGCGCCAGGCTCCATAAGTTTTTTAATGAAACTACCTGTTGTGCATATCATTGGGAAACATTCCTTTGAAGATGTGTACTTTCTTCCGATAGCAAGGTCTTCGTTGGTCTGTTTAGGAAGTACCTCCGATTGGATCCCACAACTTCTGGCTGCGGCAGATATCAGGTATGCACTATCATTCATGTAGGGGAAATACATTACCCTGTCCTTTTGAGGTGAAGACGGGCTTGGACGAGGTCTGAAAATTTTTATATCTTTCTTTTCATTTTGATCGGCCCCCTTCAGACTATCAAGAAAAGCTTCAATACGGGTTATCATTCCGGCATCGGCCGAGTGTTCGTCAACTTCAAGATGAAGAAAGGGTTTACCTTTAAGCTCTTCAGTTACATAATGCCAGATAAATGAATCGGGTCCGCATCGGAAGTTGCTGAGATAGACAGCATGAAGGTTTTTAGTTTTTGCTACCAGTTGTGCCGCTGCTATGATCTTCTGTCCGTTAGGCCAGTACATATTACGGTAGTTAGTAAAAATATTGTACGGTGAAAGATCGAGCATATCCACAGGGATTGGCATTACATTCTGGCTTATAAGCTTCTCAACCAGACCAAGATTCAGGTGTGAATCTGCGCTGTTGTATGGTCTTCCAAGCAAAACAACCGGCCGGCAGTTTTCCGGAATAGAACTTAAGACCTCCTTCCCATACTCTACAAGTCGTTTCTCGAAAGCAGTCTGAGCTTCGTCAGCCTTATAAACAGCTTTGCGGATAGTCTCCTTATTTATTCCAAATTTTCCACTGAAATATTCCTTCATCTCTTTGAGAAGGGCTCTTTCGAAATATCTGAAATGAAGAGTTGGAATTAATAGTTTAGACTCATCCACTTTACCTTTCAGGGCGGCTTTTACCATAAATGGGTATGATTGCACCCATGGGCAATTGCAATTCATGGTTTTGTTTCCGGCCCTTTCTTTCCCATTAACAATAAATGGTATAAAAATATAATCAACCCCTCTTTCAACCAGATCAAGTACGTGTCCGTGCATAAGTTCTACCGGCAGGCATGTTTCAGTTGTCATGGTTTCAATCGCCTGATTAACAAGAGATTTATCTGATTCTCTTGACACCACAATTGTAAACCCCAGTTCTTCAAAAAAAGTGCGCCAGAATGGAAACTGCTGGTAGTAAACCATTAGTGCCCTGGGGATTCCAATGGTAGTGGTTTTCCATGAATCTGTCTCAGAGTAGCCTTCACGGAGCATTTCAATACGTTTTGCGAACAGATCAGGTATATTATTTACTGGTTTTTTCCTGTCGTCTGTTTCATATTTCTCACACCTTCCGCCATAATAGAGAGATTTCGTCACCCCATCAACTTTGACTCTCCTTATCTCACAATGATTTGTACAGCTTTGACAAACAAACCTGCTTATTTCATATGCAACATTTCTTACACCAAAACCTTTAAATCTTGTCTTATGCCCCTCTGTCATAGATCTTTTGGCCAGTATAGCAACACCTATAGCTCCGGTTACATCAAAATGCGGTGGGATAATAATCTTTTTTCCCAGTACCTGTTCGAAAGCTGCGACTACGGCCTTATTATTTGTAACACCACCCTGAAAGAATATTTTGTCGCCTACTTTACGGTCAACAACAACTTTCTGGAGGTAATTATAGACAATAGAATATGCCAGACCACCAACCAGGTTTTCGTTTCTTGCTCCTTTTTGCATGAATGAATTCAGATCAGACTCCATAAATACGGTACATCTGTCGCCCAGTTTTACAGGGCTATCTGAACTCAATGCCATAGCGCCGAACTCGTTAATTATATTGATGTTAAGCTTTTCTGCCTGTTCCTCAAGGAATGATCCTGTGCCGGCCGCACATACCTTATTCATCTCAAAGTCAACAACAACTCCATTCTCTATGCAAATATATTTTGAGTCCTGCCCGCCTATTTCAAATATAGTATCGACAGTGGGATCATAATCAATTGCTGCTGTTGCCTGGGCAGTTATCTCATTCTGGATAGTATCGGCTCCAATAAAATCGCCTGTGAGGTAACGACCTGAACCTGTTGTTCCTGCACCTATAACTTCAACATATTCACCAATCTCGTCATAAATCTCTGATAAGCCCCGCTGAATTGCTTCGAGAGGTTTTCCAGCAGTAGGAAGATACCTTCTTGAAATAACCCTGTGTTGTTCGTCAATCAGTACTACATTTGTACTCAGGGAACCTATATCGAGACCCAGATAAACCTTCGTCTTAGCAATTCCTTTATCAATGGAGTGAACATGTTTTTTGTATTCAGCAGCCGATTCAGTTAGTTTAGGAAGGCTGACAAATGTTGTGGCGTCGACAGAGAGGTAATCTTCCAGTTTTTTAAGACCTTCGAAATGATTCATTTCAGGCTTGACTGAATGGGCATATATCACAGCACCAATTGCACCCATAGACGCATGATGATTGGAAATAATGAGTTCGTTTTCCTTAAGATCCAGTATTTCCGTGAAGGCTCTTACCATTCCAATATTTGCAGCTACCCCACCTGAAAAAATCACCGGTTTTTTAATTTCCTTACTTCTTGCAAGATTGCTTCGGAAGTTTCTGGCCAGCGCGAAGCATAAGCCAGCAACGATATCATGAAGGGGAGTTGCAATCTGCTGATGATGAATCATATCACTTTTGGCAAATACACTACACCTTCCGGCAATCCTGGGAGGATCAACCGATTTCAGCGACATATTTCCGAATTCGTTTTCTATCGGAACACCAATCCTTCTTGCTTGTTGATCGAGAAAAGAGCCTGTACCTGCAGCACATATACTATTCATCTCAAAGTCAACAAGTCTGGATTGCCCTGTGACCGGGTCCTTCTCAAGGTGAATTAGTTTAGAATCTTCGCCTCCTATTTCGATAACTGATCTTGCATCAGGGAAAAGTCTGCCTGTTGAAGTTGCCTGGGCAATAATTTCATTTACAAATACACCTCCAATAAGTTCCGTAGCAAGCTTCCCACCTGAACCAGTTATTGCAATACCTGTTATTGATTCAACAGTATGAGTTTTTAGAATTGAAGTCAGTCTGTCACTGAGGACATTAAACGGTTTTCCATGAATATATTCATAATAGTCTTCGAGGATATTATAATTTTCGTCCATGACGACTGTATTCAACGAAACTGAACCAATATCGAAACCAAGCAAACGGTTTTTATTAATAGGTACTATTGAAGAAGTTTCCTGAATCATTCAGTATAACTTTAGGAGTTGAAAATTAAATAAAGATTTGAGCTTTTACGATCATTTCCAAAAATATATTTTTATTATTTAAGAATGAATCTAAATAAATTTTCTTTTGTTTTGGGATCTTAAACCCATTCTTCCTGAAGTACATTGCCGATTATTCCTACAATAATCTTTTTTACCGGTACTTTTCTGGAAGCATTGTCAAGTGCCGTTTTTACCATTTTCATTAAACCCCCGCAGCATGGGACCTCCATCATCATTACAGTAATAGTGTTCACTTTAGATATATCAATCATGGCAGTCAGTTTTTCCACATATGAATCGGTCCCCTGGTCCAATTTTGGGCATGCTATTGCCAACGATTTGCCTTTAAGGTGATTACTGTGAAATCCGCCCATCGAAAATGCAACACAATCGGCGGCTAATAAAAGGTCAGCACCTCTGAAATAAGGAGCATTTGGATTTACAAGGTGCATCTGTACCGGCCATTGTCTCAGTTCAGATGGCTGGTCTGTAGCAAAAGTGTTTTGATTCTGTTTGCCGGGTTTTTCAATAATCATTGTCCTCGATCCGGGGCATCCGCCACCTTCATGATCATGTTTATTGGTTTGGATATTTGATAGTTGAGCTTCAATAACAAGAGACTCATTGTAAGGCTCTGCCTCCCTGGTCTCAATGGTAATAGCTCCCTCGGGGCAGTGTCCTATACATGCGCCCAATCCATCGCACATAAGTTCACTTACCATTCTTACTTTACCATCGATTATCTGTAAAGCGCCCTCAAGGCAGTTTGGTACACACAATCCGCACCCGTTACATAGATCCTCATCTATCTTTAAAATATCTCTTTTCATATCATGTAATATTAGTAATTGATACAAAAGTGAGTATTTAAGAGTGAATAATTTGTAACATATGTTACAATTTCATATTATTGTAAATAAAAGCATGGATTATTCTCTTTTAGTAAACGCTCCTCTGTTCAGAGGTCTGACTCCGGTCGAAATCGAATCTCTATTATCATTGGTTCCCTACAGGACTAAGAAATTTCAGGCAGGTTTTTTGATTGCTATTAGCGGTGAACCGGTTAATACTCTCTTAATAGTTATAAGTGGAACGGTAAAGGGAGAAATGGTTGATTATGCAGGAAGGACTATAAAAATTGAAGACATTCCTGCCCCCGGCGCGCTTGCGGCAGCTTTTATGTTTGGTAACAGGAACAAGTTTCCAGTTAATGTAGTTGCACTTACAGATGGGGAACTTCTTATAATTGAGAAGCCGGATTTCCTTAAGATATTAATGAAAAGGGATGTTCTTCTGATAAATTTCCTGGATATGATCTCAAACCGGTCCCAATTTTTGTCAGAGAAGATAAAATTTCTGAATTTTAAAACGATAAAAGGTAAGCTGGCCCATTTCATCCTCCAGAAAGCTGGAAAAGACCTGACTTCAATTACGTTCGATATGACACAAAATGACCTTGCAGATTTTTTTGGTGTTGCCAGACCTTCAGTAGCCAGGGCAATCAAAGAGTTGGAAGAAGAGAATTATCTGGAGGCTAAAGGAAAGAAGATTAAAATACTTGATAAAGAGGGACTTGCGGACATGACAATAGACTCTTTCTTTTTATAAGCATCTTTTCTACAAATGAAGAGTGTGGTTACTTAGTGTTATATCATGCAACCCTCCAAGAAATAAGACAATAAACGCTAAAAAGCAAATCGCATCCAGAGCATTTTTCTTTAACATGCCAATAAAACTCCCATTCCCCATTGAGCTCTACTGTGAAATGTGCCGGATTACTTATTTCTCTCAGATCTAAGATCCCTTTTATGGCTGTCGGATTATTGACGTTTGCTTTAAGTTCAAATGTGAACAGGATTAAAAACATCAATAGATACCCCAGCCTTATTCTCATATAAAAAATCGAATTTGTTTAATCCAAAGATATTTAATCTAAGTTAAAGGGTGTCTCAAAAAGCTGTTTTTTGCCCCCTGCTCCCTAAAGGGGGTTGTTTAAGATACTGATTATCAGAAAGTCCATCCGCCAGCTGGCGGAGGGATTTAGGGGCTATAAAAAAATTAGGAATTTTGAGACAACCTCATAATATTTAAGAGTTTTAAAAATCCAATTGTCAATTATTTCAATCCTCTGTTTATAAGCAGAGCATCAATACCGGGTTCTTTGCCTCTGAAAGCTTTATACATTTCAAGGGCATCTCTTGTTCCTCCTCTTGAGAGAATTTCCTTTTCAAATCTCGCAGCAACTTCCTTATTAAAGATGTTACCCGTTTCTTTGAAAGCCTGAAAAGCATCTGCATCAAGTATTTCGCACCATATATAGCTATAGTATCCGGCAGAATATCCACCTGCCCAGATATGATTGAAATAAGTTGACCTGTATCTTGGTTTAATCTCAGGAATCAGACCATACTTGTCCATGACAGCTTTTTCAAATGAACGAATATCAAGATTAGCAGTATCTTTTAGCGAATGATACTCCATGTCGAGAAGGGCTGCGGCAAGATATTCTACAGTAGTAAATCCCATATTGAATTTGCTCGATTTATCAAGTTTTTCAACTATTTCAGTTGGAATTACTTCTCCTGTGAGGTAATGTTTTGCATAAACTTTTAATACCTCCGGTTCAAGAACCCAATGTTCCATTATCTGTGAAGGCAATTCAACGAAATCGCGAGGAACTGAAGTTCCGGGGTATGTAACATTTGATAATAAGGAGTGAAGAGCATGACCAAACTCATGGAACAAAGTTGAAGCTTCATCAGGTGTAAGCAAAGCAGGTTTGTCAGCAGTAGGAGGTGTTGAATTTGTGACCATTGTTACAATCGGAGTAATCATTTTCCCATTGATATCACGACTTTGTCCTCTGTAAGTCCCGCACCACGCTCCAGCCCTTTTTGATGTGCGGGGATAGTTATCAATCATCAGTATACCAACATGATTACCATTTCGCTTAACCTCAAATGTTTCAACATCGGGGTGATACTTTGGAATGTCACTTCTTTTTGAGAATTCCAAACCATATAGCTGGTTTGCAACATAGAACATTCCTTCCATTACATTGTCAATCTTAAAATATGGTCTGGTAAGCTCATCACTCAAATCGTACTTCTCTTTTTTGATCTTCTCAGTATAATACCACCAGTCCCAGGGCTCAAGTTTAAATTTCCCGCCTTCTTTATTTATCATTTCCTGCTGAGCTTTTGCTTCAGCTTTGGCAAATGGAGTTGCTGCAGCCCAAACCTGACCAAGAAATTCGAATACTTTTTCGGGTGTCTTCGCCATATTGCGTTCAAGAGCAAATTCAGCGTAGCTTTGGAAACCCAACAGGTGCGACCTTTCGACTCTCAGATTAGCTATTCTTGCTATAATTGCTTTGTTATCATTTTTATTATCATTATCACCTTTCATAAAATATGCAGTGAAAAGTTTCTGCCTCAGATCGCGTTTGTCTGAATATTTCAGAAATTGTTCCATTATCGGGTACTGAATTGTGAACACCCATTTGCCATCCATCTTCAGACTTTTTGCCAGGGTAGCTGCCTGAATGATTGCTCCTTCAGGTAATCCGGATAAATCTTCTTTTTTATCAATTACAAGCTGAAATCCATTGGTTTCAGCCAGCAGGTTCTGACCAAATTGAACTGAAAGGAGAGAAGCCTCTTCATTTATTTTGCGTAATTTGGCTTTGTCCTCAACAGATAAGGCAGCGCCGCTTCTTACAAAGCCTTTATAGGTATCATCCAATAACTTTTTTTCCTCTTCGGTAAGAGTAAAATTATCGCGGTTGTCATAAACTGATTTTACCCTCTGAAATAAGCTGTCGTTCAGGTTTATATCGTCACGATGTTTGGACAGAAGTGGAGATAGCTCCCTGTTAATTTTTTGTAAGGTGTCATTTGTGTTCGCTGAGTTGAGTGCTCCAAATACTCTGCTTACTTTTGTTAAAAGATCGCCACTGTATGTGAGAGCTTTAATTGTGTTTTCGAATGTAGGCGCTTCAGTGTTAGTAATAATAGCTTTAATTTCTCTGCTGTCTTCTTCCATTCCTTTAAGATATGCCGGCATGAAGTGAGCAGCCTTAATCTGTTCAAAAGGAGGTACTTCGAATGGCGTATCATAAGTATTGAAAAACGGATTATCGCTCTTTTGTGCTTTTTTACAGCCTGTTATTCCTAAAACAGCCAGGAATACAATAAACAGAGTTTTTTTCATAACGATTATTTTGATTGGGTTTTGGTTTCAGGTGCGCAAAATACAAAAAAGGAAGATATAAAAATGCGATTTTTATCTTAAAAAGAAAGGAAAGACATCTGGTGATGTCTTTCCCTGATTTACCTAAACCTGATCGTAAAATCCACCGGGCGGCGGATGTAATAAACTAAAACTATCTTAACCTAACCTAACCTAACCTAACCTAACCTAACCTAACCTAACCTAACCTAACCTAACCTAACCTTATATCTTAAACCTTTCGTCTTAACCCTTTCTA
>Ga0209745_1000898_pt1 | contig 17957 bp, 17 predicted proteins | sample BarGraNGADG00312_FD_184495 | JGI IMG/M metagenome (GOLD analysis project Ga0209745, IMG submission 184495) | Arctic peat soil microbial communities from Barrow, Alaska - Barrow Graham LP Ref core NGADG0004-312 (SPAdes) (version 2) | ecosystem: Environmental > Terrestrial > Soil > Wetlands > Peat...
TACGGCGGATATTCAGTGTTCTACCTTGCCGGTGTCCACGAAAAGAGGTTTAAAGCCTTTGTGGCACATTGCGGCGTTTATAACACCATTTCAGAGTACGGCTCAACTGAGGAATACTGGTATGAGAACAAAGACAATGGAGGTGCACCGTGGGATAAACCCCAGCCTCCTGCTTTCAATAAATTTTCACCTCAAACTCTTATTGACAAATGGGATACCCCTATCCTCATCATAACCGGCATGAACGACTTTCGAATTCCATATACCCAGAGCATGGAGGCATTCAATTCAGCCCAGCTTCGTGGTGTGCCGAGCAAACTGCTGATATTTGAGAATGAAACGCACTGGGTCACCAAACCTCAGAATGCCGTCATCTGGCAGAAGGAGTTTTTCGAATTCCTGGATACATATCTGAAGTAGCGCAGAGGCGGGTTAGGAGGAATAAAATTATTTCCTTAAAAACTTCACACATGCCGGAGCATTGGTCTTCAGGCTTGGGATGACCTTATCTGATTTGCCTGTATCTATAGAAACAATTGACACCTCATCCGATCTCTCGTTTGCAACAACCAAGAATTTTCCCGAGGGGCTGACAGCAAAACTACGAGGCCAGTTGCCGCTGCAGCTTTGATGTTTGGGCGATGACAGTATGCCGTTAGCACCAACAGCAAATGTTACCAGACTGTTGTGTCCTCTGTTTGACCCGTACAATTTCCTGCCGTTGGCCGAAAGGTGTAAGTCTGCACAATAACTCGTATCCTGATATCCTTCGGGCAAGGTGCTGACCGTCTGTTTGACATCGGTAGTATCTGACAGGACATTGAACACTGAAATTGTTGAACTCAGTTCATTAATGACAAAGAGATTTACATTTTTTTTATCAATAGCCATGTGCCTCGGTCCGCTGCCTGGTTCGCATTTAAGGTATGGTACATCTTCTGTCATAAGCCTGCCGATTGTTGTGTCAAGCCTTAACTGGTGAATGCTGTTAAGCCCAAGGTCCGATACATAATAAATCTGTTTTCTGTGATTATAAAGAGTCATATGCGGGTGAGACCTTTCACCGTAGAAGATTACATCTGTAACCCGTTCGGGTATGCCGTCGGGGTTGAGTCTCACAACCGATACTGACCCGCTGCCGTAGTTGGCAGTTATAAGATATTTACCGTCGTCTGAAAGAGTAATATGGCATGGACCTCCCCCGCCCTGATTGACGGAGCTTTCGCGGACGAACTGTTTGCGCTCTTCATCCAGGCGAAGTGTGGTTATGCCACCGCCGGGCGTAAGGTTAAACGAATCGACCTCGTTTGCAAAATAAACGAGATTGTTTTTCCCGAACGTAAAGTATGAAGGATTGTCTCCCACGGTAAACCCGGATATCATTTCAGCGGAGCCCTTGTCATTAAGAGAGCATAGCATCACATCAGTCTTATTTTCAGCTGAATACCCTGATACAAGAAACAAATTATCACTCTTCTGACATGATGATAATATTACTGTCACAGAAATGAGCATTATTTTGATGGAGTTTTTCATTAGGCAAATTTATTGGGATTATGAACAATATGGATTTTTCTTTTCCATTCAATGAAACCGTACGTTGCCATGAAGAAAAAAATGACATATTGAATTGAGACAAGCATTACACCCCGCATGGCATACATTGCAACACTCATGATGTTGATCAGTATCCACAAAATCCAGTTCTCGAGCTTAAGCCTGGCGAGCAACAGGGAAGCGACGATACTCATGACTGCAATCATTGCGTCAGTGTAAACAAATGTAGCCCGTTCCGGGAAAAGATCGGGGAGCCACGTATTTATATGTTTCATTACTGTCCCGAGAGCTATTGCCCCGGCTATGATCACTGACAGCCATATCACTCTCTGGTTATGAGTAAGGAGGGTGACAGGCTTCTTCTCACCGCTTTCATCGCGACGCCAGTTATACCATCCGTAAAGAGCGTTGCAGAAGAAGAATAACTGCAGTGCCATTGCGGAATATAGATTTACCTGATAGAATAATACAAAAAAGAGAACAGCATTGACAAGTGCAAAAAGCCAGGTCAGGATATTACTCCTTGCTGCAAACCACACTGCCGCCAGTCCGGTCAGTGTAGCCAGCAGCTCAAGAAGACTCATGCGGTAACCGAGGGCTTCGAAAAGGATGTTGTCAATGTCGAACATATGGTCTGAAGGTCTGAAATATTGCTTTTGTCTTTTTACTTTTATCTTTTATCTTTACCCATTACCCTGCGCCTTTAGCCATTTCAATCACCAGGTCAGCTTTCTCCTCATCCGACAGCCTCCCGTCAATCCAGTTAATAGTTATGCCCCGGCGTTCCATACCCCTGAACCAGGTCATCTGCCGCTTCGCAAAGCGATGGATCTCAACCTCAAGCTTCTGAGCCATCTCCTCATAGCTCATTTTGTTCAGTAAATATAATGTAACATACTTATATTCAAGGCCGTAATATATAAGGTCGTCGGGATGGATCCCGGCTGCAATGAGCCTCTGCACCTCCTCAATCATTCCTCCCTCCAGTCTCTCTCTTAACCTCAGTGTTATCCGTTCACGTCTTGTCTCCCGGTCAAAGAAAATTCCGGTGACAAGCGGATTGGTGACCGGAAAAGGTTTGTCATCAAATGGGTGTTGAATACAGTAATCTTCTATCTCGATCGCTCTGACCGCTCGTTTGACAGTGTCAACATCTGTTTTGTTATGCAGGTTTTTATACTGTCCAAGTATACCTGTAAGCTCTTCAAGCGATCTGTCTGAAAGTGCAGAGCGCAGTTCCGTGTTAACCGGCACCTGTATCATCCTGTACCCGCTCACGATGCTGTCAACATACATCCCTGAGCCTCCGCAAACTACCGGAAAACATCCGCGCTGACGCATATCATTGTAGACATTGAGGAAATCACGCTGGTATTCATACACATTGTACCTGTAGCCGGCATCAACAATGTCAATAAGATGAGAAGGGATGCTTCTGCCGTCGACAATATAGTCACTCAGGTCTTTCCCCGTGCCGATATCCATCCCACGGTAGACCTGCCTTGAATCAGCACTGATGACCTCACCTCCCAGTTTCGCCGCCACAAGCGCTGCAAGGCGCGTCTTGCCAGTGGCCGTAGGACCGGTGACCACAATGATATCATGTATTGTCTCATTCATCAGAAATTAAAGATAGCCGAAATGAGGTCACGATATAGCAATTTTACTTAATTTAGCCGCTCATATCCTCAAAGGAGACATGGACTTCAGGTTTTTATACAGCCGTACGAAGTACTTTATTATTAGTCCGGTTATGGCATGGGAGGTCGTTCACCAGGAGAACAGGCCGATTAAAGATATAAGGGGCAGCTTCTTTCTGCCATTGATTATCCTTGCATCAATCAGTTCCTTTTTTGGCTCCATGTTCTTTATCAACAACACCCTCAAGCCCATGTATTCGGTACTGGCATGCATTAATACCTTCCTTTTTCTCTACCTTGGAGTGTACGCTTCGGCATTCATTGTCAAGGAGATCACCAGGGCTCTTGACCTTGGACATGATTTTGTTGTCGCCTTTAAGCTGGTAGCCTACTCATTGACCCCCATCTTCCTTACGCTTACCGTCAGTCGACTCATGGAATCACTTTTATTTATCAACCTGCTTGGCCTTTATGGATTGTACATCTTCTGGACAGGTATGAAGGAGATGGTCAATCCTCAGGAGCACAAGAAGTTGCCCATGCTTATAGCCACGGTTGTTTCAATGTCGATCATATTCGGATCTTTGCAGTTTGTGCTTTCCCGCCTCACCGAGATGATCTATTTTTCCCTGTTCGCCTGAATCCCGTGATGAGGAGCGACACCAGCAATATCGTTATCAGGAACCGAAGGGCATCACATGACTATGAATTCCTTGAGAAGCTCATTGCCGGTATCAAGCTCAGCGGCACTGAGATCAAATCAATACGAGCCGGCAAGGCCAACCTGACTGACTCATTCTGTGCATTCCGCAATGGGGAACTGTTTGTAACAGGAATGCATATATCAGAATATTACTGGGGTAATATCAACAATCATGATCCGCTCGGCGAACGTAAGCTGCTGATGACCAAAAGGGAGCTGAAAAAGTGGGAAAGGAAGGTTAATGAAACAGGGCTCACTATCATTGTTACTAAAGTCTTTATCAATGACCGCGGACTGGCCAAAGCAGAAATAGCGCTGGCAAAGGGTAAAAAACAGTATGACAAGCGCGAGGGCATCAAGAAAAGAGACTCTGAACGTGAGATGGATCATCACGTCAAGGAAAGGAACAGGTAAAACAACTTAGAATCAGAAGTTCGGGCTGAGCAGGAATCTTGAGTAGAATTGATCTATGTAAGCCACAGCCTCTTCGGCAGTGTCAACCAGCCTGAAGATGTTAAGGTCATCAGGAGAGATATTATTTTCTTCTTCCATCATAACCTTGGTGATCCATTCCAGTAAGCCTGACCAATACTCTGACCCTACAAGGACAATAGGGAAGCGACCGATCTTTTTAGTCTGTATCAATGTTATTGCTTCGAACAATTCGTCAAAAGTCCCGAAGCCGCCTGGCAGAACGATAAATCCCTGGGAATACTTCATGAACATGACCTTGCGCACAAAAAAGTGGTCAAAAGTAATGAGCTTGTCACGATCGATATACTGATTCGGTTTTTGCTCAAAAGGGAGGTCAATATTTATTCCCGCTGATTTGCCTTTGCCCTTTTTGGCGCCCTTATTGGCAGCTTCCATAATGCCAGGTCCGCCTCCGGTTATAACGCCATAACCCTTTTGCACCAGGCTGAATGCAATCTCTTCCGCAAGCTTGTAATGTTTGTCATTGAAGTGGGTGCGTGCAGATCCGAATATAGCAACACTTGGACCGATACGAGACATTTTTTCATAACCCTCAACAAGCTCGGATATTATCTTGAAAACCCGCCATGAGTCCTGTATATGTATTTCATTCCATGTTTTAGGCTCAAACGCTTCTTTTATCAGGTCTGTTGATTCGTCCATATGTTAAATTTTAAGAAGTTCAAATATAATCTTTTCTAATGTTTCAGCACGGCGGCAAGAAAATTGCCTGTATAATTATCTTTCAGCTTCGCCAGTTCTTCAGGAGTGCCTGAGAACATGATCTCCCCTCCTCCCCGGCCGCCTTCCCTGCCAAGATCAACGATGAAATCTGCCACTTTAATCACATCCATATTATGCTCAATGACTATGACTGTATTGCCTCTGTCCACGAGACGGTCAAGCACCTCAAGCAGCACTCTTACATCATCAAAGTGAAGCCCAGTCGTCGGTTCGTCAAGGATATAAAGCGTCCGGCCGGTATCACGCCGTGAAAGCTCTGTGGCAAGCTTGACCCGCTGTGATTCGCCGCCTGAAAGGGTCGTCGAGGGTTGACCCAGCCTTACATAACCCAATCCCACATCCTGCAGCGTTTTGATCTTATGGTATATCGAAGGTATACCCTTGAAAAACTCAACCGAGTCGTTGATAGTCATCTCAAGGACATCATTAATTGACCTGCCCTTATACTTAACTTCGAGAGTCTCCCTGTTATAGCGTTTTCCACTGCAATCGGTACACATCACATATACATCAGGAAGGAAGTTCATCTCGATGGTTTTCACCCCTGCTCCCTCGCATCCTTCGCATCTTCCCCCCCGTGTGTTAAAGGAGAACCGTCCGGCACTGAAGCCCCTTATCTTTGCGTCAGGTGTCATGGCAAAGAGGTTTCGAATGTCGGAGAAGACGCCGGTGTAGGTGGCAGGATTTGAACGAGGAGTGCGTCCGATAGGGGCCTGATCAACTTCTATGACCTTGTCGATATTTTCTATTCCTGTGATCTCTCTGTAGGGCAAAGGTATCCTCCCGGCACCATGCAGCGTGTGTGCCAGCGCAGGATGCAAGGTCTGGTTTATGAGTGATGACTTGCCGCTGCCGGACACCCCTGTCACGCATATGAATGTTCCCAGAGGCACAGTCATCGTCACCTCTCTCAGGTTATTGCCCTTAGCTCCGGTAATGGTAAGGCTTTTACCGTTCCCTTTTCTGCGCTTTAGCGGAGCAGGTATCTTCATGCGACCACTGAGATATTGAGCAGTAAGTGTGTCAGCTTCAAGTATTTGTGCCGGTGATCCTTCAGCCACAACAGTCCCGCCGTGGACACCGGCACCGGGACCCATGTCAATGACATGATCTGCGCTGAGGATCATTTCTCTGTCATGCTCAACCACAATCACTGAATTGCCGGCATCGCGCAGGTCACGCAGTGCATGTATGAGCCTTCGGTTGTCACGCTGATGCAATCCTATGCTCGGCTCATCCAGGATATACAGGACATTGACCAGCTTCGACCCTATCTGCGTTGCCAGACGGATGCGCTGGCTCTCACCTCCTGAAAGCGTCCTCGCTCCCCTGTTCAGTGAAAGGTAGTCAAGCCCTACGTCAAGCATAAAGCCAAGTCTTGAAAGTATCTCCTTAAGTATCTCTGTTGCGATCTTCTTCTGTCGGTCAGACATCCCATCCGTGGCATTCTCCAGGAAATTCTTCAGCTCAGTAAGATCCATAGCTGCAAGCTCGCCGATATTTTTTCCTCCGATCCGGAACCATAAGGCCTCTTTCTTCAGCCGTGTGCCCCCGCATTCAGGACATACATGGTACCGGACATATTGATCCCTCCCTTTACCGTTAGCTTTGCGTCCACTTACAACCTCCTGGTTTCCGACATAATTGACTACCCCCTCAAAGGTCATGAAGTAGTTCGAAGTAATGCCCAGCGGGGTGTTTGAGAGTTTCAGCACCTCATCAGAACCGAAAAAGATCTTGTTAAGCGCATCTTCAGGTATATCCTTAACCGGTGTGTCTACTGTAAAATCGTACTTCTCTGCCAGCGCCTCTATCATCCAGAATATCCAGATATTGCGGTATTTGCCGATTGGTTCTATTCCTCCGCGGCGTATGCTGAGATCAGGATCAGGCATCATCCTTTTTACATCGACCTCTGAGATCTCGCCCAGGCCGTTACAGTGCGGACAAGCTCCCTGAGGCGAATTGAATGAGAATGTATGGGGGGCAGGTTCGTTGTATGACAGTCCTGTCACCGGACTCATCAGATGACGGCTGTAGTAACGGTATTCATTCCTGTCAGCTTCAAGTACCATCATGACACCTTCACCCTGATCAAGAGCCAATTGAACTGCATCATGAAGTCTCTTCGGAGTCACATGCCCGACCTGAAATTTATCTATGACCAGTTCAATAAAATGTGACTTATACCTGTCAAGCTTCAGTCCGGAAATGATCTCCTTCAGCTCACCGTCAATGCGGGCCCAGAGAAATCCTTTACGTCTCAGTTGTTCGAACAGCTCCTTATAATGACCTTTCCTTCCCTTGATCAGAGGGGCCAGGACATAAATCTTCTTACTCTCGTATCTCGCTGTGACAAGGTCAAGGATCTGGTCATCGGTATACTTTACCATCTTCTCTCCCGACTCCCATGAGTACGCATCGGCAGCACGGGCATACAGCAGCCTGAGGAAGTCATAGATCTCGGTGATTGTGCCCACCGTTGACCTGGGATTCTTGTTGGTGGTCTTCTGTTCAATGGATATTACCGGGCTCAGGCCTGTAATACGATCAACATCAGGTCTTTCCATGCCGCCAAGGAACTGGCGCGCATATGCTGACAGAGTCTCCATATACCTTCTCTGGCCCTCAGCATAGATAGTATCGAAAGCAAGTGATGACTTACCGCTGCCGCTCAGGCCTGTTATCACCACAAGTTCATTGCGCGGTACAGTGAGGCTTATATTGCGCAGGTTATGAACCCTCGCACCATAAACTCTTATCTCATCCCTGCGCTCTGGCATAGGATATTCTATAATCCGGAGGAAAGCCTTGCACCCTTAACAGGTACCCTGATGATGTACTCCCTGCCATCGTCATTTGTAAGGAAAGGCTTGCGGAGCCAGGGATTGAGAAATTTAAGCATCTTATAGTTAGTGTCAAATTGCCTTGAGAACTGTTCAAAGCTGGTCACGGTCGTGTCTACTTTTACTTCTGTATAGGGAACCGGCATGTAAAGATCTTCCGATGTGATTTCAAGTCCGTATTTTAAAGGTTCAGACATTACAAGTTTGAGCGCTGCAATACGAAATAGATACCGTGCTGTCTCGTCATTAAGAAGGAGGTTATAGTAGTTGGTCTCTTTCTGCATGTCTACCTGCTCATCCAGTCCGCTGAAACCGTTGTTGTATGATGCTGCAGCCATGGTCCAGCTGCCGTATCGTTCGTATGCTGTTCTGAAATAGTGGCACGCAAAGAGAGTGGACTGCTGAAGGTTATACCGGTCATCAACCTCCTTGTTGATCGTCATTCCGAACTCCTTCCCCGTATTTTCCATTATCTGCCAGAATCCTGTTGCCCCCGAGGGAGATACAACGTTGCTGAGGTCGCTTTCCGCGCAGGCGAGATACTTGAAGTCATCAGGTATGCCATTTTCTTTTAAGATCTTTTCAATCTCGGGAAAGTAGCGTCCGGCCCTTTTCATTGTGAGAATAGTCGAGCCATGCCGGTAGGCAGTTGCATTAAGCTCCCTGTCAAGGCTTTCATGTGTGTCGAAATTCTGAAGAGGCAACTCCTCGCCTGCAAATGAGACAGTTTCGGGTAAATCCCAGGATGATGCAGCATAAGTACCTTCCTCATAATTAGTAGGTACATTTTGCTGATCGTCAGCTGAAACGAGCAGGGTAATAATAAAACCGGCGCTGAGCAGCAACAGGGTTCCTAATGCTGCCTTCCCTATATTAACTTTCATGACTTGACGTAAATTTTAGAAACGCAAAAATAGCGAAACTATTGCGTTCAGAGAAGGAAATGGAAGAGTGAATATATGCTTTTCAGAATTTAAAGAAGATACCTGAAAAGAAACCCAGGGAGTAAGGTTTATAAAGTGTTCCGTAGAAGTTGCTGACCGGGGTGACATAGTATTTAAGGATGGGCTCGAAGTTAAAGGAGATAGTGGAGGAGATGTTATATTCCATCCCGAGGCCCAGCTGGCTGCTGAGGCTGTGGACGTTCACCCCTTCGGTACGACCTACCGTAATCGTGTTTGACCCGTCTCTGGTGTAAGCGTAATTGTCAACCAGGTATCCGTATGACATCCCTCCGGAGAAGTTAAGACCGACCTTACGGTCAATGATTTTGTACCTGAGAACTATTGGCAGCTCGAGGTACCGGAATACCTGATGAATATCACTGCCTACCTGCGTGAGGTTGTACTTTGACGGATCAGCCATATTCGCGGCTATCACAGATCCAACCCTGTTTTTGGTGTCAGTCAGATACAAATCCGTATTCCCTGCCAGTATTGTTCCGGAGGCGGTCTCAACGCTGTACAGATAATTGCTCTTGGCAGAATAAAAATCTGAAAGACCTGCAAATACATCAATGCCTGTGATAACCTGCCCTATCGATTCCAGCCCGATACCTGACTGTATCGTCAGGCGCGGAGACAACTTATATCCGAAGGTGAGGCCTGTCGTATATGACGGCCTTGTTTTCTCGCTGCCGATAAGCTCAGCCATGTGGGCATTCTGCTCTGAAGGGGTGAAACCCATTGAAGGAGATACTGAAGCGCCTACAATAAATCTCTGTTCTGCAGCTTCAGGTTTAACAGAGGTCAGTGTCTGTGTCGAATAACTATTCTGGCCTGTCAGCCGTCCGGAAGCGATCACAGTGATTTCATCATTTGTTAAAGGAAGCGTTATATCATCACTGGTGTTCTCCTCCGGTGGTACAAAGTCCGAAATCATTGTTGAGGTGGCCGGAGTTTCAGCCGGGCTGGTAAAAATATCTTCGTTTTTAAGGGTCACCGGTGCCTGCACTGGCAGGTTTCGGAGAGTGGCTGTTTTTGCAGGAATCACAGGTTTTGAAATGGCAACGGGAGTTTTGGTGACAGGCAGCTGATCACCTGTTGTCATTGCTAACTCCGTATTGACACCTGTATCAGCGTTGTTGCGGAAATACCATGATGCAAATAGAGTTAATGAGATCAACACTGAAATACCGGCAGCTATACCCATCACAACTCCGTATCTTGGGGTCCTGGCTGGCATGGGTGAGATATTATCCCATACATCGGACGGCGGCAGGACTTCAAAATTCTTCAGTCCGTTCCGGAATACAATGTCGATATTTGGCTCCTTGTCAAACATTTATCATTCTCCTGGTGACACCTGTCAGTATCGTTACCTTCTTCTGAAGGATATCTCTTGCTCTTGAGAGGTTGGATTTGCTTGTACCTTCCGAAATATTCAGCATTGATCCTATTTCCTTATGCGAATAACCTTCAATGGCATACAGATTAAATACCATCCTGTATTTAGGTGTAAGCTCCATGATCATATTAAGCAGATCATAAGCCTCCAATCCTGCGAAATCGCTGGTGTCAGGTCCGGCTGCCGGCTCATCCACCTCATCTATATCGTCAACCCTTGAGAGATAGTACCTGTTACGGTATTTCTCCAATGCAGTGTTGACAATAATCCTCCTCATCCATCCTTCAAAAGAACCTTCATGGCCGTAGTGTGACAGGTTCTCAAATATCTTTATAAAGCCTTCCTGCAGGACATCCCTTGCTTCTTCCGTATTGCCTGAATACTGAAGGCATACGGCATAGAGTTTTGGAGAGTACCTGCGGTAAAGCAGTTCCTGGTCACGTCTGTTGCCTGACAAACAACCGTCAATTATGTCTTTCTCCTTCTGCAAACCCGATAGTTGGACGAGTCATAAAGGTAAGAAATAATATCTGACCTTGTCAATAGAATGATGTTAAAATAAGGAGAAAGGTTGCGTTAAAAGTAGAAAATACACTTATTATTATCCGTGAATTGCTTCACCCAGCGCATCAGCAGCAGCTTCCATAATTCCTTCCGACATTGTCGGGTGAGGGTGGATACTGTGCAACAGGTCATGGGCTGTGGCTCCCAGCTTGCGGGCGACCACTATTGAAGAGATCATTTCCGTCACATTCATCCCGATCATATGACCGCCGATTAGTTTATAATCTGATGCGTCGAAGACCAGTTTTACAAAACCCTCCCGTGCTCCTGCGGCAGATGCCTTGCCGGAGGCCATGAACATGAATTTTCCTGTTTTTGTCTCAATGCCGGCTGCCTGCGCTGCTTCCTCAGTCATTCCGCACGAAGCAACCTCAGGAGTGGTATACGTGCATCCGGGTATGTTACCGTAATCTACAGGCTCCGGATCAAGTCCGGCAATCTTCTCAACGCAGACTATGGCTTCGGCTGAGGCAACATGAGCGAGGGCAGGACCGGGTACCACATCACCGATGGCATATATGCCTTCAACTGATGTGCGGTAATACTTATCAACAGTTATCTTCCCGCGGTCAGTCTTCACTCCGCATTCTTCAAGTCCAATGCCCTCAATATTCGCATTTATGCCCACTGCCGAGAGAACTATATCAACCTCTGCAAGTTCCTCACCCTTAGGCGTTTTAATTGTCACAAGACATTTTTTTCCGGAGATATCCACTTTTTCGACTGAGGAGCCTGTCATCGTCTTCATCTTCATTTTTCTGAACGCGCGTTCCAGCGTGCGCGATACTTCTTCATCCTCCAGAGGGAGCACTCTTGGCATGAACTCGACAAGGGTCACCTCAGTGCCCATCGACCTGTAAAAGCCCGCGAACTCACTTCCGATAGCACCTGATCCTACCACTGCCATGGAGGCGGGGAGCTCTGTCAGACTCATGGCCTCACGATATCCGATTATCCTTTTCCCATCCTGTTTAAGGTTGGGAAGTTCCCTTGAACGGGCTCCTGTCGCAATGATAATATGCCTGGCAGTGAAGATCTGCTTTTCTCCTTCAGGAGTATCAACTTCGACAGAATCCTTTCCTTTCAGGCGACCAAAACCACTGATGATCTGTATATTATGCTTCTTAAATAAATATTGTACTCCCTTGCTCATGGCATCTGCCACTCCCCTGCTGCGGGCAATGACAGCGCTGAAGTCAGGTGACGGTTCTCCGGCGTTAATTCCATAATCAGCAGCATGGCGGATATAATCGAGCACCTGGGCACTTTTAAGCAGTGCTTTGGTGGGTATGCAGCCCCAGTTGAGGCAAATGCCACCCGTTTCAGCTTTTTCGATAACACCTACCTTCATTCCAAGCTGTGACGCCCTTATGGCTCCAACATACCCTCCCGGACCGCTGCCTATAATTATAAGATCAAAATCATTCATTTACTTTTCCGTTTTGATTTTTTCATTTCTGTTATTTGTTTTCAGTGCCCGTAATCCTCTGGCAATTAACCAAAATATCACCAGCACCGTTACTATTGTCGCTCCGGTAGGCAGGTTGGTAAACCACGATATTGCAAACCCTGTGCTTATACCAATAAAACTTACCATTGCAGACAAAACCACAATTCGGAGATATCTCCTTGTAAAGAGCATTATTATGTTTGCCGGAATGGTGAGCAAGGCTATGATCATTATTACCCCAGCCATTCTTATATTCAGGACTATGGCAAGACCGGTCAGTCCTACAGAGATATATTTGAAAAGGTCGACATGAGGTGTAAAGGTGCGGGCATAGTTTTCATCGAAGGAGATATACAGGAGTGTTCTGTAGAACAATGCTGTATAGATGACCATGACACCGGAGATTATGCCCAGGGCTATCAGGTCTCCCTTTGTAACCGTAAGGATGCTGCCGAAGAGGTAGCTCATCAGGTTGGGCGCATAACCCGGGGTGAGATAAATAAATATTATTCCTACAGCCATTCCCAGGGCCCACAGTATTCCGATGGCGCTGTCCTCACGCATCTTCCCTTTTGCCGAGAGGTATTCCATTCCAATGGCAGACCCCAGTCCGAATACAGCAGCGCCAATAACAGGATTAATTCCGAGATAATATCCCAGACCTATACCGCCGAAGGATGCATGTGTTATCCCGCCGCTGAGGAAGACCAGCCTGCGTGATACAATGTAAGTCCCTGCCAGTCCTGCAGTGATACTGGCAAACAGGGCTCCCAGAATTGACTTTATTACGAATGAGTATTCAAAAATATTCTCCATCACTCGTGTTTGTGCAGTACGACATGAGGAACATCTCCATGGGTGACAAGCTGTATCGGGCAACCGTACATTCTTAAATCCTCATCCGTGATCTTGCTGTGCGGATGGTAGAATAGAGTCCCGTTGACGCAGGCAAATGATTTGACCCATGCAGAGATAGTGCCAACATCATGTGATACCATCATGATCGCCATACGGTTGTTAAGAACCCTCAGCTTATCATAGAAGTCTGCTTCGAAAGAATTATCGACGAAGGTAGCCGGTTCATCAAGAAGAAGGAGGCGAGGCGATCCTGTCACGGCCCTGGCAAGGTAGACGCGCTGAAGCTGACCGCCGGAGAGCTCGTTGAGCGCCTGGTCAGCGAGAGGCCTGAGACCCAGTTCATCCATCACCCCTGCAGCGCGTTTCTTTTCCACCGGTCCCATCCGTCCCACGGCGCTTTTATCAAGCATCATTCCCGAGAGCACAACATCCTCCACAGTAACAGGGAAAAGAGTATCGCCCTGAGCAACCTGTGGCATGTATCCTATCTGGTTCAGCCTGAGGTTGCCGGGAGAATAATCAATTCTCCCCGAAAAAGGCTTTATCAGCCCGAGTATAACCTTCAGAAGAGTGGTCTTCCCTCCGCCGTTAGGACCGATGATACCTATGAAGTCATTTTCATCAACGGTCATCGAGATATCCTTAAGAACCACTTTGTTCTCGTACCCGGCGGTAAGCGATTCTATGGTGAAAAGTACTCCCATGTTATGTTGTCGGTTGTCCGTTGTCTGTTATCTGTCCTGCGGTCGTGCGGTCGTGCAGTCTTGGAATCACTTCATAAATTCTAAATCATTATTCCTTGTTCGATATTCCCTTCGCCCCATGCTCCATGCCCCTTGCTACCTCTAAAACAGCCGCCGGCCAGTCACTGTTCATCGGGTTGATAACTATCAGCCCGGCGCCTGTCTCGCCCGCAAGCGATTGCGCGTTCCTTATATCATATTCTGCCTGGATGAAGATAATGTTAATTTTTTTGTCCCTGGCAATATCAATCAGCTCCTTCATCCTTGCCGGAGAGGGATTTTTGCCTTCATCCTCGAACGCCACCTGCACAAGGCCGTAGTCATGTGCTATGTATTCAAGTGCCGGATGGTAGATCATGAAGGTCTTTGAAGGGGCAAGTGAGAGAGAGGCTCTGAGAGTGGAATCAACTTGTGCAATCTTACTGTTTAAAACCTTCAGACCGTTTTCATATTTCTCAACAGATCCGGGATTAAGTTCTGTTAGGAAATTCTTCACATCCTCAGCTATTATGTAGGCTGAAAGGGGTGACATCCAGTAATGCGGATCAGGACTTCCACGATTGTGACCCGCATGGTAATTATGAACGTCCTTAAAATCAGAGCCATCCGTCGCAATAAGATGTATATTGCGTGACAGGTCTAGGATTTTCATTTCAGGATTAATCTCTCTGAATCGTCCCATCCATGCCTTTTCGAATCCGAGCTGTCCGTTGATAATGAAGGCTTCCGACCCTGCCAGCGCATTGATCTGGGCGGGCAGCGGCTCCCAGATATGATGGTCAGCGCCAGGGGGTAGCATGACGTTGACCTTAAAATCATCCCCGGCAATAGCTTTGACAAAATATTCAAAAGGGGGTATGCTTACGGTTATCACCCGCTCACTCTTCTTTCCTGCGGGTGTGCCGCAGGAAGTAATGACCAGCACCAGGGATACAAGCCATATCGAATTCTTTATCATAACAGGGAATTTGGCTATACAAAATTAATAATTACCGGCGAAGATGTATAAACACGCAGAGACGGGCTTAGAGCCCGTCTCCACAAAAATCCTGAACCAACCAGAAACAGAAAACCTAAAACCCGGAATTAATTTGAATTCATTGATATGCGGAAATTACCAGTGGCAGCTTTAGCTTTTATTTTGAAGATCCATTTGCCGTTCTTCCAGTTGTTCGCGTCATCCCCCTCAAGGCTCTTGCGCCAGTTAAGACTTCCGTTTTCATCAATCAGCACTTCGGAGAGTTGTTTGCCGTTTGGCAATATGATTGTGACGCTAATAGATCCTTCTGCACAATTACCTGAGACTGAGAGGTTGACATTGCCGTCATCACTCCCGGCATCCATTGTGAATTCATTTGTGAATGTGGCTTCAAGTACCTGGCGTGTGTAGTTCCACGATGATCCCGGTTTGCCGGGATGATCCATATCGTTGTACAAATAGAAATCTTCAAGGTGTGGTAAGGCATACATATACACGTTATCCTCAGGGAGGACTTTCAGAGACATATCCTTCATTACATCCATCTGATAATCCCTGGACATTTCCTCTGCCCTCTTCCGGATTGCATCATAATCATGTAAGGCCTTTTCGTATTCAGGACCCCTCTCATGTCTTGCCATATCCTGCTCAGCCTGCTGCATTTTCTTCTGGAGCTCATATTCTTTCAGTTTCATCAGATCCTCCTGCTTTTTCTTCTGAGCTTCTGCTTCTTTTTGTTTTGCCAGCTCTTCCTGTTTCTGCTTATCAGCCTCTGAGGGTGTCGCCTCCTGTGCGATGACGGATGCTGAAATCATTAAGAGCACTAAAACGAATGCAATTGATTGTACCATTCTTTTCATGACTGTCCCTTTTAATTGTTTTCTGATGTAAAACTACACCAGGTTTTTATAGCCATGAGTTAATGAGAGGTTAATGGAAGGTTAATCTGTTCTTCATTACGTGGCAATGTTTAATTTTGACATAAAAGTGATAAAGATGAAACGTCATCTGATCATAATATTTCCACTGATAGCCTTACTGGTTTTCCTTGCCGTGCAGGTCTTCATGATCATAAGTATCTGGCAGCAGGAAAAGGTGAATATGCTCATGAGGTACGAATCTCTGACTAAGGAGGCGTCCTACAGGTTGTTAGCAGCAAAGAAGGTCAACGGCTTTGAAAAAGCGATGGATATCACCGACAAGTTTGCCGGTCTGGTTATCAATGAGAAATTACCATATCTGGGCAGCGCGGCAGATACGGCAAATGTGAGAGAAGAGGTATTGAACCATGTATATTCGATACTTCAGGAGAATGAAGCGCTTTCATCATTTATTAAAGAATATATTAAGAAAAAGGGATACAGCACAGACTATAAGCCATTCACCTGGATCTCCTATTTCAGCCTGCTGACAGACGGGGGACAGTTCATCATATCCGACACTGTACCTCACGAGGACGAAATTCCAAAGACCGTGATCATTGTAGACAGTTACAAGGAAGAGCATAACAATTTCGTGATTGCCTATACGACTTTGATTGACCTGACTGAAATAAATAGCATGGTTTTCAGGAAGGCCTTTTTCTCAATTCTGCTTATAACCTTAAGTGTCCCGATCGTGGTCCTGATTTTCTGGTTCACATGGCGAAACCTGATGGAAGAGAGAAGGCTGTCAGACCTTAAAAGCGACTTCATCAATAACATGACCCATGAGCTCAAGACACCTCTGTCGACCATCACGGTCGCCGGACGAACTCTTGAGAAGGCCCAGATCAACAGTGATCCTGGCAAAGTCCTTGAAACGGCAAAAATGATAAGCAAGCAGAGTGTAAACCTTAATCAGCTTATAAATACCATCCTTGAGGTAAGCCTTCTTGAGAGAACGGAATTCGAGCTTGACAGGCATAAGGTAAATGTTGACGAGCTGACACACCAGATCGTTTCATCTTTCCTTACGTCATGCGACGGCTGTGCCGTTGTTAAGGAAGAATATAAGGCAGCCGGCATCATGTTGGCAGTTGATATCGTTTATTTCACAACAATGATCAACAACCTTCTTACCAATGCCGTAAAGTACAGCGAAAAGGACCCTGCAATTGTCGTATCAACAAGTGTTGCTGACAATGAATTTCAGGTAAGTATCACCGACAACGGGATAGGAATACCTCGTGAGCACATTGATCATATCTTCGATAAGTTCTACAGAGTACCCCATGGCAACATACACAAAATCAAAGGACTGGGGCTGGGTCTCTATTATGTCAGGCGGATTGCCGCCGCCCACGGAGGCGATGTCTCTGTCAGCAGCAGGCCTGACCGCGGGACAACATTCAAAATCAGGATACCCATTTAAAAAACAAGATAATGAAGATCCTCGTTGCTGAAGACGACATTGATTTCGGGAACATCCTGGCACAGTATGTTTCTCTTAGCGGATTTGAAGTTACCCTGGCCCGGAACGGGAAGGAAGCCTGGGAGTTATTTCATTCTGACAAACCGGATATATGCGTCCTTGATGTGATGATGCCTGAGATGGACGGCTTTACTCTCGCAGAAAAACTGCGCGAGGCTGAACCGGGGATACCTTTCATTTTTCTTACCGCAAAGAGCATGCGGGAAGATATAATACACGGGCTCAAGCTGGGGGCTGATGACTATATCACCAAACCATTTGATCCTGAGATGCTTATGCTCCGTATCAACAACATATTGAGAAGGGTGTATTCATGTGTCGAGGATGAGTTTACTGTCTCAAGGACTACCCTCAGATTCAATGCCCTCGAGCTGATCACCCCTGAGGGCAGGGAGAAGCTTACACTACGTGAAGCCCAGCTCCTGAGACACCTTATGATCAACAGAAACAAAACACTTGCCCGAGAGCAAATCCTTACGGAAATATGGGGTGAGGATGATTATTTTCTAGGGCGCAGCATGGATGTGTTCATCAGCCGCCTCAGAAAATATCTTTCAGCTGACCGCGGTCTGTCACTCCGCACGCTGCGTGGGTTGGGATTTGTCCTTGAGGACGTTAAATAATTTAACGACATTTTGATT
>Ga0209745_1000899_pt1 | contig 17956 bp, 17 predicted proteins | sample BarGraNGADG00312_FD_184495 | JGI IMG/M metagenome (GOLD analysis project Ga0209745, IMG submission 184495) | Arctic peat soil microbial communities from Barrow, Alaska - Barrow Graham LP Ref core NGADG0004-312 (SPAdes) (version 2) | ecosystem: Environmental > Terrestrial > Soil > Wetlands > Peat...
AACCAACGCAACGCACGCACCGACGCGTACCGCGCCGAGGACATCAACGCCATGGTGGCCACCGACCTGGCCCTGCACCGCGCCATCGCCCGCACCGCGCGCAACCCCGTGCTGTTGTCCCTCTACGAGAACCTCGTGGGGGCGATCGGGGACAACATCCGGTTCAACTTCGAACGCCCAGCGCACACGAACGACAACCACGACGGCCTCATCGAGGCGATCGCTGCGGGCGACGACGAGCGCGCCGTCCGGGAGATCACGGACTACCTCTCCGAGCAGCTGGGTGAGGGCTGAGCGCACCGCAATCGAGCCGACCGAGCGCGCGAGGCGAACCCCGGGTGCGGTAGTGTCGTGCGCTGTGCCAGATGCTGGCACACGCCCGCGTAGCTCAGTGGATAGAGCGTCCGCCTCCGGAGCGGAAGGCCGAAGGTTCGAATCCTTTCGCGGGCACCGATCCGACCAGGTGCCATCCGGGATCCGACCATGTGCCATCCGGTCGGGATCGGCGCGGCTGCGTCGACGTCGTCCGCAGGCCGGCCGCCGGGCTCACTCCCCCGCATCACGTAACCACTCGTCGCTCGAGACCGTCGGTGGGACGCCCGTCGCCGACGACATCGTCGCCGACGGTATCGTCACGCCGGCGGGTGACGCCGCACAGGAGGTCCTCGCGACCTCTTGACCCGAAGTTCTCTGGTCCCGCAGCAACGCCGGTGCCGACGATGAGTTGTCCCTACCGACAGGAGCCTGACATGCGTACCTCCCGGATCATCGTGGCCTCCGCAGCCATCGGCACCGCACTGGTGCTCGCGCTGGCGGGCTGCTCCAGCAACAGCGCGACGCCCGACCTGGGAAACCTCGGTGCGTCGATCTCGGGCGCGGTCGGCCGTGCCAAGGCGAGCGTCGACGACGCGCGGACCGCGATCGGCGACGTCCGCGCGCAGCTCAAGAGTGTCGCACCGGGGGCGCGGGCCGCGGTCGAGGACGCGATCACCTCCTCGACGACGGCGATCGGCGAGGCCAAGACCGTGCTCGACGCGGCCGGTAGCTCGGCCACCTCCGCGAGCGGCGCAGTCGCCCATGCCAAGACCGCCCTGGCCGACGCGAAGACCAAGCTCGACGCCGCGGCGGCGTCCGTCAACGGGGCGACCAAGACAGCGCTCGAAGCGCTGTCGGCGAAGATCGACGCGCTGAGCAAGCAGCTCGAGTCCACCCAGAGCTGATGCGCTCGACCAACGCGATCGAGGCCAGCAGGCAGCTCCGCCGCGTCAACGCCCGACCTGCACGCACCGGCCTTTCGAGCCGTCCTCGGCATGTCGCGAGCAGATCGTCCGTGCCGACCGTCATGATGAATCTGTGAACGCAGCCTGTTGATCTTCGGGCCGCCACCGAAGTTCCACGGAACGCGGGATATCCTCCGCAGCGGTTGATCCCCGGGGTTCCTCGACCAAAGCCTCATAACCGGGACATATGTGCCGATGAGCAAAATATGACCACACACAGCTTGCCGCAGGCCCGGCAGCCGATCCACGCCCCCGCGTGGTCGACGGTCGCCGCGTGGGCGTCGTTGGGGCTGCTCGTGCTGGTCGGCTTCGCGGGCGCCGTCGGGTTCGAGTGAGCAGCCGAGGTCGGTGACCGGTCCAGGTCGTTGAACAGGGCGGTTCGCCGTCCGCGTACTCTCGCCAGATGACTCCGCCGCCCCCGACCCCGACCCCGACCGGACGCTGGCGCGACGTCGTACGCGCGACCGGCCTGCTCACGCCGGACGGAACCACCCGACCTACGATATTCGCGGAGATGTCCGCGCTCGCCGCGAGCACGGGTGCGATCAACCTCGGCCAGGGGTTCCCGGACGTCGACGGCCCGGCGGCCGTCAAGCGCGCCGCGATCGAAGCGATCGAGGCCGGGCACAACCAGTACCCGCCGGGCTCGGGGATCGCGGCGCTGCGTGCGGCGGTCGCCGGCCACCAGCGCCACCACTACGGTCTCGAGCTCGACCCCGAGACCGAGGTGCTCGTCACCACCGGCGCGACCGAGGCGCTGGCCGCGGCGGTCCTCGCGCTCGCCGGGCCTGGAGACGAGGTGCTGACGCTCGAACCCTTCTACGACTCCTACGCCGCGGTGATCGCGCTCGCCGGGGCCACGCACACCACCGCTCCGCTCACCCGCGGCGCCGATGGCTTCCGGCTCGACGCGGCCGCCCTGCGCGCCGCGTTCAGCGATCGCACGCGAATCGTGCTGCTCAACTCCCCGCACAACCCCACCGGTGCAGTGCTCACGCGGACCGAGCTCGACCTCGTGGCGCAGCTCGCCACCCGGCACGACGCGATCGTCCTGACCGACGAGGTCTACGAGCACCTCGTGTACGACGACGCGACGCATGTCCCGTTCGCGACGCTGCCCGGGATGGCGAGCCGCACGCTGACGGTCTCATCCGCCGGCAAGACCTTCTCGTTCACCGGCTGGAAGATCGGCTGGGTGACCGGGCCGGCGGCGCTCGTCGAAGCCGTCTGCGCGGTCAAGCAGTTCCTCACCTACGTGTCGGGCGCGCCGTTCCAGCCGGCGATCGCGGCGGCGCTCACCGACGACGACGTGGCCGTCTGGGTGCGCAAGCTCGCTACCTCGCTCGCCGCCCGCCGCGACCTGCTGTGCACAGGTCTCGAAAGGGCGGGCTTCGCCGTCGTCCGCCCGCAGGGCACCTACTTCGTCGTGGCCGACGGCGCACCGCTCGGGTTCGACGACGGTGCTGAGCTGTGCCGCAAGCTGCCCGAGCTGGCGGGGGTCGTGGGGGTACCGGTGAGCGCGTTCACCCGGGCCGGGTCGGTGGCCGACGATGCGCTGCGGTCCGCGGTGCGGTTCACCTTCGTCAAACGCGAGTCGGTTCTGCGCGAGGCGGTCGACCGGCTCGCTGCGCTCACGCAGCGCTGAGCACGGCAGCAGGATGAGGTGCGTGAGGGTAGGTCGGCGGGTGTCATGACCCGGTGTAGACCCGTCTTCATGGTCCCGCTGGACGGATCTTGTTCGTGCGGCGCTCCGGAGGCTGACCCGGCGCGACCTGGTAGCGGTGCGACTGGCGAGCGACATCGTCCTGCAGACCCTCACGGCACATCAGCCCAACCGTGTGTCGCTGCGCAGCTCGGTGTGACTTCTCCACCCGGGACAAGGGTGGGCTTGCGCTTCCACCGGCGCGCTGCTACCGCTTTGTCGATGGCGCGAAGCGAGTTCGTCGCGGGTTCGGGTGTGTCGGCGGGTGGCGGCGGACCGGGATGGGATTCCCGGCCTCATCACAGCTGGAACCTGCCCCCGCGGCGGTAGGCAGGCGTGGCCAGCGCGAGAACTCCCACGGCCACAGCCGCACTGCCGACCATGACGAGGCACATCGCCCGGGCGTCGCCGCCGAGCACCCCGACCAACGGGCTGACGACGCCCGCGACACCCGCCTGCATCGCACCGATGAAGGCCGCCGCGGTGCCTGCCATCGTCCCGTACCGGCTCAACGCGATGGCGGAGGCATTGGGTGGGATGAGCTGGAACACGCCCAACAGCGGCCACAGCACGACCAGCAGCCCGAACAGGCCGCCGGCCCCGGTCAGGGCGACGCCGAGCAGCGCGACCGACAGCGCGAGCAACGCCGGCAGCGCGACCCGCAGGATCCGGATCGGGACGACGCGGCGCACAAGGGACGCATTGACCTGTGCACCACCGACGAGCGCGACGCCGTTCACGGCGAACAGGAGGGCGAACTGGTTCGCTGACAGCCCGAACCCCTGACGCAGCACGAACGGCGAGCCGACGACGTAGCTGATCAGCAGCGCCATCCCGAGCCCGGGAAGCACCGCGATGGCGACGAAGTGGCGGTCGTGCAGCAACGTCGCGTACCCCTGCAACGCTAGGCGCAGGCCCGCACCGCGACGCCGCTCGGGCGGCAGGGTCTCCGGCAACCGGCGCCACACGACGACCCACAGGGCTGCACCGAACAACGCGAGCGCGACGAACACCGCGCGCCAGCCGGCGTGCACCGCGATCAGCCCGCCGACCGACGGCGCGAACAACGGCGCGACCCCGATCACGAGCATCAGCCGGGACAGCAGGCGCGCCGCGGTCGACCCGACGAACCGGTCCCGGATGACCGCGATCGCCACCACGGTCGCCGCGGCGTTGAAGAAGCCCTGGATCACCCGCAGCGCGATCAGGGTCCCGATGCCGGGCGCAAGAGCGCACAGCAGCGAGATCACGACGTGCATGGCGATGCCGACGAGCACCGGTCGCCGCCGTCCGAACCGGTCCGACAGGGGGCCCACGACCAGCTGGCCGAAAGCAGCGCCGACAAGCACGCCGGTCATCGTCAGCTGGACCGCCGTCGTCGTGGTGCCGAGGTCCCCGGCGACCTCGGGCAGCGACGGCAGGTAGATGTCGCTCGTCACGGCCGGTAGGGCGCACATCAGCCCGAGCAGCAGGACGTACTTGGCGTTCGGCCGGTAGGCGGAAGGGTTGGGGGGTCCGCCGGTGCTCATCGAATCGATTCTCCCATCCCGTCAACTCCGGGCGCGCCAGAGGGACGACCCGAGCACTACCCGGGCTCGGACGGATGTCGGCAGCGTGCGGCAGGCTGGAGCCATGTGCGGCCGGTATGCCTCGTTCCGCGAGGCCCAGGACCTGGCGGACGAGTTCGCCCTGTCGTCGATCGCGGACGATGTGCGGCTGATGGCGCCCTCCTGGAACATCGCGCCGACGGATGCCGTGCGGATGGTGGTGGAACGACCCGTGCACCTCGCCGACGGCTCGTACGGAGCGATCGAGCGCACGCTGCGCAGCGCGCGCTGGGGCCTGGTGCCCTCATGGGCGAAGGGGCCTGCCATCGGGAGCACGCTGATCAACGCGCGCGCCGAGACCCTCCTCGAGAAGCCCGCCTTCCGGCGCGCGTTCGCGACCAGGCGCGCCCTGCTGCCGGCCGACGGCTACTACGAGTGGCAGCCGCCTGCCGCTGGCTCGGCGTCGAAGACCAAGCAGCCGTTCTACGTCCACGCGACCGACGGCGCGCCGCTCGCGATGGCGGGCGTGTACGAGTTCTGGAAGGACCCGACCAAGGCCGACGACGACCCGACCCGCTGGCTCGTGTCCGCCGCGGTCGTCACGACCACCGCCACGGACGAGATGGGACGGATCCACGACCGCCAGCCGGTCATCCTGCTCCCCGACCGGTGGGACGGTTGGCTCGATCCCGCGGTCGACGGAGCGGGCGCGGCCGCGCACCTGGCGTCCCCACCGCCGAGACTGGAGTTCACGGCCGTCTCACCGGCAGTCAGCAAGGTGACCACGAACGGCCCACACCTCATCCTCCCCGTCTCTCCCTCAGGTCGCGCGGACCTGGACCGGGGTGATCGAACCTAGGCCGGCGAGGTCACGGGGAGGCTGCGGCGCGAGCACGAAGCGCGGATCGTGCTCCAGCAGGGCGGCGGTCGCCACGTCGGTGAGAACGGTGCTGGGCGCTGCGATGTCGGTGAGACGCGCCGCGACGTTCACCGACGCACCGAAGACGTCCCCGAAGCGGGAGAGCACCCGTCCCTGGACGAACGCGACCCGCACGGGAGTCACCCCACGGGCGTCCTCGGCCGGCCCGCCGACGGTCTGCTCGGCATTCACGTCCAGCTCCTCACCCAGCACCCGCGCCAGGCCGAGCGCCACGTTCGCGCCGGTCACGACGTCGTCGGCGATGAACAGGACCGCGTCTCCGATGGTCTTGACCACGCGGCCGCCGGCCGCCGTCACGACGTCCCGCGCGGCGGACTCGAATCGCTGGACGAAGACGGACAGGTCTGTGGGCCCGAGACCCGCGGTGCGCCGCGTGAAGGACACCATGTCGGCAAAGCCGACCGCGCGGGCGAGCGGCAGGGCGTTGGGATCCGGGAGGTCCCGGATCCCTGCATCGCCAAACTCCGCAGCGATCCGGCCCGCCAAGGCGGCCAGGTGCCGACGCCATGCGTGGACGAGCTGCGCCTCGATCAACGGACCGATCTCGGCCAGACGGTCGAGCACGACAAGGCGTGCGCTCGTGTCGTCGAGGTGGTGCCGGACGGCGACGTCCTCCACGAGCGCCTCGACCTGCCAGAGCACGAGCCGCTCGGACGTGTGGCCGAGCGCGCGGGTCAGCGTGGTGGCCGTGCTCCGCTCCATCTCACCGGAAGTGACCAGCCCGGTGATACGCGTCAGGGCCGCAACGTCGTCCTCGGTGAAGACGGGGTCGTCCGGGTCCGCGTGCGGCAGACCGAGCGTCGACCAGAACAGGCGCGCGTCCTCGACGGTCACCTCCGGGCCGGATCTTGCGGCGAGGTCCCGCAGCGTGAACTTGCGTCCGCCACCGAGCAAGGCGGCATCGAGGTCCCCTACCGTTGATCCGGCCGGGGGTCCCTCCCGGTCAGGGCCGTTGGCGCTGGGGTCTGGCACCTCTTCAGGCTAGTTCACCGCTCGTACGTGCAGCACGTCACCGGCGAGCACCACGTGCTCGGTCCCGACGTCGTCGAGCACGACGAGCTCGCCCTCGGGATCGAGGCGGAGCGCGAGCCCGACCAAGACGCCGCCGCCCGGCAGCGCAACGTGAACGCGCTGGCCTATGGTGGCGCAGACCGAGGCGACCTCGTCGGCGAGGCCGGCGGCGACGACGTCACCCCCGACCGCCCGCCAGCGCGCATAGACATCCGCGAAGGAGGTGACCAGGGCGACCAGCAGGACCTCGCGGTCGACATCGCGCGCCTCGGCGACTGCGAGCGAGATCGCGCTCGGCACGGGCAGCTCGGCGGGGGTCTGCGACACGTTCAGGCCGATGCCCAGCACGACCGCCGGGCCTACCGGCGTGGTCACGAGCTCGGACAGGATGCCGCCGACCTTGCGCTGCAGGCCCCAGCCCGCGAGCTCGGCGGCGTGCGGGGCGGGAATGAGCAGGTCGTTCGGCCACTTGAGGGTGGCCTGCACTCCTGCCGTCGCGCGCAGAGCGTGGACCGACGCGAGTCCCGTCAGCACAGGCAGCCAGCCGAGGTTGGCAACCGGTTCGGTCGGCCACACCGAGATCGAGAGCGTCAGGGCCGCACGCGCGGGCGTCTCCCAGTCGCGTCCGGACCGGCCGCGGCCACCGACCTGGTGGTCGGCTACGAGCATGCCCATGCCCGGCCAGGCCGCCGGATCCCGGGTCAGCGCGGCCGACAGCTCCGAATTGGTCGAGCCCACGCGCGCCACCACCTCGAGCCGACCCACCGGCCCGGCCGGCTCCAACAACAGCTCTCGCAACACCGAACCCCGCAACTGAGCCCTGTCACCCATCCCCCCATCCTCCCCCAACCCCGTCGCCGAGAGCAGAGTCCGCTCCTTGACGGGCACGTGACGGGGCGGGTTCTCCGCTCTTGGCAACGGTCCAACTAGTCTTGGGCGGGTGACAGACGCATTCGGTACCACCCACGGGACCGCCGGACGGCTGGCCGATCTTCGTTTGCGGGAACTTGCCGCGACTCGCGCGCCCGAAGCGGCCGCCGCGACCAAGCAGCACGCCCGCGGCAAGAAGACCGCACGAGAGCGCATCGACGAACTGCTCGACGAAGACTCGTTCGTCGAGCTGGACGCGTTCGCTCGACACCGCTCCACGAACTTCGGACTCGAAAAGAAGCGCATCCTGGGCGACGGTGTCGTCGTCGGGCACGGCACGATCGACGGCCGCCAGGTCTGCATCTACGCGCAGGACTTCACCGTCTTCGGCGGCTCGCTCGGCGAGGTGCACGGCCAGAAGATCACCAAGGTCATGGACCTCGCGCTGCGAACCGGAGTACCGCTGATCGGCATCGCCGACGGCGGGGGCGCCCGGATCCAGGAAGGCGTTGCCGCCCTGACCCAGTTCGCGGAGATCTTCCGCCGCAACGTCGCGGCGTCGGGGGTGATCCCGCAGATCTCGCTGATCCTGGGGCCGAGCGCGGGCGGGGCGGTCTACTCCCCCGCTCTGACGGACTTCATCGTGATGGCCGACGGCACGTCGAACATGTTCATCACCGGCCCGGACGTCATCCGCGCGGTGACCGGGGAGGACGTCGGGCTCGAGGAGCTCGGCGGCGCACACACGCACAACGAACGCTCCGGGGTCGCGCACTACCTCGCGACGGACGAGGACGACGCACTCGACTACGTCAAGTCCCTGCTCTCCTACCTCCCGTCGAACAACCTCACGGACCCGCCCGTCTTCGCCGCCGGCGACGTGCCCCTCGAGGTGACCGATGTCGACCTCGAGCTGGACACCGTCGTCCCGGACTCCGACAGCCAGCCCTACGACATGCGCACGGTCGTCGAGCACGTGCTCGACGAGGGCGTGCTGCTGGAGGTCCAGCCGCTCTACGCTCGCAACGTGCTGATCGGGTTCGGGCACGTCGAAGGTCACCCCGTGGGCATCGTGGCGAACCAGCCGCTGCAGATGGCCGGCACGCTCGACATCAACGCCGCCGAGAAGGCCGCCCGCTTCGTGCGGACGTGCGACGCGTTCAACCTCCCGGTGCTGACGTTCGTCGACGTGCCCGGCTTTCTGCCCGGGACCGACCAGGAGTGGAACGGGATCATCCGGCGCGGCGCCAAGCTCATCTACGCCTACGCCGAGGCCACCGTGCCGCTCGTCACGGTCATCACCCGTAAGGCCTATGGCGGCGCATACATCGTCATGGGCTCCAAGCAGCTGGGCGCGGACGTGAACCTCGCCTGGCCGACGGCGCAGATCGCAGTGATGGGAGCCGGCGGCGCCGTGAACATCCTGCAGCGCGCGTCCATGCAGGCCGTGTCCGACGCCGGGGGCGACGTCGACGCCGAGCGTGCCCGCCTGACGAACGCGTACGAGGAGGCGATCGTGAATCCCTGGGACGCCGCCGACCGCGGCTACGTGGACGCCGTGATCGAGCCGTCGACGACGCGCGTGCAGATCGTGCGGGCGCTGCGGGCGCTGCGCACCAAGCGCGCCAGCCTGCCGCCGAAGAAGCACGGGAACATCCCACTGTGAGCGAGCGGAGGGCACGGTGAGCGAGCACGATCACGACATCTCTGGCGTGGCCCACTCCGACCAGCCGCTCGGGCCGGTCGACGCCGCCGGACTGCACGCGGTCGTTGACGCACTCGCGACCGCGCTGCACGAGTACCTGGGCACCGCCGTCGGCGTCCGCGCCGAGTTCGGCGCGCACGAGGCCGACGAGGATCCGCGGGTGCTTGCCCTCGAGGCCCGGGTGGGCACGCTCAACGCCGAGCTGTACGACGGCTTGCACGAGACCCTCGGGCTGCACGCCGACCTGACCTCAATGGCCTGGGACGCGGGCGACCACGAGAACGAGGAGACCGACCCCGACGCGCCACCCGGGCCGGAGACCGCGGAGGTGTTCCACCTCGGCTTCGTGGTCGGGCCGCCAGCCGGCACGAGCGATGTCACGATGGACTCCGTGCTCGACCTGCTCGACCAGGGCGGCGAGGAGCTCATCGTCAAGCTCGTTGACGCCGGGTTCGACGTCGTGGAGTGGGCCACCTCACGCGGCGAGCCCGCCGAGTTCGAGGGCTTCGGCGCCGACGACGAGGAAGACGACTCGTGACCGACGGACCCGCGGATGTCGACCCGCCAGCGCTGGTCCAGGTGGTGCGCGGCGAACCCGACGACGTCGAGCTGGCGGCCCTGGTCGCAGGCCTCGCCGCAGCCGGCGGGGGCCCGCCCGACGACGCGCCCGCGCCCAGCATGTGGTCCGACCGGTCCCGGGCGCTGCGCGGCCGCACCGGGCCCCGCACCCCCCTCGCACCCGGCCTGGACGCATGGCGCTGGAGCTTGCGCAGCTGACGGGGGCCCACGGGCACCCGCCGGTATGGTCCGGAAGATGACCTCCAGCCCGGCACCGACCCCTCCGGCCCGCGCATCGACCGCGATCGACTCGATCGCCGACCGCTACGTCGATCGCCTGGCGCTGCTCGACCCGCTCGGGGCGACCTCGATGGGCATCGCCGGGCACGACCACGAGATGACCGACCTCTCCCCGGCGGGTCTGGCGGCCCGATCGGACGCCGCCCGCGCGGTCCTCGCCGAGCTCGCCGCCGAGCCCCCGAGGGATGCGGTCGACGAGGTCACGCTGGCGGCCATGCGGGACCGGATCGGGCTCGACCTCGAGCTCGACGACGCAGGAGAGTGGTTGGGCAGCCTCAACAACATCGCCTCGCCCGTGCAGGAGCTGCGGGACGTCTTCGACCTCATGCCCACCGACTCACGGCCTGCATGGGAGAACATCGTCGCGCGCCTGAACGCGCTGCCGGCGGCGGTCGCGGGATACGCCGAGTCCCTTCGCGAGGGGGTGGCGCGGGGCCGCGTCGCGGCGATCCGCCAGGTCACCGAGGGCATCGCGCAGGCCGACGAGCTCGCCGACCCGGCGTCGTCGTTCTTCACCGCTCTTGTGACAGGCGATGGGATCGACGCGGTGCTCGCCGTCGCCGGACCCGGCGCAGCGAGGCCCGACGCCGGGTCGACGAGCTTGTTGCGCACCGAGCTCGCCCGAGGCGCCGAGGCAGCCCGGTCCGCCTACGGCGAGCTGGCCCGGTTCCTGCGCGAGGAGCTCGCGCCGCTGGCACCCACGGCCGACGCGGTGGGCCGGGACCGGTACGCGCTGTGGTCGCGGTACTTCCTCGGCGCGACGGTCGACCTCGAGGAGACGTATGGCTGGGGGCTCGAGGAGCTCGCGCGCGTGGTCGCCGAACAAGAAGCCGCCGCACGCGACGTACTCGGAGCGCGGGCGGGCGGCGGGCCAGCCAGCGGCAGTGACCTCGTCCAGCGGGCCGTCGCAGCCCTCGACGCCGACCCCAGCCGGACGCTGCACGGCACCGAGGCTCTGCGCGAGTGGATGCAGGCCACCTCCGACGCCGCCGTCGCGGCGCTGAACGGCGTCCACTTCGACATCCCGACCCCCGTCCTGGCCCTCGAGTGCCGGATCGCCCCGACCCACCAGGGCGGCATCTACTACACGCCACCGAGCGACGACTTCTCCCGCCCCGGTCGCATGTGGTGGTCGGTACCGCCCGAGGTCACGGAGTTCACCACCTGGCGTGAGAAGACGACCGTCTACCACGAGGGAGTGCCCGGCCACCACCTGCAGGCCGGCCAGGCCGTCTTCGCCCGCCAGACCCTGAACCGCTGGCGCCGGCTCGCGTGCTGGGTGTCGGGTCACGGCGAGGGCTGGGCGCTCTACGCCGAGCGCCTGATGGGCGATCTGGGCTTCCTCGACGACCCGGGCGACCGGCTCGGGATGCTGGACGGGCAGCGGATGCGGGCGGCGCGGGTCGTCCTCGACATCGGGGTCCACCTCGGCCTGCCGGCACCCGAGCGTTGGGGTGGGGGCACCTGGGACGCCGACAAGGCGTGGGTCTTCCTGCGGGCGAACGCGCAGCTGCCGGAGGCGCTCGCCCGGTTCGAGCTGAACCGCTACCTCGGCTGGCCCGGGCAGGCGCCGTCGTACAAGATCGGCCAGCGGCTGTGGGAGCAGACCCGGGACGACGCCGCGGCCGCGGCACGGAGCCAGGGCAAGGCCTTCGACCTACGGGCATTCCACGCGCGCGCGCTCGGCCTCGGATCCGTCGGGCTGGACGTGATGCGCAGCGCGCTCGTCTGACCGGCGCTCAGGCGAAGACCGCGGCGCCGTACTTCAGCAAGATGAGCGCCACGAGCAGGGTGAGCCAGGCGGCCACGATGTAGACGTCGTTGTCGCTGCGCACGAGCTCCAGCCCGCGACGCTCCAGACCTGCCGGCAAGAAGAGGTTGCCCTCGCGGAGGTTGTAGTGCGTCAGGCTCCAGAAGACCAACGTCGTCGACAGCGTGATGACCAGGCACCAGGGGCAGAGCGCGTGGATCACGAGCATGGACTGGCTGAACAGCCAGTAGGCGAAGATCAGGCCGAGGGTGTACACGACCTGGGCTGAGGCCATGAACCAGCGCGGGAATCGAACCCCGCCCAGGAGCGCCACCGCGATCGTGATGACGACCGACTCCGCGATCAGCCCGAGGAAGGCGTTCGGGAAGCCGAACAGGCTGGCCTGCCACGACAGCCCGACCTGCCCGCAGCTGATCACCGAGTTGATGTTGCACGTCAACTTCGCGCCGGGGTCGCGGGCGAGATCGATGGCGTCGACGGACAGGACGAACGAGGCGATCAGGCTGCAGCATGCCGAGAACAGCATGGTCCCGAAGATCCAGCCCTCCGAGTGACGCAGCTGGTGCATCCGATTCCCGCGCTCGTCCGTCACCGCCGTCACCTGCGCCTCGTCTCCTCGCCAGCTCACGGCACTGGACCGCAGCTCGGCTCGTGCCCACCCTAGGATGCCGTCTCGGGGTGTGGTAGCCCAAGGACGAACGTCCTCACGGGCGCGCCCGGTACGCTCGCTCGCCGTGACCCGACTGCTGCTGGCCTCCGCCTCCCCCGCGCGACGTTCAACGCTCGCCGCGGCCGGCATCGACGCCCTCGTCGCGCCGTCCGGGGTCGACGAGGACGCGGTCCTGGCGGCCGCCGCCGAGCGCTTCGGCGCGCTGGATCCCGCCGACGCCGTCCTCGTCCTCGCGCAGGCCAAGGCGCAGCGTGCTGCGGAGGACCGCGCAATCCACGACGACGACGAAGACGACGTTCTCGTGCTCGGCTGCGACTCGATGCTCGAGCTCGACGGCGAGATCCTGGGCAGACCGCTCGATGCCACGGACGCCACGGCCCGCTGGCGGGCGATGCGTGGGCGCTCGGCGGTGCTGCACACCGGGCACTGGCTGATCGACGACCGGGACCCCGCCGCGGGCGGGACCGGCGGGACGCTCGGCGCGACGTCGTCGACCGTCGTGCACTTCGCGGACCTGACCGACGCGGAGATCGAGGCTTACGTCGCGACCGGCGAACCGCTCGCCGTAGCGGGCGCGTTCACCATCGACGGCCTCGGCGGGGCGTTCGTCACGGGTGTCGAGGGAGACCCCCACGGGGTCGTCGGAATCAGCCTTCCGCTGCTGCGCGAGCTGCTGTCCGAGGTCGGCGTGACGATCCCCGACCTGTGGCGCCCGACCACCGGCATTGTGCACTGAGTACAAGACGACCCCTGCCGAAAGGACGAGTCGCCGCAGTCCTGGTAGGTTTCCTACAAACAGCGCGGTGATGGCTTGGGTGGATCGGCCAATCTTTCCGGCCCGGAGCGTGCTGGTGTGAGCGGGTCGTACCGCGGGCGTTACGGTGAGCCGTGCCCGTCATCTCGAAGGTCCTCGTCGCCAACCGCGGCGAGATCGCCGTCCGTGTCATCCGGGCCTGCCGCGACGCCGGTCTGGGGTCCGTTGCCGTGTACGCCGACCCCGACCGGGAGTCGCTGCACGTCCGCCTTGCCGATGAAGCGTTCGCACTCAGCGGGATGCGCGCCGCCGAGACCTATCTGGACATCGCCAAGCTGCTCGACGTCGCGCGCCGTTCGGGAGCCGACGCCGTGCATCCCGGCTACGGCTTCCTCGCGGAGAATGCCTCCTTCGCCAGCGCGGTGGTCGCGGCCGGGCTCACCTGGATAGGGCCACCGCCGTCGGCCATCGAGGCGCTCGGCGACAAGGTCAGCGCGCGGCGCATCGCCCAGCGCGCGGGTGCACCGCTCGTGGCGGGCACCTCGGGGCCCGTGCAGAACCCCGAGGAGATCCATGCGTTCGCCGCTGAGCACGGCTTGCCGATCGCCATCAAGGCCGCGTTCGGAGGCGGAGGCCGGGGCCTGAAGGTCGCCCGGATCGTGGACGAGATCGATGAGCAGTTCGAGTCGGCCGTGCGCGAGGCGACCGCCGCATTCGGCCGCGGCGAGTGTTTTGTCGAGCGCTTCCTCGACAACCCCCGACACGTCGAGACGCAGTGCCTCGCGGACGCGCACGGCACCGTGGTGGTGATCTCGACCCGGGACTGCTCGCTCCAGCGGCGACACCAGAAGCTCGTCGAGGAGGCCCCCGCGCCGTTCCTGACCGACGACCAGAACGCCCAGCTCCTGCGCGCCTCCGTCGCGATCCTCCGCGAGGCCGACTACGTCGGCGCAGGTACGTGCGAGTTCCTGCTCGATGCCGACGGCACCGTCTCGTTCCTCGAGGTCAACACCCGCCTGCAGGTCGAGCACCCCGTGACCGAGGAGGTCACCGGCATCGACCTGGTGCGCGAGCAGCTGCGGATCGCGGCCGGCGAACACCTCGGCTACGACCACGTCACGCCCCGTGGGCACGCGATCGAGTTCCGCATCAACGGCGAGGACGCGGCCGCGAACTTCCTGCCGATGCCAGGCCGGATCACGAGGTGGCGACTGCCCACCGGCCCGGGAGTGCGCGTGGACACCGGGGTCGTCGAGGGTGACACGATCTCCGGTGCGTTCGACTCGTTGCTCGCCAAGGTCATCGTGACCGGCGCGACCCGCGCCCAGGCGATCGAGCGCGCGCGCCGAGCGCTGGCGGAGCTCGAGGTCGCCGGCATCCCCACGGTCGTACCGTTCCACCGCGCCGTGCTCCAGGAGCCGGCATTCGCCCCGGCCGACCCCGCGCAGCCGTTCTCGGTGCACACCCGCTGGATCGAGACCGCCTTCGCAGACCGGCTCGCGTCGCTGGGGACCGACGCGGAGCCCGCGACACCGGCTGGCGAGGCCCCGCAGCCTGCGGCGACCGAACGCGTCGTGGTGGAGGTGGGCGGCAAGCGCCTCGAGGTGGTCATCCCCGCCGGGCTGTCGCTCGGTCGCGGTCGCGGATCCGGCGCCCGGCGCCCCGTGCGCCGTGCCACGGTCCGGGCGGCGCCGACGACGACGTCAGGCACCATGCTCTGCTCGCCCATGCAGGGCACGATCGTCAAGGTCGCCGTCTCGGACGGCGCCGACGTGGCCGAGGGCGACCTCGTCGTCGTGCTGGAGGCGATGAAGATGGAGCAGCCGCTGTTGGCCCACCGAGCCGGGCGCGTCACGGGTCTGGCCGCAGGCGTCGGCGCGAACGTCGGCGCCGGGACACTGATCTGCGACATCGTCGGCTGACCGGAGCCCCGGTGCGGCGCGAACCCCTTGACCCGGGCCGTCCGGCTCCGTTCCGGCGGCACCCGGGCGACGGCTGGGCGCAGTGCGCCCAGGGGCACCGGCACTGGGGTCTGCACGGCGCGGCCGGCTTGTTGCTGGCGCGGCGCGCGCACGACGGCGAGATCGACGCCGTCGTGCTCCAGCACCGTGCGCTGTGGAGCGACCAGGGTGGCACCTGGGGGTTTCCTGGCGGCGCGCTCGCACCGGGCGAGTCGGCCGAGGTCGGTGCGCTTCGCGAGGCGGGCGAGGAGGCCGGGATTCCGGCCGCGGCTGTCCGGCTGCGGGGCGTCGTCGTGCTCGACCACGGTGGCTGGACCTACACGACCGTGCTCGCCGAGGCCCTCACCGCCTTCCAACCTGCGGCGACCGACGCCGAGAGTATCGAGGTCGCTTGGGTCCGCCTCGCCGACGTCGAGCGGCTCCCCCTGCTGCCGGCGTTCGGCGAGGCGTGGCCGCACCTGCGAGCGCTGCTCGAAGGCACACAGCCAGGCTGACGACGCCCGTGCGTCGTCGAGGAACCGCCTGGAGTAGCCTTCTGGTCAGTTAAGTAAGGCATACCTTACTTGGCGGACGGAACGGGTCGCGGCCCACCACCTGCGAAAGGGTCCTTCCCATGCTCGCGAACTACCTGATCGGCCTGCGCGAAGGGCTGGAGGCCGCGCTCGTCGTCGGCATCCTGGTCGCGTACCTCGTCAAGACCGGCCGGCGCGACGCACTCGGGCAGCTGTGGCTCGGCGTCGGGCTCGCGGTAGGCGTCTGCGTGGCGTTCGGCGCCGCGCTCACCTTCGGCCCCCGCAGCCTGGCGCCCGGAGTGCAGGAGAAGATCACCGGCACCCTGTCCATCGCCGCCGTGGGGCTGGTCACGTGGATGATCTTCTGGATGGCCCGCACTGCGCGCCACCTCAAGGCAAACCTGCACCACAGGCTCGACGATGCGGTCGCCGCTGGCAGAGGGGCGGTGCTGCTGATCGCGCTGCTCGCCGTCGGGCGCGAGGGGCTCGAGACCGCCGTGTTCCTCTGGGCGACCGCCGCGACCGCGGGCTCGACCGCGGCCCCGCTGCTGGGCGCCGCGCTCGGCCTGGTCTCGGCCGTCGCGCTGGGCTGGGCGATCTACCGCGGTGCCCTCACGCTCAACCTGCGAGCATTCTTCGCATGGACCGGCATCTTCCTGATCGCCGTGGCCGCGGGTGTGCTCGCCTACGGCGTCCACGAGCTGCAGGAGGCCGGAGTGCTGCCCGGCCTGACCCATCTCGCCTTCGACGTCTCGGCGCCGATCCCACCGACCAGCTGGTACGGAACGCTGCTCAAGGGCGTCTTCAGCTTCTCTCCCGCCACCACGTGGCTCGCGCTGAGTGCCTGGCTCGCCTACACGTCCGTCACACTCACTGTGTTCGTGCGGACCGTCTGGTTCGCCGGCTCGCCGCCCGCGGCCAACAGTGCTGGCGTCGCCGCTGCCGCTACGGCCGCTGGCCCGGGCCCTGCCGCCGGGATCGCGCGGGAGTCGGCCTCCGCGGCGTCGTGACCCGCGAGACGGACCCGAACTGGCAGTGAGCTCCGTGCACCTGACCGGCTTCGCGCTCGCCGACGGCGCGATCGAGCTGACGGCGACCGTACGCAGGTTCCGGCTTCGCGACGGTTCCGGGCAGCGCGCTTCCTCGGGTCGCGGATCGCAGGTCGTCTGCCGGTGGGGCGGAGGCTCGGCGTCGCTGATGATCTGGTCGGCGCTCGTGGCCCCAGCGAAGAAGCGGGCGCCATCGTTCCAGCCGGCGGGTTCGAGGCCGATAACCTCGGGCCATGAGCCCCCCGACAGACGTGGAAACCCATCCGCTCGACGATCCGGACGTGGACCCGTTCGACGTCGCACGTGCGGCCGCCGCGCACCTCGCGCGGGTCACCGGCGTAGCCCTGCACGACGTCGCGCTCGTGCTCGGCTCGGGGTGGGACGCCGCGGCCGACCTCCTCGGTGAGACGGTCGCGGAGATCCCGAGCGACGGGATCCCCGGCTTCTTCGCCCCGGCCGTGATCGGTCACGGCACCACCACCCGGTCGATCCGGATCGCGGGTACGAACAAGCACGCGCTCGTGCTGGGGTCCCGCACCCACCTCTACGAGGGCAACGGCGTACGTCGCGTGGTGCACGCGGTACGCACCGCGGCCGCGGCCGGCGCAAGGGCAGTCGTCCTCACCAACGGGTGCGGCAGCCTGAACCCACGATGGGCTCCCGGGACGCCGGTGCTCATCTCCGACCACATCAATCTCACCGCGACCTCACCGCTCGAAGGCGCTACCTTCGTGGACCTCACCGACCTGTACTCGCCTCGGCTGCGAGCGCTCGCGCGCAAGGTGGACCCCTCGCTCGACGAGGGTGTGTATGTCCAGTTCCGCGGACCGCACTACGAGACGCCGGCCGAGGTCCGGATGGCGGGCCGCCTCGGAGGCGACCTGGTCGGCATGTCCACGACGCTCGAAGCGATCGCCGCCCGGCACGCGGGCCTCGACGTGCTCGGCATCTCGCTCGTCACGAACCTCGCCGCCGGGATCAGCCCGACACCGCTGTCGCACGCCGAAGTCATCGCGGCTGGCCAGGCTGCAGGTCCGCGGATCAGCGCCCTGCTCGCCCAGATCGCCCGAAGGATCTGATCATGGCCGCACGCGCCAGGGGCGCCGTGTTCACCCTCGCCGACGACGTCCGCACCTGGATCGCGGACGACCCGGACCCCGCCACCGCGGCCGAGCTCGAACGGCTCCTCGCCGATGCGCTCGACACCGCACCCGAGGGTGCCTCCCCCGCCGCCAGGACCGCCCGCGCGCGCTCCGTGGCCGCCCGCGAGGAGCTCGCGGACCGGTTCAGCGGACCCCTGCTGTTCGGGACCGCGGGGCTGCGCGG
>Ga0209745_1000900_pt1 | contig 17924 bp, 21 predicted proteins | sample BarGraNGADG00312_FD_184495 | JGI IMG/M metagenome (GOLD analysis project Ga0209745, IMG submission 184495) | Arctic peat soil microbial communities from Barrow, Alaska - Barrow Graham LP Ref core NGADG0004-312 (SPAdes) (version 2) | ecosystem: Environmental > Terrestrial > Soil > Wetlands > Peat...
CGGGGGTCTTGGTCACCGGGATCGGCTCACCGGTGACCATCGACTCATCCACCGGCGAGCGGCCCTCGACGACCTCGCCGTCCACCGGGAGCTTCTCCCCCGGGCGGACCACCACCATGTCGCCCAGCGCAACATCCTCGATGGCCACCTCGGCCTCCACCCCGTCGCGGATAACGCGGGCGGTGCGGGGCTGAAGCCCAATGAGCATGCGGATCGCCTCACCGGTGCCGGCCTTGGCCTTGGTCTCCAACAGCCGCCCGAGCAGGATCAGGGTGACGATCACCCCGACCGCCTCGTAGTAGACCGCCTGGACGTCAGCGGGCAACACGCCCGGGAAGAAGGTCACCACCACGCTGTACCCGTAGGCCGCGATCGTGCCGAGCGTGATCAGGGAGTTCATGTCCGCGGTCCGGTGGGATAGCGCAAGCCACCCGGTGCGGTGGATCGGCCAACCCGTGTAGAACATCACCGGCGTGATCAGCGCAAGCTGGAACCAACGGCTCATCAGCAACTCCGGCATCCACGACACCGAGAAGAACTCCACGAACATCACCGCGAACAGCACCGGCGCGGTCAGCAACCCACCAAAGATCACCCGTCGGGTGAGGTCCGAGATCTCGGCGTTTCGCTCGCGCTCCTCCCCCTCGGCAGACTCGGCAGCAGCGGCCGCACCCATCGGTTCCCCGCCACCGGTAGCGACCGCGGTCGCCATCACGGGCGTGGCGGCCGGGCCGGCGAGGGCGACCACGGAAGTGTCGCCAAGGGCGTCGGGCGCCACCTCATCGACGACTCGCAGCGTGCCGTGGAGCATTCCCATCCCACAGGCGAACTCATACTCGCCAAGCGCCTCGGGCAGCAGGTCGACCGTCGTGGTCTCGAACGCGGGAAGGATCTGGTTCACCTTGAAGTCCGGGAAGACCACTCGTGAGGAGCAGTCACCGGACTCCTGCCGGTTGAACAGCATCCGCACAGGCACCCCGGAGGCGACCTGTATGACGTCGGGGCTGTAGCCACCCTTGACGGTGACCTTGATGATCTGCACACCGTCGGCCAGGTCGGCCTGCCGCGACTTCTTCGGCCCGAAGAAGTACCACGCCAACAGGCCCGTCAGGACCAAGGACCCTGCAAGTATCGCTACATCGCTGACGCTCATGAGCTCAACCCTCCAACAAGAGACATCACTGGTTGACGACCTGGATGGGTATCGCCCTCCTGGGTGGCAGGGCCGTTCCCACGATCGCCCACCTCTGGGCCTTTCGGGTGCAGGACGCCGAAGCCGACATGCTCCACGGCGTCGCGTACCGCCTCGGCCCCCATCCCGCTGGTCACGATCAGTGGTGACCGGCCGCCCGCGACGAGGTCCATGGCCACGACAGTCACACCCGAGATCGACTTGACCTTCGCCTGGACCGCGGCCATGCACGAATCGCACATCATTCCCTCGACCGCGTACATAGCTGTCGTCATCGTGAAACCCCTTCGAATGCTCCAACTGCCACAGTGCCCTCGACCGGGATGACCACGTTCAACACTGAGTCCAGATACCCCGCTGGGGTATCTCAACAATAGGGTCGCGATCATGTCGTCCCGATGTTGAAATCATGAAGATCCCATCAAGATCCGCGCCCACCCTCGCTCAAGATCGGGCAGATCTCATGGCCGTCAGCGGGCAGTTTTCATGTCCGCCACCGGGCAGCTTCGTGGCCGTCTCCGGGCAGTTTGTCGTGTCCGCTGTCACCGGATCGGTGGCTGGCACACGGAGGTAGTCGAGGATGGTGACGGGTCTGAAGCCGCGGAGCCGGTTAACCAACCTTCCAGGGCAGTACAGCTAGCGTTGGTTTCTTCATCGTTTCTACATAGTTTCTGGATGCTAACGCTGCATCCACGCGCGACCCTGGAGTGACCCGGTTGGAACCGGGCAAAAGAGGAGGAGCTCACGATGATGGGTTGGTATGGCGGCGGAATGGGTCCGCTCGGATGGCTTGCCATGGGCGTTTTCTGGCTGATCCTGATCGGGCTGATCGTGTGGCTGGTCATCCGCCTGCTGCCAGGCAGCAGCGTTGGAGCGACCCGCGATACCGGTGAGGCGCCCTTGGAGATCCTGGACCGTCGACTGGCCAGCGGGGAGATCGACCTGGACACATGGCAGGCCCAACGGGCCGCTCTTCTGGGTGCTCGGGGAGACAGGAGGTGACCGTGATGAGACGCCCCCTGACGGTCGTGGCTTTGGTAACAGCTGTGACCGCCCTGGTTGCCTCAGCGGCGATTGCTGTCAGCACCCTCGGTGGCCAGTCTTCCGGGCCGACGATGATGCGCGGTGACAGGCAGAGCTGGGGGTCGGGGATGACGGGCGACCAGGGCCAACGCTCAGGGTCGGGCATGATGGGCAGGTCCATGATGGGCTCAGTAGGGGGCATGGGCATGATGGCCTGGCTGCCGGGTGACGGGGTCGTAGTGTCCTCCATACCGGCGGCTCGGACCAGGGCTGCGACCGCCGCCAAACAGGCGCGGCTGCACCCGGGCGAGGTGATGTGGTTCGACAACGGCTTCTACGTCGAGCTCAAGGACGGCGCCGGGAAACCAGCGACTGAGGTCATCGTCGATCCCCGCACCGGTGCGGTGAGCACCGAACCAGGCCCGGCAATGATGTGGAACACGCGCTTCGGAAGGCACGCGGGTAGCCAGGGCGCCAACACATTTGCCGGAGCGGTTGACGCCACGAAGGCACGCGCGATCGCCACGGCGTGGCTCGCCGCCAACCGGGCGGGCACCACGATCGGAAGCATGGACGCCTACCCCGGCTACTTCACCATCGACCTCAAACGCAACGGCGTGGTCAGTGGAATGATGTCGGTCAACTCGTCCTCCGGGGCCGTCTGGTACCACACTTGGCACGGAGCGTTCATCGCCGTGGAGGACTCCTGATCCCGCAGCCATCACCGCCCACAACCCCGGCCAGCACGCCCGTCCGGGCGCTGGTCGTGGATGACGAGCCCAGCCTGGTCCGCGCGGTCGCCGGCTACCTCGAACACGACGGGTTCGCCGTCACCACTGCAGCCGATGGAGAGCAGGCTCTGGCCTCGGCGCGGCGCGACCCACCTGACATCGTCGTGCTCGACCTGATGCTGCCTGGTATCGACGGCATCGAGGTATGCCGCCAGTTGCGCACCTTCACCGACGCCTACGTGATCATGCTGACCGCCCGCAGTGAGGAGCTCGACACACTCATCGGCCTCTCTGTCGGTGCGGACGACTATATGACCAAACCGTTCTCGCCGCGCGAGCTGACCGCCCGCATCCGCAGCCTGCTTCGCCGCCCGCGAACACCCGCTCAAACCGAAACGGATTCGCAGGTCCGCACGATGGGAGCCCTGAGCCTGGACCCGCAGTCCCGCCAGGTCCACGTGGGACAGTCCCCGGTGGAGCTGACCCGCACCGAATTCGACCTCCTGGACGCCCTGAGCGAGAGACCCAAGTTCGCCTACACCCGTCGCCAGCTCATCGAGCGGGTCTGGGGCCCGGACTGGTTTGGCGATGAGCACCTCGTCGACATTCACATCGTCCACATCCGGGCCAAACTCGGAGACGACGCTGCCACGCCGCGATTCATCCTGACCGTCCGCGGTGTCGGCTACCGGATGGGACCGGGATGAAAGCCCGGCAGAGGACATCGGCCAGTCCCCCCCGTATCCCTACCCTGGGTCTGGCGTCGCGACTCTTCGCAGCTGTGGGACTGGTTGTGATTGCCGGCGCCGGCACCATGCTCGTCGCTGTCCTGCTGGTCGCTGAGCCGGCGTTCCACGCGCATCTGGAGCAGGCTCAGCCAACGATGTCCGACCAAGCCCACGTCCATGTCGATGAGGCCTTCGCAAGTGCAGTGCTGATCGCCTTGGCCGTGGGCGTGGTCGTCGCCCTGGCCGCAGCCCTGGTCGTGACCTGGCTGGTGGCAAGGCGACTCGCGGCTCCGGTGGCTGAGACTGCTGAGGCGGCGTACAGGATCGTCGACGGCGATTTCGAGACCCGGCTCCAGCAACCGGGTCTTGGCCCCGAGCTCGACCGTCTGACCACTGCGTTCAACACCATGGCCCAACGGTTGGCGACCACCGAGCAGACCCGCCGACGCCTGCTCGCAGACCTGGCCCACGAGCTACGCACGCCCCTGGCCTCGATGCAGGCCACCATCGAGGCAGTCACCGACGGCATCCTGCCCAGCGACCAGACGACCCTGGCCACGCTGACCGAGCAGTCGCAGAGGCTGCACCGGCTCGTCGGCGACCTTTCTGCGGTATCGCGGGCGGAGGAACGCCAGCTGAACCTGCACCCGGTCATGGTCTCGATCCAGGACGTGGTATCCGGGGCTACGGTCGCAGCCCGACCGCGATTTCACGCGAAGGGGATCACTCTCACCGCTGCCGACGGCGGGGTCGTCGGCCAGGTGCTGGTCGACCCAGACCGGCTAGCCGAAGCCGTGGGTGCACTGCTCGACAATGCGCTACGCCATACCGGCAAGGGGGGCGCGGTCACCATTGCCGCCACCCGGCACGACAACCGATGCCGGATCGCGGTGGCCGACACCGGCGAAGGGTTCGACCCCGCCCTGGCCTCCCAGTTGTTCGAGCGCTTCTACCGGGGTGACAACTCGCGCACCGCGAACGGCGCCGGAAGCGGCATCGGGCTGACCATCGCCAAGGCGATCATCGAGGCCCACCACGGACAACTGACCGGACACAGCGACGGACCAGGCAGAGGGGCACGTTTCGAGATCACGCTGCCCATCGCGGCGCGCAGCCGACATCAAACCGCCGATCCGGCTAGCCCGAATGGGCATCTGTCAGGGTGACTCGCAGAGGCACGTTCCGTGGCCGTCGCCGGAACACGTTTCGGCAGTGGGGAAATCCACGAGGACGTCATAGCTCATCACTTGCCGACTGTTGCTGAGGATGCACCCCAGCCCGTGATGGATCATCGAGATCGCCTCTGCCTTGTGCATCTCCGCGAAGGAACCGGCGCTGTCGTGTTCCACCATCGCGGTGTAAGACCCGTCCGGTGCGCGCATCAGGCGCCGGCCTCTCAGCCCCACCACCGCGTGCAGCTGCTCATTGGACCGGGCGAACCAGTCTCGAAAGTCCTTGTCGCGCTCGGCGGGCACGGTGGGGAATCGGGTGATCGCGATATGCACGTCTACCTCCTTCGTTCACAACGATGGTCCGGCGGCGAGGCCGTCGAAGACGTACCCGGCCAGTACTTCACGATGGGTTGGGTTCAGGTACAGAATCTCCTGTCCGCATGTGCATCTGGGCAGGATTTACATGAGGGTTCCCTTAAGTTGCGCCGACGTCCTACGCCGGGAGTGGCCGGTCCCTGGTTCTGTCGGGCTTTGAACCCCGACCGCGGACAGCCAAGATCTATGGCAAAACTTCATGAAATACCGGCCAAGACCCTTATCTTCCACGCGGAGAATCAAGAGGTGGCTTGAGTTGCGAAACCCCCTGAAGGGGGAGGCGAGGCCCCCCGACGCGGACTGACTGGAGCGAGAGAATGAGCCGGAAGACCGACAAGACAAGCAGACAAACGCAGCGCGACAGCGCCCGGACGGCCCGACTCGAGGCAGTGCGCAAGCAGCAGCGAGATAGTGCGCGCCGGCGCAAGGCGGTCATCGTGGCCGCGTCGGTCGCGGTGGTCGGACTGATCGGCGGTGTGTCTTGGGCGGTAGTGGGTGCCACCGACTCGGGGTCGCCCACGCAGAGCAAGGCCGCGCTGACAGGTCTGCAGACCTACTCCAAACTGGCCCGCGACCATGTGACCGGCAAGGTGCCCTACCCCCAGACGCCACCGGTCGGGGGTAATCACTCAGCCACTTGGCAGAACTGCGGCGTGTACTCCGCGCCGGTGCCCAACGAGGAGGCGGTTCATTCCCTTGAACATGGCGCGATGTGGATCACCTACCGCCCGGACCTGCCGGCCTCCGACCTCACAGCGCTTCTGGACGACGTCTCCGGAGAGCCCTACGCACTGGTCAGTCCCTACCCGGGGTTGCCGTCCCCCATCGTCGCGTCCGCATGGGGAGTGCAACTGAAACTCACCGCCGCGAGCGACCCACGGCTGAAGAGCTTCATCAACACGTATAAGTCAGGTAGCAAGGCACCCGAACCCGGTGGGGAGTGCACCGGAGGTACCGGCACCCCGAAAGGCTGACCACAGCCGCAGCCGGCGAGCCGAGCTGCGGCAAGGAAACACACGTTTCCGGGGCGATCAGGGCGGCTATTTCAACGCGCGGACCAGCGGTGCCTTTCCCAGGGGTGTGCGCTCGACGGCCTCTACCAATTGCACGCTCACGCGGGTGCGCACGACACCCGAGGAGGTCAGGGCGGAAACCAAAGCTTCGTGGACCACCTCGGTGGATGCCGACGGCGCGAGGCCGACCAGGAGCACCCGCAGGCCGGACGGCTCCTGGATGACCTGCCATCCCGCGAGGGTGAGCTCATCCAGGACATTGTGGAAGACGTTCGGATGCACACTGATCTGACCCTTAAGACCAGGCAACAGCAGGACGTCCTCCACTCGACCCTCGATGCCGGTTAGCAGGGCAAAGGACCGCCCGCATGGGCAGCCACGGCCGCCGACGCCCACTTGGTCGGACATCTCGTAACGGATCAGGGGCAACGTCCTGGAGAACAGGACAGTGACCAGTAGCCGGTCGCCGACGGTGCCCTGCTGCACGGGCATCCCGCCCTGGTCCACCGGTTCAACGATCACGAGATCCTCATAGATGTGACGCCTATGGAACAAGCACGGTGATGCGATGCCTGCCGTCTCGGTTGCGGCGTAGACGTCAAAGGGCGCCGATCCCCACGCCGAGAGCATTTCGGTGGCAGCGTGTTCGCTCAGAACCTCGGACGCGGACATCACCGACTGCGGCGCGATGGCCAACCGACCAGCGCGCTGCTCCGCTGCCAAGGACCGCAACACAGACGCATAGCCGACCAAGAGGCGGGGCTGGAAGTCGTTCAGGGCAGCAACGGTCTCCGAGAGAGGACTGGTCGCGTCCAACCGAAGCGTTGGCACAAACCGGGATCGCAGTGAGGCGCCGACCACAGCCGACTGGTGGGTCGGCACGCGGGAGCTCACCATCCCTACCCGCAGCGGACGGGTCAGCCCAACGGGTATGCCCGCCCAGTCGTTGGCGCGGGCATAGGAGGCCAGTACGGTGGCCCACTCGGATCGGTCCCAGATGAAGACTCCCCGGCGGCCTGTGGTGCCAGCCGTGGCTGCAACCCACCATCGCTCCCGCCACGGCCTCCCCGGGTCCGCCCCTGTCGCCAACGGAGCCCGGAGGTGATCCTCCACCTCCGCCAGTCGTAGCCCGGGGACAGTCACCGTTTGGTCAAAGTTGTTCATCAGGTCCGTCTTCGTCACTGGCGGCAACTGCGCCAGGGGAGCGTCATACAGACCGGCATGATGGTGGCGGTAGAACTCGGAGCCTGCGTAAGCTGCACGCCTCAGATCCCCCAGGGCGCGTTCCTGATGGGCTGCGATCCGACGCGTATCCCAGTGATCCCGGCGCCGCCAGCGGGCACGTAGGAACAGCAACTCGGACATCAGACGAGCATCCATAAGGTCAGGCGGTGCCTAGAGACACACCTCCTGTTCCCCTCCTCCCTGACGGGTCACGCGTTGACTGACGTCACTTCTTGTCACTGCACAGGTCTTGTCTTCGATCATGCCGCGGTAGCTCGGCGATGGGAACGCCTCACCTCCGGCTGGCCAGCGGAGAGAAAGTCGGGCGCCGAGCCTGTTGATCAGCCTGTGCTTCAGGAAACCTTCATGGTTCCGCCACCCTAATCATCATCAGCGGAGCGGATTGTGGGTATCGAGTACCAGCATGACGAAACCTGGAAGGGGCGATTTCGATGATCCTTGGCGCGTGGTGCGGACAGCTGGGCGTGGGCGGATGGATCTTGATGGGGCTTTTCTGGGCGACCTTCGTGGGACTGGTGCTGTGGGCCCTGAGCCGGCTGTTCGCGCCCGTCCGGGAGGACGACGTCCTTCACGAGAACGCCGACGACCTGGATCAGCGGTGGGCACGTGCGCAGATGGATCTCTCCGAGTACCAAACTCCGCGCGAGGAACTCACCACCTCCGCACCTCAACGAGGCAGGAGAACGCGCTAGCGCACGCGGTTCAGCACGGGCAGGCGGCTATCCTCGGTCATTCATCCGCGGGGCAGGAGGATCCGGAAGGTGGATCCCTGTCCGGTCCCGGCGCTGGTCGCGCTGAGCTGCCCGCCGTGGGCCTCGACGAACGCCTTGGCGATGGCCAGTCCGATTCCGGATCCTCCGTGAGCCCGGTCCCGGGCGGTGTCGACCCGGTAGAAGCGTTCGAAGACATGAGCAAGGTGCTCGGCCGGGATACCCTCGCCTGTGTCTGCCACGGACAGCGCCACGCCTCCGGTTCGCCGGGATGCGGTGGCGGAGATCGTGACTGTCCCGCCGGCGGGGGTATGCCGCAAAGCGTTGTCGAACAAGTTGCCGAGAACCTGCCCTATCCGTTCCGGGTCCAGGGAAAGCTGCGGCAGCCCGGCTGCGATGTCCGTGACCAGTCGGACCCGCTTCGTCGAATATGCCTCGGAGATCGAGTCGACAGCGGCGCTCACCAATAGCTCTGGTCGCACCGGTCGCAGGTCCAGCTGGACCTGTCCCTCCTCGGCCCGGGAGACGGTGCCGATGTCCTCGGACAAACGGGCAAGGCGCCGGGTCTGGGCGCGCAGGAGCTCGGCTGTTGCGGTATCCAATGTTGCGACGCCGTCCTCCAGCGCCTCGAGGTAGGCGTCCAACGTCGCCACCGGCGTGCGCATCTCGTGTCCGAGGTCGGCCAGCAGCCTGCGGCGGGTCCGCTCAACCGACCCCAGCCGATCAGCCATCTGATTGAAGCCCGACACCAGGGCGTCGAACTCCACGCCGAGCCCCGGCGAGGGGACCCTCACGTCGTAGCGGCCCCCCGCAACGTCGCTTGCTGCGTCGGCGATACTGGCAACCGATCGCCCGATCCTGCGGGCTATGTAGACGTTGACGGCCATCGCCACCACCAGTGCAGTCAGCAACGCCAAGGACAGCGAGATGGCGTTGGCACTCTGGTAGGCCCTCTCGGTGTGCAGGATCTGGGCCGGTGTCGCTCCGACGTTGGCCTGCGTGAGGTGACCGTGGAACAGGGTCGGGCCCACGGTTGCGGCAATCAGCCACGCGGTGAGGCTGCCGGTGAGCAGGACCAGTGTCTGGGCCACCAGCAGGCGACCGGCAAGGCCGCCGCGACGACGAGCCGGCTCGCCGGCTGGCGCGCTCATGTGCCGTCGCCCATCCGGTAGCCGACGCCGCGGACGGTACGCACATAGCGCGGCGAGCTGGGGTCGTCGCCGAGCTTGCGGCGCAGGTGCCCGACGTGGACGTCGACCAGGTGCTCATCCCCGACCCAGGTCTCGTCCCACACCGCGTCCACGAGCTGACGGCGCGAGAAGACCATCGCGGGCCGCGCAGACAGGGCCGCCAGCAGGTCGAACTCGGTACGCGTCAGCGCCACCGGCTCACCATCTCGGTGGACCTCCCGTCCGGCCACATCGACACTGAGCGCCCCGAACACCCGCGGCGGCGCTTCCTCGGCAGGCACCCCACTGGTGGTTGAGGCGCGAGGACGGCGCAACATCGCATGGACCCGAGCCAACAGCTCTCGGGGACTGAACGGCTTGGTCAGGTAGTCGTCCGCTCCGACAGACAGGCCGATGAGCTTGTCGACCTCCTCGGTGCGCGCGGTGAGCATGATGATGTAGCAGTCGGAGAACGTGCGCACCACCCGGCAGACCTCGACGCCGTCGATTCGCGGCAGCCCCAGGTCGAGCACCATGACGTCGGGATCGACCTGCCTGGCCTGGTCGATCGCCTGCTGCCCGTCATGAGCCATGGAGACCTCAAAGCCATCACGGGTCAGGTAGGACCCCACGAGGTCGGCCAGGGCTCGCTCGTCATCCACGACCAGAACGCGAAGACCGCTGGGCCGCGCTGGATTCAGATCTGGTCTGCCTGCCGGTTGGCTCATGGTCCCAGTGTCGGGGATTCGGAGTTGATCCCGGGCATCGGGTGCGGTCATCTCCTTCGCCCCTCCGCGGTCTGCACAGGTCCATCTCCGCTCTTAGTCAAGTCTTCACCGTTTCTCCATCGTGCCTCCGGTGTCGGAGCGCAACCTTTGGGGATGAGAACCACAAACCCTCTCGCCACCACGAACCCCGCCGCCGGCAATGCTCACGTCGTCAACGAAACCACGGCCGACGCAACGATCGATCGAAAGCGTCGAACGATCTGGACGGTGCTCAGCGGTGGTCTTGGCGGGATCGTTGGCCTGGCACCCCACGTGCTGCACCACATCGGGCCACTGGTTGGGACCGCGCTCGTGGCAGGTGCCGGGGGCACCGCACTCTTCGGCGTCCTCGGCCTGGTCGCCTCCGTGCCGATGCTCATCAAGTTGAAGCGCAGGTTCTCGAACTGGTGGGCCCCAGGTATCGCACTCGGCGTCTTCACCGCGATGTTCCTGATCTCCTCGTTCGTGGTAGGGCCGCTGATCAGCGCCCCGGACAAACCGGCTACGCCCGGCGTGTCTCAGATCGACCACGGCGCCCACCATCCCTGAAGGCACGCCCCCTGACCACCCCATGGGACGTGCCCCATGGCGAGTGGCGGGTCGTTGAACGCCGCTGCCTATCCGAGGAATCCATGGCCCAGCTCACCCCGCCAACCCGACCGCGATCGGTAAGACCGCAACCAATGCCGATCCGGAGGTGATCGACACCGACAGGATCCGCACGGCATTGTTCAACCAAAGACCAACTTCCGCAGATCATCGGGCGGAAGGAGGTACACGCTGGACTTGATCCCGACAACCTGCATCTCGGTAGTGATTTCGGCTGACTGGTCGTGCCCGCTTTGCCCTCCTCCACCACCGCAACAGGACCCGGACTTCGCGAGATCCACGACGACTTCGTACTTCGTGGCGACAGGCTCGCCCTCGAGGATTTCTCCGAGCCGGGCGTGCACCTGAGAGGCAGCCTCGGTGGTATGCATCGCGGCGAACGTGGCAGCGCTCTGGTGCTCCACGATTGCGGTGTAGGTGCCATCTGCGGCGCGCAGAAGTCGTCGGCCCGTCAGCCCGTCGATCTCGCGAAGCTGCTCGTTTGACCAGGCGAACCACGCCTGGAACTCTTCCTCCCGCTGGCCGGGGACCTCAGGGAACCGGGCGATTGCGACGAACATTCGTTCCTCCATACGTTGATGCTCCGGGCCCAGCGGCACCGCGCACCACCGGTCCCCCACCGAGCAGTCGCCCGGCCAGGGGTCTGTTCACCCTCCTGCGCCTACCGGTGCAGGACTGTTGCGGTTCCATGAAGATGCGATGAGGATCCAAGCTCAACTAGCCCCGGACTGGTCGCCTTCATCAAACGTTGACTGTTTCACCGGGGAGTTCTTCGTAACGATGACCCACTGTTGGTCTAGGACGCAGAACCCCATGGGCCACCACCTCCCTGGCTGTGCCCACGAACGGAGAGACACGTGCGGCCGGTCCTGTTCTCGGTCTTTGGCTTCGACATCCAGTCCTACGGGGTGAGCAAGGCCTTGGCCGCCCTGGTGGCCGCTCTCCTGCTCGCCCGCGCCTTCGAACGGTTAGGGCTCAAACGGGACTCGGCGTACTCGCTGGTGATGTGGACGGCGATCTGGGGTTTCGTAGGCGCCAAGATCTACTACCTGCTCGAGCACCTGCCGACGTTGACCATGCACGATCTGGGCGGGATGGGCTTCACCTGGTACGGCGGACTCATCGGTGGTGTCGTCGCCGCCTTGGTCATCGTCCACCGCCACCAGCTCCCGCTCGGCGTGGTCGCCGGAGCCGCCGCCGTCCCACTCACCATCGCCTACGGCATCGGCCGGCTCGGCTGTCTGCTGGCCGGTGACGGCACCTACGGCAAACCAACCTCTGTCCCCTGGGCCATGTCCTTCCCCAACGGGATCGTGCCCACCGACGTGCCCGTCCACCCGACTCCCCTGTACGAGGCCCTGGCCGCCGTGGCGATCGCCGCACTCCTGTGGGCGATGGGCAAGCGGTGGACACCGCCGGCCGTCTTTGGGGCCTACCTCGCGCTGAGCGGGATCTCCCGGTTCCTCGTGGAGTACCTGCGCATCAACGAGCCCTCCCTGCTCGGACTGACCCAACCCCAGCTCTGGGCGCTGGCAAGCCTGATAGCCGGCGTCGTCCTGATCGCCCACACCCGGCACAGGAACCCCCGGCGACGCGCTGCAGGCCAGGCGCCACACGACAAGGCAATGACCATACAGCCAACCGCCTGAGCTACCTGGATCTTAAGGATTTCTTCATCATCCCATCATCAAATTGCAGGGGTTCGACGCCCACATTGGAGTGAACAGGAATCCGCAGGACCCAGACCAACAGACGAAGGGACCCAGGACATGAACACCAACATGCAAGGTCACAACCACGGCGGGAAGAACCACCTGCTCTGGATGCTCGGAATCGGTGGGGTCGTGCTCGTCGTCCTGCTCGGCACTGGACGCTCTTTCCAGCAGGCCCTGCCGTACGCACTCTTCTTGGCGTGCCCGCTGATGATGGTTGGCATGATGTTCATGATGCGGGGCGGCAACGACCGGCAGCAAGGCCACGACACCACCGACCAACGCGACCGCAGCGACGCCACTGACCATCACGACCACGATGCGCCGGAAACATGGCAGGACTCACCCAACATCACCCCCTCTCAGTCCCCGCCGGCCAGCACCCGTCCGTGAGCAGCCCTTGGCGTGGCCTGAGTGTCAGTCGGCTCATCCACTGAGTGTCGGGATCGAGCGGTTCTGCGACGCCGAAGTCAACGAGTCGACGTCGAACTTAGGCAAACCTTCATAAAACGCTCATCGAACTGCATGTATCCGAGCGTGAGACTTTGAGCGTGTCGGCCACAGGGGCGGGCTTGTACCGAAAGGCCATCCACGCATGCCGGAACTGTCCCGTCGCAACGTCCTCCTCGGTGCCTTCGGGCTCGCCGGCCTCGCGGCGGTCAGCGCCTGCGGGAGCACGACCTCCGTGTCGGCCACCGCCGACTCCGTAGGCCAAGCCGAGGCCCTGCGTCGGCGCTCGGGCCAACGCGTCGTCACCGCCAGGCTGAACCCACGAGCGACAACGGTCGACCTCGGTGGCCCAGTGGTCGACACCTGGGCCTACGGCGACTCGGTACCGGGGCCCCTGCTTCGGGCCCGGGCGGGCGACCTGTTGCGGGTGCGGGTGGACAACCAGCTCCCGGCCACGACCAGCGTGCACTGGCACGGCATCGCCCTGCGCAACGACATGGACGGCGTGCCGGGCATGACCCAGGCCCCGATCGGTGCGGGAAAGTCGTTCACCTACGAGTTCACCGTCCCGGACCCGGGCACCTACTTCTACCACCCCCATTCCGGCGTCCAGCTCGACCGCGGCCTGCACGGGGCTCTGCTGGTTGACGAGGCGGCCGATCCCGGTGGTTATGACGCCGAATGGACCGTGGTGCTCGACGACTGGGTCGACGGCACCGGACGCACCCCCGAAGGCGTCCTCAAAGAGCTCACCTCGGGTACGGCCGGCGGCGCCGCAGGCTCGGGAAACGGTATGGGCGGCATGGACATGGGCGGTATGGACATGGGAGAAGGGATGACCTCGTCGCTGCTGGGCGGGGCCGGCGACATCGTCTATCCGCACTACCTGGCCAACGGGCGGGTCCCCGCAGCGCCGGTGACGCTGACCGCCAAACCCGGACAGCGGGCAAGGCTGCGCCTGATCAACGCCGGCTCGGACACAGCGTTCCGGGTCGCGCTCGGCGGTCACCAGCTGACCGTCACCCACAGCGACGGCTTCCCCGTCGCGCCGGTGACCACCGACGCGCTGTTGATCGGGATGGGCGAGCGGTATGACGTACTGGTCACCGTCGGCGACGGCGTCTTCCCCCTCGTCGCGCTCGCCGAGGGCAAGAAGGGTAATGCCCTCGCCCTGGTGCGTTCCGCGGCCGGCACCCCGCCCAAGGCGTCCGCCCGCCCGGTCGAGCTCGCCGGGAAGGTCATCCTGAGCACAGACCTGATGGCCACAGATGCTGTGCGGCTCAAGGCCAAGGGCGTGGACCGCAGCCATGACCTACTGTTGAGCGGTTCGATGGCCCCTTACCGGTGGACGATCAACGGCAAGACCTTTCACGACGCTGAACCGTTGCCGATCGAGGAGGGCCAACGAGTTCGGCTTCGGTTCCAGAACAGGTCGATGATGTTCCACCCGATGCACGTCCACGGTCATACCTTCGCCCTGGTGGGTGGCGGCGCACGCAAGGACACGGTCATCGTTCGCCCGATGCAGACCGTGGAGGTGGACTTCGACGCCAACAACCCCGGTCTGTGGGCGGCCCACTGCCACAACCTCTATCACGCCGAGACCGGCATGATGACGTCCCTGTCCTACCAGTCCTGACCGCTGTCGATCCGCCGAGCGATGGGGCGGATGCTTCAGTCTTCGTGAATCCTCCAGTGACAGCCCCTTCGGCGGGACCTTCAGGAAAACTTCATCGAAACATCGCCAAGACCCTCATGCGCCGGGCGGACGGTGAAGGCATGACTTCAGTTGAGACGACTCCCGCAACGGGGAGGCCGGACCCGGACTGTGGCGGCCCCGCGGTCCAGGGGGTCGGTGTACCGGTTGTGGTCACTGTGGTGGAGGCACCCGCGTGTCACCTGTGTGACGACGCGAAGTCCACCCTGGCTGTTCTGGCGCAGTCCTATCCGATGACCATCCAGGTGCTGTCGATCGGCAGTGTGCAAGGTGGCGCGCTGATGGCTCGGCACCGGGCGCCGATGAGTCCCCTGGTTCTTCTGGACGGGCAGTACTTCAGCTCCGGGCGCCTCCCCCGGCGCAAGCTCGAGCGGCGGCTGGAGAAGGCACGGCGGGCTGAGAGCGATGGGTGACCTGCTCACCACCGGCTCTGTCCTGGCCGCCTTCTTCGCCGGCGGCGTGGCGCTGTTCGCGCCCTGCTGCATCGTGTTCCTGGCCCCGTCCTACCTTGCCGTGGCTGTCAAGAATCGCCGCTGGCGGCTGCTGCCGCTGACGTTCATCTTCGCAGCCGGGCTAGGACTGGTCCTGATCCCGATCACCTTGGGGGTGAGCCTGGTCGCAGGCACCATCGCCAACTACCACCAGCCGCTCTACTACGCCGGCGGGGTGCTGATGCTGGCCCTGGCCGTGTTCACCCTGTCCGGCAGAATGGTCAGCCTTCCGTCGTTCGTCCGGGCTCCGGACACCACCCGCGGGGACTCGGCCAGCTTCTTCGCCCTGGGCGTGTTCTCCGGACTCGCCAGCAGCTGTTGCGCCCCCGTCCTGGTCGGAGTGATGACCCTGTCGGCGCTGGCCGGGTCGCCCGCTGGTGGCCTGGTCCTGGGCCTGGCCTACACCTTCGGCATGGCCTTCCCACTGTTCGTGATGGCGTTGCTCTGGGACCGGTTCCGCCTCGGCGAACGCAAGTTCCTCAAGGCACGGCCGGTCCGGCTGCACTTCGGATCCCGCATCCTGGCGACCAACACCGTCAACCTCGTGGTCGCCGCGGGGTTCACCGTCATGGGGCTCTTCGTGATGTACCTGGCCGGCAGCGGGACGATGACGTCCGGTCCGCGCTTCCAGGTGGCTTTCGGCAAACGCCTGGCCTCGGCCTTCGGCTGGGTGGAGAAGGTCACGGCGCCGATCCCGGAGGTCTTCCTCGGCCTGTTCGTGCTGGCGCTGGCCGCGGTCTTCGTCTACGCGACACTCCGGAACCGCCCCCGTCGAGGGCAACTCCCCTCGTCAGCAGACGACCCGGAATTGCAGGACGCCTCGTCCAGCCACGAGGACACCATCGAACAAGACTCGACCCACAGGTAAGGACCCTCCCATGACGACAGGAACCAGCAGACACGGAACAACCCAGTCAAGCCACGAGCACATCAACGCCTTGCGAGCGGCCCAGGTCGAGCAGGAGCGGCGCCGGCGGCGCCGGATCCGGCTGGTGTCGGTGGCCGTCACCGTCGCCTTGATCGGTGTTGTCGTGGCGATGATGCTCAGCTCACGCCAGGAGACGTCCTCAACAACTCGGGTTGCCCCAGACTTCACCCTCACCGACACCTCCGGGAAGCAGGTGAGCCTGGCAGCACTGCGCGGCAAGAACGTCCTGCTCTATTTCAGCGAGGGCGCCGGCTGCCAGGCCTGCCTCGTCCAGATGGCCCAGATCGAGAAGGACCCGTCCTTCGCCGCCGAAGGGCTGACGGTGCTGCCCATCGTGATGAACAGCAAGGACCAGATCACCGCAGACATGACCGCCAACGGCGTCCGTACCCCCTTCCTGCTCGACGACGGAAGCGTGTCCACGGCCTACGGGACTATCGGCAAAGGCATGCACGCCGACCTGCCCGGGCACAGCTTTGTACTGATCGACAAGGCCGGGAAGCAGCGCTGGTATGGCGAGTATCCCTCGATGTTTCTTTCCACGACCGACCTGCTCAAAGAGGTCGACACCCACCTGACCAGCTAGGCCACCAGCTCGATCAAGAGATATCAGTTGAGCGCCACAGCGCCATGGTGACGTCCGGGCGCTTTGCTAGAAACGACGGGAAGTCAGCATGAGGCGTCACCCGGTATCCGTGGGGGATCGCGCAGACGCGGCCCAGTTCAAGCATGAGCTGCTCGGTCATCTCGGACTTCGGGCCGATGCCAGTGAGCAGGACATCGAAGCAGCGCACTACGTGCTGGTGGAGTTCCTCGAGCTCGCGCCGCACAGGGCCAACTCGTGGGCCGCGGCTCGGACCGCAGACCTGGACGAAGCGTTCGCCCTGTTGTCGGGGCCTGAGCAGGGCCTGATTTCGGCAAGCCAGAGGGCCTGCCGGGTTCAGCGCCGGCGGGACGAGACACCAGAGCGTCAAATAGTTGCACCCACCGCTCTGATTGCACCTACAGCGCCCACCACAGCCTCGAGGCGCACCGGCGGGCCGAACCGGCACCGGGACAAGCCACGACGGACCCAGATCCTCGGGGGAGTCGGTGCCGCGCTGGTCGTCGGTGTCGCTTTTGGTGTCTTCCAGATGGGCAAGGCTTCCGACGTCCCAGGCATCTCCGGAGCGCCGACCGGTCAGCCTGGATCCACCACGGAAGTATTCGTGGGTTGGTAGCGAAGGGTTCTGACCTGGTGTAGGCGAGGGGGCAGGGAGGAGCCGCCGGTCTGTCCGGCTCTTCCACTGGCGATGAGAGACTTCTTCGCCACCTGGGCCGACGAGCTGGACACGTGAACAAGAACAGCGATTGCGTCCCTTGGAGTGGTGCAACTCCTGGCCCTGTCCGCCGTGCGCTCACGCCGGCATAGTTACCATTCCCGAGCTGACAGTGCGGGTTCGATTCCCGTCACCCGTTCCATACTCGAATACCCTTGCAGCACAATCGAATCGGACGCAGCCTCCCAGGTGGAGGCAGTGCCCGTCGGTATCAGATTTGCCCCTCGTACAGTCACGTGCAACTACCGGGTGCCCTCAAGACCACGCTGGCGAGGGATCTAGTCTGTTCGATCTACGTCGCCGTCAGGGTCAAGTTGTCGAGACCGGAGGGGCTCTTCGCCAATCTATGTTGCCCTTCGCACCACCGGTCGAAAGCGGCGGCGGTGACGGGGCGCGAGAAGTGGTAGCCCTGAGCGACGTCGCAGCCGAGGCCTGCCAGGGCGGTCAGGATCTGCTCGGTCTCGACGCCTTCGGCCACGAGCTTGAAGCCGAGGTTGTGGCCGAGGTCGACGACGCTTCGCACGATCAACGCGTTGCTGGGGTCCTGCGTCATCGTCATGACGAAGGACCGGT
>Ga0209745_1000902_pt1 | contig 17923 bp, 12 predicted proteins | sample BarGraNGADG00312_FD_184495 | JGI IMG/M metagenome (GOLD analysis project Ga0209745, IMG submission 184495) | Arctic peat soil microbial communities from Barrow, Alaska - Barrow Graham LP Ref core NGADG0004-312 (SPAdes) (version 2) | ecosystem: Environmental > Terrestrial > Soil > Wetlands > Peat...
CGGCGTGCTCCGGGGTGGACACCCCCACAGCCACCGAGGAGATGTTGGGAAGCGAGAACAGGTAAGGGTAAGCCTCCGCCGGTCTCAGGTAGCCCGCCGCCAGGGTGCTCATGGCCACGATATCCGCCCCGCCGCCGGCCAGGCATTTCTCGCACTCGTCCTTCGACGGGTTCATCTGGAAGCCGGCCTTGTTGAAGGTCGTCATAACCAGCGGCTTTTCGAGCCCCCACTCCTCGAAGGAGCGCACCAGGAGCGGGAAGTTCATGGTGACGAACGCCGGCCTGGCGCCGTACCTCTTTGACACGTGCTCGCCGAAGAACGCCACCTGCTCGGCGGCGCCCAGCGCCAGGGCCAGGTCGACGAACGCGTCGTGCAGGAAGATCGCCTTGACGTTGAAGTCCTTGAAGAGCAGCATCTCGATGTCGATGAAGGCACCCAGGGCCCTTGTGAAGTCCTTGCGCAGGTAGCCCATGCCCGCGCGGGCGGCGATGCTCGCCTTGGTACCGAGCGGCGCGCTGGCGAATATCTCGCGCACCATCCCGGTCATGCCCACGGCGTTCATCCGGCGGACGTAGCCCTGCGCGTAAGGGATCAGCGGGTATATGTTGAGCTCTCCGGAGAGCCCCTCGGCCTTGAGGTAATCCAGGATGTCCCTGGCCCTGGGGTGGGTCGAGAGCATCAGCCCCCGCACCCCGTGCTCCACGCAGAACTTGATAACGTCTCCCACCTTGCCGATGTCGCTGAAGCGCTCCACCCTCGTGCGGGCGGCTTCCTGCGAAAGGTGGCTCACCCCTATGAACTGGTTGTGGCCGAGTATTATGGGGTCGACGGCATCCGGTCGAGGCTCCATCAGGCCAGCGCCTTTCGCTCGACCGGCAATGTGCGACCCGTCCTCGCCGACTCGTACATAGCGTCGGTCACGCACTGCACCTTGTAGCCGTACGCCACGTCCAACTCCGGACTCGTCCCGTCCCTGACACATCGGATGAACTCGGCGTCCTCGCGCGTGTATTCCGCGCCTCCGACGCAGACCGGGACGCCCGTGTAGAGGTCCTGCTTGTAGAGCACGCGCCACCGCTCGTCCGAGTCGAGCGTATACCTTACGTAGTCCTCGGTCACCGCGAGCATCCCGTTCTCGCACTGGACCTGGACGTTTATCTCGGGCAACCTGTATCCCCTGATGCTCCAGGAGGCGTCCAACGACCCCGACAGCCCGCTCTCGAAGTCCAGGTACGCGTGCACGAAGTCCTCCACCTCGCTCGAGTAATGTGACTTCATGGCGCACGAGACGGACGCCACGTCGCCGAAGAACCACGTCAGCACGTCGACCAGGTGTGTGGCGAGGATGTTCAGCACCCCTCCGCCGCTGGATGCCTTCTTGTAACGCCAGCCCGAGCCCTTCGAGAAGAGCTGTGAGACGTACATGTGCGACGACATGTAGAGCGGCTTGCCCAGCTCGCCCCCCGCGAGCAGCCCCCTGGCCTTCTCGAACGTCTCCAGGAAATGCTTGCAGTACCCGACCATCGTTATCGGCCGGCCGCCCGACGCGCGAGCGACCAGGGCCTCGCACTCTCCGGCCGAGACGCCGAGCGGCTTCTCGACGAAGAAGGATACGCCCCTGTCGAGGCAATCGCGGGCGATACCCACGTGCAGGGAGGTGGGCGCCGTTATAAAGACCGCGTCCAGGTGCTCAACCGACAGCATCTCCTGGTAGCCGTCGTATATCCTGACGCCGTTCAGCACGGTCCCGATGCCCTTCTTGATGAGCCCCTGCTTTTCGGCGACCGCTTTGACGCTCGCCCCCTCGAGGGCGCTCAGGATCGCCAGGTGCGCGATCCCCATCTTTCCCAGCCCCACTATACCTATGTCGATTCCGTCAGCCATGATCCGCCTTCCGCCCCGTCCTGTCGCCAGGCTCTATAGAGCGGGATGATTGTCTGCCGTCGCCTCCGCCCCTGTCGGGAGAGGGTCGGGTGAGGGGAAAAACCAGCCTCGAACCTCACGATTCCAGCAGCACATTATCCCAAAAGGCACGGTCCTTCAACCAGAGCGAACCCCTCAGGGCCGCGGCCCGACCCACCCGGGCCCTCCGCTCACAGGGGGCTATCCCCAGGGTAACGGCGCTTACCGGCCGCCCTCACCTGGCGGCAGCACCTGGTCGACCGCGTCCGCGAGTTCCCCGAGCAGCGTGCCGGGGTAAGTTCCCCTCGCCGTTGCGGCCAGAGCGCTCGCGAGCTCGTCTACCAGCGCTCCGCGCGCCTCGCGCAACGCACCCGGCCCGGGCGGCCCTCCGGTAGTGGGCAGTCCCCCCGAGAGCACCGACTCGCAGAACGACAGGTACCCCAGCGCCGTGTCCTCCGGCCTGTTGTTCGTCTCGATGAAGGCCTTCGCCCGTGTTCCCATGCGCTCGAGGCCGTCGCGGTCGTGGTAGGCCTCTTCCAACCGCTCGAGCAGCTCCTGGCGCTCCCGCAGGTGGTTTACCTTCATGCATGTCTCGTCGGGGAACTCGCCGAAAGCGGCGTGGTCCGAGACGATTGCAGGGGTCCCGAGGCCCATCAGCCGTACAACCCCGCCGGGCGTCTCGCCGGCGGTCGGCCACCTGAGGGCCACGGCGACGTCGCAGGCCCGCATGTAGAGCATCAGGTCCCGCCAGGGGACGTAACCGGGCACTGTGACGCGCGAGGAGAGACCGCGCTCGGCCACCAGCGATCCGATCGAGTACTCGGGGACGCTCCCTCCTCCGACGACCAGGCGCGCCTCGGCGGCCGTCCTCGAGAGCTCCGCGATGCAGTCGAGGATGACCTCTATCCTCTTGGCGGGGGTCACAAAGCCGAAAGTGCCGACGAGGAACTCATCCGGGTCGAGCCCGAGCCGTCGCCTCGCATCGGAGCGAGACACGTTTTCGACATCCGGGTCCGGCACGTAGGGGTGGCTCACCCTGCCGACCCGCCCGGGAGGCCCGTGCCCCAGCACGGCGCGCCGTGCGTGCTCGCTGTGGACCAGGATGCCGAGGCTCGAGTCCACAACGCGCTGGATCATCGGGTAGCGGAAGCGGGCCTCCTCGGTCCCGTCCACAGCCACGGCCGACTCGATGTCGTCACGCCTCACGCCATAGCTGTAATCGAGCTCTCGCCGGTAGTCCGACTCGTCCCAGCCGGCCGACAGCATCTGGAGCATGAAGTGGTGGAGCATCGGCTCGTGGAGCACCACCACACCGGGGTACTCGACCAGGTTCAAATAAACGAACTTGTGTACGATGTCGTTCCCCATCTGGTAGATGACCACGTCGTACTTCGCGCCCCGCCGCTGGCGCCGGAAGTCACTCGCGCGGATGATGGGTAGTTCGCGGGCGATGGCAGTGCCCTCGTGCAGCGGAGGGTCTTCGGCGTAGAGCTCGAGCTCGAAGTGCTCGGCCAGGCAGGGAAGCAGGTCGGCGCAGTAGTCGGCGACACCGCTGTGTTGCGGCGGCAGCGGCGAGAACCATGCGGCCTTCAGCATGCGTCACCCCTCACACGAACCGGGCCACGAGCTGCTCGATCACTTCGGCCCAGCCGAGCCTGTCGACGACCTCGCGGCCGTTCTCGCCGAACGCCTGCGCCTCCGCGGAATCAGCGAGCAGCCGGTCGATGGCGGCCGCCAGGTCGGCCGGCCTGGCGGGCACCACGAGCCCGTTCTCGCCGTCTTTCACGAACTCGAGCGGACCGCCGGAGTCGTCGGTCACCACCACCGGCCTGCCCGAGGCGAAGGCCTCCAGCGTCGCGTACCCGTAGTCCTCGTCGTACGGCACGTAGACCACGACCCCGGCTCGCGAATACAGCGACAGCAGCTCGTCTTCCGGGACGAACCCCTCGAAGCTCACCCGGTCCGAGATGCCCTCGGCGGCGGCCAGGTCCTTAAGCTGCCGCTCCAGGAAGCCCCTGCCCACCACCCTCAGCACGGCCCCCGGGGTCTGTACGAACTTCATGGCCGCGATAGCCAGGTCGACGCGCTTGAGCGGTTCCAGGCGCCCGACGACGAGGATATCTTTGCCGTAGTCCCCGGAGTAATACCGGCCGGCCAGCGGGGGCGGGTGGTACAAAGGCGTGCTCTCGATGCCACAGTGCTCCCGGAGGCGCCGGCTGACGTTCTCGCTTATGGTGAAGACGGCCCTGCATTCGGACAGGAACCTTCGGTCGGCGTCGCGGATGAGCTCGCGGTAAGTGGTCGCGCTCTCGCACCTTGCGAAGTCGTCGTATATGGTGCCCTCCAGGTCGTAGGCGCTCCTGTGCTGGTGCAGCAGCCACGCCACCTTGTTCTCGTGCGCTACAGCGTAGGTAGGGAACTTGGTCGCGATCACGAGGTCGATCCCGCCTGTCGGGCCGGAGTCGAGGTCGAGCATCCTCCACATCAGGCAGCTCTTGAGGATGCGCTCGGGCGGGTCCCATTCGTAGGGCAGCGACACCACGTCGACCTCGTAGCCCGCCTCGCCCACGTTGCGGGTCAGCCCCTCGACGTACAGCTCGGCTCCGCCGTACACGAACGGCACCCTGCTCTCGCATATCAGGACTCTTTTGCCGGTCAAGTGACCGCCTCTCCAGCGAATTGTGAGCGTGAATTCCGATATGCGGACATTGTATCCGAATAATGAGGATATACGCGTCCCCCCGCCTGAAACGCAACAAGGGGTCAGGCCAGGCCGATCTCCCGCATCGTCTCCTCGATGCCTACGGTGTCCTCGATGCGGGGCGATTTCATGCGGCGCTCGAGGGCGCGCCTTGCGAGCAGGGTCCGGGGAAGGTTGGCCAGGTTTGCGAGGTAGGCCTTGTTGAGAGGGACGGCCTCCTTTTCGGGGTCTATCCAGCCCAGCCACCGCTGCTCGAACGGCAGCGAGCGCTCCAGCAGGAAGCGCCACGAGAAGTTCTTGAGCAGGAACCTGACGCGGTTCCTGTGGTAGAGGTAGAAGAACCGCTCGGAGTACTTGCCGGTGGTGGTCGACTCGTGGTGGATCACGCGGGCCTCCGGCAGGTAAACGACCCGATAGCCCATCCGCCGCACGCCTACGCAGAGGTCGGTCTCCTCGAAGTACGCGGGAAAGTAGCCCTCGTCCAGCAGGCCCGCCTCCCGGAACACGTCACGCCTGACAGCGAGCGCCGCGCCGGTGACGTAAGCCACGTCCCTCGGCTCGTCGAACTGACCCTCGTCTGGCGTGTCGGCCCCGTAATGCATCGTCAGCCCGTTGTCTCTTATGAACCCGCCGGCGTGCTGGATGGTCCTGCGGTCGGGGTAGTAGATCTTGCAGCCGGCGATCCCCATGTCGGGCCGTGCCTCGAACGCGCGGACCAGCGCGCTAACGGTGTCAGGGTAGACCTCCGTGTCGGGATTGAGGAGCAGCAGTATCTCGCCGCGCGAAAGGCCGAACGCGTGGTTGTTGGCGGCGGCGAAGCCCCTGTTACGCCCGAGCTCGCTGACGATGCATTCCACGCCCGCGGCGTAAGCGCTCGCGCGCGCGACCCCGCTGGATCCGTCGCGCGACGCGTTGTCGACGATTATCAACTCGACGCGCCCGTAATCCAGGGCCGAGAGGGACTCGACGCACGGGCCGATAAACTCGGCCGAGTTGAACAGGACGATGATCACCGAGACGAGCGGGCCCGTCCGCGGCCCTGGCGCCGCCTCGTCGGGCTCGAACATCGTGTCGACGAGCGGCTCAACCATCCGCGTTCCCCTGCCCGCCTGCCGACGCCGAGCGCCCGCGGGTGAGCCTTCCCTTCAGGAGGCGCGCGTACTTCAGGGGCCCCCTCGACTTCAGGGCGACGTTCTCCCGTTCCAGGAGATCCCTGTCGGCCTGCACGCGCCCGAGCTCCGCGCCCTGCTCGTCGAGGGCCTGCGCCAGCTCCCGGTTCTTTCCTTCAGCCTCGACGAGCCTCGCGTCGAGCTCCAGTATCTCCCGCTCCTGCCTCGTTATGATGTCCATCTTCACTGAACCTTTGCTCATCGCTTCCTCCAGGGCCACCTCCGGCTGGCGCTTCCGGCAGACCATGACGACGAAGTCGGAGGGCACCGAGCCATCCGCGAGCTTTGACTCCTCGAGCGCGATCAGGGCGTTTATGAGCGCGCGGTCGCCGTCGCTCTCCTCCAAGAAGTTGCCCACGATCCCCTCGAGGAGCGGGTGCAGGAGCGTCCCCCCTATCTCTACGGACTCCAGCACCTCGAAGAACCTGCCGACCAGCTCCCTTATCTCCGATGACCGCACCGCCTCCGACGGGTCGGCCTCGATCATGTTAGCGAGCGGCTTCCTTTTCACGCTGTCCTGCCACTCGCCCGTCATCCGGTTGTGCCTGAGCCTTTCCGGTAGCACAGAAAAGGCGTCGTTCACGGCATCGAGCTGCCAGTCGGGCCACTGGAACCGGTCCGGGCCGACGAACTCGTTCAGCACGAAAAGGCCCTGGTGCTTGAGCGAGCGGTGGACCTGCGCCAGGCAGTGCTCGAGGTTGGTCACGTGGTGCAGCGCCGCCGCCGACACCACGAGGTCGTACCGGTCGGCGATGAGCTCGTCCGAATCCAGGTCCAGCCGCGAGTAGTCAACGGGCAACCCCGCGCCCGCTTCCCGCGCCACCGAGAGGGCCTGCTCCGAGACGTCCACCGCCTCCATCTCGGACGCGAGCCCCAGCTCCAGCGCGCGCCTTTCCACGTTGCCCGACCCGCAGCCAAGGCTCAGCCCCAGCGTGGCCGGCTCGGGGAAATATCGCCTGCCGACCCACCCCAGCCAGTCGAGCCCTTCATCGCCGGACACCCTGCGGTTGATGTACGCGGCGGTGAGGGGATACTCCGCCCAGGCGATCATCCTCAGGAACTCCGGGTCGTCCCTTCCTGCGGCCCACCTGCCCCAGCCCTCGGAGACCCTGAGCTCCCGTTCCTTGTCGAAATAACCGTCGGTGTCGCGCAATCCCGCTCCTCAGTCCTCCTGGAGAATGTTATCACTCCGGGCCGCGACGTTGCCGCGCGGCGCGGATGCCGCCTGCTTGCCCGCCGGCGCGCGTTGGCGGCACCCTCCGGTTGCCTTACAATTGTCATTAGCCGCATAAGGCGTGCGAAGAAGTTCAGCGAAGGGTTTACCCGGTTGAAGAAAGTCATCCCGTTCATCGTCCTCATGTTAGTTTTGGGGCTCGCCGTGACAGGCGGGGTCTGGAGCTGGCGCGCCGAAAAACGAGACAGGGACGATCCCGTGGACGCCATGAGGGAGCAGAAGAAGCTCGAAGCCGCCCTTGCGGCGTCAGTGGACAGGCTGGTCGACAAGCTCGCCCTGCTGAGGGACGAGCAGCTGGACGTCTGGAGGCGCGCTCCCGGCAGCCCGGAGTTCAAGGCGGTCACGCAGGAGCTTACGGAGGTCCAGAACCTCATCGCTGCCGAGATGCCGGCCCTGGTCTTCTACCGTGACTCAAAAGGGAACGCCGTGATAGTGAACGTCTCGATGGCCCGCGAGCACCTCGAGACGATAATGAAGGCCGCCGGGGATGGCGCCCAGGTTTCCCGGTAGGGCGGGGTCGTTGTCTTCGCGCCTGCTGTCACGGGTGCTCGAAAGACGGGGGCTTGCCATCGTCAGTAAGAGCGATGCCACTGACCGGCCCGGGCCGGCGGACAGCCTTCCCGCCGGTTACTTCGAAGAGCGGCCGTTCGACGACCTCGTCGACTACGGGGAGGAGAGGGCGCTCGAGCTGCTTAGAGTTGTATTCCCCGTGTACCGGGGCGAGTACGAGTCGTTTCCACGCGAGCCGTCCGGCGACGGAGCCTTCCACCTCTGCAACGATTTCTTCGGGCCTGTCGACGCGGAGGTCCTCTACTGCATGGTCCGCAACCTGGCGCCCCGAGAGGTCGTCGAGGTGGGCAGCGGGTTCTCCTCCCTGCTCGTCAGGATGGCCCTCGATGCCAACCCGCGACCGGCCGGACGCCTCACCTGCATCGACCCGGATCCTCGCGCCGCAATATCCGCCGCCGCGGACACCGCGCTGCGGTCGCCCGTCGAGACGTTGGAGGCCGGCATCTTCTCGCGGCTGGGCGAGGGCGACATACTCTTCGTCGACTCGAGCCACGTGCTGGCGACCGGGGGAGACCTCAACTTCATCTTCTTCGAGGTCCTGCCGCTGCTCCAGCCGGGGGCTATTGTCCACTTCCACGACATCTGCCTGCCCAGGGATTACCTGCGCGAATGGGTGCTGAAAGAGCGCCGGGGTTACACGGAGCAGTATTTGCTGCTCGCATTCCTGGTGGGAAACGATGACTACGAGGTCGTCTGGCCCGGACTGTACATGATGCTCGAGCACCCGCGCGAGATAATGGATACCTTCCCGTCGTGCACGAGCACCACGGCGCCGGTCAGCTTCTGGCTGAGGAAGCTTCGCTGAGGTTGGTCCGTCGCACTCGGTCCATTGGCGATGCGCCGACCTCGCCCCGGTTTGACGCCGCCTCGAGCGCCTCTACAGGTGGGTCTTCTTGTTCCCGTAGTTGAGGAGCTGGTTCTGCCAGTTCCCGTATTCGCTCCAGGCGGGAGTAGCGCCGCCGGTGTAGGTGAACAGCCCTGAGTCGAGGGCGTCCCAGGAGGTCCCGGGCGGGTCGTCGATATCCTCGTAGACCCAGATCTTGCGGCAGCCCGCTCCCCACAGGCTCCCGATGCCCTGCGCGCCGACCGCCTGCCGCTGGCCCTCCATCGAGAACTCGGCCCGTCCCCCGTGGGGCCAGCCGATCTCCGAGACGATGACCTCGAGGTTCGGGTGCCCCTTCTGAGCGCAGATGGACTTGACCGTGTTGTAGTACTGCGCCCAGTAGACCGGGTAATCGTAAGGATGCACGGCTATGGCATCGGTCACCGTCGCGATGCTCACCGACTCGTTCACGCTGACGGTGGTCCTGCTGTTGGGCGCCAGTGCCACCTTCTTCTGCTGGGTCGTCCCGTCGCCGAACATGAACGTGATGGTAGCGTTAGCCGGCGCCGACCCCGGGTTTTGAAGCGTGAGCCACTCGTCGAAACCGTCGCGGGTGGTGCCCTCCGCCATGTACCACGTCTTGCCAGCCGCCTGGCTGCCCAGCTCGATGCTGCCGCCGGTGATACCGTTGTGGTAGTTGAAATACAATGGTCGCTCGGCGATGATCGGGACTTTCGATTCGAGTTTGACCGACACGTCCTTGTCGTTGCCTATGACGTCGTTCACGAGGATGGTCTCTCGCGAGTGGGCTGGGACCTGCTTGAGCTGCTTCTTGGTGCCTCCACCCGGGAACATATAGGTCAGGTCGACGTTGGCAATCGAGTTTCCGGGGTTCTGTATCGAGATCCATTCCTCGAAGTTACCGTCGTACTGGTTGTTGCGCGTGGTGCCCTCCGAGAAGAACCAGGACGTGCCCGGCGCTGTCGCGCCGACCTCGGTGTCCCCGCCGGGCCACTTGCCGTGGTAGCCGTAGTACATGGGACGCTCGGCGATGATCGGGAGCTTGGACTCGACCTTGGCAGAGACGTCCTTGTTCGGCCCGACGACGCTGTTGACCAGGACGGTCTCCCGGGAAGTCTGCGCCATGTTCACTACCTGCTTCTGCGTGCCGCCCCCCTTGAACATGTAGGTGATGGTGACGGTGGTCGGTGCCGGGTTGGGGTTCATCAGCGATATCCACTCTTCGAAGCCCGGCTGGGTCGCTCCCTCGGCCAGGTACCAGGTATTCGAAAGATTGGGCACGCCGGCCTCGATGCTGCCACCCGGCCATGCGTTATGGTAGAGGAAGTACATCGGCCGCTCGACCACGATCGGTTGCGGCGAATGGACTTTGGCCGAGACGTCCTTGTACGGTCCGACGGCCCTGTTGACGTCCACGGTCGAGCGCTGGTGGGGCCCGACCTTGACCGACTGGTTCTGCGTCTGGCCCCCGGGGAACATGTAGGTGATAGTCACGGCTGCCGGGATGTTACCCGGGTTCTGGATGCAGATCCACTCCTCGAACCCGGGGTGCGTCGCGCCCTCGGCCAAGTACCAGGTCTTCTGTGGGGCAGCGATGCCGCTCTCGGTATGGCCGCCCGGCCATGCCCCGTGGTAGTTGAAGTACATCGGGCGCTCGGTAACGATATCCTGGTCGGCCTGGACCTTCATGGATATGTCCTGGCCCCTGCCACTGAGCAGCTCGTCGTAGTTGCGGAAGTCGTTGGCCGTCCTCGTGATGCCGTTCATCATCGAGCCGGTTGAGACGAACGCCGCGGGGTCCACCTTCTTGATCGCCTGGTAACCGGCCCTCATCATGCCGGTGTACTGGAGGTCGCACAGGCCACCGAAATAAACGGTGCCGTACTGGGCCGGCGGCGAGTCGATGTCCCACCCGGGCTCCTGCCATATCTGGTAGAAGTCGACGACCCCCTTGTACCTCTTGGCAACCGCGTAGCAGAAGTCGTACCAGTACTGCATCTTCTTCGGCGGGGCGTAGCTCTTGTACTTGCCCGCGCTGTTGTTGATGGCCCAGCCGGGCAGCGGGCCCCCGAGGGTGACGAGGATGCCGTTCAGCCCGACGCTCAGGGCCTGGTTAATCTGGTTGTCCGCCCAGCCCCAGTTGAACCTGCCGTGGCCGCTCTTCTCGATCAGCGCCCACTGAAGGTTGACGCGGACGTTCCTGATCTGGCCCCATTGCGACGAGATGACCTTGGACTTGAAGACTCCGAGGTCGTGAGTGCACAGCCCGAGCACCTGCCGGTCGCCGACTCCCGAGCCGGAGAAAGGCGTGAGCCCCGGGGTCTCGGCGTGCTGGACGTTCTCGGCGACCGTGTTGCGCGCGCAGCCCGTGGAGGGCAGGGCGACCATGATGACGATCACCGCAGCGACCAGGCCGACCGCAGCCACCAACGTCGGCTTGTAACCCCTAGAGCTGAAAACGCCCATCAATCTTCACACCTTTCCGATGCTCGCGCACAAACAATCCCCCATCAGTGACTAACGGGATTTTGCCGCCGGGGAAACCCGGCTTCCAGAAACTGCCTATTTCATGGTGAACAACTATACAGCACGTAATGGATTTCGACAAACTGAGCAGGTATCCCTCGCGCGGGCCCCGGGGCGCTCACACCATGCTGTTGAGGACCTCGGTGGCGAACTCCACGTACATGCGCGCGGAGTTCTGGATGTCGTGGTTGACGAGGACGTAGTTGCGGGCGTTCTCGCCCATCTGGAGTATCTCGGCGGGCCTCTCGATGCAGCGGACCAGCTCTTCTTTGAGCCTCTCCTCCTCGCTCACTCCGGGCGCGATCTTTATGCAGCATTCGTCCGGCAGCTCGCTGAACGCGTAGTGGTCGGACAGGATGATCGGCCGCCCGGTGCCCATCATCTTGATGACGCTTCCCGATGTCTCGCCCGCGCTGGGGTGCCTGAGCGCGACGTGGATGTCGGGGACGCTCAGGTACTCGCGGAACGTCCTGGTGTCTACGAAGCCCGTCACGATGACCTGTTCCTCCAGGTCCAGCTCCTCGATCCACCGCAGCGCCTCGCACCCCGGGAGGAGCTTACCGACCAGGAGCAGCTTTGCGGCATACCCCTGTTGCTTCATCCACGCCATGGCCCGGAGCAGCACGTCGGTCCGCTTGTTCGCGGTTATGTACCCCAGGGAGCCGACCAGGAGCTCGTCGGGCCGCACGCCCAGGATCTCCCTTATCAGCTCGCGCGACCTCATGTGCTCTGTCGGAGGCGGCGCGAAGTGGTGGGGTATCTTGCGAACGCTGGCCCGGGGGTTTACGTCGAGCACCGCTTTCTTCGCGAACTCGCTGTGGACGATGATCCCCAGGCTCGAGTCGACCAGGCGGTCGACCAGCGGGTACTCGTACCATGAGCTCTCGTCGCGTTCCTCGAGGGTCGCCTTGACGACCGCGTGGCGCTCCGTCTTGTAGCAGTAATCGAGCTCCCTCAGGTATGCGCGGAGCCTGTGGTTGCCCACGGTCTGCGAGAAGACGAAATGATGGAGCATCGGCTCGTGGAGCACTATCAGGCCGGGATATTCGAGCAGCACGGAATAGATGTAAGAGTGATTATCGGAGTTGCCCATGTGGTAGAAGTGGATGTCGAAGTCGTTCTTGCCGTGGTTCTCGTGGATGCGCCGGAAGTTATGGATCTTGAAGTAGTCGTACAGCCATTTGCTGGACGGGCTGTAGTCGTCTATGAACAGCTCCACCTGTCCGTAGCCGGACAGGTATTCCAGCAGCTCCTCCGAATAGTCGGAAACCCCTGATTTGATAGGGTTCAGCGGGCTGAAATAGGCTATCTTCAAGCAATATCTCCGTTCAGGCAAATAGGGCCGCCGAACCGCTTTTCAGATAACCTGGCGTGCCCCCGGGAACTATCACTTTTATACGCGCACGACCGCCCGAATCGGACAATAGCAGACGCCGCGAAATCCGGACTGGAAATGTCTCCCGTATCTATTATTGCACGCCGCGGGACCGTTCACCTCTCTGGTCAGCGGACCTTGCGCTTTATGAACGGCACCGCCCGCCCGAGGGTCGGTGCCAGGCCCTCGGTCCTGACGTAGAACCTGAACTTCTCGACGAATGAAGATTCGGGGGTTATAGGGGGGGTGAACGCGCGCCGCGCGTCCTCCAGGGCGCCAATCCGCAATTGACTGCGCTTGGCGAAATCCGGCGCGTGCGCCGGGTCGGCGACCCAGTCCCGCAGCTCACTCGTCGTCTGCCTGAACGAGTACCTCTCGAGCACCCAGGCCCTGAGCCGGCTCCCCACCTGGTCGAGGCTGCCGCGGTCCGCCTCCAGCTCCACTATACGGCGTGCCATGATCTCGGCGTCGCCGACCGGTATCGGGAACAGGAGCTTCTCCGACGCGAGCTCCCCGGTCAGCTCACAAAGGTTGGTGGAGAGGGCTGGCAGGCCGGCGAGGGCCCATTCGAGTATCCGGTTCCTACTGCCGAACATCACCTCATAATGCGCAGCGTCCATGTTGATGCCCACCGAGGCGGCGCCGTAGTAAGACATCGCCTCGCTCTTCTTCACCCATCCCTTGAGGTGGAAATGGTCTCTGAAAGACGAGCCCTCCACGAGCCGCTCGAACTCCGGGTAGGTCTTCTCGTCGTGCCCCTGTATGTCACCGCCGGTCGAGACGAAGTGGATGCGCGGGCATATCTCCATGGCCAGTTCCATGCCCTCGAACAGGGTGCGTACGTCCGTCCAGGTGTTGAACCCCCCGCTCCACAGCACCGTGAACCCCTCCGGCCCGACGGCGCCCCCGGTCGGGTCGGTGGGAGGCGGGAAATCGATGGGTTGCACCGCGCATGGGATCGAGGTCGCGAATTCGTACCCCAGGGTGTCGGCGCACAGCCTGCCCATCACCCCTAGCTGTCCGACCAGCTCGTATTTCTGACGCGACGATACGGTGCTGAATCTGTCGCCCATCTCGAGCAGCGCGCGGTTGATCCTGAGGAAGTGCTCGAGGTAGGCGTCCTCGTAGTAGACCGCCGCCTTGGCCTGGGCCTCCGCCAGCAGGCTCCCGAAGACGTCCACCCAGAGGGGCCGCAGGCCCGCGTAGATGGACGCCACGTAGGAGGCGTAGGCGGTCGCCCCGACCACGCAGTCCGGGTCGAGCTCCGTCATGAGGCGGTCGGTGAAGCCCCCCACCTCGAACTCCGACTGCTCCACCCGGTAGATGGTGCAGCCTTTTTCCTCGGCGCGGGTCACGGTATCCATGTCGTCCGGGTATACGAACGGTATCCTCGAGGCGAGCACGGTCACGTCGTGTCCGTCCTCCAGGAGCGGCTGCGCGAACTGCCACGTGCGCGTGCCCGGGCCGTATGATTTGGTGAGGTCTTCCCAGGGAAGAGGCGAGTGCCCCACCACCAACACTCTCGTCAAGCCTTTCACCTCCGTGATGATGGGCTTCGACCGGTATTCTACAGGAAGGCCCCCGTCCGGGTCAGTCGATCAGGCCTGCTCCACGCGCTCAACAGGGATGCCGAGTTCGCGCGTATCTCCGTTGTTCAGCACCATGTCGGGCACGAACGTCGAGTCGTTCCTGATGGTGACCTCCAGTAACGCTTCGGCCGTCAGCGGCTTGGCGAACGCCAGCTCGTGCCACCCCGGCGCGGTCATGTCGAAACCCCCCGCCCTGGACCCGTTGACGAAAACGGCCCCGGTAGCGGCCCCCGCTTCGGTGGGGTACCCCTGCGCGGTCACCACGAGGCACCGGCTCGACACGCTGTTCCTCAGGAAGCACGTGGCGTTCCTGTGGGTGTACCTGTAGGTGTGGCCGTCACCGCTCTCGACGTCGCGCCAGCCTTTCGCCAGGACGCTCCTGTCGGGGCTCGAGGCCTCGACGGAAAACGGGTAGTGCCCTGGTCTCAGGCAGCTACGGTATAGCGCCGCGAACCTCTCCCTGTCGGGATCGACCATCTCTTCGACGCCGATGAGGATCGAACGCCTCCGCATCACGCGCGGCTTTCGGACCCGGGCGCCCGAGCGAGAGCCGGTCACGTTGATACCGGTGCCGGCGAACAGCAGCTTGCAGGAGCCGGCGAAACCGAGTGTCTCGCCGTCGGTGTAGCGCGCCCGGTGGTCCAGCCCAAGAGACTCGAACAGCCTCTCCGTCCTGTGCTTGCAGCCGGGCCGGAAATACTGGACCAGCAGCCTGTTGCAGTAGCGCCGTAGCGGCAGCGTGTAGGCGACGATGGGGAGCGAGCGCTCGTGCAGGCCTTCCTCGTAATCGAACACGCCTTCCAGGTACTCGATCTCGGGGTCTATCATCGAGCGGACCGGCTCGGACACCAGTACGATGCTCCCGCCTTTCCTTGTTACCCTCGCCATCTCCGCAAGCGCTCTAGAGACCCTGTCGAGGTGGTGTATGGTCGAACGGCACATGGTGACGTCGAAGGTCCCGTCGGCGAACGGTATCCTGTGGATGTCCGCCATCACGCGGGAGAAGTAATCCATCGACCGGCGCGGGCTGATGACCGGCAGCGTCGACCCCTCGCGGTGCGTCGGCTCGTCACCCCAGAAGTTGACGTACTTGAGATGGGATAGTTCGACGTCCGAGGCCACGACGTCCGCGCCGAGGCCCGCGAACGACTCCGAGGTCTCGCACAGCCCGGCGCCCAGGTCGAGGACCCGGCTTCCCGGACCGATGCCGAGCCCGCGGGTCGCCTCTTCGAAGAGCCTCGCCATCAGGTCTCCGGTCTCCTCGTGGTAGCTGTCGGCGGCTTCCTCGCGGTCCTGCTCGAAACCGACCTCCCTCTCCACCGCGTCCCGGATGTCCAGCCTGGCCACGATCTCGCCGATCATGGGCTTCCACGCGTGGTCGATGACGGAAAGGAGAGCCACGCCCGCGTCCACCGGGTACGAGCTGCCGCAGGCAGGGCACTCGATCGCGCCCGAGTAGACGGTGCCTGACCTCTCCTCGTCCACCGACAGGCGCGGGCGCGAGAAGCAGAGCGGACAGAGGATGTCGTCTATCAGCCCGGGTTTCATGTCGCGGCGTCCCTTCCGTTCAGTCGCGTGCCGGCCGTTGGGGTCTTCGCGACGCCCTTCCTCGGGGTGACGTAATAGAAGTCGAGCCGGTGTTTCTCGGTCCCGAACACGTACGGCCTGGCGGTGAACGTCTTGCCCATCCTGGGGAAGGACACGACGACGGCGAACGCCTTCTTGAACGACAGCCGGTCGTAGATCCCGGGGTTCATGCCGGGGACCAGCGCGCCGGAGCCCTGGACCAGCACCTTTTGGCCCTGTCCGTTGTACTTCTTGACTATCGCCGCGAGGTCCCTCGGGTCGCTCAACTGGTAAGCGACCCGCGCGTTGGTGCCGTACTGGTACCTGAGCGGCAGGCCGATCGCCTCACCCAGGAAGCTGTCGGTGAAGATGACCAGGTCGTCGTCCATCTTTTTCGAGAGCGCGCTCAACTGGTGGTCGATGCCCCTGTAGTCGACCCGGTCCAGGCTCGGGACTGTGAAGATGCCGAAGAGCACCAGGAAACCAGCGACCACGGCGACCCCCGCCGCCTTCAGGGCGGGCTGCCTTGCCCGCACCAGGCGACCCACCAGGTAGCCGAGCCCGATGCACAGGAACGGTATTACGACCGGGAGGTACCGGCGGGTCAGCCACGGAAGATATCCGGCGGTCAGGCCGGCCTCCGTGAAAGCGAACATGAAGATGAGCACCAGCACGCTAACCAGGAAAGAGATGCGCGGGTCCTGCTCGTAGACCAGCAGGCAGAGTCCTATCACGAAGACGAAAACGGCAACTCCACCGAAGAACACGCTGGCCCTGAAGAAGAACCTCAGCGGCGAAGCGCTGTCCGCGATCCGCGGAGCGCCGAAGTAGAAGAAGGTGAAGACCCCCAGCAAGCCGAGCGCCATTACCGCGCGGAGCGCCTTCGACCCGGCGGGCCCGAACCGCTCGAGCCTGGACGAGAGCGCTGTCGTGAGCCTGGCCAGCAAACGGTGGAGCGGTTTCAGGTTGAACAGGACGAACATGAGCCCGATGGCGCCCAGGACGGCCAGCATGAAGACGTCCATTGCCGACCTCTGGCGGACCACGTGCAGGAGCTTTCGGACGGCGGTATGAATGTACGGGTAATCCGCGAAGCGGATGTAGCACCAGACATAGACGAGACCGATCAGCGTCGCGTTGACGAAGAGGCGTTCGCTGCCGCCGTACTGCCCCCTGAGGACCTGCCAGGCCATGATGAGGAGCATCGGGACCGTCACCAGGGCGGCCTCCGGCCTGACGGTCGAGGCGGCGGTGATCGCCAGCGCCGAAGCCACCGGGGAGAGCCGGTCGCGGTTCTGGAGGCAGATGATGAAAAAGAGGACGGATGACAGCAGGAAGAACTGGGCGAAGACCTCCGACGACGGAAAGCGCGAGAACCAGGACTGCGGGAAGAAGAAGACCGCGAGCGCGCCCGCCGCGGCGGCGCCGAAGACCGAGCGGGACAGCCTGAGGGCGAGCGCGAAAATCACGAGTATCGCCAGCAGGGAGAACACAGGGACGACGTAGAGGCCGCCTGTCTTCCCGAACAGCACCACGAAGGTCGCGATCCAGACCGGCAGCATGTGATACAGGAGCGGCTGGATCCTGCCCGTCGCGCGATCCCTGAGGTGGAACGGCATGAACTGGACGATGCCCACCTGGAAGAAGGTCTTCAACTCGGCCTCACTCATGTGGGGAACTGCCTTGTCGTAGATGTTCACCGAGCCCGTCTTCGCGATGTGGTACCCGTTGTTGAAGTAGTACCCGGGGTCGGCGTCACCCGACACGTATTCCGCCGGGTTGAAAAAGGAGACAAGGGAGATGGCGACCAGTATGACCACCGCGACTAGCTCCCACTTCCTCGGGCGCGGGAAGAGGAGCGACCTGCGCGTGGAGCCGAAGAGCAGCCGGGCGAGGACCGCCAGCACCGCGACTATCAAGTCGAGGAGCCATATCGAGAAGTGCCCGAACTCGGCCAGCGCGAGCGCCACGAGCGATGAGGCCGACGTGGATACCGCGACGATGACCAGCAGCTTCTCCGTCCAACTCGTCTTCGCCGCGGAGAAAAAGCGGCTCCTGAACAGTAAGTACCCGGGGGCGAAGAACAGCAGTGGTATAGAGATGACGATACCGATGATGCGCCAGGCCATCGGCTACCGGCCCAGGCGCTTGCGGCCTTTAGCCGCGGCTGCCTCGAGTTCGGCCAGCTTGCTCTCGATCTGGGCGATGCGCCTTTCCTGCTCCTCGATGACGTGGCCCCGCTCGGAGATGGTCTGCTCGAGCTGGTAGATGTAAGTGTCCTTGTCGTCTATCTTGCGCTCGAGCTCCTTCACGTACTGGCCCACCTTGGCCAGTTCCTGCGATGCCTTCTCCACCTCGTGGTTGAGCTTGATCTCGATCTCTTCGAGGTAGGCATCCTTCTTGAGCAGCTCGGACTGTCGTTTCAGAAGCTCGGCCTGCCGGCGGTT
>Ga0209745_1000903_pt1 | contig 17921 bp, 18 predicted proteins | sample BarGraNGADG00312_FD_184495 | JGI IMG/M metagenome (GOLD analysis project Ga0209745, IMG submission 184495) | Arctic peat soil microbial communities from Barrow, Alaska - Barrow Graham LP Ref core NGADG0004-312 (SPAdes) (version 2) | ecosystem: Environmental > Terrestrial > Soil > Wetlands > Peat...
GGTGACGGAGTGGGAGTCGTCGTGACGGAGTAGTAGCCGTGGCCTGCACGGCTGCTACGGAGGAACCATCCGTGACGGAGGCGGAGCCGGAGGAACCATCCGCCGAGGATACATCGACCGAGGAAACGCTTGGTGCTTTGTGAGCTATTTCGGCGCTCCTGCCGGTAACACCGCGAACAGGGCGAACTGCCCGTTCTGGACCTTCAGCATCACCGCTCCCCTGACCGGGTCCCGCGAGTTACTGGTGAATACCATGTCGCCGCTGACGCCATTGAAGACGGCAAGCCGCAGCATCGAATCATCCAGCGCCTGGCGGTCGAGCTTCCCCGCGCCCTCGAGCCCCTTCTCGATGAGTCCTACCGAGTCGTAAGCGAGCGCCGCGACATCATCGGGAGTGGACTTGTAACGGGTCATGTACTCGGCGACGAACGCCTGCGTGTTCGCCGCGGCCGAGTCGGGCGAGTACATGTTGAAGATATGAGAGCCCTCGATCGCGAACCCCGACGCGTCGATGATGTCGGGGCTGCTCCAGGCGTTGCTGCCGATCACCTTCGCCGTGACCCCGTTGGCCCGGGCTTGCTTGAGAATGACCGGCACGTCGTTGTAGTAGGCGGGGACGAACATGACGTCCGCGCCGCCGGCCGCTATCTTCGACATCTGTGGGCCCAGGTCGGTGGCGCCGGGCTTGAAGCCCTCGTAGGCCACGACCGATCCGCCCGCTTTCTCGAAGCTCTTCTTGAAATCCTGCGCCTGGATCTTGAGCACGTCGGCGGTCTGGTCGTACAGCACCGCGGCGGCCTTCGAGCCCAGGGTCCCCCGGGCGAACCCGGCGACTTGCCGCCCCTCGTAAGAGGCCGTGACGCACGCGCGCCAGACATACTTCTTGGGCTTGCCGGAGGCGTCCAGCGTGGTCCTGGGGCTGGTGGACCAGGGGGTCACCAGCACCACCCCGGCCTTTTCGGCCGCGTCGGCCGCGGGAACGGCGGTGCCGGTCGCGTCCGGCCCGACTATAGCCAGAGCGCCATCGTCGATGAGCTCGCCGGCCACCTTGGCGGCTTCTTCCGCGCTGTTGCCGCAGTCCCGGACGACCAGCTCGACCTTGAAGGACTTGCCGCCCACGGTTATGCCTCCGGCCTCGTTGATGTCGTTAGCCGCGAGCCGCGCGCCGTTGCGGCAGGAGTCACCCACGGCCGGGATGCTCCCGGTCAGCTCCGCGATCACGCCGATCTTGACGGTGGAGGGGCTGCCGCAGCCGGGCAGGCTGAGGACGGCCAGTATCAAGACGGCGGCCGCGGGGATAGCAAGGCACTTTCTCATCTCTGGTCCTCCGTGAAACACATGCTGCGGGCTCATACGGCGCCATGTTATCACGAGACCGGCCGCCGGTTCTGATAAAATTGCCTCGAGGGAGGAGCGATATGTTCTGCCAGCAATGCGGCGCGGTGGTTTCCGAAGGCCAGACCTTCTGTGACGAGTGCAACCGCAAGATTTTCGAGGAAAGTTGCCAGGGCTCGCCCGGCGACGTCTTCGCCGCCGGCCCGCAGCAGCCCGTCACGCCGTCCTCGCACGTCTCTCAGTACCTGGAAGGGCACTCTACCGGCGTCCAGGCCGGGCGGAGCACCGCTTACCGGCCGGCGGTCCGGGGCGCCAGGAACCAGGCGCTGGCGACCGGCCTGTCCTGGGCCACCCTCGGCCTCGGTGTGCTGGCCTTCATTACGACGTTCCTCCCCTGGGTCAGCAGCTCCGACTTCGTCATAGCCAGCAACCCCACGGGCTGGACCTTCCTGGCGCACGGGGGAACCGTGACCGGCGGCAGCTTCCTCTGGATCAACGCCGAGGGGATATTCTACATGAGCGGGTTCTGGTCGCTGCTGGGGGGCGCCGCCATGATCGCCGGCGCCGTGCTCCTCCTGCTGGGGTGGAGGCAGGGGCGCTGGCTCGCGGGAGGCGGCGGGGTCATCGGCCTGGCCGCGGCCACCGTCAACATCATCATGACCTTCAAGCTCGAGAGCGGAGTCGGGGTGGGGATCTGGCTGTTATTGCTCTTCTCCATTACCGCCGTCCTGACCGCGGAGTTCTCGGGGCGGTACTCGGAATAGTCAGTGCCCGCGGACGCCCGACCCACATTCCACAAGCCGTCTCTGCTTTGCTTCCTTGGACAGGTTCTGCCCTTCCTCCAGAGAAATAGTCGGCTGTTGGCAGCAATTCTCGAGAAAGGGCGAGGATAATGGAACAGATCCAGGGACCCATGACGCCCCCACCGCAGGGGCCACCACCGCAGGGACCCACCGTCCCTCCGCCGCGGCAAACGTCACCGCCTGCATCGACGCGGCCCAGTGGGCGCTGGGGGAACACACTAACCGCGATAGCCGCCGGTCTTATCGGGGCGCTGGTGATCCTGCTGGTCATGCCGGCGATCTTCGGCGTCAATCCCTACGACCTGGTGAGAGGCAAGGTGAAGAAGTTAGAGACCCTCGAGGAGGTCAGCCTGCCCAAGCAGGTCACCAACGTGGTCAGCCCGACGCAGGGCACGGCCGACGTGTCTGGGATCGCAAGTGCGGTCATCCCTGCTATCGTCAACATTACCGTGCGCCTGACGTCCTCGGCGTCATCGGCGGCGCAGGGCGCCACCGAGGGGATCGGCTCGGGGATGATATACACCCAGGACGGCAACATCATCACCAACAACCACGTGGTCGAAGGGGCGCAGAGTATAACGGTCACCCTCGCCGACGGGCAGAACGTCCCGGCGAAGAAGGTGGGCTCCGACGCCGAGTTCGACGTGGCCGTCATCAAGATCGCCAAGACAGGCCTGCCGGTGCTGGCGATGGGTGACTCCGGCAATCTGGCGGTCGGACAGCTCGTGGTCGCGGTGGGAAGCCCTCTCGGTTTTGAGCAGACGGTGACCTCCGGCATCATAAGCGCGCTGCACCGGAACGTCCCCGAGGGCAACCCCAACTCTCCAAACACGAACGTCCTCACCGACATGATACAGACGGACGCACCCATCAACCCGGGCAACAGCGGCGGAGCCCTCTGCGACTCGGGCGCGAAGGCGATCGGCATGAACACCCTCATCGCCAGCCAGTCGGGAGGGTCGGTGGGGATCGGCTTCGCCTCGCCGATCAACCAGGTCAAGCACGTCGCGGACGACATCATCGCGGGACGCTCGGTGGACCACCCCTACATCGGGGTCACCGGCCAGACGGTCGACCCGGCGGTGGCGAGCCAGTTCAAGCTGCCTACCAACAACGGAGGATACATCACTGATGTGACCCCCGGCGGGCCCGCGGACAAGGCGGGTATCAAGCCCGGCGACATCATCGTCGCCGCCAACGGCAAGTCGATAGCGACGATGGAAGACCTGTTCGGCGTTATCCGCGTACAGCCAGTCGGGACGAAGCTGACGCTTGACTACTTCGAGGGATCCCAGAAGAAGACCACTACCGTAACCGTTGCGGACAAGCCTGCCAACGTCGCGGGGCAGTGAGCCGGCTTAGTTGACCAGGGAGTAGTCCCGGCTGCCCAGGCCGATGCTCTCGGCGTAGGCGAGGCCGGCCTGCCAGCTCGTGGAGGGGTGCACGGCGCCGAACTTGTCATCCCCGGGTGCGAGGCCACGATCCTCGAGGACCGTCCGCGGCGCCAGCGGAGCCTCGTTCACCATGTCGACGCAGGCCTTGTCGAGCGCCACCGGGTCACGCGAGGCCGCCATGCCGATATCGGCCACGATCGCCTTGTCGTTGTAACCCCAGCAGTCGCAGAAAGGCGACACGTCCATGACGAAGCTGGCGTGCAGGCTCGGCCTGTCCTTCACCGCGGCCAGGGCGTACTCCGCTATCTTCTCGGCGGCCACCGATGCCGATTCGTCCAGCACCGCCTTGGCGGCGCCATACTGGCACATCGCGATGCACTGCCCGCATCCGATGCAGCGGTCGTAGGCGATCATCGCCTGCTTCTCGGCGTTCCAGAGAATCGCCTCCTGCGGGCAGGACTCCTTGCACAGCCCGCAGCCGACGCACTTGTCCTGCTGGATAACGGGCTTGGAGGACGAGTGCATGAAGAGTTTGCCGCCCCTGGCCGCGCAGCCCATGCCCAGGTTCTTGATCGCCCCGCCGATGCCGGTCAGCTCGTGACCCTTGAAGTGGCTCAGGGTCAGGAGCACGTCCGCGTCGGCGACGACCGCCGCGATCTTCGCGGTATCGGTGTGCCTGCCGGCGACCTCCACTTCCCGGTACTCGGTCCCGCGCAGCCCGTCAGCGATGATGACCTCGCAGCCCGCGCTCAGGCGGTTGAAGCCGTTGGCCGAGGCCGACGCCAGGTGGTCGACCGCGTTCGCCCGGCCGCCGGTGTAGAGCGTGTTGGTGTCGGTCAGGAAAGGCTTGCCGCCGGCTTCCTTTATCATCGAGACCACCCGCGCCGCGTAGTTGGGCCTGATGAACGCCAGGTTGCCGGGCTCGCCGAAGTGCATCTTCACGGCGACGAACTTCCTTTTCAGGTCCATCTGCTCGAAGCCGGCCTTGCGGAGAAGGGAATCCAGCTTGGTGACGAGGTTCGTGCGCGGCGTGGCGCGCATGTCGGTGAAAAAGACCTCCGGCCTGTCCATGTCCGTCCCCTTTGATAGTCTCTTGCCGCAATTATAGACGCCGGGCGGAAGGGAGGGCAGCGACACGACAGGGGCCTTCTCCGACTGATCCCTCTTACTGGACGGTGACGTTGAAGGTGACGACCTTCGCGGCGGTCTTGCCTTGCTCGAACGGCCTGCTGTAGCCCAGCACGATCTTGGTGGCGCCGGGTCGCACGGCCTGGAAAGTCCACTCCTCGGTCCCGCCGGCGCCCACCTGGTTCTTGCCGCCCTTGACCGTGTAGGAGGATTTGATCTTCTTGACTATCGTGGCGTCCAGGGCCTTGGAGAGCCCCCACTGGAATCCGGTCGTCTTGTTGGATTCCAACTGGATGACGAACTGTTCGCCGTTCTTGACCGTGATGTTGGTGTCCGAGACCCCGAAGGTCTTTATCCCGCTGCCACATCCCGCGGCGAGCACGGCGCCCGCGGTCAGCATGACCGCTCCCAGCACCAGGAATCGCTTCATTCCGCCTCCTCCTGTCCGAGCTGATAAGTTATCCTGCCCTTGGTCTTCTTGCCGATGGCAATGAAGCCCATGCTCGACTTTCCCAGGGAGATGAACCCCCGGGCGCGGAGCAGGCCGACGCAGAACGCGCCCGCCGAGATGACGCCGAGCGCGAGGAACCCGGAGCTTATCACGCCGACGGAGACGGCTCCGCTCGACACCAGACCGATGGCGATGTCCCCCGACGCCACCAGACCCACGCGCACTCCCTTGCCGGCGCTTGCCACCGGGATGCCGCGCACGCGAAAGACCTTGCCGCGACCCTCGTCATTGACCATCGATGGCCTCCTTCCGCGCCGCCGTCAGGCCTTCTCGATCGGGAAGAGTATCTCGGTGATGTACTCCGAGGGGTCTTCGACCTGACCGACGCCCACCAGGTACACCTCCCGGGACGGGCCGGCGGTCCGGTAGCCGTTCTCTCCCATCCAGGTCGTCATCTGCTCGTAGGTGGCGCCGAAGTTCTCGTAGGCGCCCATGTGGAACGCCGACAGAAACCGCCCTCCTTCAAGCTCGTAGGAGGCGATGTCGTCGGTGGCGTTCAGCGCGACGGGTGTCGGGACGCATACCTCCACGTCGAACCCCTCGGGCGTGGGCTCGGAGTGATAGAGGGCGAACGGGGGCCCGATGGGCGCCTCGCCCATAGCCGCCATGTAAGGGAAGAGCTTCGAGAACGAGATCCCGAAGAAGTCGCCCAGCTTCTCGGCCTTCACTGTCTCGCGGATGGAAAGGACCGGTTGCGGTGGAAGTTCCTTGATCTGTATCCCCTCGCCCATGGCTTCTCCTTTGTTGACGCTCCCCAAACATACATCGCGCCACCAGCAGTGTCCACCGCTGCGGGGTTACCGCCGCGCCGGTTGCCGCTCATTCCTGTCAGCCCCGCCGGTTTGATAGTATTTTCGTGCCGCGTACGACTCGACCAGGGAGAGACGATGGACGAGGAGACCGTCGAGAAAGAAGGCCGCCGGAGGCGGTTCCGTTCTCTCTCCATCCGCATCGAACATCACTGGATCGAGATCGCCGCCGCGGCCCTGATGGCGCTCTCCACCATGATGTCCGCCTTCAGCGCATACCAGTCAGCGGAATGAGCTGGCCGCCACGTTCAGGAACGACGCCTTCAGCGCCGAGCTCCAGGAGGCTCTGGCGGCCTGGGAAGCGGACAGGGCCGCGAACAAGCCGAACACGCCCCGCAACCCGTTCGAGATGCCCCAGTACAAGACGAAACCGCGCCTGCAGAGTGAGAAGGTGCAGGCCCTCGCCATCAGGCAAGCGCGTAGTGGCAAGAATGCGCTAGACCACTCCAACGATTACCTGCTCCTCACGGTGCTGTTCGCGCCGGTCCTGTTCTTCGCAGGCATCGCTACCAAGTTCGAGGCGAAAGGCGTCAAGCTCTCGGTGATGGGGATGGGCGGACTGCTGTTCGGAGTCTCGATCGTCCTGCTGGCCGTCCAGCCTTAGTCCAGCTGGCGCTACCGGGTTGTGAACTTCCTGCCATCGCGCTTGCAGATCTCCCGCACCACCGTGCGCCCGGACTTCGCGTTCAGGAACAGAGCTCCCGCGGCGGTGGCCCAGGTACGCACCAGGTAGAAGTCGTCCAGGCCGGGGAGGGTGGAGTTCAGTCGCCCCCCGAACAGCATGCCGGTGGGGCTGGGCTCCTTGGAGGGAGCGGACATGAAGCCGTGCGTGCCGCCGACGAAGTGCTCCCAGGTCATCAGAGTCGGCACGTCGACGACCTCGACCTGCCGTTTGATCCCTGGGAAGTGAGTCTTCTCCAGGATGTCTATGACCGCTGTCGAGACCTTCTCTTTTTCCTCGTCGTAGCGGGCGCGGTCCTGGTAGAGCTCCTTCCAGTACGAGTACCTGGAGAACAGCTCGACCTTGATGGTGCCCTTGCCCTCGGGAGACATGGTCCTGTCGAACCCGAACATCTGCATCTCGATGCTGTCCGCGGTGTGTCCCGCGATCGTCACGGGCTCGTCCAGCAACTGCACCAGGGCCGAAGGTTCCCCGGAGAGGTCGCGGTCGACGCCCAGGAAGACGTGGACCGCCCAGTTGGTCTCGTCGTCGGGCTCGGAGCACCAATCGCCGATGTGCTCATCGGTGAACTCCCCGCCCAGCATATCCATGATGGTCTTGCGCCCATCGGCGTTGGAGATGACGATGTCGGCGCGCTCCTCGCTTCCGTCCTCGAGCCCGATGCCCACGGCGCGCCCGCCCTCGGTCAGGATCTTCGCGACCCGCTGCCGGTAGTGGATCGAGCCGCCGTAGTCCCTGTACTTCCGCTCGCGAGCTCCCGCGGCATCGCGCCGATCTCCTTCCACAGCTCGTAGACGTGCGAGCCGGGGGCGCAACCGTACAGGTGGTGGATGCAGGCGTCGAAGGTGTAGCCCTTGCGCCTCCAGGAGGCGCACTGGCCGCCCGGCGCGTTGTGCTGCTCGAAGATGCTGGTGTCGTACCCGTTGAGCTGCCCGTAGATGCCCGCGGCCAGCCCGCCCATCCCGGCGCCGATGATTATCATCGAATTTTTTGTGACTCCTCCTTGGCCGCTATGCAAGTTTTGGGGTCAGACCCCTTAACTTGCGTTTTCTGTCTCCGGAGCGAGTGTCCTCCGGATGGCGAGCCGGCGTTTCACCCGGGCTTAATCGCAAAGTAGAGGTCTTACCCCAAAACTTGCGCTCGAACGCAAAGCAGGCAGCCCGACGCTGGCACTTGCGCAAAAACGCAAGTTAAGGGGTCTGACCCCAAAACTTGCGTGGCCTGCTTCAGCGGCCGGATACCGAGTTCATCCAATCGGCAATCAGCGGGTAGACCTCGCTCTCGACCCTCTTTCCCATCACCATGTCGGTGTGCCCGTATCCCGCCATGAACAAGAACTTCTTCTCGCTGCTCGAAACCGCGTCGAAGCCGTACTCCTTTATCGAGCTGGAGTGAAAGAAGTCTTTCTCCGCCGCGAAGAAGAACAGGGGGGTCGTGATGAGACCCATGCCGGCGGTATAGTCGTACGCCGCGTGGGTCGCGCCCTCCGGCAGGTGCTCCAGGAAGTGCTCGCTCGATATCGCCTCGAAGAGCTGGGTGTTCATGGCGTTGGAGACGTCGCCGGTCGCCCACTTCACCAGCGAGGTGGTGGCGTCCTTGTCGGTGTTGGGGCGGTAGTAAGCCGTCGCCGCAAGCGGCAACCTGGAGGCGGCCATCATCAACCGCGGGTGCCGGGCGAGCTTCCGGACCGTCTCAGCAATCGACTTGTGAGGCCTGCTCTCCTGCTTGCGCAGGTTCTCCACGATAGCCTCCAGCGCCGCGGTCCCCGCGCCGGAGCGCAACAGCCTGTTGAGCGCGGAGCCTTCGGGGCGGGACATCGCGGGGGGCGAGCCGAGCGTGATCCCACCGGCGATCTGCTCCTGGCGCCGCCTGACCAGGGCCGGGTCCGAGACCACCCTGCCGCCCTCGAACGCCACGCCCTGCATCAACATGTAGAGCACCTCTCCACCCATGCTGTGTCCGACGTAGAAGAGCTGCTTGCCCGTCACCTCCGACACGCCGTCCACCAGCGCCGGTGCGTCGAAGACGGCCAGATGGTCGATCGAGTGATTCCACTCCGCGCACTCGCTCAGGTAGGGCTCGCGCCCGCAGCCCCTGAACGAGGACACCCAGACGTCGAAGCCCTCCCGCGCCAGATAGACCGCCATGTTGCGTCCCTCCCGGGGCAGGTCGAACACGAAGCCCGTGCTGCCGAACCCGTGGCACATGAGGACCGGTGTCCCCTCCGGGTTCGCGTATCGCTTGAGCCGCAACTTCAGGCCGTCCGCGGTCTCGAACTCGTGCAGCTCGACGTCCAGGCCGGCGGCCACGTCCTGCTCCTGGCCCGGAAGCGGCGTGCCGAGTCCCATCTTGATGCCGTATCCGTATAAGCCGAGTGCGGCAGCGGTCGAAAGCGTGCCCATGATCTTGCCCATCGATATCTCTCTTTCATTCGCGGCGCAGAGCGCAGCGCGAGCCAGGATACTGCGGCTCAATGATAAGGCACTTCAGGGGCAGTGAGAATGTCGCCCCCGCCGCCGGCGGGATACAATGGGTCGAACGCGGGCGATGGAAAGGGACCGCAATGGCCGACGACTTCTTCGAGGTGCCGTCCTCCCGAGTCCTCACGACAGAGGGCCCCGTCCGGCTGCCGATGCTCTTCTACGACGTCTCTGTCAGGCAGCTCAACTTCTTCGTGGAATACGACTCCGCGCTCTCGAGGCTGGAGGGGACAGGGCTGGCGCCGTGCCGCTTTTTCAACGGCAAGGCTCTCGCCAGCCTGATCCTCTACAACTACCGGGACGTCACCATCGGCGAGTACGACGAGGTCACCATCGTGCTGCTGGTATACCCGCCGGCCGTCCGGGAACCGCGCCTGTACCTGCCGAACCTGGCCAGGCGCGACGGGCACAAGTGGACCGTGGGAGGATACGTGCTGGAGATGCCGGTGACCATTCCGGACGCCAGGGCCGCCGGCCGCGAGATCTGGGGTTATCCCAAGTACCTGACCGACATCCCGCTCGCCATCTCGGACAGGGACTTCTCCTACCAGGTCATGGACGAGCCCGGGGGCAGCCCGGTCCTCACGGTGGAGTGCACGCCGGGCCCCGGCATCACCACGCGGGCAAGCGACCTGGTCACGTTCTCGAACCACGAGGACACGATACTGAGGACGGTGGTGGACGTGGACGCGGCCTGCAGGAACTCACCCCGCGGGAAGCTTCGCATCCGGGCGGGGACCACCGAGCACCGGTTCGCGCGCAACGTGCGCGAGCTCGGGCTGGACCGGCTGAAGCCTTTTGTGGTGCAAAGCACCGACTCGTTCCGCTCGCGCCTCAACCGGGGCTGGCCGGTGGCAAGCCAGAAGACGCCGCCACCGCCTTATGCGGTCGAAGGGGAGCGGCCGGCCCGCTGGCCCGCCGGTGGCGAGGCAGGCCTCAAAGAGACTTTCCGAAAAGAAACCCCAGCTGTTTGAAGCCCTGCGCCTTGTAGAACTCGTGCGCCCCCGTCCGCTGGAACCCCGAGTCGAGCTCGAGCGCCACGCAGCCGTGGTCGCGGGCGACCTGGGCGGCCGTGTCGAGCAGCGACGCTCCCACGCCGGTCTTCCTGAAGCCCTCCCTGACGATCAGTATGTCCACGTAGACGGCAAGTCCCGCGAACAGCAGAGAGTTTTTGACGCTCATGGTACAGAACCCGATGATCCTGTCGTCCTCGACCGCGCAGAAGCACTCGTCCGTGTCGACCTCCCTGGAGGCGGCAAAGACTTTCTCCAGCCTCGGCCCGTCGAGGTCGGCCTCCGGCCACAGCTGCTGGAGCAACTCCAGCACCTGCTCGAAGTCTCCGGCGCTGCAATCGCGAATATCCACAGCCATTTCTATCTCCTGGTCCGAACGCGCCGCCCCCATCCCGGGAGTCGCGAAATGTTCGCTCCGACAGGATGATACAACCCGCCCGCTGCCGCCTCAAGCGTTGGGTGCCGCAAGCGTAAGAAGCACAGAGAAAAGGGCGGCGCCCGTGCGTGAGCGCCGCCCGCGTATCAGTCTCTAGGATGACGATTTTACTCCTTATGGTATGAAAACGCTCGAAGTGCCTAAATCGTTACGGGTAGCGGGCGGACCGCATTTTCATGCCCGCTCCACGCGTCTGAACACATCGGCTCGCTTATGTATGACCGTGAAACCGGCGAGGTGTCGCTGCGGCTTGTTTGCGGGGGTAGCTGACCGTGGCATAGTTGTATCATTGGGGCTTGATACCGTCGGAGGATGAGGATGGAGATGGTAATTCGGCCGGCTTCGGCGGGGGACGCCGGGCCCATAGCGTACGCGGCCTACCTGGCTGGGCAGGGGCACTGCCAGGCGTCCACTTACGACCTCATGGTGCCGGGCCGCCCCGGGCCGACCGCCGGGAGGATATATCTCATCAAGCGGCTGGTCGAGGCCGAGACGGTCTGCTGGCTTCATTACTCCCACTATTACGTCGCGGAGGTCGACGGACGCGTGGCCGCCTCGGTCGGCGCTTTCCGGGCGATCGATTCGGGGAACGTCGCGTTCGTCGCCGCGCTCAGGGAGACCGGGTGGACCGATGAAGAGATCGCTCGCATGTCCGTCGATGTGCGGATCTACACCAGGGTGGAGCCACCTGTGCCGCGGGACGCGTGGATGATCGAGAACGCGGCCGTGCTGCCTCCTTTCCGCCGCATGGGCCTGATGACGGCGCTGCTGGAGACTGTCATCGACGAGGGACGGGCGTCGGGCCAGAAGAGGGCGCTGCTGGCCTGCCACATGGGCAACGATGCCGCCCTACGACTCTACCAGCGGGCGGGGTTCGAGATCACCGGGCAGCTGACGGACCTCGAGTTCGAGGCCGTGTTCGGATGCCCTGGGATGTGGCAGATGACCAGGGACCTCTGAGGGCGAACCATCGAGATGCCCGGCGGAACCGTTCCGGGAGCGGAGGTGCTGCCGCGGGCGCTCAGGCGGCGCGGTCGGACTTGAGCAGCCGAGCCCTCTTGTTCTCGCCGGTCCGCCAGCCGGACAGCCCCCACGCGAACTCCATCAGGACGATCCCGGCGAAGGATATCGCGGCTGTCTGTATGATGATGGTCAACTGGGGGATGTCCAGCGCGAAGAAGTCGCGCAGGTAAGGCACCGCAAGGATGATCAGCAGGCCGAGCACCATGGTCCCGACCAGCCCTTCCTTCCACCACGTCCACGGCCGGCAGAGGACCCCCAGGATCCAGAGCCCCAGTACCACCAGGACCAGCGTCGCCGTCGTCCGCGACTCGGCGAGCGCGATCCAGGGGTAGATATGGCTGAGCGCGGCCGCGCTGAACGCCGCGCACGCCGCTACGATCCCGGCGGGGAGGGTGAAGCGCATCACTCGTTTCACGAAGCCCGGCCGGTAGCGCGTCTTGTTCGGCGCGAACGAGAGCACGAAGGCGGGGGCACCGATGGTGAGCCCGCTGACCAGGGTGAGGTGTCGCGGGAGGAAGATGAAGGCCCACCCCGCCAGGCCTATGGCTATCGATAACATGGTCGCGTAAACAGTCTTGGTGAGGAACAGGTTAGCCACCCGCTCCATGTTGCCGATCACCCGGCGGCCTTCGCCCACCACGCTGGGCAGAGTGGCGAAGCTGCCGTCGAGCAGCACCAGCTGAGCCACGGCCCTGGAGGCGGGCGAGCCCGAACCCATGGCGATGCCGATGTCGGCTTTCTTCAGCGCCAGGACGTCGTTCACGCCGTCGCCGGTCATGGCCACCACGTGACCCCGGCCCTGGAGCGCCTCGACCATCGCCTCTTTCTGGTCGGGCCTCACGCGCCCGAAGACCGTGGATGTCTCCATTGTCGAGGCGAGCTCGTCCGGGTCATCGGAGAGCGTCCGGGCGTCGATGGGCTGCCCGACGTCTTTGACGCCTGCCGTCCTGGCGACCGCGCCGACCGTGAAAGGATTGTCGCCGGAGATGACCTTGATGGTCACGCCCTGCTCGACGAAGTAGGCGAGGGTCTCGGCGGCGTCGCCTCGCACCCGCTCCTCGAAGACCAGAACCGCCGCGGCCTCCAGCGGGGGAAGCGTCTCGTCCTTGATCTCCCTCTCGGCGCGCGCCAGCAGCAGCACCCGCAGGCCGGTGCCCGCCAGCTGCTTGACCTGCTCAGCGAGCTCCGGGTCGGGGCCTATCTCATCCATCAGGACTTCAGGCGCGCCCATCACCCAGGTCCCCTTGTCCCCGAACGACTCCGCGCTCCATTTCCTCACCGACGAGAAAGGAACGCGCCCTGTTATCTCCCACCCCTCGGGCGCCTTGAAAGCTTCGGCTATCGCCTCGAGCGTGCTGCTCTTGGAGGCGGTGTCCATCCCAAAGGCGCCCAGGACCTGCTCGAGCGCTTCCTCACCGTGAGAGGCTCCGGCGACCGGGACCGTCCTGTTGAACGCGAGCTTGCCCTCGGTGAGGGTCCCGGTCTTGTCGAGGCAGACCACGTCCACGCGCGCCAGGCCCTCGACCGCGGGCAGCTCCTGCACCAGCACGTTCTTGCGTCCGAGCACCACCACGCTCACAGCGAACGCCACGCTGGTCAGGAGCACCAGCCCCTCGGGGACCATCCCCACCAGGCCCGCGACGGTGCCTGTCGCCGCTTGATGGAAGGTGCCGAAGACCTTGAGCTGGCTCACCAGCAGCAGGATGCCGACCGGCAGCATGACCCAGGTGATGTAGCGGAGGATCATGTTTATGCTGTCGCGCAGCTCGGAGGAGACGAGCTGGAACTGGCGGGCCTCCGACGCCAGCTTGCGGGCGTAGGCGTCGGCGCCGACCTTCGCGGCCCTGAAGCTGCCCGTGCCCGCCACGATGAAGCTGCCGGACTTGACCTCGTCCCCCGGCTTCTTGACCACCGGGACGGACTCGCCGGTCAGCAGGGACTCGTCGACCTCCAGCCCCCGCGCTTCCAGCACGGGCCCGTCGGCCACCACCTGCTCGCCGGTGGAGAGCAGCACCACGTCGTCGAGGACCACCTTGCCGAGGGATATCTCCTCCTCGCGGCCGTCCCGCACCACCCGCGTCTTCGCCTCGCTGATGACGGTGAGCCTGTCCAGCGTCCACTTCGCGCGCACCTCCTGCACGATGCCGATCAGCGTGTTGACCACCAGCACCGCGCCGAAGAGAGCGTCGCGCGGGGAGCCGAAGACGAGGATCACTACGAAGAGGGAGCCCAGGATGGCGTTGAACCTGGTAAAGACGTTCCCGCGGATGATATGGGCGTAGCTGCGGCTGGACTTCTGTTGCACCGCGTTGGTCTCTCCGCGGCGCTCGCGCTCCTCGACCTCGTCCGCGGTCAGGCCCGTGATGCCCTCAGGCGCCTCGTCGAGTAGGTCTGTCTGGGTCGAAACCGGCAAGCGCCCTCCCGAGGGAGATAAGGAAACGTCGTGAATCTATGCTGTTTAGGTTAACAGCGCCGGTGGCCGAAACGCAAAACCGCACCACGGCGCCTGACCCCATGGTGCGTCTGTTGCGGGCCGCGGCCCCGAGGCACTTGATATACTTTCAGCACCACCTTCCGACGAAAGGAAACGCCATGGCACCGGACCTCGAACTATCCGACGAGCAGCGGCGGCAGGCAGACGTGGACAACGAGAAAGCGCTCGAGCGCGAGGGCTTGAAGCCCGGGGTGGTGGAGGAGTGGGAGGACTCCTACCGAACGGCCGGCAAATCTGACGCCTTCGAGTGGTGGTACTTCGACTCGCAGTTCGAGGGAGGGTGGACGGCCGTGGTGGTGTTCAGCACCAAGCCGATGACGAAGCCCGGCGCGGCGCTGAAGCCCTCCGCCCAGATGATCATCCACGACCCCGACGGCAACCGCATGCGGCTGGGCGCCGCCCTGGGGCCCGACGACCTCGAGGCGTCAACAGAGACTTGCGATGTCCGCATCGGGCCCAGCTACGTGAAAGGCGACCTCAAGACTTACGTGCTGCACGCCGAGGGCGAGGGTGGCGCCCTGGACCTGACCTTCGAGCGCGGGGCTCCATCGTGGAGGCCGGGCGCCGGCATGAGCTACTTCGACAAGAAGAAGCTTAAGCACCTCGGCTGGGTCGTGCCCATTCCTTACGGGACCGTGACCGGCACCATCACAATCGAGGGCGAGGCGCACCAGGTCAAAGGCACCGGGTACCACGACCACAACTGGGGGAACATCAGCCCGGGCCTGGGGATCGATCACTGGTACTGGGGAAGGGCTCACGTGGGCGAGTTCAGCATGATCTTCGTAGAGATAGTGACCGCGAAGATGCCCGGGATCGGCAGCCTCAAGGTCCCGTCCTTCTACCTGGCCAAGGGCGGGGAGATCGTCACGGACGACCCGCTGCCCATGAGTCTGGTGACCAGGGACTTCGTCGACGGGCCGGGCGGCAGGCCGTATCCCAGGGTGCTCGAGTGGCACTGGAACACCCCGGAGGGCGACATCGAGTTCAACCTCACCAACCCGGCGCTGATAGAGACGATCGACGTCCTGGAGGACATGCCCAGGTGGGAGCAGGCGCTGATCCACGTGTTCGCCAAGCCCCTCTACTACGATTTCAACGCCGACATCACGTTCAAAATCGACTACGCGGGGATCAAGGACGAGGTCGAGGGCAGGGCGCTCTACGAGATCATGATGCTGAGGTGATGAAGATGAAGACAGTGACCGTGCCGAACCTGCTCTGGTACGGCAACGAGCCACGCACTCTCGAGTTTCCCGACCGCTGGGAGGTGAGCCTGCTGCAGCCGCCGGGCTTCGCCAGGCCGGCCCTGGACCAGGCGGGAATTGACCAGGCCCTGGCCTCCCCAGTCGGCTCTCCGCCCCTGGAGGAGCTCGCCGCCGGGGCGAGCGAGGTGGCGATCCTCTTCGACGACATCACCAGGCCCACGCCGGTCTCCCGGCTGCTTCCTCCGATTCTGGGGCCCCTGCACGCCGCGGGAATCCCCAGGGAGAACATCAGGCTCATCCCCGCGCTGGGGATGCACGGCGCGATGAACAACATCGACTTCCGCAAGAAGCTGGGCGATGAGGTGGTGCGGGACTACGCCATCTTCAACCACAACCCTTACGAGAACTGCGAGAAGGTCGGGGTGAGCCCGAGCGGCATACCCATCGAACTGAACCGCGAGTTCATGGCCTGCGACCTCAAGATAGGCATCGGGTGCATAACCCCCCACGTGCACGTGGGCTTTGGCGGTGGGGGCAAGATAATCATGCCCGGCATCGCGTCCTACGAGACCATCAAGGCCTTCCACCTGGAGGTGCCCGCGCGCGATTATTCTACCCTGGGGCTGGGGAAGATCGAGGGGAACGTGATGCACGCGGAGGTGGTGGACGTCTGCAGGATGTCAGGGCTGCGGTTCAAGGCGGACGCCCTCATCAACGACCGCGGTGAGATCACGGACGTGTTCGCGGGCGACCCGGTGGAGGCGCATAAGGCAGGCGTCGCGGCGGCGAGGGAGCACTACGGGACGCCTCCCTCGGCCGGCAACGACATCGTGGTGGTCAACGCCTACGCGAAGTACAACGAGATGGCGATCTGCATGATGATGGCCCTGGCCTGCGTGAACTTCGCGCCGGCGGGAACCGTCGTCCTCATCGTGGACGCGCCCGAGGGGCAGGTCTGCCACTACCTGCTGAACCGGTTCGGCAAGGAGTATGGTGGCGCGGCCTACATACCGCGGGGCGAGCCGCCGGGAGGCATCAACGGGATCGTCTGCACCGCCTATCCCAGCGCCACGATGTGCGACTGGTTCGCCTCGGCGGAGAGCGTCATGGTCACGGACGACTGGTCGGCGACGCTCCCCCTGCTGGAGGAGCGCTACCCCGGGGGAGCCACGGTGGCGGTGATCCCCGACGGGACCATGCAGTATTTCAAAGAGGCATGAGGTGGAGCAGGACGTCATCGTCATAAACGAAGCGGACAACGTGGGCGTCGCCAGGCGCGACATCGCAGCCGGGGACGAGATGGCGTTGCCGGGAGGCGGGACCATCACGGCGGCCGCGGACGTCCCCCGGGGCCACAAGATCGCGCTGGCGGAGATCGGGCGCGGAGGGCGCGTGATCAAGTACGGGGAGTGCATCGGTCTTGCGGCCACCGACATCCGCACGGGAGACTGGGTCCACACCCACAACCTCGAGGCGGTGGACCGCGCGTGAGGTCCTTCATGGGATACCGGCGGCCCGACGATGCGGTCGGCGCGAGAAACCACGTGGTGGTGCTGCCGACGGTCTCCTGCGCCAACGGTGTGGTCGGTGCCATCGCCCGGGAGGTCGAAGGGGTGGTGCCGCTGTACCACGGGCACGGCTGCGGCAGGGGAGGTCGCGACATCGAGCTCCACTTCCGCGCGCTGGCGGGGCTGGTCGCCAACCCCAACGTGGGAGCGGCTCTCATCGTCGGGCTTGGCTGCGAGGTGGTGAAGGCGCAGTTCCTCGCCGACATGACCGCCGGCAGCGGCAAGCCGGTCGAGCACTTCGAGATCCAGCAGGTGGGCGGCTCGCGCCGCGCCGCCGCGAAGGGCTCCGCCGTCGCGAGGTCGCTTCTGGAGGCTGCGGGCGCCTGCGAGCGCGTCGAGTCTTCCATGGAGGGGCTCCTGCTGGGCTTGAAGTGCGGCGGCTCGGACTCGCTTTCGGGGGTGACGGCGAACCCGCTGGTGGGAGAGGTAACCGACAGGGTCGTGGCCGCCGGTGGGTCGGCGGTCCTCACCGAGAACACCGAGATGATCGGCACCAGCCACATCCTGGAGCGGCGCTCCCGCGACCCGGAGGTGGCGGCGCGCGTGAAAGAGATGATCCAGGCCGCCGACCGCCGCACGCACGAGATCATGGGGCCCCTGGCTTCGCTGGTGATCGCCCCGGGGAACATGGAGGGCGGCATGAGCTCGATCCAGGAGAAGTCGCTGGGCTGCATAGCCAAGGCGGGCACGTCGCAGGTGATGCAGGTGGTCGACTACGCGGAGGCGCCGTCGGCCGGCGGCCTGGTCCTTATGGACGGGCCCGGCTATGACACCGAATCCATGACCGGGCTGGCCGCCGCGGGAGCCCAGGTGATCATGTTCACCACGGGGAGGGGCACGCCCGTAGGCTATCCCATCGTGCCCGTCATCAAGATCGCCAGCAACACGCCGCTCTTCCAGGCGATGGCCGACGACATGGACGTCGACGCCGAGGCCGCGCTGGAGGGCTCCGATCTCGCGACGGCCGGCGACGCGCTGGAGGATCTGCTGCTGCGGGTGCTGGAGGGGGAGCCGACGAAGTCCGAGGTCAACGGCCA
>Ga0209745_1000904_pt1 | contig 17918 bp, 16 predicted proteins | sample BarGraNGADG00312_FD_184495 | JGI IMG/M metagenome (GOLD analysis project Ga0209745, IMG submission 184495) | Arctic peat soil microbial communities from Barrow, Alaska - Barrow Graham LP Ref core NGADG0004-312 (SPAdes) (version 2) | ecosystem: Environmental > Terrestrial > Soil > Wetlands > Peat...
CCACCGTGTCGGGGGTGACCTGCCCGCCCACGATCGCCTCGCCCAACCCCCAGGCCGCGTTGATCATCAGTTGGTCGCGGGACCCCGTGAGCGGGTTGGCCGTGAACATGATGCCGGCGGCGTCGGCGGGCACCAGGGTCTGGACTACCACGGCCAGCGACACTCCCTGGGGCGCGATCCCATGGTGGGCGCGGTAGCCGATCGCGCGGGCGGTCCAGAGGGAGGCCCAGCAACGCCCGACGGCATCCAGCACCATCGCCTCGCCGCGCATGTTGAGGTAGCTGTCCTGCTGGCCGGCGAAGGACATGCCCGGGAGGTCCTCGGCGGTGGCGGAGGAGCGCACGGCGACGGGGAGGTCGGGTCCACCGAGGCCGGCGTAGGCCCGGCGGATCGCATCGGCGATATCCGCCGGCATCACGCTGTTCGCGAAGAGCCTTCCTATCTGCCTCGATGCCTCATCGAGCGTGGCGGGCTGGCCGGTATCGGCCATAGAGACGGCAGCCAGGATCTGCTCCTGCAGGCCGTTCTCCGCAACGAAGCGGCGGTAGGCTTCGGTGGTGATGTGGAAGCCGGAGGGCACCGGGAGGCCGGCGGCCATGAGGCGTGCCAGCGAGGCGCCCTTTCCCCCCACCTGCTCCAGAGTGGCAGCGGCATCGTCAAGTGTCATGACGAGAGGGATCCTCTGTTCACTGCTCACCTTGAACTCTCCTCTCTTGTCGATCGGATTCGAGGGTGCAGTGCACCGCCTCAGCCATCGAGTTCAGCTTATTTGTTCACTCAACCAGTGGCGGGCAATGTACATCGAGAGGGGCGGTTGATCAAGCGTGTGGCCGGCAGACCACCTCATGACAACTCCACATCCGCTGCCCTCTTTGCTATACTGACCCACTCGGACTCCGGCTAAAAAGGGCTGAAGGTTGTTCTATAGGCTGGGCGGTTTCGTCTTCAAGCACAGGCGTGCCGTCATCCTCGTCTGGGTCGCACTGCTGCTGGCCGGCGTGTCCCTCATCCCCCAGTCGAGTCGTCGCCTCCAGTTTGGCGGCTTCACCAGCCAGAGGATGGAATCGGTCCGCGCCCAGCAGCTTCTGGAGGAGCGGCTGGGTGTGCAGCCCAGCAGCCTAGTTGTGCTCTTCAACAGCCCCACCCTTACCGTGGACGACCCGGAGTTCGGCAGGCAGGTCGCCGCCTCGATGGTCGGTCTAGAGGGGGCGCCGGGGGTCGACCGAATACTGGATCACGCCACCAATCCCCGCCAGGTCTCCGGCGACCGCCATACGGTCTATGAGTTGGTGGTTCTGAGCGTCGACGCGGAGGCCGCCGCTCGGGAGTTAGACGGGATCACATCACGCCTCAAAGAGCCGTCAGCCGTCGGCTCTCAGCCGTCAGCGCTTCGTATGCTCGTTACGGGCGGACCCCTCTTCTTCGCGGAGGTGGAGAGGCTGAGCCACGAGGACCTGCAGAGGGCGGAGATCGTCGCCTTCCCCTTCGCGGCGGTGGCGCTGCTGGTGGTGTTTGGCTCCCTGGTGGCCGCCGGGTTGCCCATCGCGCTGGGCGGCGTCACGGTGGTCGGGATCCTCGCCTCCATCGCCCTGCTGGGGCGAACCATGGACCTCTCCATATTCGTTCTGAATGTGGCCACGATGCTGGGGCTGGGGTTGGGTGTGGACTACTCCCTCTTCATCACCAGCCGGTTCCGGGAGGAGTTGAGGTCGTCTGGGGCCCTGGCGGGCGGCGTGGGGGAGGCGATAGCCGCCACGATGGCGACGGCGGGGAAGGCCGTCCTCTTCTCCGGCCTGTCGGTGCTGATCGGCCTGGCGGCGCTGGCCAGCTTCGAGTTCATGCTGCTGCGCTCCCTCGGGATCGTCGGCATGGTGGGCATCGTCCTGTGCGTCGCGGCCGCCCTCACCCTGCTACCGGCCATCCTCGGCATCCTGGGGCCGGGAGTGAACCGCTGGCCCGTGCTGGCCGGCAGGCTGGACTCCCACGGCTTCTGGGAGCGAACCGCCCGTTGGGTGATGCGCCACCCGGTGATGGTTTTTCTGCCGACCCTCGCCTTCCTGGTGCTGCTGGGAGCGCCCTTCCTCCACGTCCGCTTCTCGGCGCCCGACGCCAACATCCTCCCGCCGGACCTCCCGTCGCGCCAGGCTTTGGAGATGCTGCGGAGAGAGTTCGGGGATAGCGAGACGGCCCCGGTGCTGCTGGCCGTGCAGCTTCAGGGGGGCGTCAACCGACCGGAGAGCATCTCCAACCTGTACGATCTCACCCACACCCTGGCCCAGGACCCGCGGGTGGCCAAGGTCGAGAGCATAGTGGATCTGGACCCCCGGATAACCAGGGTTCAGTACGGGCTGATCTACGGCGACCCGGCCGGTATTGCCGATCCCTACGGCCGGGAAGTGGCGAAGATCCTGGTCGGCGGCGACGTGACCCTGGTGCGCGTTGCCACCCGCGACTCCCCCGTCTCCGAGTCAACCAAGTCGCTGGTGCGGGACATCCGGGCGATGTCGCTGCCCGCCGGGGTGTCGCTCCAGGTGACCGGCGCATCCGCGAACGTGATCGACGTGGTGGATATCCTTTACGCCGATGCACCCCGGGCCCTGACGCTGATCGTGGGAGGGATCTACCTGATCCTCTTCCTGATGTTCCGGTCGGTACTGCTGCCGGCCAAGGCGATCGTGATGAATACCCTGAGCATCCTCGCCTCATACGGCGCCCTGGTGTTCATCTTCCAGGACGGCCATTTCCAGGGGTTGCTGCACTTCCAGTCGTCCGGGACGGTGGAGGCGTCCACCCCCATCATCATGTTCTGTATCCTGTTCGGGCTCTCGATGGACTACGAGGTTTTTCTGCTGTCCCGCATCAGGGAGGAGTACGACCGCACGGGGGACAACACGGCCAGTATAGCCAAGGGGCTGGAGAAGAGCGGCAAGATCATCACCAGCGCCGCGATCATCGTGGTGGTGGTGGGAGCGGCCTTTGGGTCGGCGGAGATCGTGATCATCAAGTCGCTGGGACTGGGGATCGCTCTGGCCGTGTTCCTGGACGCCACGGTGGTTCGGACGCTGCTGGTTCCCGCCACGATGCGGCTGCTGGGGAAGTGGAACTGGTGGGCACCGGAGTGGATGCTGAGGCCCAACATGGGTCAGTTGGCGGCAATTCTAAGGCGTGCCCAAAATGCGGGGCGAGGTCTTGTGACCCGCCTGAAGCGTGGGAGGAGAAGCTCCAGGTGGTTGTAGCCAAACCGTGGCGGCGGGGCACAAGACCCCGCCCTACATCCACCCATGGTCGTGCCGCCGTCATCGGGCGCTGGGGTACAGGGCTCTGCCCTGCGTTCGTTGCTCTCGTGGCGCTATTCCTCGTACTGATTGCCGCCGGGTGCGCCGCGCCGATCCGGCCGAGCCTGGCAGTGCTTCCCATCGCGGACCCCACTCCCTCCGCTCCTCGCCCGATCACCTTTCCACGGGACGAGTCCCCCCACGACAGCCTGAGCGAGTGGTGGTACTACACCGGGCATCTGGATACGGAGAGCGGCGCCCACTACGGCTTCGAACTTACCTTCTTCCAGGCCGTGCGGGGGCAGAACCCTGTGGGATACGCCGCCCACTTTGCCATCACCGACCCGGCAGGGCAGCGTTTCAGCTACGAGGAACGGCTGGACAAGTCGCTGCGAGTCCAGGGCGACGGCAGCTACAGGCTGAAACTCGGCGACTGGCAGATCGGGGGCGATGGGGCCGATCACTACCTCCAGGCCAGCGGGAAGGATTACTCCCTGGATCTGAAGCTCCACTCCCTGAAGCCGCCGGCCCTCCACGCCGGCAAGGGGTGGATCTCCTTCGGCCCGGTGGGGGACTCCTACTACTACTCCCGCACCCGGATGGAGCTATCGGGCAGCCTGGGGCAGGCCGGCAAGGCGGAGCAGGTCACCGGGCTCGCGTGGATGGATCACCAATGGGGAGACTTCATCTTGGTGAACGGCGGGGGCTGGGACTGGTTCAGCATGCAGCTGGGGGATGGGACGGAGCTGATGGTGACGGTTCTTCGGGACCAGCCGGGGAGCGTATCCGCGATGTACGGCAGTCTTGTGGATCGCGAGGGCGGGGTGACGGAGTTGCGGGCGTCCGACCTTGAGGTGGAGGCAACCGGTAGCTGGCAGAGCCCCCACAGCGGAGTCAGCTACCCATCCGGCTGGCGGCTGAGATTGCCCAACCAGGGGCTCGACCTGTCGTTGGAGCCGGTGCTGCGGGACCAGGAGCTGGACACCAGAGCAAGCACCGGGGTGCGCTACTGGGAGGGGGAGGTGCGCGCCAACGGCAGCCGCAACGGTGCCCCTATCTCCGGACTGGGCTACGTCGAGCTTACGGGGTATGCAAAGTAGACCCTGCTGAGTGCTGAGGTTAGAACTTGGCGAGTCGCTCCCTGGGTGCGCCGCAATAGGGGCACTTGTCCGGGGCTTCGCCCTCGCCCGTCCAGCCGCATGCCTGGCAGACGTACACTGGAGCCAGCTCGGTGTCGTTCCCGGATGCTACGGCATCCTTGGCCTTGCCGTATAGCTCAGCGTGGACCTTCTCGGCTTCCATAGCCCGCTTGATGCTCTTGAGGGCCGTCGGCTCGCCCTGCATCTCGGCGACCGCGGCGAATGCCGGGTACATCTCGGTGAACTCGAAGGTCTCGCCGTCGATAGCCGCATCCAAATTGTCCGACGTGCTGCCGACGCCTTCCAGCACCCGCAAATGTTTGGAGGCGTGGACCTGCTCCGCCGAGGATGCTGCCCGGAACAGCCGCGCCACGTTGGGCAGGCCGTCCCGCTCCGCCCTCTCGGCGAAGTTCGTGTACTTGATGTGCGCCTGGCTCTCCCCGGCGAAGGCAGCCTTCATGTTCTCTTCGGTCATCTTCTTCATCGACAGTATCTCCCCTATATCTCAGGACTCGGCTTCGAGGCGTGGGGCCGGCACGGCTGCCGGCACCCTATTATACTTATACTCGTTCGGGAAAACACCATCTATTTTTCCTTCGTTATCGCCCCGAAAGCGTAGAGAGCAAGCGTCGCGAGAATGACGGCAGAAAGGGCCAGGGCAAGGCGGGGCGACAGCAGGTCGGTCAGGGGAGCCAGGGCTATCATTGAGAGCAGCGCGGGCGCCTCGGCGGCCCACCCAAGCCCGTCGGAGATGGAGGCCGAGCGCTCCGCGCCGGCAACGCTTGTCTGTAGGTCGAACAGGCTACGAGACAGCACGCCGAGCCCTGCGCCGATTGCCAGGCTGAAGGCCATGGCACCGGCGATGGATCCGGACAGGGTGAACGCGAAGATGCCACAGCTTGCCAGCCCCAGAGCCAGCGCCACGAGGCTGTTTCTGGGGTAGCGATCGGCGACGAACCTGTAGGTGGCGGAAGCGACCAGCATTCCCACCCCCTGGGCGGAGATTATCAGCCCAACATTCTCGGGGGCGGTGAATACCCCCAGAATCATGTAGGCCACCTGGGGGACCAGTATTCCACCCGTGGCCAGAGCGGCCACAAGCTTCACGGCCGAGGCCTCTTGAAGAGCTGGGTGACGAAGGGAGAGCAGCAGTCCCCGTTGAACGGATAGCGGTCCATTGCCCCCATTGGACTGTTGGGTTGTACTGTTCGACCCAGGGAATCGAGCCAGCAGCAACAGCGCCGCGGAGAGGACTATGGCGGCGATTCCGGCCGGGGCGACAGCCTGGAGTGCCCCGGCCACGTAGAGGGCCGTGGACGCCGCGCCGCCCGCGATCATGGCGAGCAGCTTGCCATTGGCCATGGCCCCCTCGGCCGCCTCTAACTGCTTTCCGCTGGCGAGGCTGCGAAGCAGGGGCCCGAAGGATGCCTCGGCGAAGGCGGCAGCCATTCCGGATAGAGCCAGAGCCACACCCACGCTGGCCAGCGTGTCGTCGCCTCTGGCGTTCATCAACGGCAGCAGCGCCGCGGCCCGTGCCAGCAGCGCCACGATGGCAACCGCCTTGCCGCTCCGGCCGTTGGCGATGGCGTTCGCCAGTGGGCGCAGCGCAAAGGCAGGGAAGAACCAGGCTAGCAGGAGGACGCTGACCGTGGCTGCCGATTCGTGGCCCTGATAGCCCCAGGCTACGACGGCGGGCAGCAGCAACCAGCCCCCCAGGCTGGAGAGGTCCACCGCCGCCCAGAGGAGGCCGAAGCTGCGCTGGGACGAGAAGGCCGATTCGGCTCTCAAGGGGTGGCGGCTCGGCCGCTATTTGCCGGTGCGCCCATGCAGCCCTTCCGCCGGTACTCGGCGAAGAGGTGGCCCCAGGGGGCTTCGGCCTGCCACCGCTCGAAGATGTGCCGCTCCTTCATCGGCCACCGGTAGTAATCGTGGTAGATCTCGGACACCGGATAGGTCAGGCGCGCCAGGGGCCCGTGGAAGATTATCTTCTGCAGCCGCCGGGTCGGCCCGTACCATGCCAGCCATGCCATGAAGCTGTGGAAGGTCTTCCCCACCTTGAAGTTCCACCGCTCGTCGGCGGCCCCCACATCCCCCACGATCTCGATCTCCCTGGGGTCCCCCACGCCGAGGCCGGCCTGGTGAGCCAGGCTGATGTAGCGGATGGAGAGGGGGTCGAACCCCATCATCTGGGCCGACACCGCGTCTATGGCCACCTGGTCGCTGCTCGCCAGGATCACGTTCTTCTGCTGGGGCTCCATGATCCTGGGGCCCGCCCCGTTGCCGGCGCTGGTGCCGTCCATGAAGGCGAAGATCCCGGTGTGGATCTCCTTCTGGATCGCCAGCAGGTCCACCAGGGTCTCGTGGATCCAGGTGTGGGTCCAGTGACGATTCTCGTTCAGCAGCCCGCCGAAGGCGTTCTTCATGGCGCCGGTGGTGGTGGTGTAGATGTGGCACTTGACCGTGGGGAGGTGAACCACATTCTTCCCGAAGAAGTAGTCGGGGATCCGAATGTGCCCCTCGAAGATTCGGTCGAGGGCAAGCATGGTGGCCTTGGGCTTGTACTCCATCCAGCGCATGTCCGCGGGCTGGAAGTTGAAGAGCACCGGCACGTCGTAGGCCTTGCAGATTGGCCAGTAGCCGTTCAGGTCGGTGCCTTTGAATGCGTTGGTGACCACCGTGCGGTTCTGCACGCAGGCCAATTGCTCGAATCCGGCGTCGCGCAGCGCCAATATGCTCCCCTCCAGCTGCCACGGGGTCGTGTTCGCGGAAGGGAGGGGGAAGTGCCACGAGATGTTGTCCTTCAGCATGGTCGTGGCACTGGGATCCAGCGCTTGCCGCATGCCGGCCAGTTCCGCCAGCCGGCGGTAGTCATCCAGCACCATCTCGGGCCGCGTCTTCAGCACCGCCACCCGCGCTCGTTGGGCCATCAGGTTACCTCGTCTTTCAGGACATATGAGCGCGTGATCCGATCCGCCGTACAGCAGATCAGAACCCGGCTGCGCCCATATTGTGCAGCATCCGAAGCTGAGAGCACAAGGACGGGCATGGTTCCCGACAGGGGTGGCAACTGTCACCCTATCTACCCGCTCTCATGAACCATGCCCAAGGACGGATGGTAATCTCCCGGCAGTTAGTGATGACCGACCCGTGGCCCGGCAGCACAACGTCCACTTCGAAGGTGGTTATCCACTCGTAGCCGTCCGCAGTCATCCGGCTGAGGGCTGGCGGCTACAATTGGCGAAGAGTGCCTACCCCGGAGATGAGGAAGTAGACCCCCAGCCCCAGCAGGAACGTCCCACAGACGGCGAGGATGCCTTTGTAGATCCGCGGGGTGAGCAGCTTTCGGCCCGCCGCCACGGCGGAGCCGACGGCGCTGTTCCACCCCAGGTCCACCGCGAAGTGAACCAGGAAGAAGCCGACGATCACGAGGGCGCCGTGGAGGTAGGCCCGTCTCAAGAGGTCGGCGCCGATGGTGGCCCACCAGATGACCCAGTAGGGGTTGGCGATGCTGGCCAGCATTCCGGCAGCCACCGGTCCCCTGCCACCCTCCACGGAGTGGGTCGTGGACGTAAGGGATTCGGGGGCTGGGGTTCGGATCATACCGAACCCCATGTAGAGCAGCAGCAGCCCGCCCAGGAAGCCGATCATGCCGGTCACAAGCGGAAGCTGGAAGAGCTGGCTCAACCCGAGAGCCATGAGAAGCACGAGGCTGCCCTCGACGATACCGTGCCCGAGGGACACCATCGGGCCGGCCAGATGCCCCCGCTTCACCGCGTGGGCGATGGTCATGGTCATTACCGGGCCAGGCATCAAAGCGCCCGAGAAGCTGACGACGAAGACTGTACCCAGAAGAGCGACTACTTCCATATCCATTCTCAGATCAGCACCTTCATGGATCAAACCTCCCCCACCAGCCAGCACCCCACCGCCCGGGGTAACCACCCCACCACAACATCGGCCCCCCGCGCCATCCTCGCACATCCCCGGTGCAAGCCTCGAAGATGTGCGGTGCGGGATTGCCGATCGTCCCGGCTCTCTAGACACAAGCTACAGCCAGTCTGATTTGGCGTCAATACCCTGTCTGCGGTTCTGCGGTTGAAGCCAATTCCGGGTAAACTCAACTTGAAGGATTATGCCCGGTTGTGCTAGATTGCATGCCACCCATAGCCGCCCACTAGTGCAGGGATTCCTCCCCGCTACAGCCGGCTCATTTAGATTGGAGGAGAAGATGGCGCCAGAACCATACGCTTACTTTAACGGAGACTTCGTGCCTTTGAACGAGGCGAAGGTAAGCGTAATGACCAACGCCTTCAACTACGGTACCGGCTGCTTCGAGGGGATTCGGGGTAACTGGAACGCGGCGGAGGAGCAGCTCTACGTCTTCCGGCTGAGGGAGCACTACGAGCGGCTGCTGCGGAGCTGCAAGATCCTGAAGATTGTTCTTCCGCACACCGTCGACGAGCTGTGCCGCATCGCAGTCGACCTGGTGAAGCGGAACGGCTACCGCGAGGATATGTACCTGCGCCCGCTGGCCTACAAGGGGGGAACTCAGGTTGGAGTGAGGCTCCACGGAGTCGAGGACGCATTCACCATCTTCACCGTGCCCATGGGCAACTACCTGGACTCTGGCAACGGCATCCGCTGTGGCGTCGTGGGCTGGCGGCGAGTTGACGATTGCGCCATCCCGGCTCGCGCGAAGGTGACAGGCAGCTACATCAATAGCGCCCTTGCCAAGACCGAGGCCCATGAGAACGGCTACGACGAAGCGATCATGCTGAGCAACGCCGGACACGTCTGCGAGGGCTCCGGCGAGAACATCTTCATCGTGTCGGATGGAAAGTTGGTGACCCCATCGCAGTCGGAGGGTATCCTGGTAGGGATTACCCGGGGCAGCGTCATGCAGCTTGCAAAGGACGAGCTAGGGGTCCAGACGGTGGAGCGGCAGATCGGCAAGAGCGAGCTGTACACCTGCGAGGAGCTGTTCATGACGGGCACCGCAGCCCACATCACCCCGGTCCTGGAGGTGGACCACCGGCAGGTGGGCGACGGCAAGATCGGCCCGATCACCAAGAAGCTGGTGTCGCTCTACGCTGATGCTATCATCGGACGGAACAAGAAGTACATCGACTGGTGCACCCCGATCTACGACAAGTAGGGGCCGGGGTCGCCGGCCACGGTGAGGGAAAACGGGAAGGGCGGCGCCTCGATGAGAGACGCCGCCCTTCCCGTGGACCGGCTGTGCTAGAGCACGGCAGATTCGGTCGGCTGAGGCTCCTGGAAGAGCGCGGTGCTCAGGTACCGCTCGCCGGTATCGGGCAGCACGACCACTATCAGCTTGCCGGCGTTCTCCGGCCGCTTCGATAGCTGAAGGGCCGCCCAAGTCGCCGCGCCTGAGGATATCCCCACCAGGAGACCCTCGCGCTTGGCCAGGGCCCTGCCGGTCTCGAAAGCATCCTCGTTCTCCACCTGGATGATCTCGTCCAGCAGTGAGCTGTCCAGCACGTCCGGCACGAATCCCGCGCCGATCCCCTGGATCTTGTGCGGACCTGGGGCCCCGCCCGAGAGGACCGAGGACGCCGTCGGCTCCACTGCCACCAGCTTGACCGACGGTTTCTTCTCCCTCAGATATCTGCCCGCGCCGGTTATGGTCCCGCCGGTGCCCACTCCCGCGACCAAGATGTCCACCTTTCCATCGGTGTCGCTCCAGATCTCCGGGCCGGTAGTCTCGTAGTGGATCTTGGGGTTGGCGGGGTTCTTGAACTGCTGGGGGATGAAGCCGTTCGGCGTCTCGGCAACCAGCTCTTCGGCGCGCCGAATCGCACCCTTCATGCCCTCGGGCCCGGGGGTCAGCACCAGCTCGGCTCCCAGCGCCTTCAGCAGCTGCCGGCGCTCCACGCTCATGGTCTCCGGCATGGTCAGTATCAGTCTGTAGCCCCTGGCAGCCGCAACGAAGGCGAGGGAGATGCCGGTGTTGCCGCTGGTGGGCTCCACCAGCACCGTGCGGCCGGGCGCGATCAGACCCTGCTTCTCCGCGTCGTCGATCATGGCAAAGCCGATTCGGTCCTTGACGCTGGAGAGGGGGTTGAAGCTCTCCAGCTTGGCGGCCACGGTGGCCAGGCTGCCCTCCGTGACGCGGTTCAGCCGCACCAGGGGGGTCTTTCCGATCAGTTCAGTAACGTCCTTGGCGATCGTCATTGCCGTTCACTCCTCAATTTGCAGTCTGCTTGCTTCTACTCGACGTTTCGGACACAGGTCACTTCAGCCATGCATGAAGCCGATCGGCGCCGCGGCCGATCGGCTGGCTACAGGGCCGGGCAGCGCTGCCGATTGCGGGGCGGAGGGGTGACTTGCGAGTATTCACGGCCCCCGGAGCCTCCCAAAGCGCAAAACGGTTATAGTCGATATTTCCGACTACTAAAGTAAACAACATCCACCGACCATTATAAGCGCCGCGATAGGATTGTCAAGGGGGCGGGTCCGGCAAATCGATTCCGGGAGGTTTGCGATGAGCGACACTAAAGAGGGCCGGTGGCGATGTCCGAACCATGCCAGTGGAGGAGGCCAGCCGCCCGGTCATCACGGTCGAGCGGCTGGCCTCGGTGTAGGCCACCTGTTCATTGGCCCCCACCATATTTAGAGCGCCTGCGCCAGGTCGGCGATGAGATCCTCTGCCGCCTCGATCCCCACGGACATCCGCAGCAACCGGTTCGTGATCCCAAGCCGTTCGCGCGTTTCCTCCGGGATGTCCCCGTGGGTCTGCAGCGCGGGGAAGGTCACCAGGCTCTCCACCCCGCCCAAGCTCTCGGCGAAGGCGATCAGCCTCACCCTGCCCAATAGCCGCTCGACCAGCCTCTCGTCCCTTACTGTGAAGGAGAGCATCCCGCCGGGGCCGTCCGCCTGGCGCCTATGTACCTCCAGCCCGGGGTGATCTTCCAGGCCGGGGAAGTGCACCCGTTCCACCAGAGGGTGGTTGCGGAGCCACTGGGCGATGCGGGTGGCGTTCAGCTGCTGCCGGTCCATCCGCAGCCCCAGCGTCTTCATTCCTCTCAGCAGCAGCCAGCAATCCTGCGGGCCGAGGATGGAGCCTGTGGCGTTCTGCAGGGCTGCCAGCCGCTCGCCCAGGTCGGGGTCCCTCGCTACCAGCAGCCCGGCCACCAGATCGTTGTGGCCCCCCAGGTACTTGGTGCCCGAGTGGACCACCAGGTCGCAGCCCAGGCCGAGGGGGCGCTGCAGGTAGGGGGACATGAAGGTATTGTCCACGATGGTGAGGATGCCCTTTTCCCGTGCCAGGTCCGCGAGGGCGCGCAGGTCGCTGATCTTCATCATCGGGTTGGTGGGGGTCTCGATCAGCAGGGCACGCGTGGCGGGGGTGATGGCCCTTTCCACGGCCGCCGCGTCCGCGGTGTCGACGCAGCTGAAGGTGAGCCCGAAGGGGGTGAAGAGCTTGTTGAACAACCGGTAGGTCCCGCCGTACAGGTCGTCGGAGAGCAGCAGGTGGTCTCCGGACTTGAACAGCATGGCGATGGTCGTGATGGCGGCCATGCCGGAGGCGAAGGCGAGGCCCCGGGCGCCGCCCTCCAGTTGGGCGATGGCCTGCTCTAGCGCGGTGCGGGTGGGGTTGGCGGTGCGGGAGTAGTCGTAGCCGGTGCTCTGGCCGAGGCCTGGGTGCCGGAAGACGGCGGTCTGGTAGATGGGAACGCTAATCGCACCTGTTGGATCCCGGTGGGTACAGCCCACCTGGGCGAGCCGGGTTTCGATGCTGAGTGAATCCGGGCACATGAAAAATCTCTCCTTACTGTCGATAGGTCGACAGATGCCGTCCAACTTGCTCAAAAGGGGCGCGGCAGGGTATGCATCTGTGGACCTCTCTCAACGGGCAAAGAGGGATGCCTACGCCCTACGCACCCCTTATCTTGCGGATTTCGCCGCCGGCCGGACTCGCGAATTGGTGCGTTGGCCGCTCGGAATAGTCGGATTTATACCAGGGGGGAAGGTGGCTTGTCAACAGTTCGGTAGTACAATCTTGTAGCTGGACTTCCTGGTATTCCTCTCGGACCCTCTGGAGACGCAGCCCCACGACCCGGACGTGAAGGCACTGCTTCGGCTGGCGGTGGTGTGGAACGTCCTGATTGCCTGCAATCGCACCTCGGCGGACTTCATCATCTCTTCGCCGCTGATGGATGGACAGTACGACCGCAGGCTTCCCGACTACAGGGGGTATCGCCAGCGGGCAACCCCTTAGGCAGACAGCGTGTCCCTATGTTCCGGTGCAACTTGGGTCGGACTATATTGAAATACTTCGATATAGTGATATACTGTCGGCCATGAGGACACAGCGAATGAACCGAAAGATCGTGTCGGGCTGCTGTTCGGGGCCCGAGTGCTCCACCGAGAGGCGATACTCAGGCATCGAGGAGGCCTCTCGGCTGTTCCACGCCCTGGCCGACGAGACCCGACTGGCGATCCTGAATCAGTTGAGGGAGCAGGGGGAGGTTTGCGCCTGCAACTTCTCCGCGTGCTGTGAAGTGGCCCAGCCGACGATGTCCCACCACCTCAAGGTGCTGAGGGAGGCGGGTTTGGTGGAGACCGAGAAGCGAGGTCTCTGGGTGTTCTACCGCCTGAACACTCGCAAGATGGAGGAGTTGCGGGCGCTGCTCCCGTAGCCTCCTTTTCATGCTCATTATATCGAATTACGTGAATATATAGGGTGCTTAGCCCGCCTGCGGTCGTGCCCGTTCCAGGCGGAGGCAAGGAGAAGAGGGGAAATGGCAGAAGATGTGAAGGGCGATCAGATCAGGGAGTCCGTGAGGGAGCACTACGCGGCCGCGGCCAGGCAGGTGAAGGTGGTTAAGCCAGCCAGCTGCTGCGCCAGCTCAGGGGCCAGTAGCGATTGCTGCGGTGGCAACTCCAATGGGTACACCCCGGCCGAGATGGCGGCGCTGCCCCAGGATGCGGTTCTGGCCTCCCTGGGCTGCGGGAATCCCACCCTGCTGGCTGAGTTGAAGCCGGGCGAGACCGTGCTCGACCTGGGCTCCGGCGGGGGGATCGACGTCCTGCTCTCGGCTAAGCGGGTTGGGCCGGAGGGCAAGGCTTACGGCCTGGACATGACCGACGAGATGCTGGAGCTGGCGCGGGCCAACGCGAAGGCCGCCGGCGTGGCCAACGTGGCGTTCCTCAAGGGACAGATCGAGTCGATCCCCCTGCCGGACGCCAGCGTGGACGTCATCATCTCCAACTGCGTCATCAACCTCTCGGCAGACAAGGGCGCCGTGCTGGCGGAGGCGTTCAGGGTGCTGAAGCCGAGCGGCCGCTTCGCGGTGGCCGACATCGTGGTGCAGGGCGGCCCCCTGCCGCCGGCGGTGCAACAGGCGATGGCACTGTGGGCTGGGTGCATCTCCGGCGCCCTCGGGGACGAGGAGTACCGTGAGAAGCTCTCCTCGGCCGGCTTCGAGTCGGTTGAGACGGAGACCCTGAAGGTGTATGGCCGTGAAGACATGCCTGAAGAGGCGGGGACGGTGCTGGGCAGCGATCTGAATCTGGACCCCGGCACCCGCATCATTTCGGCCTTCATCAGGGCGCGCAAGCCAGCCGGTCCCTCGCCGCGGTGATTGACATAATCGAGCCTGATATTTCTAGAATGGAGCCTTGCTTGAGAAGGGGAAAGATGGAAGTACTAGAGGCAATCAACAGCAGACGGTCGGTGCGCAGCTACGCCGCCACTTCCGTGAGTCGGGAAAACATCGAAGAGTTGATCCGGACGGCGATCAAGGCGCCCAGCGCCATGAACTCGCAGCCGTGGGCCTTCGGAGTCATAGAGGGACTGGAGGCACTGCGCAAGTTCTCCGACCGCGCCAAGGCCGCCCTCCTGGCGGAGATGGACCAACACCCGATGCTGGAGCGATACCGAGGTATGCTCTCTAAGCCCGACAGCAACATCTTCCACAACGCCCCCGCCCTGCTGATCATCTATGCGAAACCGGGGACCAGCATTAGTTCCGACACCGATTGCGCCCTGGCGGCCCAGAACCTGATGCTCGCGGCCCGTGGGATGGGCCTGGGTAGCTGCTGGGTCGGGTTCGGCCGCGTCCTGTTCGACAGCCCGAAGGTCAAACGGGAGTTGGGGGTGCCAGTGGAGTACAACATCGTGGCTCCCATCATAGTGGGGTATCCCCAGGGCGAGATGCCTGCGCCGACCCCAAGAAACGCGCCGGAGATGCTGTTCTGGGTGCAGGGCTAGCCGCGGCGACGACCGGGCCTAACGCAATGACCTGCGCCGTGACTTGATAGTCATGGGCCCGTGCCGGCCATCATGCCGGGCTCAGAGTTTAACGATGCCCCTGTGAACCGCTTGATACAGCAGCACTCCCGCCACGAAGGCCGCCCCCATGTTCCAGGTGGCAATCCCGGCTGTCACGAGCATCACGTAGAAGTCCTCCTTCTTGGAGCCTACGTCCCTGGAGGAGAGGGCCAGCTCCACGCCGGCGAAGAAGAGGATCACCCCCAGGATGGCGGCGGGGAACATCTGGAAGATCAGCTCCACGGAGTTCCCGAAGAAGAGACCGATCGTGATGACGATGATCCCCAGGATCACGAGGGCCCCACCGGTGCGAGCACCGAAGCGGACGTGCCCTGCCATGCCGCCGGCCCCGTGGCACATGGGAATTCCGCCGATGAGGGGCGAGATGAGGTTCATCAGCCCCATGGTGGTGGCGACCTTGCGCTCGGTCACCGGCCGGTCCGGGAAGATGTCATTGTTCTCCGCAACCACGGCGATGCAGGCGTTGCCCAGGGAAAGGGGTACCTGGGGGATCGCCAGGAGGAGGCCGCCCCAAAGAACATCCTGCCAGGAGAGGTTTCCCAGGGCGAAGGAGGGCAGGCGCGGGGTGATTCCGGCCTGAGCCAGTTTTGCGGGCAGGTCGGGCTGCTGGAAGAGGGCGACGGCCACCCCCAGGAGCAGAAGGACGAACATGGCCGGGACCTTCGCGTTGGAGAGTAGCAGGTAGGTGACGACGAGCCCTGCGATCGCTATGGCGGGGTTGCTACCCATCATGCGGATCGCTTCCAGAATGAAGGTGAAACCCAGCCCCAGCACGATGCCGCGGACCACCGGCTTGGAGGCGAGCTTCGCCACTCGATCCACGGTGCCGGTGAGTCCGAGTAGGAGCCAGATCGCAGCCGTCACCAGCCCCGCGCCGTACACCATGCCCGGGGTGAGGATGCCTCCCTGGCCGATGGCGGCACCGCCGATGGCCTTCATCGGTTGAATGGGCATGGGGGTATGGTAGTACAGGCCGGAGGCGACCTTGGAGATGCCAAAGGCGAGCAGGATCCCCGCTGGATCCATGTGAAGGACGGCGATGTAGCCGACGACGAAGGGAATAAGGGTGCCGAGGTCCCCAAATGCCCCGGCCCACTCCATCCGGTCGTAGCGGTTGGCGGTGCTTTTCCCCTTGGGCTGGGATCCATCTTCCATCTGGTTCTGTTTGCTATCTTTGTAAATCGGTGGATCCAGAACTGCCATTGCTCCAGGCCTCCTCAATCATGATAAAGTCTCGCCTCGAATAGAAAGATCCCGCCCCCAGCGGCTGGCAGGCGCAAGAGGGCATCATGACCCGCAGCGGGTCTGCCCTCTCTCCTTTCCAAGCACGCGGAGGCGGGATCGTTTCCGTTCCCACCCGAGACTCTCATCAGCAGAGAGCCCGCCTTTTCGGCGAACGGCCCCGTCACCATAGGTTATCCCCGTAGGTCGCGAGGCTCGGAGAGATGCGAGAATCGGTCGTGTGGCAGGCGTGAGCATAACGCCTGCCAAAAAAAAGCGCCTAGCCGAAGGCGTCGTGGAACCGCTGGTTGACCATTTCCTCGATGCCCCGGCTGAACTCGGCGTATCGACGGAGCAGCTCCTTGGCCGCCGGCGTGAGGGTGCTTCCGCCCCCTTCAGAACCACCCGACTGGGTGTCGATCAGTTGGATGCCCATCCGCTTCTCGGACTCCTTCAGCCTTTGCCAGGCAGTCCGATAGGGGACGTTCATTTCCATGGCGGCTTTGGCCAGAGAGCCGGTGCGCTCAATCCCCTCGAGGATTGCCGCCCGCCAATCACCGAGCACGGCTTCGCCGTCCACCTCGATCCATAGCTTGGAGCGCACCTGGAGGTCGGGCAGACGGGGCAGCCCCTTGGCGGCACCCTCGGTGGAAGCCACGTCGTTGGTTCTAGCCGGTAGATCCGTCATCGGTTCACCCATCAGGGTGGTAGTCTTCACTTCGGCGTTATGCAGAACATATCATAACGGCCGGACGATGGTCAACAGCGTTGATCCGTCTTCTGAGCCCTGTTGATGGCCGGCTAGCCAGATTAAGGCGCTGGTGCGCACGGGTCGAGCCCTGCCCTTACTCGAGATCGTGCCGCATCTGATCGAACTGCTCCTTGGTGATCTCGCCCCGAGCGTATCGCTCTCTCAGGATATCGAGGGGCTGTCTCAGAACGGGGCCCGGTCCGCTCGCCGCGGGTTGCCCGTGCCGGAGGATCCAGGCGAGGAGCAAGACGCCCCCAACGATGATCAGCACCCAAAACAGCATCATCAGGATTCCCCACCAGCCGAAGCCGTATCCGTACATCATCCCAGGATCTCCCATCACGGCCCTCCGCGGGAGCCCCCCGACAAGAGGCGCCAACTCCCAATCGACACGATGACCAGCCGATGTCCTTTGCGCGCATGGTGATCGCTCACCAGCTCGCGATTTGCACGTCCACCAAGGAACATCCCCATCAAGTCCTGTGCCGTACCGAGGCAACCCCACCAACGGTGCGATCTGGGCGACGCCTGTACCCACAAGCATCTAACCACGCCGCCCAGGGCCGCTCTGCTCAATTGTGAGGGGATTTTTGCCTGCCGGGTTAGGTGGCCCGCCCCGCCTCGAAGCTGATTGCCCACGAACTTGTGCCGGAGAAAGCCATACGTGTATGCCACGGGGCTGCCGGAGACCGGTGGCGGTATGCGGAAATTGGTGCGTGGATTGTCAACGGTTCGCCCCCACGCTGCTTGACACGGTCTCACATGCGTAATATGATATATGCCACAAGTCGCATGGACGGGAGGACGAATTGGAGAGAGTGGTTCTTGGTGAGGATGCACAGGCCGAGTTGCTGAAGTCGGTGGCCCACCCCGTTCGGCTGCGCATTCTGGCTCAGCTCGTTCGTGAGGAGGAGTGCGTTTGCCACCTGTCTGCCCTCCTGGAGAAACCCCAGCCCTACATCTCCCAGCAACTTGCCGACCTCAAGGCGGCCGGCCTGGTGCTGGACCGCCGGGATGCCCAGAGGATCTACTACCGGACGGCCGATCCCCGCATAGGGGAGTTGCTGCGGACGGTCGCGGCGCTGGCCGGGCTCCCCGAGCCGTCCATCGGGGAGCGTCGCCCCGTGCCGGGGTGCCCCTGCCCCAAGTGCGACCCGAGCGCCCTCTAGCGGGCGGTGATCATGGAGGACTGATGGCTTGGTGGAATCAAGAAT
>Ga0209745_1000907_pt1 | contig 17902 bp, 17 predicted proteins | sample BarGraNGADG00312_FD_184495 | JGI IMG/M metagenome (GOLD analysis project Ga0209745, IMG submission 184495) | Arctic peat soil microbial communities from Barrow, Alaska - Barrow Graham LP Ref core NGADG0004-312 (SPAdes) (version 2) | ecosystem: Environmental > Terrestrial > Soil > Wetlands > Peat...
TGAAGTACAAACCGGGGTAAAATCAGCTGGATGGCTGAAAAGAATTATCCATTTTCCCGAATAATCTGTAGGAAAATTAATATTCCCTTGTGTTGTTATCGCTTTAAATTCAGGTGCTTTGTCGCCAATGCGTGGCATGGCAATGATTTCATTTTCCATTTTTTAAATTTTATAAGTGTCGCAATTTGATTTTTTGAAATTCAAATCTCTATGAATTAAGGGTGACTGAAAAATATTGTGCTTCAACTGGGATTATTTCGATTAATAGTTGATGAATCAGCTGGCCTAATAGTTTCTCATGAGATATCCTTACAACTATTTTCAACTTACTTATGCAATTCTACAGAGCAAAATCCAATCCCAGAATAAACATGTTTTCATTAAACTTAACAGCTTTGCCGGTTACCCGGCGAGTATATTCAGCATGCATTGCAATATTCACTGCCGACCAATGACCGAGATAGTAGCGAAGCAAAACTGAATAAGCTTTAAGGTCACGACCTGAATCATAAGAAGGTGGCATTATCCAGTTATAAAGCACTGATGCAACCAGTCTGTTGTTAAACATTCCAGCGTAATCCAATTGAACAAAACCTCCATTATAATCGTAGTTTTTTGTTGGATCCAATGTGTTGAAAGATTTATCATCGATCCCCTTCATATACATAATCTGCATATTAAGTGTTTGCCAGTTAAAACTGCCCGTGGCACCGTAGCGATAGAAGGTTTTGCTATTCATGCCATTCGTGTTGCCCGTCGGGCTTATAACGTTGCCAGGCAATGCCAATGGCTGCCAGCCATAGTATCCAAATAACCCAATACGTTGCCCGGCACTCTGCCCGTCACCTTTTCCAATGGTTTGTGATAAATTCAGATATATATCCTTATTATTATTATTATCAGGATTGCCTCCATTGCCATTTACAAATCCGGCTCCATATTTAAAACCACAACGAAAATGACCTGTAGCCTCAATTCCGATCTGGTTATCATTAAATCCATAACTGTTATTTGGAGTCGTCATTGTATATACCTCATAATTCTGTCTGAGATAGTAGGAACGTTTTGAACTAAACATGTGATAAGCAGGTTCAAAACGTCCGACCCGGATGTTTAAGACATCCTTAATAATATTGCTGAATACAAGACTTACTGATTCGAGAGAACCTGTCTGAGACGCATTACTATTAAGACTATCTGGTCCCAGATAACTGGAGGATGGCATATCAATTCTCGGAGTATAGATCAGCAAAAATGAGACATTCTTGTGCAAAACACCTGCAGCCAATAAATCAAATCCTAACAAATTAAAACCTGATGCAGTACTTTTATTGGTTTTGTAAGTTGTATATCCGACTGGCAAACGCAAAGCAAGCGGTATTCCACCTTCAAATACATTCTTTTCTTTCCCCTGCTCTCCTGGAATCTGATATCCATTATCACGGAAACGTTGCCCGAAATCATTCAGTTTTGTAAATCCAGTATGACACATATTGCAATTGAATCCATACTTTCTTGCGAATTCAGGGATTGCCTGACCATCAAAAGGATAAATGAATTCGAAAAGACAAACAGTTATAATGATTGTAATTAGTTTTTTCATTTTGACCTCCGTTATTTTGGTAATTCCGAAGCCGGAATTGGTTTGACATTAGCAACTTCCGGATTTAAACTTGTCATAGCTGTAGTCAAAAAAGCAACAAGAGCCTTTTTCTCAGCTTTGGTAAGTCCCAGGGGAACAATCAGAGGAGAAATATTTGCATCGCCTGTATTTCCGCCTTTATTGTAAAGATCAATAACATCTTCCAGAGTTTTTTCCGATCCATTATGCATGTAAGGTGCTCTTAATGCTACATCTCTGATAGTCGGGGTCTTAAATGCTCCAATATCAGCCATATCTTTTGTGATAACGTACCTGCCTGAATCCGGCTTCGTAGGGTCTGTTGGTTTAACGCCAAGATTATGAAAACGCCCGTCGCTGAAATATCCTCCCCAGTGACAAGCTGTGCAGTGGCCTTTACCGTTAAAAATTTCCAAACCTTGCTTTTCCAATTTTGTTAATGCTTCATCATCTCCTCTGACATAACGGTCAAAAGGAGAATCCGTTGTGACAACAGTACGCTCAAAAGCGGCAATGGCTCCGGCAACCATATCGATAGTGACTATTGATGTGCCAAAAACTTGTTCAAACTCTTTTACATAACCGGGAATATCCTGCACTGAGCGGATCATAGATTCATGTGTATTTCCCATTTCAACCGGATTTTCGACCGGTCCTTTTGCCTGTTCTTCAAGGGTAGGCGCTCTTCCATCCCAAAACTGCAGGGGAGCATAAGCAGCATTTGATACAGGAGGGGATCTACGGTCACCTTTTTGACCGCCAGTTCCTGTGCTGGTTGGACCGGCATCTGACCAACCCATAGCCGGATTATGACAGGTAGCACAGCTGATCGTATTATCTTTTGATAATCTGGTATCAAAATACAACTGTTTGCCCAACAGGATTTTAAAACTAGACTGTGGGTTGTTTACCGGCGTAATGACAGGTGACAGATTACCTAATTTCTGCGGACCCAGTGATTGAACATTCACTGTTGTTATTGCTTTGACTACCTGGCTCTGTCCTGATAATAGAAAAGGAGTCAGGATAAAAAAGAATGCCATCAGAAAATTTAATTTCCTCATAATGTTTCCTTAATTTTAAGTTAATCGTCAGGTTTAATAAATTTTACAAACAATTGTTTGGATAAAATTAAACACTCTTAGAATTTTAAATGTTATATAATTTCTGGAAAAAGTTACATGATTCACATATTTTCTGTAAAGCCATTGTTTGGACGATTCTAATATAGCCGGTTTGAGTATACGTAGCGATTCCTGAAGGGTCATCATCCGCCGCTCCAGTGATTACCCCAGGCCCGAAAACCTTTAAGATTTTTTTTACCTTTATAAAAGTTTTTTTCAAAACGAATTGCGCTTGATGAAGCGATGTCACTTTTCAGCTTTTTGTATAGGCACCTTTAATCCGGCTTCTTTTGCTACACTAATTCCAATAGCAATAGCTTGTTTCCTGCTTTTTACTTTACCATTCTTGCCATTTCTACCAGATTTTAAGGTTCCTTCCTTAAATTCATGAATTACTTCCTCAATTTTGTCTTGAGCTTTTTTCGAATATCTTGCTAGTCTTGTCATTTCTTATCCATGTTCCTTCTTTCTCATTCAACATTGTCTTCATCAAGATCATTATGATCATCCCCTCCCAAACTGTAATAGTTATTCTCCTCATCCTCATTGCCTGTAATTTCCTGATCATCATCCAGTTCTGATCCCGGAATATCGAGGTCGCTGCCATATAGTTCGTCTTTGCCATCCAGTAGTTCAGACCGTTTTTTATTATCATCTTTTGTTTTCATAATAGAATTCCTTTCTTATAAAATTAGAAATATCAGGAGCTAAATTTTAAGTGCAGCTTTCTTACGGTCATTATCCTCCAATATCATTGCAAGGTCTTTCTGCCCCGAATTAATAAGTTCAATTTCACAAGAAATAAGAACCTCATCGCTAACCATTAACCCTCCCGTTTCCAGGGTAGTATTCCATACAAGCTCCCATTCACTTCTGTTGATTTTTCCTGTAACAGTAAATCCGGCCTTTTCGTTGCCCCATGGGTCCTTAACAATTCCACCAAATTGAATATTTAATTTGACATTTCTGGTAATCCCAATCATTGTCAATTCGCCCCATAATTCATGATTTCCATCATTATCAGCTTTTCCCATTGTACTCGATGTAAATGTTATCTGTTTATGGGTTTCAACATCAAAAAAATCTGCGCTCTTAAGGTGAGCATCACGTTTTTCATCATTTGTAGTAATTGAAGAGGCGTCAATCCAAAAGTCAACTTCAGCAGTCGAGAAGTCCTTGTCAGTTGTATAAATGCTTCCATCAAAGGTCTTAAATGAACCTTTAACATTAGCAATCATCAAATGTCTTACTCTAAAGGCAATTTCAGAATGAGCCTGGTCTATCGACCATCTGGTTTGTGTTGTTACTAATGCAGTTTTCATTTTATTTTATTTATTTATGAGTGATTGTACAAAGGTCTTGACCATTTGTTTAAAATTGTTACACAACTCTTATAAAAAGTTACATCATTCACGGCCCTGTCAGCAAACTATCATGATATCTATAAACCTTGCAAGTAAGAAAAGGTTATGCTTTTGTCGGGAAAAAGACGAACAAAATATAATTTTGAATTGATTTTCCATTAGGATATGTGAATAATGCAACTCTTTTTTCGAATTGTGTAACATTTCTGGTCGGAAGCAGCTGCATCTTTACATCGTCAATTAAAATATCTAATAACACTAAAAAAAATGGGAAATCTGGTTGTAATTACCGCCCTGATTTCATTTTCAGGTTTTATTGTCGGACTCGTTTGTTTCTTTTTAGCGCTATTCTCCGGAGTAGTGTCTGGATTAATCAGGGAAAATAAATTTTTTGTTAATCATTCCGTTAAAACTATTGATCTGGTACTAATTTGAAGTCCAAATCTCCTGACGGGACTAATTTTTCTTTATATAGGACCAGGTAAATATTGGAAAACACAGGATGAGAAAAAAATCATATTTGAGAATTACAATCTGGATTGCATCAATCCTAATAATTATAATATGTCTAGGCACAGTAATTATTAAACCCTGGATTGGTAAAAAAATACAGACAGTATTTAATGAAAAGAATAAAACTTATCAGGTAAAATTAAAAAAGATAAGCATTTCAATTATTTCATCAAGCATAGAATTGAAGGGTATTACTTTAAATTCACGCAAATCCACGGACGATTTCTCCGATTTAGAAGCTCAAATTGCTTCAGTCAAATTCTCAGGAATAAATTTTGCAAAATTATTAATCAGGAAAGATATAAGTATAAGAGAGGTAACAATTTCCGGAGGTAAGATCAAAGGAAAGATCCCATTTACACGAAAACAGACCTCACCATTAATAATACCCTTAAACATCAGTATTGGGACAATAATTATTGACAAAACAGATATGTCAATTGGTGACACTTCATCCCCAAAATGTTTTTCAATTAAAGGAGGCATCCTGAAAGTGTACGACATACAGGTTGCAAAAAAAGACACCTTAACTCCGGCTATAATACACAACATTGATTTTTCTGCTTCAGAATGTATTTCAGTTTCATCTGACAGCATGTATTCCTTTATAGCAAAGGATATTCTGTATACTACAACTTCAAAGGCACTTACTTCATCTATTTTTTCTATTCATCCGAATTACACGAATTATGGTTTTACATCACGTCACAAATATCAAACTGACTGTATTGAGGCAGAATTAAGTAATATTTACATTCACGATTTTAATGCACTGAATTATCTCGGGTCCGGAAATATTATCAGCTCATATATCGAAGTCACAAAGATGGATCTGAAAGCATTTCGCGATATGAGAAAAGAGTTCAAACATGTGAAGAAAACGGAATTTCAGGATTTGATCTACAACTATCCGGCAGCTCTCAACATTGACTCAATCAGAATATTAAACGGAAATATTGAATATACTGAACATGCCAGAGATGCTAACGAACCAGGTAAAATATACTTTGATAAAGTCAATGCAATTTTTTACAAACTAACCAACGACACTATTTACAAAACAAAACCTGCCTCATTTGAACTTAAGTGCAAAGCTTTACTTATGGGAAAAGGGAGACTTAATGTATTATTTAAAGCAATTATATTTGACCATAATAACACATTTTCGCTTGATGCAACCATTTCTGATATGGAAGCTAAAGAAATGAATCCATATTTGGACAGAAATGCATTTATGTATCTTACCTCAGGTATAATGGATGGCATGAAATTTAGCTTTATCGCCAATAATACCAGAGCTAAAGGTAAGATGACACTTCTTTATCATGGACTGGAAATTACTGTTAAGAATAAACGTACCGACGATACAACTGCCTTCAAAGAAAGATTTGTTTCGCTGATTGTAAATAGTAAGATAATAAATTCGAATCCTTTACCGCATGAAAAAGCAAGAATTGGAATTATTGATTATGAAAGGGATCCGGAAAAATTTATTTTCAATTATTGGGTCAAATCTGTCCTTTCAGGAATTAAATCGAGTCTTGTGAAAAGTCAGAAAAAATTATAATTGTACATTTTTTCTCATCTTTACTATTTTATAAATTTCAAACCAAACAATCGTGAAAATTCCTGCCAATACGGTTATGATAATATTGAGAAATGAAAGTTTCTGAAACTGGAACAACTTAAGGAAGAACGGTATATTTAAAATCAGTATCAGAAAAAATATTGCACCACCCACAACCCACAGCACAGCTTTATTCGGGGTTACTATAATCCTGAAAATATTGTCGGTCCATGACCTGTTGGTTAAAATCACGGCTATGTTAGAAACTATCAGGGTTGTAAATGCCATTGCCCTTACTTCGTTAGCTTCATAACCAAGATGAAGTCCGACAAGATATATAGCCAAAGTTACCACCAGGATTCCCACACCCTGAAGACAACTTAACAGGATCTTTTTAACACCAAAAAATGGTTCGTTCAATCTCGTTGGAGGCCGCTCCATTATATTTGCCTCCTCTTGTTCGGCTTCAAAAATTATAGAACATGCCGGGTCGATAATTAATTCCAGAAAAACTATATGCACCGGCCATAGAATTAATGGAAAATCCCCTAAAAGAATCGGGATTAATGATAATCCTGCAATTGGAACGTGAATAGCAAAGATATATCCGAAAGCCTTCTGTAGATTATCAAATATCCTACGCCCCATTTTTATTGCACCAACTATCGATGAAAAGTTATCATCCATCAGAACCAGGGAAGAAGCCTCCCTTGCAACATCAGTACCCTTTTCACCCATAGCGATTCCAATATGGGCAGCTTTGAGGGCAGGTGCATCATTGACCCCATCGCCGGTCATAGCAACAATCTCTTTATTTTTCTTTAATGCATTTACTATCTTGAGTTTTTGTTCCGGTACCACCCTGGCAAAAACATTGGTATCTTTGATTCTCTTACATAATTCCTTCTCAGTCATAGTCTGTAACTCCTGTCCGGTAATACAATTTTCCGGATTATCAAGACCAATCTCCATAGCAATATGCTTAGCAGTTATAGAGTAATCACCTGTTATCATAATCACTCTTATACCCGCCTTTTGACACTCTTTTACCGAATGTTTAACATTTTTTCTGATAGGATCTGACAGCCCGATCAAACCAATAAATCCGAAAGCAAAACCGTGTTGAATATCGGGCAATCCTTTTGTATTTATTTTTGCTTTTGCTACACCTAATACTCTTAATCCCCCTGAGGCTAATTCTTCGACTGCCACTGAAAGCCTTTTCCTGGTTTTTGTATCGAGATGACAAAGATCAAAAATGGCTTCGGGTGCACCTTTTGTTGCAATAATTTTCTCCTTTGTTTCTTTAAAGGAGAATACCCGCGACATTGCAAGCATTTCTTTGGAAAGAGGGTATTCTTTTTCCATTTCCCAGTTCTTATGAATATGTTCGGTTCCCTTCAGGTATAGATCACCTATTCTTGCGATTGCCTTTTCCATAGGATCAAAAGGATTGATCTGACTCGAAAGTATACCATACTCTATGATTTCGTGAAAATCTTCGTCAAACTCCGTTGTTTTTTCAACAGTAAGAAAATCCTTACCGTTATAAAGAGACGAAACAGTCATTTTATTTTCTGTCAGAGTACCCGTTTTGTCAGTGCACAGCACTGTTGCAGAACCAAGTGTTTCAATTGATGATGGTTTTCGGGTTAAAACTTTCTTTTTAGACATTCGCCATGCCCCAAGAGCCATAAAAATTGTGAGAATTACCGGAAATTCTTCAGGAAGAATAGCCATAGCCAGAGTTATTCCGGCAAGGAAGCCATTAACCAGACTTCCCCTGGTAAGAGTGAATCCGACTATTACCAGGGCACAGAGTATAGCGGCAATAATTGTGATATTTTTCACTAATGATCCCATTTCCTTTTTAAGCCTGGTTGGCTCTTCTTTTACGGCATCCAATGCTTTGCCAATTTTTCCGATTTCGGTATTTACCCCGGTGCTGGTTACCAGAGCAATACCATTTCCCTGCACTATCATTGACCCGGAATAGACAAAAGGAAGATCGTCGCCACCGGGCTGAGTGATTTTTTCAACATTATCCCATTCGTTTTTCCTGACAGGTACCGGTTCTCCCGTTAGCAACGATTCATCGGCCAGTAAACTAACTGATTGTATAACTGTTGCATCAGCCGGCACTCTGTCTCCTTCCTGCAACACTATCAGGTCATCTGTTACTACTTCATAGCCGGCAATACGAATCTCGACTCCATCCCTTATTACAAGTGCCCTTGGACTCGCCATATCTTTCAATGCATCAAGAGCTTTCTCAGTCTTCTTTTCCTGATAGAACTCAATCCCCATTATCACAAAGACAAAGCCAAGAAGCATTATTCCACCCTGTATATCACCCATTATCAAATATAAAGTTCCACAACCAACAAGAAGTATGAACATTGGTTCTTTCACTACACCAAAAGCTATTGAGAAAAAGTTTTTGGGTTTTGAAGAGGGAAGTGTATTGGCTCCTTCTTTATGTAACTTTACTTTTGCCTGACTGGAAGTTAATCCTTTGTTAGGTACGGAAGTAGTTCCTGTTTTCAAGCTAATTCTGTTTTTTAGTTGGTATAATAAAAAGAGGAATTGAGGTATTGTGCAGAACTTTTTCGGTAACGCTTCCCATTATTACATTTTCCAACCACTTACGGCTGTGAGATCCCATAACTATTATATCGGCATGCAACTCTTTCGCAGCTTTTAATATTGAATCGGCAAAATCTCCTTCCGCTATCATCGTTTTTATAGTTTTATCGCCAAGATGGGTCTTGGACTTATCAAGGTAGTGTAATGAAGCCTTCTTTAATGATTCAACATTATTCAATTGCAATTGAGCTGTTTCCATATATCCACTGAACCCCATTATAGGAGAATATTCCACAGAGGAGTAGTATAAAGGATCTGATATTACGTGTAGTAAAACAACTTCAGCTTTCATGGCTTTTGCCATTGAAAAACCTACTTCTGCTACCTTTTGTGCAGTTGGATTATAATCCAGTGCAATCAATACTTTTTTCATTTTATCTGATTTCATGACTTTAAAATTTCTAAGAAAGTTAGGTACTTCGCATTCTGCAAGTGTTACACAACTTTTGACAATTGTTACATTATTCACGTATTGGAATATATACGGTTTCTTGTTCCTGGTTCCTGGTTCCTGGTTCCTGGTTGCTGGGTGCTGGTTTACTTTTACTTTTTACTTTAAAACCCACCCCTGCCTACCGGCTGGCAGGCCTTGCCCCTCCCGTGTGTCGTGCATCCTTCCACATGCTCATCGATACATCACGGGAGTCGGTTTTCCGCTTTCAAAATCGCGGATACCGAAATCTGTTGTTCTGTATGAGTTCATTTTGAATAGATTTTGACCCAGTCCAGGTATATTAGGATAAAAAGAAATAGAGATCTGAAAGGTGTCAAAAACCAGATTTTCATTCTTTATCAGAACTCCCAACCCAATTTGTGAATATACCCTACTGCGACTGAACGGTCTTTTTGAGTCACCGAGAATTCCCATTGAATACGCCAGATATGGCCCAAATCTGAATCCTAATAAACGCCATGGTGAATAAGTTTGTGTCTGCAGGGAAAACAGAAGGCGTTTGGTTCCTGTCAACGTTAAACTGTTAAATCCATCTAGCCCGTAGCCGTCATTAAGTGTTAAACTATCGTATGCGAACCGCTGTATTCCCAATGTTACCTGAGTTTTTACAAATTGCCTGAACTTCCAATTCCCAACTTCAAATAATCCTGTAAAGTAATTTACACTGGCTGCAATAACGCCTTGCTCAGGATGAAAAGCTTTGAAGAAAGTTCCATATTCGAGACTTAAGCTTAGATAGCCCCAGGTATTATAGTTGCCATTTGAAACTCTGATGCCTAAATATGGTCTTCCGGAATTGTTTTTTAACTGGTATCCGGCTGTCACTCCAAAAACTTTTCCAACAGGCACATCCTCAACAACACCATATTTAAAAACAAATTTATCCTGAACAAATTTCCTCATTGAGATTGCAACTGATGTTAAATAGAAATCTTCATTGCCATAGATATTTAACGGGTCGTAAAAAGCAGAGGGTTTCTCTGTATACCTTACACGCAGATAACGTCCGGCTAAAATTAAATTAGTTGTGAGTTCATCTTCGGAGTTGCCCTTAAAAACCTGAAATGCTTTTCCTCCCCAAAAATCCTGGGAATTAAATTTTAGTTTCAAAGGAACAAATACAGATGTTATATATTTCAGCGTATCTATATTAGAAAAGGAATTAAGTTCTATCCCTGCTGCCCATTTTGCAAGAGGGGAATAGAATGGTCTGTCGACAGCAATACCCCTGCTGAAATTTCCCGATCTGTCGGACTGATAATGCAACTTTGAATTTATAAAGGTGTTTTTTATGTTTGGAATGTAATAATTTGTAACAAAAGAATTAATGCTTTTTATATAGTTACGGTCATAAGCTATCTGAAACTCATGGCCCAACCCTGCGAAGTTATTATCTGTAATACCCGCTCTCATGCTGTTGGATGACATGCTACCTACAAGAATGATGCTCCATTTATCCAGTACGCGAATAAATACATCAACGGAATCATGTTCTTTCCCGGCCTGTGCAACATAAAAAGAAACCTCGTGCACATATTTCTGGCTTCGGATTAAACGTTCCGATTCCTTTGCCCTCAATGAAATGAATGGCGATCCTTCATGAAAAAGCAAAAGATTCCGGATTGCTATATTTTTGGTTTTTATGTGTAATCCATTTCCTGCTTTGTATAGAAAATTTTGTGTTGCAACTGTTGTATCATCAACAAAATAACCAAAAGGATCGAGAGTAATAATATTGATATTACGAATAGCCTTACCTTCAAATACACTATAGGGTTTTTGTATAAGTTTTTTGTAAGCTTTCTTTTGAGGTGATTTTGTTTTTGAAATAATAATAACCGGTTTAAAAATAAGACTATACATAAACCGGGTAAACTTATTCCGTCCCGAAAAAGTTTCAATATTCTTGTATAAAAGTGTTGAATCTTTTACGACAGGAGGTTGCTGTGCATAAGCAAAATTGCATATGAAAAATGAAATTAAGATAAGTATAAAGTATTTTCTGAGCCACATTTGCTTTTTCCACTCTTTAACATATTAGATGCCTGCAATTATTTCTGTATTACTCCGTCTGGTTTCTTTTCTTCTGCTTTAACTTCCGCTTCCTTCTTTTTCTGAGCAGCTTTTTCCTTCCTGTTAAAATATCCTTTTAGAAGGAAGTTCTCCTTGGCTGCATTCATATTTTCATCTAATCCTTTGGAACTGTTTTTCAGGTTAACCATTGTCTGATTTAAATTTCCTGCTATAGTTGAATCTCTGATTAGTCGTCCAAGAGTTCCTGTGCCACTATTTACTTTAATCATTATTTCTGCAAGCTGATATGAAATAACCGCAGCATTGTCGGCAGTAACTTTAAGACTTGCCATTATAGCATCCATTTCAACAGGTTCCTCAGAATCAAGATGTTGTCCTTCTCTTACTAAAGGAGCATCTGTGCTTCCCTGCGTAATAATGATTAGCTTGTCGCCAATAAGTCCTTCTGAACCTATAGCAGCTTTACAGTCAGATTTAATAAATTGTTTGACCTCTTTTCTAATCATCATAAAGACCTTTACCGTTGAATCGTTGATGATTGCTATATTGTCGACTGTACCTACATTAATTCCGGAGAAACGGACATTATTTCCCACCTGCAAACCGCTTACACTGTAAAACGTAGAATTAACAGTAAATACCGGATTAAATAAATTTTTTTGTTTTCCGATTATAAATATAGCCAATACAAAAATCGCCAATCCGACTGCTACAAACAATCCTAACCGTACTTTAAATTTTTGTGTATAAGTTTCCATTTTATTACATTTTTACCTTAGTTTTTTTGTCTCCTAAAAAAGCCTCTATAATGTGATTAACCCCCCTTCCCTTCCTTCCCCCGGTGGGGAAGGTGAACTACATAAAGAATGACTTGATTACCGGGTCGTCTGAGTTTTCAAAGTCCGCCAGATTTCCTTCCATATAAACTTCCCCCTGGTTTAACATTATAATCCTGTTTGCAGTACTGCGTGCACATTTAATATCGTGAGTAATAATAATTGAGGAAGTTTTATATTTTCGCTGGACATCGTTTATCAGAGAACTTATTTCATCTGAAGTAACGGGATCGAGACCTGTAGTTGGCTCATCATAGAGCATAATCATTGGATCCACAACTATTGAACGTGCCAGACTTATTCTCTTCCTCATACCACCCGATAGTTGCGAGGGCATCTTATTCAAAGCTTCAGTAAGCCCAACATTCACCAACACCTCGTTAACCTTTTCTTTTATTTCGTTTTCGGTGAGATTCTTTCTAATTCTCCGCAATGGAAACTCGAGGTTTTGCTTCACAGTCATAGAATCGTATAATGCACCGCTTTGAAAAAGGAAACCAATTTTCTGTCGCATATCACTAAACTCTTTTCTGTCTAGTTTTGTAACGTCTTTCTCGAACACGTTTATTACACCACTATCAGCCTCCAATAGCCTGACGATACATTTTATAAGGACCGATTTTCCGGTTCCCGATTTTCCAAGTACCACAAGGTTTTCGCCATTAAAAAGCTGCAATGAGACATCTTTTAGTACCTCCTGTTTACCAAATCCTTTCCTGAGGTTACTGATTTCAATAACTTTTTTACTGCTTTCAGTATTTATCGTTATAATATTTTCTGTCCGGGAAGGATTCATTATTATTTAAGTTTTACTATTAACAATGCTTCACAACATGTCTGTAATCTGTACCGCAATCATATCCACAATTATAACCAGCAGTGATGCTAATACTACGGCAGAATTTGCAGCAATACCAACACTCTCTGTGCCGCGTCCCGCATTATAACCCTTATAGCAGCCAACAAATCCGATTACTGCACCAAAGAAGAATGTTTTGATCAGAGCAGGTATAAAATCTAAAAAGTCCACGTGACTGAATGCCTGTGAGAAAAATAATACAAATGGAACGCTCCCCTTAATATTCGCTCCCATCCAGCTTCCAAATATCCCCAGAGCGTCAGCATATAAAACCAGTAGGGGTATCATAAGTGTTGCAGCCCAAACTCTTGTAACTACTAAAAATCTCATGGGATTCGTGGAGGAGACCTCCATTGCATCAATTTGTTCAGTCACTTTCATTGAACCTAATTCTGCACCCATGCCTGAACCAATTTTACCTGCACATATTAGTGCCGTAATAACCGGACCCATTTCCCTTATAAGAGAAACAGCAACCATTCCGGGAAGAGCGTTTACTGCACCGAAATCGACAAGTACAGGGCGCGACTGAATAGTAAGAACCAGACCCATTATTGTTCCGGTTATTGAGATCAGGGGGAGGGATTTATATCCTATTTGAAAACATTGATTAAAAAATTCTTTAAACTCAAATCCGGGTGAAAACGTTTCTCTTATCACTCTCAGTATGAATAGGAAGACATCCGCAATGTCCGTTAAAAAGCTGTGAGCATCGGCGGTTGTTGCCAATGTCGTATCGCTGAGCCTCACAGAGTGCACAGTTACAAGATTTTTTACTTTATTTACAGGGTTGAATTTTTTCATTTCAGGTGACTTTATATACCATCTGAATACTTGAAAATATTTTTCAGAAAGGGAATAAACAATTTTAATTTAAGAAGTCAACATCCAGCAAATATTGAAACGCTGACTTCTTAAATTAAAATTGTAATCAAAGAGCTGCTATTATAGCACGAAGTTGTTCTTTTGTCTTGCCCAAAGTAATTTGAAGCCTTCCTAACATTTCTTCCTGCTTACCATCTGCAAACATTAAGTCATTGTCTGTAAGTATAGCAAATTTCTGTTTGAGCTTGCCTTTCTGCTCATTCCAGTTCCCTTTCAATTCAGTAGCGTTAGTCATAATATTTGATATTAAGTCGAGATAATATTTTCCCGGAACAAAGTTGAGAACTTTGACTACTAAAAGTGTTACACAACTTTTAAAATAAGTTGCAAGATTCACAGGTTTTAAAGGTGTGAGGAGAAAAACGACACACGACACACTACTCACGACGCACGACGCACGACAAACGGAAGAGAAATGAAGGGGAGAGTTGGAGAAAGGGAGATTAGGGGCATCTGCACAGATTGGTTCCCCTCCTGGGAGGGGTTAGGGGTGGGTTTTAAGTGAAAAAGAAAACTTCAAAATGTAGAAATCCTATTTCCCCGGAGCCGTACTTGCCGCAGCTTTTTCTTTTTTCTTAAAATAACCCTTAAGCAAAAAGTTGTGTTGCGCGGCTTCAAGGTCTTCATCAAGTTTTTTAGAACTGCTTTCCAGATTTTTAATAGTTTCTTTCAACCTGGTTCCTGATTCTTCGTCGTACAGCATTACCCCAACAGAAGTCTTCGGATTGCTTCCAGCCTGTTTAAGATTAGTAATAAACAAGGTGGCAGTGTCGGCCATTAGCTGCAGTTGCTTAACTGAAGCTTTTATAGAATTAAAAACTACAGTATCGGTTGTCAGTTCATTTGCGAGTGTTCCCTTCCTGTTTAGTCCGGAACTAAAAGTAACAAGTGAACTCACCAGCTGGTCTGCCTTTGCTGAAGTTCTTTTAAGCGATTCAGTAGCTGCATTTATGTTTTCGTAAATAGAATTGTCGATAAGCAATTTTCCAAGAGTTCCCTCTCCTGCAGACAATCTGGCACTTATGGCTTTAAGATCGTTTGTTATTGCCAAAGCATTTTTATTATTTTCCTGCAAGGTATTTATCATATCTTCTGAAGAAAATGTCTTCTCTACTCCTAGGGTATCCCCTTCTATTACTTCTCCGGCACCTTCAGTACCTCCATAAATAACCAGGATTTTATTCCCAATTAAACCATCACTGCTTATTCTGACTTTGGCATCTTTCCTAATGTATTGTTTTACCGTAGTTGCAATATTCATACTTACTTCCACCTGCGACTTCCCATAGAAAGTCAGATTGTTTACAATTCCTACTTTTACTCCTGAAAACCAGATATTATTACCTTTTTTTAATCCGTTTACTTCATCAAAATGAGCAACTATTAGCAATTTATTTTTGAAAGTCTCGCGCAGATTTCCTACCATAAGGATTCCTCCCAGTAAAAATATCAATCCGATGAAAACAAAAGAACCTACTATAACTGCTCTTTTTTTAGGTGATTCATTCATGACTTATCGAATAAAATTGTAATTAAAGAAACTTTTTATTTGTTCATCATCGGTATTAAACACATTATCAAACTTACCGACTTTCAAAAACTTGCCATCAAGCAGCATAGCCACACGGTTACCTGTATTTTTAGCGCAGGTAAGGTCGTGGGTAATAATTATTGAACTTGTATTATACTCCTCTTGTACTTCATTGATAAGATCAATTATTTCAGTGCATGTAACCGGATCGAGTCCTGAAGTAGGCTCATCGTATAATACTATTTCAGGTTTAAGAATTAAAGTACGTGCGATTCCTATTCTTTTACGCTGCCCCCCGGAAAGATCAGAAGGCATCTGTCTTAACTTATCTTTCAGCCCTACCGCATCCAATACTTCTTCAACTGAGTCTTTTACTTCATTTTTACTCAGGTTTTTTACGTTCATAGTTAGTGGAAAAGCAACGTTTTGAAATACATTCATACTATCGTATAATGCACTGCTCTGAAATGAAAATCCAATACGTAACCTCAATAAATCCAAATCCTTACCTTTTAGTTTATCTACATGCTGACCCAGAGCAATTACCTCACCTTTATCTGGTTTAAGCAAGCCGACAATAATTTTTATAAGCACTGATTTTCCTGAACCTGATTTACCTAAAACAGCAACATTTTCGCCCTTAAAAAGATCAAAGTCAATGCCTTTTAAAACCTCCAGGTCATCAAATGACTTATATAATCCCCTGATGGAAATAACAGATTCATCTGTATTTATTATATGTACCTTTTTTTGCTTTTCCATCAAATTATGAAAATTGCATCCAAATGGATATCTGAACAATGACAATTTCTTCAATAAATATTAAAAACATTGCAAGTACTACTGCCTGGTTTGCTGCTTTACCAACACCCCTGGTTCCCTGTGTTGCATTAAATCCTTTGAAACTCCCTACAATACCGATAGTAAATCCGAAAACTATTGACTTAATTACAGAAACGAATATGTCAAGAAAGCTGATAGTCGAAAATGCATTCTGATAATAACTTACGATACTGCTTGTTTCTATTGTATGAACATTCAGATACGAACCATATAATCCTACACAACTGCAATACAAAGTAAGAATCGGAATCATTATTGTTGTTGCCATGACACGTGTAACTACCAGATATTTATAGGGATTAACGGCAGATACTTCCATTGCCTCAATCTGTTCTGTCACTTTCATAGAACCAAGTTCAGCACCAATACCTGAACCTACCTTGCCGGCACAAATAAGTGCTGTTACCAATGGTCCGATAGCCTTTATTAAGGCTATTCCAATAAGCGATGGAAGCCATGAGGCTGCTCCGAATTCTTCCAGTGATGGACGAGATTGCTTTGTAAATACTATACCTACAATGAATCCGGTAAGAGAAATCAATGGAAGCGATCTTAATCCTACTTCAAAACACTGGTTAATTACTTCACGAAGGTGAAAAGGCTTTTTAACGACTTCTTTAAAAAATAGAATAGTAAACAGAAAAGCTTTGTGAACTCCTGTAAAGTATCGATCAATTCCCTTTGAGAAAATAAATTTTTCAGTCCTATAAATACTCATTTAGTAAAAATGAATTGCAAATATACAAGCTTCCAAAAATATTGCATTACTTACGCTTTAAAAATTGATTTTTTATTGCTTTATTTTTGCAGTACATTATTTCTACGGTACCAAGAGTGCTTTCACAATGTTACAATAACATTTAGGAGCTCCTGTTTTGATAAACCGAGTTTGTAGCCAAGGATCTCCATCATTTCCTGCTCCTTTCCTTCGTTGTAATTGAGATCTTCTTCGGTAATGTGGGGAAATTTTTCTTTGAGTTTTACTTTTTTCTCATTCCAGTACCCTGTTACAGCTGTGTTCATGATAGGTATTTTTAGTTAACTATGGTAATTCATACACTTAACCCAGACTACTTCTCTTTTAAATATTGCAAAGTTGAAATATTACGTATTTCGTCAAAAAAGGGAGTTTTTTTATCTTCAACACACTTTGCTGCATACAAGTAGAGTGCTGCACTCCATGTCTGCCAGTCCTGTCCCATAGGCTTTCCGTCCTGAGCTTTAATCCATTCATTAAAACCAAAACCAACATTTTCTTTGCGGGAAAGTTTTATAGAATGAGTCAGCGCTAAAAGCTTTTCACCTGCCAGAGTATACTTTTTAGCAGCCACAAGAGCTGCAACATAGAACCCGCATATAAATGGCCATACACCTCCGTTATGATATTCCCCGGGATTATTATAGATTTTATATCTTAAGTTCCAGTCCTCATCTTCAGGTTTTATGTACGGGAAAAAATTTGGCGGAAGATCAATTCCCAATTCACCTCTTTTTTGCATTTTTGAACACTCCTCTTCTATCCAGGTAATCATGTCATTTGCACGTGAAGGGGATGCTAATCCTGAGAGAATGGCGAGACTGTTACCGAGAAGGTCGAATCTTTCGCTGCTGTGTATCTTATATGA
>Ga0209745_1000909_pt1 | contig 17894 bp, 16 predicted proteins | sample BarGraNGADG00312_FD_184495 | JGI IMG/M metagenome (GOLD analysis project Ga0209745, IMG submission 184495) | Arctic peat soil microbial communities from Barrow, Alaska - Barrow Graham LP Ref core NGADG0004-312 (SPAdes) (version 2) | ecosystem: Environmental > Terrestrial > Soil > Wetlands > Peat...
CCCGCCGGTCCGGCAGTAGGAGTCGGGGGGCGGTCCCGGTGGTCTTGGCCAGCGCCGGCACGCCCGCCTCGCACAAGGCCGACCAGATCAGGCGGGTGAGGGTGGATTTCGCGCGGGTGCCATTCACGTGGATGCGGACCGGCACCTCGCGCCAGGCACGATCGCGGGCCAGGCGTTCCGCGCCGCCGAGGGCCAGGAGCACGAGCAGGCAGATCAAGAGAGGCGCAAACACCGTTCAACCCGGGGCGTGAGGGGCCGAGTCAGTATAATGGAAAGAGAGTGATTCCACGATTCCCCTCACCGACAGCCTGGGTCCTGGGCCTGTTGGTTCTGGCGTGCCTTCCGGCCTGTCGGCAGGAGGGCCCTTCGCGCGCGGCTCGCCCCGAGGCGGGATCCGAGGCGTCGGCCGCGAGCGGGCCGAACCGCGGCGCCGAGCCGGGACGCCCGCGGATCGTCGCGCTCGGCGATAGTCTGACCGCGGGGCTTGGCCTGCCGAAGACCGAGGCCTACCCGGCGGTGCTCCAGCAGCGCCTCGACGACGCCGGCTCCCGTTTCGAAGTGGTCAACGCCGGGGTGTCGGGCGATACCAGCGCGGGAGGACTGAGCCGCCTCGACTGGTCGCTCGACGGCGACGTGAGGATTCTGATCGTGGCGCTGGGCGGAAACGACGGGCTCAGGGGACTGCCGCCCGATGAGATGAAGCGCAACCTGGCGGGCATCATCCGCCGCGCGCGCGAGCGGCAGGTTGCCGTGCTGCTCGCCGGCATGGAGACCCCGACCAACATGGGCCCCGACTACCAACGCCGGTTCCACGATGTCTTTCCGGCCCTGGCCCGCGACCACAAGGTCGTGTTCCTCCCGTTCCTGCTCGAGGGCGTCGCGGGGCGTCCGGACCTGAACCAGAGCGACGGCATCCATCCGACTGCCGAGGGCGCACGGCTTATCGCCGACCACGTGTGGCGCGTCCTCGAGCCCATGCTGACAGCGGCGTCACGATGATCGAACTGCGCGGCGTCTCGAAGACCGTCATGAGCGGCACCTCGCCGCTGACCATCCTCCATCCGATCGATCTCGATGTCGCGGCCGGCGGGTTCCTGGCGGTCACCGGTCCGTCGGGCAGCGGGAAGTCCACGTTGCTCGGTCTCATTGCCGGTCTCGACGCGCCGTCGGGGGGGCGAGTGGTGATCGCCGGCACGGACATCACGTCGCTCGACGAGGACCGGCTGGCCCGGCTGCGAGGCCAGAAGATCGGATTCGTGTTCCAGTTCTTTCACCTGGTGCCGTCGCTCACTGCCTTCGAGAACGTGATGGTGCCGATGGAAATTGCCGGGCGGGCCGATGCGCGCGCCCGGGCGTCAATGCTGCTGTCGGAGGTCGGCCTCACGGGTCGTGGCCATCACTATCCGTCGCAGCTGTCCGGGGGAGAGCAGCAGCGCATCGCCATTGCCAGGGCGCTCGCCAACGACCCGCCGATCCTGCTCGCGGACGAGCCGACGGGGAACCTCGACACGGCGAACGGCCGGCACATCATGGACCTGTTGCGGGAGGTCAACCAACGGCGGGGGACCACGCTGGTGCTGGCCACCCACGACGCCGGGCTCGCGGCGACGGCGCACGAACGGCTCGCGCTTCGCGACGGCAAGCGGGAACTGGGCTGATGAGATTCGTGGTCCGCATGGCCGTTCGGGAGATTCGCGCCTCGTGGCGACGGCTCATCCTGTTCTTCCTCTGCATCGCGCTCGGCGTGGGCGGTATCGTCCTGCTCCGATCGATCGTGCAGGACCTGCGCGTGGCAATCGCGCGCGATGCGCGAGGCCTGATGGCGGCGGATGTCACGCTGTCCACCAGCCGCCCGTGGAACGAGAAGACCCGGGAGGTCATCGCCCGTCGCCTGGCTGGCGTGAACGTGAGTGGCCGCACCGAGGGGCTGGAAACGAGCACGATGGTGCGGCCGGCCGACGAACGTCGCCCCGTCGCGAAGATGGCGGAGCTGCGGGGCGTGGAGCGAGGGTTCCCGCTCTACGGCACCGTCGAACTGGAGGACGGGCGCCCGTATTCACACGCGCTGCTCGCGGGGCACGGCGCGCTGGTTCGTCCCGAGCTGCTGGCCCAGCTCGATGTGCGCACCGGGGACGAGATCCTCATCGGGGTGTCGCGGTTCACGGTTCGCGGCGTCCTGGTCTCGGAGCCCGGGCGACGGGTTGCAGGTTTCAGCTTTGGCCCTCGCATCATGGTGGACGCCGCCGACCTGGAGAGCACGGGCCTGCTCGGGTTCGGGAGCCGCGTGATGCGCGACATTCAGCTGAAGCTGCCCGACCCGACGATTGAACCGCTGGCGAGGCAGTTGCGAACCGACCTGCGCGGGCAGTTCGTCAACGTGCGATCGTTCAGGGGCACCGAAGACCGCGTGGGCGAGGACCTGTCGCGCGCGGAGAACTACCTGAGCCTTGTCGGCCTCGTCATCGTGATCCTCGGTGGCATTGGCGTGTCGAGCGTCACGCGCGTGTTCGTCCAGCAGAAAGTGCGAAGCATCGCGGTACTGAAGTGCCTCGGCGCCACCAGCCGGCAGGTCTTTGCCGTCTACCTCGCCCAGGCGATCCTGCTCGGCGCGGTGGGATGCCTGCTCGGCGTGGCGCTGGCGGCGGCGGGCCTCGCTTCGATGCCGTGGCTGTTCGCCGGCCAGCCCGCGCTGGCCAGCATTCCCAACACCATGACGGGATCAGCGGTCATGCAGGGCGTGGCGATCGGCCTGCTCGTAGCCCTGCTGTTCTCCGTGGTGCCGTTGCTCGACGTCCGCCGCGTGAAGCCGTCGCTGCTGCTGCGCGATGCGAGCGGGGCGGGAGAGCGCGATTGGGTGAGGTGGGCGGCGATGGCCGGGTTGCTGGCCTCGCTGGTGCTGATCGCCAGCTGGCAGGCCGGATCGTTCCGTATCGGTCTTGCGGTGTCTGTGGGGCTGGCGGGCGTGTCGCTGATCCTCAGCCTGGTCGGTACCGGCCTGGTCCGCGCCATTCGGCCCCTGGCCTCGTCCCGCTCGGTCGCGCTGCGGCACGCCGTGCTCCGGCTGAGCCGGTCGGGCAACCAGACGCGGGCTGTCCTGCTCGCTGTCGGCCTCGGCGCCTTCTTCATGGTTGGCGTCCGGTCGCTCCAGTCAAACCTGCTGGCGCAGTTCTCGGTGACGCTCGATGGAGGTGCCGCGGACATGTTCCTCATCGACGTCCAGCCCGATCAGGTGGCGGGGGTGGAAGGGTTGCTCGGCGAGAGGACTGGGCGCCGCCCGCCGCCCGCGATTCCGGTGCTTCGCGCGCGGGTCACGGGGGTCACGGGCCGCGAGCTGACCCTGCGAAGTTACGAGGAGGTCCGACGACGCGGAGAGCTGGGCCGCGAGTTCACCGTCACATGGCGCGATCACCTCCAGGCCAACGAACGCGTGGTGGAGGGGCAGTTCTGGGGCGCAGGTCGAGCCGAGGCCGTCGAGGTGTCGATCGAGCAGGGGCTCCGCGATCGCTCGCGCCTCCACGTGGGAGACACCGTGCAGTTCGACGTGCTGGGCCGCATCGTGAATGCGCGCGTGACCAGCGTTCGCGAGGTGGACTGGCGCGACGCCAGGCAGGGCGGCTTCATGTTCGTGTTCCGGCCGGGGCCTCTCGACAAGGCTCCCGCCACCTACGTCGTGCCCGTTCGTGGTCCGGCCGATGCCACCTCGCGCGCCCGCCTCCAGCGCGCGCTGGTGGACCGCTTTCCGAACGTGTCGGTCATCGACCTGCGCGAGATCCTGCAGAACGTCGAGCGCGTGCTGTCCATGGTGACGCTTGGCGTCAGCATCGTTGGGGGCCTCGTCTCGTTCGTCGGCGCGCTGATCCTGATCGGGTCCGTGTCGATGACCAGGTTCCAGCGGATCTACGAGGTGGCCATCTTCCGGACGCTCGGCGCGGGCACGCGGCTTCTGACGACCATGATCGCCCTCGAGTACGGCGTGCTGGGCCTGGTGGCGGGTGGCATAGGATCGATGGCGGCGATCGGGCTGACGTACTATGTCAGCCGCCACGTGCTCGATATCGACTGGTCGCCCAATCCGTCGATCAGCCTGGCCGGGATGGCGATCACCGCCGTGGTGGTGTGCACCGTGGGGTTGCTGGCCAGCGCCGATATCCTGCGGCGTCGTCCACTTGGCACGCTCCGCTCAGAGTAGCCGAAACTGGCCTTCTTCCTTTTCTGCACCAACCCAACGATAATCTCTCCGGGCACGGCGGCCCGATGCGAGCCGGCGTTCCCTCTCGACCCTTTTCACGTTCAGCATCCCGGAGGCGCCGAGTGAATAGGCAGCTGCTTTCGCTGGCATCGCGGACACTGGGAGATGCGGGGCATCGACAGGAACAGGATGCGCTCAGCATCGAGGGGCGGCTGCGTGAGTTGTCGTTCAACCTCTGGTGGAACTGGCACCCGCAGGTGCTCGAGATGTTCCGCGAACTCGATCCCCGGGGATGGGTTGAGACCAACCACAATCCGATCGCGTTGCTGAAGCGTTTCCCGACCGGCGAGCTCGCGCAGCGCGCCGCCGAGCTGTCGCTCGAGAACCGCATCAGCTTTCACTACCGGCGGCTGCAAGAGTACCTCGGGTCGGAGCAGTCCTGGTGTTCCGCGCAGGCGGGCGCCCTGCGGGTCACCCCCATCGCGTATTTTTCGGCGGAGTTCGGCCTCCACGAATCGCTGCCGCTCTATTCGGGCGGCCTCGGCGTCCTGGCCGGGGACTACCTGAAGAGCGCATCGGACCTCGGGCTCCCGATGGTCGGCGTCGGACTGTTCTACGCGAACGGCTACTTCCGGCAGCGGCTCGATGCCTCCGGGTGGCAGCGGGAGGAATACGGAGTCACCGAAATTGAGACGCTGCCGATGCGGCGGCCGGTCGGCGCCGATGGCGCCCCCATCATGATTCGCATCCCGTGCGACGGCGAGACGCTGACCGCGGACATCTGGGTCGCGCGGGTGGGGCGCACGCTGCTGCTCCTGCTCGATTCCGATGTCGAGCAAAACCCCGCCCACCTGCGCGGCCTGACCGGCCGGCTGTACGGCGGTGACGAGGTCACGCGTATCCGCCAGGAGATCCTGCTCGGCGTGGGCGGGCTCCGGGCGCTTCGCGCGCTCGATCTCAGGCCCGCCGTGCTGCACCTCAACGAGGGGCACAGCGCGTTCGCGGTCCTCGAGCGCGTGCGGGAGCGGGTAGAAGAGGACGGCCTTCTTTTCGAGGACGCCTTGCGGGAGACGTCGCTCCAGACCGTGTTCACGACACACACACCGGTCGACGCGGGCCATGATCGGTTCTCTGCCAACCTGATGGAGCGCGAGCTCGGCTGGCTGCGATCCGCCCTGAAGGTCGATCGCGATCGGCTGATGCAACTCGGCCGGGTGAACCCGCACGACGACGGCGAGCCGTTCTGCATGACCGTGCTCTCGCTGCGCGGCTCGCGCTACCGGAACGGCGTATCCAGCCTGCACGGCCACGTGGCGCGACGGATGTGGACGGGCGTGTGGCCCGGGTACACCGAGGAGGAAGTGCCGATCGGCCACATCACCAACGGCATTCACGTCCGGTCCTGGCTGGCGCTGTCGATGAACCGGCTCTTCGACCGGCACCTGGGCGCCAGCTGGCCGGCGCACCAGAGTGAGTGCCGGACCTGGCTGCCGATCGCGTCGATTAGCGATGCGGAATTGTGGGAGACCCACTCGGTGCTGCGTCGCTACCTGATCGATTTCGTCTGCCGTCGGAGCGGGCGGCCGGACCTGCTGAACCCCCACGCGCTGACCATCGGCTTCGCCCGGCGGTTTGCCACCTACAAGCGCGGCACGATCCTGCTGACCGACCTCGACCGCCTGGCGAAGATCCTGTCGAACGTGAACGGCCCGGTCCAACTCGTCTTTGCCGGCAAGGCCCACCCGGCGGACAACCCGGGGAAGGGACTCATCAAGCAGATCGTCGAGATCACCCGCGACGCGCGCTTCGCCGGTCGGCTGGCATTCGTCGAGGACTACGACATCAACGTGGCTCGCTACCTGGTCCAGGGCGTGGACGTCTGGCTCAATACGCCGCTCCGGCCGCTCGAGGCATGCGGCACCAGCGGGCAGAAAGTGGTCTTCAATGGCGGGCTGAACCTCTCGGTCCTCGACGGGTGGTGGGCCGAGGCCTACGACGGCCGGAACGGTTTCGCCATTGGCGACGGCACCGTCCACGCGAATGCCGCGATCCAGTGGCAGCGTGACGCGGCGGAGCTCTACGACAAGCTGGAGAACGAGGTGATCCCGCTCTTCTTCGACCGGGATGCGGCCGGGTTGCCGCACGGCTGGATCGAGCGGATGAAACGGTCGATGATGACCCTGGCCTGGCGCTACAACGCCGACCGGATGGTGACCGACTACGTCTCCCGCAGCTACCTGCCGGCCGCCGGCGGGCTCTGCTCAGCTTGACGCGCGTCTCCCGGTTGGCCACGAACACTCGTGCTATCATTGAGATTCGTGAACGATCTAGCGTGAGGAGACGGGAATGGACTTGCAACACCACAAGGATGCGTTGGTCAAGAAGCGCTCGGAAATCCTGGCAACTGGCGGCATCAAGCCGCTCCAGAACGAGGTCAACAGCCGCCAGGGCGACCTCGCGGATCAAGCAAACGGGACGAACGAAGTCCACATCCAGTTGAAGCTGAAGCAGACCGACGCGAAGATCCTCCAGGCGATCGAAGAAGCGCTGGCTCGCGTCGACAAGGGCACCTACGGCGTCTGCCGCGACTGCGGCGAGGCGATTGCCAGCGCCCGGCTCGAGTCAATTCCGTGGACCCGTGTGTGTAAGACCTGCAAGGAAAAGCAGAGCGCGTGAAGCCCTCCGAGATCCTGCGGCGGCTGCTGGAGGTCTACAGCGAGAAGGTGGCGCTGCGCCGCCGCCACGAAGCGGTGGCGCGGATTGCCGGGCAGTATGACGTCAATAACACGTATCAGTACGTGATTGCGCGGGAAGACCACCACCTGAGCTGGCTGGCCGATGCGATTGGTGACCTTGGCGGCACGGTACCCGAGCTGCTCGCACCCGAGGCCCTCGCCCCGGTGAAGGGTGACCAGGCGCTCCTCGGGGTCTTTCGTGGCGATGCCGAAGCCAACGACGCGTTTGTCGCGACCTGGGGTCCACGCGTCAGCGATATCTCGCATGCGCGCCACCAGCTCATGCTGAAACTGATGCTTGGCGAGATGCAGGAGCAGGCCCGCCTGTTCCACCAGGCATCGACCGGGCGCGTGGACCTTCTTGGCCGCCGCACGGGCGGCGAACGTACGCCCGGCTTCGTGATGCCCACCCGCTGGGTGGAGTAGTGCCGCCCGTCGCGGTTGCCATCGGCAGCAACCTGGGCGACCGCCACGCCCATCTCGCCTACGCCGTTACTCGGCTGCGCTGCGTGCTCGCCGACCTCCGCCTGTCTTCGATCATCGAAACCGACGCCGTGGACGTCGTCGGCGTCCAGCCGCCGTTTCTCAATGCCGCGGCAACGGGGCGCTATGACGGCGCCGCGCGCTCACTGCTCGACGAGTTGTTGCGGATCGAGCAGGAGCGTGGCCGCGAGCGGCCTTACGCCCGCGCCCCCCGCACGCTCGACCTCGATCTGATCCTGTTCGGAGACGAGCGGGTCGAGGAGGAGGGGCTCATCGTGCCGCACCCTCGCTTTCGCGCCCGTCGCTTCGTGCTCGAACCTCTGGCCGAGGTCGGAGGTGGCCTCCGCGACCCCGTCACCGGCCTCACCGTGCGGGGCCTGCTGGAGCGGCTGGATAGGGCGGAACATCGGAAATCCTGAGACGTCTCTTCGACGCCCGCCCGGCGTACAAACGAGAGGGCCGGCGTTTGCGCCGGCCCTCGGCCTTCGGTGTAAGGGCACAGCATGCTGTGCCCCTACCGCCTAGCCGGCATCTGTCCGTTACAAGCCCTTCGACTCGCGCCGCTCACTCAGGACAGGCCCTTCGACTCGCGCCGCTCGCTCAGGACAAGCCCTTCGACTCGCGCCGCTCGCTCAGGGCAAGCTAGCAACTGCCTACTGCTTGGTGTAAACCTGCGCCGATTCGCCGCGCTGCGTGGTGCGGGCGATGGTCAGTTCCTTGCCGTCGGCGCTCAGGCTCCAGGTCGCCGTCGCTTCCTGCGGGCCGTTCTGGCCCTCGGACACGGTCTTGACGACCAGCTTGCCGCCGTCGAACTTCGCCGTGCTCTTCGACTCGCCGCGCTGGGTCTTGTTGACCGACTCGGTGCCGTCCAGCTTGAAGACCGTGGTCATGGTGTTCTCGCCACGCACCACTTCCTGCGTCAGATCGGTCGCCGTCTGCTTGACCGTCATCGGGCCGGCCATGCCACCACCCCGGCCACCACCGCCCGCGGGCGGCACCGGCGCTGCCGCGTCGACCTTCGGGGCCCACTTGCCCGAGAAGTCCGGCTTGGCCTGCGCAAACGACAGGCCCGCCACCGCCACCGCCATGACCATCACGAACAATGCAATCTTCTTCATCACGCCTCCACTGAACAGTTGACGATCCCACACCCTATTCGTATCTCAGCGCCTCGATGGGGTCAAGGGCTGAGGCTTTCCGAGCCGGATAGAACCCAAAGAAAATCCCGATGCCCGCCGCAAACCCGAACGCAACCAGCACGGCTTGCGGCGACACGTACGTCGGCCATTGGAGGAACTGGGTCAGGCCCCGCGACAAGCCGTACCCGAGCCCGATGCCGATCGATCCTCCGAGGAGGCTGATCACCACCGCCTCGACGAGGAACTGCATGAGGACGTCGCCGCCGCGGGCGCCGATCGCGAGACGAAGCCCGATCTCACGCGTCCGCTCCGTGACCGACACCAGCATGATGTTCATGATGCCGATGCCGCCCACCAGGAGCGAGACGCCCGCGATCGACGCGAGGAGGTAGGTCATGGTCTTGGTGGTCTCGGTCCGCATCGCCGCGATGTCCTCGAGGGTGCGGACCATGAAGTCGTCGTTGTCGCCCGGCTGGATCTTGTGGCGCACGCGCAGGACGGCGGCGATCGCGTCGGAGGTCTGCCGGATGTTGTCGGCCGACGCCGCGGAGACCGTCATGCTTTCGATGTAGGTCACACCGCGCATCTTCTTCTGGACCGTGGTGAATGGCGCGTAGATGACGTCGTCCTGGTCCTGGCCGACCGACGATTGGCCCTTGCTGATCAGCACGCCGATGATCTTGAACGGGTGCTTCCCGATGCGGATGATCTGATCGACCGGGTCGCCGCCGTCGGGGAAGAGCATGTTCTTGACGGTCGTGCCGATCACGCAGACCTTCGAGGCGCTCAAGACGTCGGTCGGCGTGAAGAACTGGCCGGACTCGAGCGGCCACGACTTGATCAGCGGCAGGTCAACGTTGGTACCCTCGACGCGGGTGTTCCAGTTCTGGTTCGCCGCGACGATCTGCCCGCCGCGGTTGTTGATTGTCTCCACCAAGAACTGCACGCCGGGCACCTCGCGGATCGCGACCGCATCGTCGGGCGTCATCGTGTTCGACATCCCCTGGCCCTGGCGGACGCCGCCCGAGCTGAAGTTGCCCGAGTTCACCATGATCACGTTCGTGCCGGCCGACTGGACGGCCTGCTCAATCGAGACCTGGGCGCCGTTGCCGAGGGCCACCATGGTGATGACGGCGCCGACGCCGATGATCATCCCCAGCATCGTGAGCGCCGTGCGCATCTTGTTCCGGTTGAGCGCCTTCAGGGCGATCCGGAACGTCATGAATATCGTCATGGCTCTCCTAGTCCACCGACACCGGAGGCAGTGCGGCAAGCTCCTGGCTGGCGATCCGGCGATTCGTGATCTTCTCGTCCGTCTTGATCACCCCGTCGCGGAACGCGACGATGCGGGTGCCATATTCGGCGATGTCGCGCTCGTGTGTGATGAGGAGCACGGTAATCCCGCGTTCCTTGTTCAACGTCTGGAACACGTCCATGACCTCGATGGAGGTCCTGGTGTCGAGGTTGCCGGTCGGCTCGTCGGCGAGGAGGATCGACGGGTTGTTGATCAGGGAGCGCGCGATAGCGACGCGTTGTTGCTGGCCGCCCGACAGCTGGTTGGGGAGGTGGTGAGTGCGCTGTTCGAGTCCCACCAGCTTGAGCGACTCCATGGCCCGCCGTTTCCGATCCGACCCCTTCGACGCGGCGCTGTTGTAGAGAAGGGGCAGTTCGACGTTCTCGAGCGCCGATGTTCGGGAGAGGAGGTTGAACCCCTGGAACACGAAGCCGATCTGGTGGTTTCGGATGCGGGCCAGATCGTTTTTCGACAGGCGCGACACATCCTTGCCGTCGAGCAAGTACTGCCCCGACGTCGGCCGATCGAGACACCCGAGAATGTGCATGAACGTCGACTTGCCCGAGCCCGACGGCCCGGTGACAGCGAGGAACTCGCCCGCCTCGACATCGAGGCTGACGTGTCGGAGCGCGCGCACCTCGATGTCGCCGACGATGTAGGTTTTCTTCAAATCGCGAACGGAGATGAGAGACATAGGGCAGTCACTGGAAAATCGGCATGGGGCAAGTCACGTCCGCTGCACCGGTCCTCGGGGAGGTCGTCACGCCGTGTGGACGCGACGACCCGACGAGGTTGAAGAGATCTAGCGACCACGACCGCCACCCATCCCGCCGCGCTGCTGCTGTTGCAAGAGCGGGTTGCCTGTCTGCGACGGGTTCCGGTTGGCCGACTCGGTGCCCAGGGTGACCGCCGTCACCAGGTCGGCCCCCGCCTGCAGGTCGCCTTCGAGCAGTTCGGTGTACTGGCCGTCGGTGATCCCCAGGCGGAGGCGGACGGCCTTGAGCTGCTTCTGTCCGGCCAGCCACAGCCACGCCCGGCCCGTGGAGATCCTGGCCGGGAGAGGCCCGAACAACGCGTCGATCGTCTGGGCGCCGGCCGGGGACGGGCGACCAGCCGCCGTTGCCGCGGCCGCCGGCTTCGCCCCCGGCTTCGCACCCTGCTTGACGAGCGCATCGATGTCGATCCCGCGCTCCTTCATCCGGGCGGCAAACTGTGTCCGCTGATCCGCCGGCATCTGCTGGAAGCGTTCGATCATGCGCGCCCGCGCCTCTGGGTCGTTCGGGTCGAACCCGCGGCGACCGCCGCCCTGTCCGCTGCCCTGCCCCATGCCCTGGCGGTTGACGCCGGCCCCCTGTTCGGACGCGCGTGCGCCCGCACCCTGTGCCTGCGGCGTCGTCGCTCGCGTGGCCTGCGCGGCCGGCTTCGTGCCGGCCTGCGCCGTCTGGGCCTGGGCCTGCGGCTGGCCTGCCACTGCGCCCGCCTGGCCTGTCTGCCCGCCGGCCATGTCACCGCGCCGTGCGCCGGCCGCCTGACCGGCGGCGCCGCCGCGCGGCTGCAACTCGGGCGGCAGCGGTTGGTTGAAGGCTTCGAAGATTTCCGCGGTCGGGCGGAAGCGGATGGCCGTATTCGGCACCCGGACGACATCCGTCTTCTTCGCGATCTCGATCTGCACGTTGGCCGTCATGCCCGGCTTCAGCTTGAGCTCGAGATTGGGCACCTCGATGACGGTGCCATAGGTTACGACGTTCTGCACGACAATCGGCTGCAAGCGCACCTGGATGACCTTGCCGGTGAACGTGTCGGTCGGGTAGGCGTCAATCCGGAAGCGCACGTTCTGGCCCGGACGAATCTTGCCCACGTCCGACTCGTCGATGTTCGCCGTGCACTTCATCTTCGTCAGGTCGGCGGCCACGATGAACAGCGTCGGCGACTGGTAGTTGGCCTGCACCGTCTGGCCGACGTCAACCGAGCGCTGTACGACAATCCCGTCGATGGGCGACATGATGATCGTGTGAGCCAGGTTGACTTCCTGCGCGTTCAGGTTGGCCTGCGCCTGGGTCAGCGCCGCCTCCGACGATTTCTGCGAGGCCACCGCCGATTTCACGGTCACTTCCGCGGTGTCGAGGTCCGCCTGCGTGCAGAGCTGCCGGGTGAACAACTCGCGAGCCCGCTTCAGCTTGACGTTCGCGTCTTCCACGGTGACCTTGTTGCGTTCGAGATCGGCCTGGCGCTGGACGAGTGTGGCTTGTGCCTGCTCGATCTGGGTATTGATCGCATCGGGGTTGATCCTCAGCAGGACCTGGCCCTTCTTGACGATCGAGTTGAAGTCGATGCCGGCGCCCAGTTCCTGGATGATGCCGCCCACCTGCGAGCCGACGGTGACCGCCGTGACCGCGTCGAGCGTGCCGGTTGCGGCCACGGCTTCCGTGATGTCGCCGCGGCTGACCTGGGCGGTCGAGACCTTCGGCTCGGGGCCCGGCCGGGTGTAGTAGTACCCCCCGACACTGGCCACAATGGCCGCAATGACCACAAGGGTGATGATCGTCTTTTTCATAAGGACCTTCGACCGTTCGTGCTGCATCCAGAGCGGAGCGCCGTCCGCCAGTCTCTGCGCCTATACCTGACGTCCCGGGCTATTGGCCGCCCGTGCTGCCGCCCGTGCTGCCGCCCGTGCTGCCGCCTGTGGTGCCGCCCGTGGTGCCGCCCGTGGTGCCGCCCGTGGTGCCGCCCGTGGTGCCGCCCGTGGTGCCGCCCACGCTCGATCCGCCACCGGAGGATGAGGTTTCAAGTTTGCGCTGGAAATCGACGAGCGCTTTCCTGTAGTTCAGGATCGCCCGCAGTTCGCTGTTCTGCGCGTCGGTGAAGTCGCGCTGTGCCAGCACGACGTTGTAGTTGGTCGACATCCCCACCTCGAACTTGCTCTGCTCGGCCTCGAGCCGCTTCTGCGACAGCTCGCGCGAGGCGGCCGCCGCGCGCACCTGCTGGAATGCACTCTGCACCGTCAGCGCCTGGTTGGTGATGTCGGTAGCCACCGAGAGTTCGAGCGCCTTGAGCTGGGCCAGCGACTGCTGGTACTGCACCTTGGAGCGTGCGTAGGTCGCGTCCTGGACGCTGGTGCCGACCGGGTAGGACACCTGGACCTGCACGTTCCATGTCGGCTGCTTGCGTCTCACCAGCTGGCTGAGTGCATCCGAGTAGCCGCCCGGGATCGCCGAATTCGCATTCCTCGCGAGCACCGTACCGCCGGTGCCTGCCGACTGGTAGTAGGCTTGCAGGTCAACCGCGGGGAGCGTCTGGTTGCGCTGATAGCGCAGCGTCACATCAGAGATTTCGAGGTTCTTGCGGGCGGTCACCATGTCGGTCCGGTTCTCGAGCGCCGTGCGTAGCGCGGCCTCGAGGTCGATCTTGCTCTCGACGTCGGTGGGCGGCCGCTCGACGGGGTTCAGCCGGGCGCCCCAAATCGGGTCGCTCGTGCCGTTGACGATCAGCCGCTTGAGCGCGAGTTCCGAGGTGAGCATGTTGCCTTGCGCCGTCACCAGGGTCTGTTGACGTGTGGCCGCTTCGGCCTGCGCCGACACGATGTCGAGCGGCGCCAGGGTGCCGATTTCAACGCGGATCTTATTGTCCTCGACCAGCTTTTGCGCGAGCGCCAGCGACGTCTTCGCCGCTTCCACCGCCTGGATGTTGTAGACGAGATCCCAGTAGGCGTTCTTCGTGTTGGCGACGGTGTTGATGGTCGTGGCTCTCAACGAGACGTCCGCGAGGAGACGATTGATTTCTGCCGTCACCAGGTTCGCGCGGTTGGCGTCGATCGACCGGTTCCGCAGGAGCGGCTGCGTGAACGTCGCCCTCACCGTGCTGTCGTACCTCGGATTGATCGTCGCCGCGGTGTTGCTGGTATCAGTGAAACCGTTCGACCAGCTGGCGCTGACCGTGGATCCGGTCTTTCTCACGAGCTTGGTCGCGCCAAAGTTGTAGGTCGTGCCCTTCGCGGTGACCTGGTCGCCGCCGAGGAACTGGTTGGCCGGATTGGTCGTCGCGTTGTTTTCCGCGAGCGTCGCGGTCACGGTCGGGACGTACACACCGAACGCCTGCGCCAGCGCCCAATCCTGGAGCTCCGGGTTGAGCCGCGCCACGCTGAGATCGATGTTCAACTGCAGCGCCTTGGCCACCGCCTCGTCCATCGTCAGTTCCAGGCCCGGTGCGTTGGGAGTCACGGCACCGGTCTGGGCTGGCGGCATGGTCTGCGACTGGGTCTTGGCCTGCGCCAACAGGTCGGAAACCTTCGCCTGTGTGATCGACTGGGCGTGGGGGGTTCCCTCAACCGCCAGCACGGCACACGCTGCGACACACAAGGTTCGAATCGGGCTGAACAACTTCTTCACGGATCTGCCTCCCACCTTCGGGAATTGAATGAGGGCGTAGCGCATTCTATCGATCGGTCGGGGTCCGCTCCGGGAGACGCCCCGGGCCGCGCTCCTTGTCGTGCGCCTTCTCGATTTCCGCCAGCTTCGTCCGCTGGTCGGCCGACAGCACCCGGCGCATGCGGAACAGCATCAGGGTGCGGGCCTTGCTCATCGAGCTCCGGACCGCTTCCACCTGGTCGGCCTGCTTCAGGACCTGGACTTCCGTGACGTCGTTGCCGCTAATCAGGTTCGAGAGCTGCTCCTCGCGACGGCGCAGGTCGTCGTATATGTCCTTCATCTTCGGGAACGCCGTTTCGAAAATCTCCTCGATTCGCGCCGTCTGCTCGGGCGCCAGCCGAAGGTCGGCCTTGATCTTCTCGTCCTGCCACCACTTGGACCGCTGCGCGCCTCCCGGCGGCCCGCCCCGCTGGTCACCCCGCTGCCCGTCCCGCACCTGGGGTTGGGGCTGAGACGGACGCTGGGCGCCAGTCCGATGCGGGTCTGCCGCAGCGAACGGCGTCAACAACAGGCCCACCAGCACCGCTGTGACCACTCGCTTCATGAACACCCCTCGACACACTCCTGCACCTCATTGACAATTACGACAGGGGGGGGAGGGGCGTTTACCCGGAGGGGAGGGGGCAAACAGAGGACGCGGGGTCAGAATTCACCAACCGCGAGAGTCGTTCCACGGCCATGCCGACGATGTTGTCCGGCGTGGAGGCGCCGGCCGTCATGCCCACGGACACGGGGCCCGTCGGCGGCAGCCAGTCGGCCTGGACGATTTCGGCGCGTTCCTTGACCGACTTGTGCCTGATCGTTGCGGCCGATATCAGCGCCGGCACGTCCGCGATGTGATACGTCGGCAGCCGGTGGGCGCAGATCTTCGCCAGGTTGGTGGTGTTGCTGCTGTTGTAGCCGCCAATCACCAGCATCAGGTCGAGGGCGTGCTCATCGAGCAGCGACACCACCGCATCCTGCCGGTCCTGCGTGGCGCTGCAGATCGTTTCGAACGCGCGGAACCGCTCGTCCAGGCGCTCCGCTCCGTAGCGATCGACCATCGCATTCCGGAACATCTCCGCGATCTCGAGCGACTCGGACATCAGCATCGTCGTCTGGTTCGCGAGACCGATACGGCCCAGGTCGCGCTCGGGGTGGAAGCCCTTCGATGCCGCCGCCCCGAACCGCTCGAGGAAGGCGCCGCTGTCGCCGCCGTTCCGGATGTAGTCGCACACCTCCGCCGCTTCCGCCAGGTTCAACACGACCAGATACTTCCCGTTCGGCTGCTCGGTGGCCTGCGACGCCGTCGCCTGCGTCTCCTCGTGGTGAATCTTCCCGTGGATCACCGCCGTCTGGCCGTCGCGAGCGTATTGCCGGACGTTCTTCCAGACATTCAGCACCGACCCGCAGGTGGTATCGACCAGCGTGCACCCCTGGTGCTGCAACTGCTCGAGCAGGCGCACCGTCACGCCGAATGCCGGGAGGATGACGACGTCGCCGGCGCCGAGCGTCTCGATCGCGCAGCCAGGATCCGAAAGAAACCTGATGCCCAGCGCCCGCAACTTCTCGTTGACGTGCGGGTTGTGGATGATCTCGCCCGTGAGGTAAACGGCCTGATCGGGGAACCGGCGCCGCGTCTGGTAGGCGTAGTCCACCGCGCGATCCACGCCGTAGCAGAACCCGAACTCCCGGGCCAGGTGGACCGTGAGGCGGCCGCGTTGATACCGGAAGTCGGCGGTCTTGATCGTCTGGACGAGCGCACTGTGGTAGTCGGCTTCCAGTTCGCCGGCAACCTCGTGCTTCAGCGAGAACCCTTTGCGATAGATCAGTTCAGGCATGGGGGACAAACAGGATTCAGAAGTCTAGCTTCTGGATTCTGTCTTCCCAGTATACGTCAGCGGATGGCCCCGGCGAGAACGGTCTCCTGGCGGATGTGAGGCGTCAGCTGGTCGAGCGCCGAGAGTGCGGCGATGCGCTGGTTGTACAGCGCCTGATCGATCTCGCTCAGCATCGCCTCATCACGTTCTCCGGTCAACGTTGGCTTCGGGCTGTCGCTGATGAGGATCGGAGTCGCGACCGTCGCCTTGGCGGAGCGAACGACCGGCGCGGGAGACACCGACGGGCCGATTCCAGTGTCGAGGAGCCGGCCAGCCATGACACCGACCAGGAGCCCGGCTGCGGCCGCCGCCGCCACCCAGCGGGCGATCGGACGACGAACCACCGACCGGTCGAGACGGGTCGTGCCCGCGGGGAACGGGATCACGCGGGACGCGTGGGCGGTTTCGGCCAGCGTGTCGAGGATCCGGGCCCGCTGCGCGTCGAGCCGGGACGGTGTGAACACTTCGTCCGCCTCGCTGGCTGCATCCTGGCGCAACCGCTCGAGCGGGGCGGTCAATTCGGTGTACCGCCACGTGCACGTCTCGCACCCATGCAGGTGCTGTCGCACGGCTCGCCGTTCCTCGGCATTGGCCTCTCCGTCGCCGAAGTAGAGGGCGATGAGCCGGTCATCAGCGGGATGAAAGCGATCCATTTTCATAGCTTCCCTCCGAGCAACGAGCGCAGCTTGCGGACGGCGCGAAACAGGTGCACGCGAACGGTCGATTCGTTCAGCCCCGTGATCGTGCTGACCTCTTTCGACGAGCACCCTTGGTAGTGGCACAAGAGGAAGATCGTACGTTGCCTCTCGGGCAACTTGCCGACGGCCGACGCGATCTGCGTACGACGCTCACGCAAGAGCAACGATTCTTCGGGCGAGGGACCGTGGCTCGGGACCGACTCGGCCCGCGACCGTTCTCCTTGTTCGACGTCGAGCGACGGGATCATCCACCGCGCACGGCGCCGACGGGCTTTCTGCCGATCCAGGCAGCCATTGATCAGGATCCGGGTGAACCAGACCTCGAACGGGAGGCCCTCCCTGAACGACTCGATGTGCGAGAACACCTTCACGAAGGCATCCTGCACCGCCTCGTCCGCGTCCGCGGCGTCCCGCAGGAAGTGATAGGCGATCCTCGACGCCCGCCGTTGCTGTCGCAGGACCAGGGCCGCAAAACGGTCTCGGGCGGCCGCCAGGTTCCCGTCGTGCACGAACGCCTTGACCTCGGCGGCAACCCGCGAATCCTCGTCGGGGCGGGTCAGAGCGGGCAGGGACACCGCCAGCGTCTCCACCGGCACGTCCGACAGCGCGGTTTCCTCTGGTGCCTTCTGCATGCGCGGATCTCTCGGTCCCCGGTTCTATCCTGCCATGAACTACGATGCGCCCGGCAAAACGTTTACCGCCTGCCTTCATAACCCGGTCGAGCCGGAACCAAAGAGGGAATGGCGAGGGAGCGCCGAACGATTCCGGGCGCGACCTGCGCACACCATGGGCTGTTAGCCGTTGCGGGCGGCCGAGAGGATGCCCTGAAGGGCGGCGACGGCCTCGTGAAGAGGCTCGATCCCGGGGAGAGGCACGCCGCCGGCGAGGAGTGCCTTGCCGATCTGTTCGACGTGGCCGCCGGCGTCGCCGAGCGAAGGAAAACCGAACGTGGCGCCGCCGCCCTTGAGGGTGTGCGCCTCCCGCACCAGCCGCGTCAGCGACGCCACCGGGTCGACCGCAATGGCAAGACCTGACGCTTCCTCGGTGATGACAGAGACCCGCTCGGCGGCCGT
>Ga0209745_1000910_pt1 | contig 17894 bp, 15 predicted proteins | sample BarGraNGADG00312_FD_184495 | JGI IMG/M metagenome (GOLD analysis project Ga0209745, IMG submission 184495) | Arctic peat soil microbial communities from Barrow, Alaska - Barrow Graham LP Ref core NGADG0004-312 (SPAdes) (version 2) | ecosystem: Environmental > Terrestrial > Soil > Wetlands > Peat...
GAAGATCTCGGCGCCGCGGTAGCTCGCCACATCCGAGATGCCCATCTTCGACATGATCTTGAGCACGCCGTCCTCGATCGCGGTGCGGAAGAGCGCCTGAGCGCCGATTGCGTCGGGGTGCTCGCCGCCCAGCCGTCGGCTCTCGGCGAGTGCGCCGACCGTCTCGAGCGCGAGGCGCGGGCAGATGGCGTCGGCTCCGTAGCCGAGCAGGGTGGCGAAGTGGTGTGTTTCGCGCGGCTCGTCGCTCTCGACGAGGATCGAGGCGCGGGTGCGCAGCTCGCCCTTGACCAGGCGCTGGTGCACGGCGCCGACGGCCAGCAGGATCGGAATCGGGGCACGTCCGGCCGAGATCTGCGTGTCGTCGATCAGGAGCAGCTGCTCACCGCTGTCGGCGGCCTTCACGGCCTCGCCGGCGAGCCGCTCGCAGGCCTGTTCGAGTGTCTCGTCGGCGCCGAAGGTGGCGTCCAGGCGGACGGTCTCCAGCGCTTCGAGCCCGGACGGGTAGAGGAAGAAGCTCTCCAGCTCGATCAGGCGGGCCGCCTCCGGCCCCTCGCTCAGGAGCGGCGCTCGGGCGCCGAGCCGGGTGTTGAGGCTGAAGACGATTCGTTCGCGCAACGAGTCGATCGGCGGGTTGGTCACCTGCGCGAAGCGCTGCTTGAAGAAGGCCGGCAGCGGACGGGCTCGGTTCGCAAGCGGCGTGATCGCCGCGTCGTCTCCCATCGACGAGGTCGGCTCGTGGCCGGTCGCGCCCATCGGGCGCAGGATGATGTTCAGATCCTCGCGGGTGTAGCCGAACGCCGACTGCCGGCGCGTCAGCTCGCAGTAGGGCCCGCCGATCGGCTCGCCGATAGAGCCGCTGATGATTCCGTCGCGCAGCCAGCTTCCGTACGGACGGTGACCTGCCAGGTCGCGCTTCAGCAGCTCGTTCGAGAGCAGGCCGCCGCGGCTCGGATCGACAGCGATCATCTGCCCGGGGCCGAGCTTTCCGTATTCGACCGTCACGCCGTCGGGGATGTCCACGAGGCCGATCTCCGAGGCGCAGGCCACGATCCCGTCCGAGGCGGCGAGGTAGCGAAGCGGGCGAAGTCCGTTTCGGTCGAGCCTGGCGCCGACGACTTTGCCGTCGGTGAAGATGATTCCGGCCGGGCCGTCCCAGGGCTCGATCAGGCAGGCGTGATAGCGGTAGAAGTCGCGCAGCGCGCCGTCCAGCTCGACCGCCTCCTCCCAGGCCTCCGGGATCAGCATCGAAAGCGCATGCGGGATCTCGCGGCCGCCGCGCACGAGCAGCTCGAGCGCGTTGTCGAGCGTGCGCGAGTCGGCGCCGACGTCCTCGATCGTCGGGTAGAGCGAGGCGTCGTTCTCGCTGCCGAAGTGGTGCTCTCGCGCGCGCATCCAGTTGACGTTGCCGGCCAGCGCGTTGATCTCACCGTTGTGGCAGAGCATGCGGAACGGCTGCGCGCGCTCCCAGGTCGGAGCCGTGTTCGTGGCGAAGCGCTGATGGAAGATCCCGAACGGGATCTCGATCTCGGGATCGGCGAGGTCGCTATAGAACGCACCGAGCTGGTCGGCTGCGCAGAGCGCCTTGTAGGTGACGGTTCGGAAGGAGAGCGATGCGATATAGGCGTTTGCGCCGGAGCGCTCGATTCGCTTGCGCGTGCGCAGTGCCGCGAGCTCGGCCTGCTCTTCGTCGGCGCCTTGCGGCGGAACGAGGTGAGCCTGGACGATCGTCGGCGCGCTCGCCCGGGCACGCTCACCCAGGCTCGCCGGCTCGATCGGGACCTCGCGCCAGCCGGCAAAACCGACGCCCTCTTCGGCGCAGGCGCTCTCGATCGTCGCGCGGGCCGCCTCGTCGTACAAAAAGACCATCGCCAGCCCGCCGTGCGGAGCGAGCACCGGCGAGAGCGGGATGAGCACGCCGGCGCCGTCGCCGGTGAGCCGGTCGGCGTTGATCGCGCCGCGATGCCGCACGCGCTGAAGGGCCGCGAGAATCAGATCGAGGACTCGCCGCGACGGCCGCCCCTCGGCATCGGCGATGAAGCCGATTCCGCAGGCGTCCCGTTCGGTCGTTCGGTTGTTGATCTGGTACAGAGAGCGCGTTGCCAAGTCTTCTAGGTCCTTCCTCGGAGTGAGTGAAAGCCTTCTATGCGGGAATCGTAGATGCCCGGAGTCTCGCCTCCTTTTGTTTCCCGGCCGGCGCGGAGGCGAGAGGACGCCGGCTAGCGTTTATCAGCGCGCTTGGCGGCGCGCGTGGCGACGATGAGCGCAGCCGAGCGAACGGTGACGGCCGTCATCCCAGATGTTGGCGGTGTCGTTGCTGCGCAGGCCATCGGAGCCAAGACTATACCTCGTATAGCGAGCTTGAAAACAAAGCGTAGCGTACACCGTGAGCGCCCTAAAAGGGGGTTTCTACTTATCTGGCCCTAGACCCCGTCCTGATGAGGGGCCATGATCAGACAATCATGGCTGTGGCGGATCTCGATCGGGAGCGAGTCGGTGAGTTGCGCGGTTATCTGCGCGCCTACGCGAAGCTCCATCAGGCGCTCACCATCTCGCGCTTCGAGCACGACGTCGTGGTGCTGCCGATCGAGGGCGGGGTCGAAGAGACGCTGCAGAGCTACTTCGATTCGCTCGGCAAGAAGTTGAAGCCGCCCGTCAAGCACTGGGAGATGAAGCTCGAGCAGCTGAAGCCCTGGGAGCTTCCCGCGGAAGAGATGTTCGCGCGCTGGTTCCTGGCCGACGAAGAGCTGCGCCAGTTCTACCGCTCCAGGCGCGAGAACGATCCGCGGCCGGGCGAGCTCCACGTCGGCACGAACGACATCGCACGCGCCTTCCGGGAGCAGATCGAAGAGCTACTCGGGCGCGGCAAGAAGCAGGTCTGGGACGTCTCGATGCACGCGCTCGTCGGCGCCACCGATCGCTACCTGGCCACGCTCGACAACCACCTCGCCTTCGACCTCGGCGACGGGCTGCTGCTCGTCAGCTTCACGATGATGAAGTAGTTGCGTCGCCTCCGCGCTTGACAGGCGCAGGTCCCCGTCGCCACACTAGAAGTCCGGTTATGAAGGTCGACTCCGCATCCAGTCATCTCTCTCGCGACGTGCGCGTGCTCGTCGACCTGCTCACGATTAGCGTCGTCACGGTCACGGTTCCCCGCTAAGGGGACCTATTCGACCAGAGCGCTGAGGCGCCACACACCTACCGGACTAACGCCACAGGTGCGTCCGCGGACGAACCGAGGCCAGGACAGGAAACGACGGCGACAAACATGAGATCAGACAACCCGATTACAGCAAGCCCGAGCGCCGCGAACCGCGGGCTCCCGGGCGCAACCGATGCGCTACCGCGCAGAGGGGTGCGAACAGCCGATATGGTCAAGGCGGAAATCGCTGCGACCACGCGCGAATTCAGTGAAACGATCCCCGCCGGGCGCTACTCCGCTCGGCGCGGAACCGATCTTCCTACGGAGGAACTCAGATGACCAGGATGACAGGAGCTGACGCCATCATTCGCTCGCTGGAGGAAGAGGGCGTCGACGTCTGCTTCGGAATCCCGGGCGGAATGATCATCGACACCTACGACGCCCTCTACCGGGCGATCGCCAACGGAAGCAAGCTGCGCCACGTGCTGGCGCGGCACGAGCAGGGCGCCGGCCACATGGCCGAGGGCTACGCGCGCGCCAGCGGCAAGGTGGGAGTCGCGATCGCGACCTCGGGCCCGGGCGCGACCAACCTGATCACACCGATCGCGGATGCCTGGATGGACTCGACGCCGCTCGTCTGCATCACCGGTCAGGTGCCCTCGACCAAGATCGGCACCGACGCCTTCCAGGAGACGAACGCGACCGGGATCACCCTCCCGATCGTCAAGCACTCCTGGCTGGTGCAGAAGGCGAGCGAGATCCCGGCGACGATCAAGGCCGCCTTCCACGTCGCCCAGACCGGCCGCTCCGGCCCGGTGCTGGTGGACATCACCAAGGACGCCCAGATCGCCGAGCTCGACTTCAAGTACCCCGACCACGTCGATCTGCCGGGCTGGAACCCGCCGCATAAGGTCAACCACCGCCAGGTGGCCGCGGCAGCGAAGGCGATCCTCGAGGCCGACAAGCCGATCTTCTACATCGGCGGCGGCGTCATCACCGGCGAGGCCTCCGCCGAGCTGCTCGAGCTGGTCGAGCTGACCAACATCCCGGTCGTCACGACGCTCACCGGCAAGGGCGCCTTCCCCGACTCGCACCCACTGAACGCGGGCCACCCGGGGATGCACGGCGGCAAGTACGGCAACCTGGCGCTCAACCGCTCCGATCTCGTGATCGCGGTCGGCGCCCGCTTCGACGACCGCGTGACCGGCAACGTGTCGGCCTTCGCCCCGAACGCGAAGGTGATCCACTTCGAGGTGGACGCGGCCGAGATCGGCAAGATCCGCGAGGCGCAGATCCCGATCTGCGCGCCGCTTCAGCCCGCTCTGGTCAAACTCCTCGCGGAGCTGCGCAAGCAGATCCCGGAGGGGCGGGAAGGGCCGATCGAGTGGATCAACAAGATCGCCGAGTGGAAAGACGAGTTCCCGCTGCGCTACGACGTCGGCGACGTGATCAAGCCGCAGGAGGTGCTCGAGGCCGTGCGCGACGTGACCGAAGGGCGCGACGACATCATCTGGACGACCGGCGTCGGTCAGCACCAGATGTGGGCGATGCAGTACCTGGTCTGCGACCAACCGCGTTCCTTCATCAGCTCCGGTGGCCTCGGGACGATGGGCTACGGCGTGCCGGCGGCGGTCGGCGCCAAGGCCGCCCGGCCCGACGCGACCGTGATCTGCATCGACGGCGACGGCTGCTTCCAGATGACCGCGAAGGAGCTGACCACAGCGACTCTGCACGGGCTGCCGATCATCGTGGTGCTGGTCAGGAACGGCTGGCTCGGGATGGTTCGCCAGTGGCAGGAGATGTTCTTCGGCGAGCGCTTCTCGCAGACCGATCTCACCGGCCCGATTCCCGACTACGTCAAGATGTCGGAGGCCTTCGGCGCGGTGGCGATGACCGTCACCGAGTCGAGTGAGCTCACGCCTGCATTCGAGCGCGCGATTGCGGAGAATGCAGCCGGGCGATCGGTGGTCGTGGACGTCGTCTGCGATCAGGAGGAGAAGGTCTTCCCGATGATCCCGGCCGGCGCCTCGGCGGCGGAGATCATCGAATACGGCAGTCACGAGAAGGCAAAGGAGGTCGAGGCGAGATGAAGCACACTCTCTCGGTCCTCGTCGAGGACAAGCCGGGGGCGCTCTCGCGCATCTCGAACCTGTTCGCGCGGCGCGGCTACAACATCGAGTCGCTCGCCGTGGGGCAGACCGAGCGCGACGGCGTCTCGCGCATCACGCTTCGGGTCGACTGCGCCGAGCATTCGCTCGAGCAGATCACCAAGCAGATCCACAAGCTCGTCAACGTGCTCAGGATCACCGAGCTGACTCCCGACGACGCCGTCGAGCGCGAGATAGCGCTCTTCACCGTGGCCGCTCCGCCCGAGCGGCGGGGCGAGTTGATGTCGTTCGCCGATCACTACGGCGCTCGGGTCTCCGACCTCGGCCCGCAGGAGATCGTGTTCGAGATAGTCGGCCACCCCGAGGACCTCGACTCCTTCGAGGAGCTGGTCAGGCCGTACGGAATCAAGGAAATGGTGCGCACGGGCCGCATCGGTCTCAGTCGAGCCGTTCGACGTTAAGTAGCAGGACGCTAGAAACTCTCGAGTACACCGCGTAAAAGAAAGAAGAAAGGAACCACTCATGGCGACAATCCACCGCGAAGGCGACCTCTCCCTCCTCTCCGGAAAAATCGCCATTATCGGCTACGGCAGTCAGGGTCACGCCCACGCGCTCAACCTTCGCGACTCGGGGATCGAGGTCGAGGTCGCGGAGCAGCCCGGTGGCGCCGCCTGGGATCGCGCGGTGGAGGCCGGGTTGCCGGTCAAGACCGCGGCCGAGGCCGTCCGCGGCGCGGCCTTTGTGATGATCCTGCTCCCCGATCATCTCCAGCGCATCATCTACGCCTCGGACATCGAGCCCAACCTCGAGCCCGACGCGACGATCCTGTTCGCGCACGGCTTCAACATCCACTTCGGCTACATCAAGCCGCCGGCCGGGCACGACGTGATCATGGTCGCGCCCAAGGCGCCGGGGCACCGCGTGCGCGAGCAGTACGAAGCGGGCGCCGGCGTTCCCTCGCTGGTGGCCGTTCACCAGGATGCCTCGGGCAACGCGCTCGCCAAGGCGCTCGCTTACGGGGCCGGTATCGGCAGCGCCCGCGTCGGCTTGCTCGAGACGACCTTCGCCGAGGAGACCGAGTCTGACCTCTTCGGTGAGCAGGTGGTTCTCTGCGGCGGCGCGACCAGGTTGATGCAGGCCGGGTTCGAGACGCTGGTCGAGGCCGGCTACCAGCCCGAGATCGCCTACTACGAGTGCATCCACGAGCTGAAGCTGATCGTAGACCTGATCTATCAGGGTGGCTTCGAGTACATGCGCTACTCGATCTCGGATGTCGCCGAGTACGGCGATCTCACCCGCGGCCCGCGCGTCATCGACGACAGTGTGAAGGCCCGGATGAAGGAGATCCTCGGCGAGATCCAGAGCGGCGCCTTCGCCAAGGAGCTGATCGCGGAGGAGGAGGCCGGCCGGCCGAACTTCCTGCGCCTGCGCGAGGAGGCGGCCAAGCATCCCACCGAGACGGTGGGCAAGGAGCTGCGCTCGCTTGCCGGTCGCGAGGGCTTGATGGGCGCTGGTTCCGATGGCGCCCGTTGACGTTCCCGTCGCCCTGCTCGGGTACGGCACCGTCGGGGCGGCGGTAAACCGATTCCTGCACGAGAACGCCGATGAGATCGAGCGCGCGACCGGCCACCGGCTGCGCGTCGTCAGGGCGCTCGTCCGCGACCTGAACAAGGAGCGGGACTTCCCGGCCGCGCCGGGCGTGCTCACCACCGACTTCGCCGAGATCGCGGGCGACCCGGAGATCTCGGTCGTCGCGGAGGTGATGGGCGGGATCGAGCCCACCAACGACTACATCATGGGCCTGCTCCGCAGTGGCAGGCCGGTCGTGACCGCGAACAAGCAGTTGCTCGCGCAGCGGGGCGCCGAGCTCTTCGCCGCCGCCCAGGAGGGAGGCGTGCAGCTTCGCTTCGAGGCCTCGGTCTGCGCCGCGATCCCGGTGATCAAGGTGCTGCGGGAGGCGCTGGTGGTGACCAACGTCCACCGCATCCTCGGGATCGTGAACGGCACCACCAACTACATCCTCACCCAGATGGAGCTGGGCGCCGAGTACGACGAGGCGCTGGCCGACGCCAAGCGCCAGGGCTACGCCGAGATGGATCCGACCGAGGACGTCTCCGGCGCCGACGCCGCCGCCAAGATGGCGATTCTGGCGACGGTCGCCTTTGGCTCGCGGGTGACGTTGGACGACGTCCGCTTCGAGGGGGTCGAGCGGATCACCTCGGCGCATGTCGATGCGGCCAAGCAGATGGATATGGTCGTGCGCCTCGTCGGGCGGGCGACGCTTGTCGAGGGCGGCTATGACGTGCGCGTTTCGCCGGCGCTGGTCGACCGCGCTCATCCGCTCGCCTCGGTGGAGGGGGCGTTCAACGCGATCATGCTGCAGGGCGATGCGATCCGCGAGATCACGCTCGAGGGGCCTGGCGCAGGCGGTATCGAGACTGCCTCGGCGGTGATCGCCGACATGGTCTCGATCATCGGCACCAAGGGCACTGGATTCCTGCACAACGACGCCTGCTGGCGCACGGTCGAACGGCTTGCGCCCGGCGAGCTCCGCTCGCCCTTCTACCTTCAGATCTCGGTGGACGACCGCCCGGGAGTGCTGGCTCGCGTTGCGGAACGCCTCGCGGCGCACGGCGTCTCGGTTGCGCGCCTCGTGCAGTCGCAGACCGACGGTGGCGCCATCCTCCACGTCATCTCGCATGAGGCGACCTACGGCGACGTTGAAGCCGCGCTCGCCGAGATAAGCGCCCTGTCGGAGAGCCGTGAGATAGCGGCGGCTTTCCCGGTGATCTCGCAGCGTGGGATCTCGGAGCTCGGATGGGCCTGACGCACCGAAACCACGCGGAGCACTGCTAGGTGAAAGTCAAGGTCAGAGCACCGGCCACCAGCGCCAATCTCGGCCCTGCCTTCGACTGCGCCGGGATGGCGCTCGAGCTCTGGAACGAGCTCGAGGTGAGCGACGCGGAGGGCACCGTAGTCGAGGTCGAAGGCGAAGGCGTCTCCGAGACGCCGAGAGATTCGACCCACCTCGGTCTGCGCGCCTTCGCGCTGATCGCAGGCCTTGAGGGCAAGCGCTTCCGCTTCCTCAATCGAATCCCGTTTGCGCGCGGCCTTGGCTCCAGCTCGGCCACGATCGCGCTCGGCCTTGTTGCGGCCTCCGTTTGGGAGGGCGTCGAGCCCGATCCGCTCGAGCTGCTTCCTCTGGCGATGCGGCTCGAGTCGCACGCCGACAACCTGGGCGCCTGTCTCTACGGCGGCGTGACACTCTCGTGGGAGGAAGAGACGTGCTGGTACGCCCGGCGCATCGCCGATTCGCTTCCGCTCGCCGCGATCGCGGTCATCCCCGAGAACACCGTCGAGACGATCGTCTCCAGGGCGGGGCTTCCCGACCTGGTCGCCCACGCCGACGCCGCCTTCTCGGGCGGCCGAGCCGCGCTGCTTGGCGCGGGATTGGCGAGCGGCGACGCCGATCTACTCGCGGCCGCCTTCTACGACCGCCTGCACGAGCCCTACCGCTCGACCGCCGCGCCCGTTCTCGCCGAGCTGCAGGTGAAGCCGGCGCAGGGATCGGTCGGGGTCACGCTCTCGGGCTCGGGCCCGACGGTCATCGTCTGGGCTCGGCACGAGGAGTCGGCGGCCTGCGCGGCGGAGTTGAGCGGGCGCTTCCCCGATTGCCGGGTGCTTACCGCCGCGGTTGCCACCAGCGGCGCAGGCGTTTTCTAAAGCTGCGCAGGGGTTACGATCCTGTCATGAGCCAGAGCGTGTACGACATCCCGTCGGATCCCGCCAAGCGGCGTAGTCATCTGCTCACCGACGGCCCCGACCGCGCCCCGGCGCGCTCCTACTTCAAGGCCATCGGCTTCACCGACGAGGATCTGGCCAAGCCACTGGTCGGCATCGCCTCGACCTGGATCGAGACGATGCCCTGCAACTTCAACCAGCGCGAGCTGGCCGAGCACGTTCGGCAGGGCATTCGCGCTGCGGGCGGCATGCCCGTCGAGTTCAACACGATCGCGGTCTCCGACGGAGTCACGATGGGCACGCCGGGCATGCGCGGCTCGCTCGTCTCGCGCGAGGTGATCGCCGACTCGATCGAACTGACCGCCTACAGCCACATGTTCGACGGGCTGGTCTGCCTGGTCGGCTGCGACAAGACGATTCCGGCGGCGGTGATGGCGCTGCTCAGGCTCGATATACCGGGCCTCGTGCTCTACAACGGCTCGATCGCACCCGGCCGCTGGCGCGGCAAGGATGTGACGATTCAGGACGTGTTCGAGGCGGTCGGAACCCACGCTGTCGGGAAGATGTCCGACGACGACCTGCACGAGCTGGAGACGCTTGCCTGCCCGGGCGCGGGCGCCTGCGGCGGTCAGTTCACCGCCAACACGATGTCGATGGCACTCGACTTCCTCGGCATCAGCCCGGCCGGGCTGAACGAGGTTCCGGCGACCGATCGAGGCAAGGGCTCGGCAGCGCATAAGGCCGGCGAGCTGGTCATGAAGCTCGTGCGCGACAACGTCACGCCCAAGCAGATCGTGACCCGCGAGGCGCTCGAGAACGCGATCACCTCGGTCGCCGCCAGCGGCGGCTCGACCAACGGTGTGCTGCATCTGCTCGCGATCGCGCGTGAGGCCGGGGTTCCGCTCGAGATCGACGACTTCGAGCAGATCGCGGCGCGGACGCCCGTCGTCGCCAGTCTCACCCCGGGCGGCCACTTCGTGGCGACCGATCTCTACGCCGCGGGGGGCTGCGCGCTGGTGGCCCGCGAGCTCGCCAAGCGCGATCTGCTTCATCTGGGCGCGCGCAACGTGGACGGGCGGACGCTGGCCGAGATCACGCTCGGCGCCAAGGAGTCGGAAGGGCAGGAGGTCGTCTCGAAGGTCGAGCAGCCGTTCAAGCAGCGCGGCGGCTTCGCGATCCTGCGCGGCAACCTCGCGCCGGAGGGCTGCGTCGTCAAGCTGGCCGGGCACGAGCACACCTTCCACCGCGGCCCGGCGCGCGTCTTCGACTCCGAGGAGGACTGCTTCGCCGCCGTCAAGGCGGGCAAGGTCGCCGCCGGCGACGTCGTCGTGATTCGCTACGAAGGCCCGGCCGGCGGCCCGGGAATGCGCGAGATGCTCGCCGTCACCGCCGCACTGGCCGGAGAGGGGCTGGGCGACTCGGTCGCACTGATCACCGATGGGCGCTTCTCGGGCGCCACGCACGGGTTCATGGCCGCTCACATCTCGCCCGAGGCCGCTCGTCGAGGGCCGATCGCCGCGGTGCGCGAGGACGACGTCGTCGTGCTCGATCTCGAGGCGCACGAGCTGAGGGTCGAGCTTACGGACGAGGAGATCGAGCAGCGGTTGGCTAGCTGGAAAGCTCCGAAACCGCGCTACACAAGCGGCGTCTTCGCCAAGTACGCGGCACTGGTCAGCTCCGCCTCCGAGGGTGCGATCACCCGCCCGAGCGCCTAGCTCGCCGCGACGGCCGGGTGAGCATCCGGTTCGAGCTCCGGCCTGCAGCAGCTTGAATATCCCTTCAAGCTTCGGCGCCCGCAAGCCGAAAAGAGAGTGACGAACTATGCAGTCAATCGGCTCTGCACGCTTCTCCTGGCGCTCGGAAAAGGGGCAAGACCTCTCCGGCGACCTTCACGACGCCGCCAAGACGGTGTCCGCCGCCGCGGAGGAAGAGACTCAGGATGAGCGCGAAGAGGAGGAAGAGGATTCGCCTGCTCCGGCCGAGGCGCCGCCCGAGCACGCAGCTGAGGTCGCACCGCCCATGAACGTCCCCGAAACCAACGTCTCGTTCTCTCCCGCGCTGATCGATCAGATGCCGGCGATGCTCTGGGCGATCGATCGGGATCTTCGCTTCACGGTCTGCCGCGGCGGCGCGCTGGCCGACCTGGGGATCGTGCCCGACAGCCTCGTCGGCATGACCCTGTTCGAGTTTTTCCAGACCGAGGACACCTCGTTCATGCCGATCGCCGCGACTTTGCGCGCACTCCGGGGAGAGACTGTCAACTACGAGCTCGATTGGGGCGCTCACGTCTATCGCGTACGAGTCGGGCCCAATCGCGACGGCGAGGGCCAGATCGCAGGCTCGGTCTCGGTCGTCTTCGACATCAGCGACCTGCGCCGCGAAGAAGAGCAGTTGATGAACGAGGGCGAGTTCCTGCGCAAGATCGCCGAGAACATGCCCGACGCCGTGGTGCTCGTGGACGGCGAGGGGCGCTTCCTCTACGCGTCACCGTCCTGCAGCGAGGAGCTCGGATACGACTTCCAGGCGCTGGCCGGTGTCAACTTCCTCACCCTGATCGAGCCGGAGGACATGGCGATCGCCCAGGACGCGATCGGCGACGTCTACCGCGGCGACTCCTATCCGTTCGCCGTCCGGATGAGGCGCGCCGACGGAAGCTGGGCGATGATGGAGACGATGGCGACCGCCCTCACCACCAGCGACGGTGCACGCCTGCTGCTCGTCAGCATGCGCGATGTGAGCGAGGAGAAGCGTTCTGGCGAGTACGTCCACCTCAACCGGCGTATGAGCGAGTTCAGGCACAAGGCCCAGGAGACCGCCGAGAACCTGCGCGCGCTGCTGGTCACGATCGAGCGGGGGGACTCTCCGGCCAATGCCGAGTCACAGCTCGCCCAGGTGCTGCATAGCGCCGAGCAGCCGCCGCCGCCCCAGCCGCGCGACAGCGCCGGCTAAGCGTCGGTCGCCGAGCCGGCTACCCCGGGTAGGCGTTCGTTTGCGCGGCCAGTTGCCCGACCCAGGGCCGGAATCCGAGCACCGACCTTTCGCGGAGTAGCGGCGAGCTCGATAGGTCGAGGACCAGGTCTCCTTTCAAGTCGTACACCTCGAACCTCGTGCCGATCAGTCCGTTCGCAAACTCGTCGCTCAAGATCTTCGACAGGCGCGGGTAGGTGGAGGAGAAGTCGTCCGGGTCGTTCGCCACGACGCTGACCTTCGCGGCGGCGCTGTGCCCGTAGCGCAGCACCGAGACATCGAGCGATCGCACGTTGGGCAGCCTGTCGGCCTTGGTCAGCACGCCTGCTCGAGCGCCGGCCAGATCGACGGGCGCGACAATCGGATGCGCGGCGCCGGGCACGGCGACCGAGTCGGAGCTGGTGCTTGAAACGGTCGTCCCGTCGGGGCTCTCGCTCTCGATCCTCGTCGTGATGACCCGTAGCCCGCTTCGTCCGGCCTTCAGCGCCTCGTTCTCGTACGTCGCCGCCGCCATCAGTCCCAGCCAGCTCGCGCCCTGGGGGCTGAGGAGACCCGGGTCATGGGCTAGCGGGCCAGTCGCCGTGCGGATGCGCAGGGTCACGGTCAGCTCGCCGTACGGGTCGCCTTCCGATTTGGAGAACTCGCCGCGCGCGGCGAGAATGCCCGCGTTTTCGCTGAAGGAGGGGCTGGCCGCGATCGCCGTCCAGATCTCCTGCGGCGGCGGCCCGCCCGCGCCCGAAGAAAGAGCGGGAGCGAAGGCGAGGATCAGCGACAGCCAGAGGCCGATGACCACCACCGGCACGGCCGCGAGAAGAGCTCGCCGCCTCGGCCAGCTGAGCGCCGTGCCGAACCGGCCCGCGCCGCGCCGATTCTTCGCTTCACGCGCTAGCACGTCGTCCCAGTCACGGGGGGCGTGCTCGAACGGGGGGACCGCTTCGGCGAGCTTCTTCGCGATCGACGGCGACCAGATCATGGCGAGGCGATCAGGGGGAGACCTCTTCGAGCAGGCGGGCGTGCGCCTGTTTCATCGTCGCGTCGACCGTCCCCTCGCCGATTCCCAGCACCCGGGCGATCGTTGGATAGTCGAGATCGGCGTAGTAGCGGAGGAACATGACCAGCCGCTGCCGTTCGGACAGCTCCGGCAGGACGTCAGGCTTCCGGCTGCCGCCGAGGTAAGCGCCGCCGAGCCCGGTGCCGTCGCGAACGAGCAGGCGGGCGCGCACATCGCGCGCTTCGTTCACGACGATGCGCCAGGCCCAAGCCTCGAGCGGTCCGTCGCCGAGGAACTCGGCCCGCCGCCGGACGGCGATCGAGAACCCGGTTTGAACGGCGTCGAGAGCCGCGTCGCGGTCGCCGATGATCGCGGCGGCAACGCGGCGGAGCCGGGCTGTGCTCCTGCGGTAGACGGCCTCGATCTGTTCGAGCTCGGCTCCAGGGGGGTTTCGTCGGCCGAGACGGCTCCTAGCACGGCGACTGCTCACACCTTAAAGACGCCCGGCGCCGCCGTTTTCTTTAGCCCGGAGGTAAATCCGCATCGAATTGGCGAACTGAGAGATCTGAGCGCAACTTTCCCCGCCGTCGCTAGGCTTAAGGCCTGATGGGCTACACGGTCGCCGAGAAGATCCTGCTCAACCACTCCGACGTCGATCACGTCGAGCCGGGCCAGGTGATCATGGTCCGCTGCGACGTCGTACTGGCCAACGATGTGACCGGCCCGCTCGCCTTCCGCCAGATGGAGAAGATGGGCACCGACGAGGTCTTCGACCGCTCGAAGATCGTCATGGTCGCCGATCACTTCGCGCCGGCCAAGGACGAGCGCTCGGCGATCCTGATCAAGCGTCTCAAGGAATGGTCGCTGGCGCATGAAGTCGCCTTCTACGACCAGGGGCGCGGCGGCATCGAGCACAACCTGATAGCGCAGGAGGGATGGGTCGTGCCCGGATCGCTGATCGTCGGCGGCGACTCGCACACCTGTACCCACGGCGCGCTCGGCGCCTTCTCCTCCGGGCTTGGCTCGACGGACATCGCGTACTGCCTCGTCTTCGGAGAGTTCTGGGAAGCCGTGCCGGGGACGTTCCAGGTGACGGTCAGCGGCGAGAAGGGCCGCTTCGTTACCGGCAAGGACGTGATCCTGGCCGTGATCAGTCAGATCGGCGCGGGCGGCGGAACCGACAACGTGCTCGAGTTCGTGGGCCCCGGCGTACGTTCTCTCTCGCTCGACGAGCGCCTGGCGGTCTCCAATCTGGCCGTCGAGTCGGGCGCCGAGACGGGCATCTTTCCCGCCGACGAAACGACCGCTGCTTACCTGGACGGGCGCACCGAGAAGAAATGGGAAGCCGTTCATTCCGACCCCGACGCGAGCTACGCGCGCAAGCTCGAGGTCGACTTCGACAAGCTCGAGCCGCTGATCGCCAAGCCGCACAATCCCGAGAACGTCGTCCCGGTGAGCGACGTCGTCGGTATCCCGATCCATCAGGTCGTGGTCGGGAACTGCTCCAACGGGACGATGACCGACCTGCGCCAGGCGGCCCGGATGGTCGAGGGCAAGAGCGTCCATGAGCGCACGCGCATGATCGTCGTCCCGGCGACGCAGAAGATCTACCGCGAGGCGCTGGCGGAAGGACTCATCGACATCCTGGTCGAGGCCGGGGCTACCGTTTCGACCCCCACCTGCGGGCCCTGCTTCGGCGGTCACACCGGCGCGCTGGCGCCCGGCGAGAACTCGCTGACCACGACGAACCGCAACTTCAAGGGTCGCGCCGGCTCGCCCGACGCGAGCGTCTACCTCGGCAACGCGTTCGTGGCTGGGGCGGCGGCCGTCGCCGGCGAGATCGTCAATCCCGAGGACGTCGCCGCATGATCGTCGCAGGCAAAGCCGTCGTCGTGCCCGGGACGAACATCGACACCGACGTTCTCTACCCCGGGATTTATCTGAACATCGACGACCCGGAACTGATGAAGCCCTATCTGTTCGAGGGGCTCGACCGGTCGCTGCGCGACCAGCTCGTGGGCGATACGGTGCTGGTGGTGGGCGAGAACTTCGGCATGGGCTCCTCGCGCGAGCATGTTCCGCTGGCGATGAAGGCCTGGGGCGTGCGCTGCGTGGTGGGAGTCAGCTTCGCGCGGATCTTCTACCGCAACTGCATCAACCTGGCGCTGCCGGCGATCACCTGCCCGGCGGCAGCCGCAGCGGCCAAGCCGGGCTCAGAGATCTCGGTCGACGCGTCCGCCGGCAAGGTGAGCGTGGACGGCGAGGAGTTCGTCGCCACCGCGGTGCCGCCGTTCATGCTCGAGATGCTCGAGCGCGGCGGTGTGATTCCCTGGGCTCAACACAAGTTGGCTCGGGCGTGAAGGTCGTCTGCCTGCCCGGGGACGGGATCGGCCCGGAGGTGATGGAGGCTGCGATGCGCGTGCTCGATCCGTTGCCGCTCGAGCTCGAGTCGCACCCGTTCGGCGGCGAGGCGATCGAGAAATTCGGCGCTCCGCTTCCCGCTCCGACGCTCGAGGCCTGCAAGCAAGCCGACGCGGTCTTGCTCGGCGCGATCGGGCTGCCTAAGTACGACGGCGCCGCCGTCCGGCCCGAACAGGGCCTGATCGAGCTACGCGGCGCACTCGACGTCTACGCGAATCTCCGTCCCTCCTCCGACGGCGACAAGGTCGACCTGCTGATCGTGCGCGAACTGGTCGGCGGCATCTACTACGGCCGCCGCGGTCGCACCGAGGACGGCCTCGTCTTCGACACCTGCGAGTACACCGAGCCTCAGATCGAGCGCATCGCCCGGCGCGGCTTCGAGCTGGCGCAAAAACGAAGCAAGCGACTGACCTGCGTCGACAAGGCGAACGTGCTTGCCACCTCGCGACTCTGGCGACAGGTGGTCGAGCGCGTCAAGGGCGACTACTCCGACGTCGAGCTGAAGTTCATGCTGGTCGACAACGCGGCGATGCAGATCGCCCGCGCGCCCGAGCAGTTCGATGTGATCGTGACCGAGAACATGTTCGGCGACATCCTCTCTGACCTCGCGGCGGCGGTCACCGGCGGGCTCGGGCTCGCCGCGTCGGCCTCGCTCGCGGACGGAGGCCCCGGCCTGTTCGAACCGGTGCACGGCTCGGCGCCGGACATAGCCGGGAAGGGGATCGCCAATCCCACCGCCATGCTGCGCTCGGTGGCGATGATGCTCGAGCACGCCTTCGACGAGGAGACGGCCGCGCGCGAGCTCGAGCAGGCAGTCGAGCTGGCGATCCGCGAAGCCCCGACGCCCGATCTCGGCGGCACGGCTAGTACGACAGAGTTCGCCGACAGGGTCGTCGAAGCGCTCAGCCGCTAGCGGCGGGCGCCACCTCCCGAAGTCGGCCGCTGGCTGCACCGAGCTGCGGTTCGCCACGGCGGCTGCGGGGTTGGACGCCGAACACCGGTCCAGCCTCGCGCTAGGCTTTGGCGACCCATGGCTGACCGAGTCGCATATCCCGGGCGTGAGGGCGCGCACAGTTCCGCGGCCTGCGATCGTCTCTTCCCGAACAGCCCCGAGCTGGTTCCGCTTCCCAACTTCTCCGCGGTTGCCGATGCCGTGGCCTCGGGTGAGGTCGATTTCGGCGTCCTGCCGATCGAGAGCTCGTTGGCCGGCCCGGTGGCCGAGACACACGATCTGCTCTACGACTCGCCGCTATCGATCGTCGCCCAGACGGTGATCCCGATCCACCACTGTCTGGTCGGAGTTCAGCAGGTCCCGCTCGATCAGATCCGGGTCGTGCATTCTCGGCCGATCGCACTCGACCAGTGCCGCCAGTTCCTGGCCTCGATTCCCTGGGCAACCGTGGTGGCGAATGCGACTACGGTCGGGGCCGCGCAGGAGATCGCCGCGAAGGGCGATCCGAGCGAGGTAGCCATCGCCAGCGAGCGGGCAGCCAACGTGCTCGGCCTCGAGATCCTCGCGCGCGACATCGGCGATCATCCCGAGGCCTTCACCCGGTTCGTCTCGCTGGCCACCTACACCCGGCTGGACTGCGACGGAGAGGACTGGCGCCTGGCCTTCTCGTTCGTCACCGATCACCGGCCGGGCGCTCTCTTTCGCGCGCTCGAGCCTTTCTACCGCAACGCGATCGACCTGGTCGAGCTGGTCTCGCGCCCGATCCCGCACAAGCCCTGGCGCTATCGCTTCGACGCGGTGCTGGCCGGCTTCCCGCTCGATCCTCTGGTGCGGGAAACGCTCGACGAGATGCTGACACTCACCCGCGAGCTGCGCGTGTTCGGGTCGTATCCGGCGGCCCACGTCGATCCGATCGTGTGACCGGCGCGGGCGGATCGGAAGCGATCCCGCTCCAAAACTCGATGAACGACCGCTCGAAGGCGAGCCCCGCCTGTAGCGTCGCCCGCGCCGACACGGCCTCCTCCGGGACCGTTCGCTCCAGCTCCTCGTAGACGGCCAGCTTGTCGCGGTGGGACTGTTCCTGCGCTCGGGCCAGGGCGACGACCTTCGGGCTGTCGCTCATATCGAGGAAGAAGAGCTTGAGCAGGCCGATGTCGCGTATCTGCGGCGCTTCGGAGCTGGGCTCGTGCAGCCAGTCCGCCAAAGCGCGGCGGCCCGCCTCGGTGATCGAGTAGACGCGGCGGCGGCGCCCCGTCTGCTCCTGCTCAGCCTCCAGCAACCCCAGCTTCGCCAGCCGCGCCGGCTCGGCATAGAGCTGGGAATGGGGGAACTCCCAGAAGTACCCGACGGATTGGGCGCTCATCCGCTTCAGCTCATACGGCGTCGCGGGGCGCCGGGAGATCCAACCGAGCACCAGATACGAGACGGGGGTGAGAATCGGCCTTGACATCGTCCACTTCTAACCGTATCTTATGAACCGTCCAATATCAATGGTATGTAACGGACTATTGAACGACGAGCCAACAAATCCGGTGCTGCACTGCCAGGGGCTTCGTAAGAGATTCGGCGAGATCG
>Ga0209745_1000911_pt1 | contig 17893 bp, 17 predicted proteins | sample BarGraNGADG00312_FD_184495 | JGI IMG/M metagenome (GOLD analysis project Ga0209745, IMG submission 184495) | Arctic peat soil microbial communities from Barrow, Alaska - Barrow Graham LP Ref core NGADG0004-312 (SPAdes) (version 2) | ecosystem: Environmental > Terrestrial > Soil > Wetlands > Peat...
GGCGATCATCGTCATGTGGCGCCGAGTGAGTTGCCGCTGGAGGCCGCGCTCGCGCTCGACCATTCGATCGCCAGGTACGGTCATTGCTCGTGGAGCCGGTAGTACTCGTCGAGCATCCTGGGGAGATCGACGACCGAACCGCGCGTCGGCCCTTCAGCCAGCGGTTCGTGGAGGAACCTGTCGGGGAGCGTGTCCTGCGCCTTCGTCACGCCGAAACGTCGGTTCAGGCGCAGGTCGCGTTGCACGGCGTCGCCGAAGTGCGCCTCCAGCCGCTCGGGCGTGTACTTCACGCTGGTGGCCGCGCCGAGCAGCGCCGCAGCGCTCTCCAGGTTGATCACGTCCATGCAGAGGCCGACGTTCTTGCACATGGTGAGCGAGTCGGTGAGCAGGGCGATCTTCTCCGAGTAGGTGACGAGCGCGGCCTTGCCCTCCTCGGCCAGGCGGTCGGCCGCCTTCTCAGTGCCGAATCGCTGCCGCGCCACCTCCCAGCGCTCGGTCAGCTCGAAGTAGGGCTCGGCTCGCAGGTGGTCGGCGCCGCGCGACGCCACGGCGTACGTCAGGCCGTAGGCCTTGATGCCGCGCGGATCGCCGCAGATGATGTCCAGACCCTTGACCTGCATCACCAGCCTCTGCGCCGCCTCCGAGAAGCGCCTGGAGAACCGCGTCGCGCCCTCGGCCAGCGCGTCGCCGATCCCGCGCCGGTGGGCGATGAGTTCGACCAGCCGCCGCACCGCGTCGCAGTCGCCCCACGTGACCCGCATGCCGTCCACGTCCTCGGGCGTCACCAGGCCCTTCTCCTGGCACTCCATGAGCCAGCCGACGATCTCGCACACGGCCAGCGAGTCCATCCCGTACTGGTTCAGCGTGCGGTTCATCTCCAGCGCGAACGGCAGGCTGCGGCTGCCGATGCGCGACGTGAAGCCGCACAGCGTCTCGAACTCCGGCCCTTCGGCCTCGATCCCCTCGCAGACGTAGTAGCGCGAGCAGTGGACGTGGCAGTTGTAGCAGCTCTTGTTCTTGACCTTATACGTGGATGCCAGCGTCTCGCCTGACACCTCGTCCACATACGAGCACAGGCCCTCCTGGAAGTGCCGCGTGGGCAGAATGCCGAGGCGGTTGAGATCCTGCATCAGCATCGTCGTGCCGAGACGGCGGCGCTTGTCGTACTCGGGATGATCGAGGATGGCGCGGTGGACCTTGCGCACCTCGTCGAGAAACCGCAGCGGATCGTGGAGGCGCACCGCGCGCCTGCCGCGCACGGCGATCGCCTTGAGGTTCTTCGACCCCATGACCGCGCCCATCCCGGCGCGGCCGTTGACGCGGTTGCCGCTCGACACGAGCGCGGCAAAGCGCACGCGGTTCTCGCCGGCAACGCCGATCGCCGCCACCTGGATGTCCCAGTCGCCGTGAGCCTGGCGGATGGCGGCCGTCGTCTCGAGGACGTCGCGGCCGGCCAGGTCGGGGCAAGGGACGAACTTCACGCCCTCGTCCGAGACGAGGAGGTACGTGAGGCTGTCGGCGCACCCGGTGATGACGATCTGGTCGAACCCCGTCAACTTCATCTCAGGGCCGAAATGGCCGCCCGCGGCGGAGTCCCCGAGAATCCCGGTCAGGGGGGAGCGCGCCGTGACCGTGTAGTAGGCAGAGGCGGGCAGCAATGTGCCGGTGAGGGGGCCGATGCCGAAGATGAGGATGTTGCACGGGCCCATCGGATCGCACGTGGGATCGAGATCCTCGGCGAGACGCTTGGTGTTGGCGGCGCGCCCGCCGACCACGTCCTTGATCCAGCGCGGATCCAGCGGTTCGACCTCGAACCGGCGCGAGGTCAGATCCACGCGGAGGATCCGGCCGCCATAGCCACAGGTGCGGTCAGCCACGGGCCACCCCCCATGTTGCGCGGGCCGACAGGCCGAGCGATCGCACGAAAAGCGCCCTCTTGTGGTTTGACGCCAGGCGTTCGCTGCCCGCCTTGAACGGGGCGAGGATTATGGTGCCGCCCGCGCCGGGCGCGAAATCGATCGCGCCCTGCGTGCAGGCCTCCACGCACCGCGGTTGGCCTCCGCACAGATCGCAGACGTACGCGATACCGTCCACCGGCTCGATGGCGCCGATCGGGCACGACCGGGTGCACGCGCCGCACTCCGAGCACAGGGTGGGCGAGACGGTGACTTGGCCGAGAGGGCCCAGCGTGAGGGCGTCCACGGGGCACGCCAGGCAATAGCGCTCCGCGCACTGCTGGCACACGACGGGCGCGTCTACGCCGATCTCGTAGAGATTGACGACGCGGATGCGGGACAGGTGTCGGCCCCCGCTGCCGGTATGGTGAAACGCGCACGCGGCCTCGCAGCAGCGACAGCCAGTGCACTTGCTGACGTCAATCCGAATCATCGACCAGCCTCTCCACGCGGAACACGACCTGGCCCTTCGGATCGGGACAGGTGAAGTGGCGCACGGAGTGCACCCAATGGCTGGACGGCAGCTGTTCCTGCACGCCGAGGATGGGGAACACCGGCATCATGCTCTGAAGCGCCCACATGCAGACGAACTTCCCGTCAGGGACCGACAGCTTCGACCCGTCGAGGTAGAAGGAATCCCCGACCATCATCGGCAAGTTGCAGCAGCCGCCAACACGTTCGACCGACACCTTGATCCTGGCCATCCCGGCTCCTTCTGTTCGATGCGAAGCGGATATCATACTGTATCCGAGGAAATCGCAGCCGAGATCGCCGGCGAAGGGATCTGTAGAGCCTTCAGGGATGGGCGCCTTTCGTCCCACGAGGAACGCGCCGCTTTCACGGCGCACCGACAGTCTTACTGGCGTTCCGTCGTGATGGTCTCCAACCCCCGCGCGTGAGGTCCCGTTTCGACGCGCCGGAGCAGATACGCGAATGCCACCGCAGCGAGCGCGATCATCGAGAATATCCACATGCTCGGACGGTAGCCCGCCGGGTTCACCGCGCTCGCCAGCCAGTGGTCGTTCGACCATCCGATCGTCAAGTTGATCACGACGAGCCCGAGTTGCTGGACCGCGTCAAGCATGCCATTGGCAGAGCCCAGGCGGGAACGGTCGACGACGTAGGCGAGGGCCGGCCACATGACCGCCGGGACCAGCGCAAAGGCGACGCCCATCATCGCCATCGGAATCACCGGCGGGATGTTCGTGTAGGCCAGCATGAGGAACACCGGCACGATCAACAACGACCCGTACATCATGAAGAGCGACCGCCTGCCGTAGCGGTCGACGAGGTAGCCGAACAGCGGCATGCCGATCATCGAGAACAGGGGCTCCATGCCCACGAGCAGCGACGCCGTCTGCGGCGACACGTGCCGCGATTCGATCAGGAGTTTCTGTCCGAACGTCTGGAATGGAAAGATGCAGCCGTAGAAGGTGACACACAGGGCGGCGATCAGCCAGAACGACCGACCGAACCCGAACACATCGCGCAGCGAGACCTTCCCGCCGTGGGCGACGTGACCCAGCTCAAATCGCTTTTCCCCCCTCGAGTCGAGCACCCAATAGAGAATCGCGCCAATGATGCAGAACACGCCGAACCCGACCCCAATCAGCAGCGGCCACTGCCAGTAGACATACGCGCCAGCCGCCCACGTCGGCGACACCTGCGCGCTGAACGACCCCAGCCTGCAGAACGACGATCTGATGCCGAACCCCAGGCTCAACTCTCCACGCCAGAACCAGCGGGCAATGGCGACGTTCGAGGCCAGCGCAAGGGCTTCCGCGCCGGTTCCGACCAGCAGGCGGCCGGTCGCCATCACGGCGATGCTGGGACTGAGCGCCGTGACGGCCAGGCCCACGAATACCATCGACCCGAAGATCAACATCGATTTTCTCGTGCCGATCCGGTCGATGACGACCCCGCACACCAGCATCGTGACGATGTTCGGGAAGCTGTAGACCGCCTGCAGCAGTCCGATCTGGGAGTCCGAGAAGTGCAGCTGCCGGCTGAGGAGCGGGGCCAGCGGACCAATGTAGTCGAACGAATAGTAGCTGCCGTACACCGCGACGCTCATCCCCAGGAGAACGATCCAGCGATACCAGCGGCTCGGTTCGGGTTTGGCGGCCACCTCGGGTGGCACCAGGTTCTCGGTCATGGCAACGATCCTCCCGGGATGTGACCAGGCGTGGCAGCATTCGCCGCCACGCCTTGCCGGGTTCGCGCAGATCTTTGTCCCGGCATAGAGCAGTCCCTGTCGTGCCGGATCCTCGAACACGTCGACGATGCGCTTCTGGACCCGTTCCTCGCGCGCGAGGGTGGCGTCGTCGAACCGGTGCTCGATCTTCGGCATCGGGTCGCCGGGTCGCGCGGGCGCGGTTTGGAGACTATCATGATGCACGGCTGAACGCTTTGTCCCCTCCCTTGGCACCACGAAAGGAGATCACGATGGCAGAAGGATTCCTGCTCGAGCGCATGACCTGGCCTCAGGCTCAGGCTGCATTCAAGCGCACGTCGTTCGTCGTCCTACCGCTCGGCTCGACGGAACAGCACGGACCGCACCTGCCGCTCGGCACCGATTTCCTTCTCGCGAAGGAGCTGGCGCGCCGTGTCGGCAGCCGCGCCAACGTCATCGTCACGCCGACCTTGCCAATCGGGTACGCTCAGTACCATGCCGTCTTCCCCGGCACGCTGTCGCTCAGCGAGGAGACGCTGACGCGCGCCCTCATCGAGATCTGTGGGAACCTGGTGCGCTACGGCGCGACCCACTTTCTGTTCGTGAACGGCCACGGCGGCAACATGGTCGCACTGCGTCGCTGCGGCGAATGGCTGCGTGAGCGTTGCGTGCCGGCGGCGGTGTCGTGCTGGTGGGAGATGACGCACGTGGTCAACCCCGAGTGGCTGGCGCTCGGCCACGCGGACTACGTGGAGACCTCGGCAATCCTCGCACTCGACGAGTCGCTGCCCGACATGTCGGCTGCAGTACTCGCCGTCAACAAACCGCTGACTGGCCAGATCGCACTCGACGACCTGCGCGCGGCCCGCTTCAAGGGGGCGCACCTGGCGGTCAACCTGATCATGACGGACATCACCGACGACGGCGCGATGATGGAGTACGGGATGACGGCGGCCAAGGACTTCACGATCCCGCCCACCGTCGCGAGGAAAGAGATCGGCGAGACAATCCTGGAAGGCCTGGCGAACTACCTGGCGGAGTTCATCGAAGAATTTCGGCAGGTGAAACTGCCGCCGGTCGGATCCGTCGGCCCGCTGGCGGCCTTGGGCGCGTCAAAGGCCGGCCTGACGCAATTGTGAGGCAGCAGGACTGGGGTTGGAGCTGTTGGCGGTAAGCTTCAGGGTGGAATCGGAGTCTTCTCAAGAAAGCAGGCTTGTCAATGTCGAATCACGTGATGACGGTCGGTACACTTGCTGCGAAACCGGGTGAAAAGACATTCGGCGTCAATGAGTTCATGGTGCAGGGTCAGCCGCATCGCCTCCCGATGTGGCTGGTCAATGGCACCGAAGAAGGTCCTACGCTGGTCGTTACGGGCGGGGTGCACGCCGCCGAGTACGCCAGCATCGCCGCGGCCCTCAACCTGGGCCGCACGATCGATCCGCACACCTTGCGCGGTCGGGCGATCGTCCTGCCGGTGATGAACGTCGCCGGCTTCGGGGTCCGCTCGATCTACCTCTGTCCGCTCGACGGCAAGAACCTGAACCGCGTCTTTCCGGGGAACGCCGATGGAACGGCGTCGGAGCAGATCGCCGACTGGATCTTCAGGAACGTGATCAAGCAGGCGAACTACTACGTGGACCTGCACGGCGGCGATCTGATCGAGGCTCTCGTCCCGTTCACCATCATCTTTCGTTCGGGCAATGAGTCGGTGGACCGCACCTCGCTGGAAATGGCAAAGGTGTTCGGCATCCACTACCTGGTGCGCAGCGAGACGGCCGGGTCGGTCTACGCCTCCGCGACGCGCGAGGGCGTTCCCTCGATCCTCGCCGAGTCCGGCGGCCAGGGCATCTGGCCACCGGAAGACGTCGCGCGGCTCAGCACGGGCCTCGACCGGCTGATGCGCCACCTGAAGATGATCCCCGGCGCCGCCCCCGATCCGGTGCCCTGCACTCTGCTGGATCAGTTCCTCTGGCTCCGCAGCGAGCAGGACGGGTTCTGGTATCCGGCAGTGGCGGTTGACGACGCGGTGAGGGCCGGTCAGAACCTGGGGTGCGTGACGGACTACGAGGGCAAGGTACTGCAGACGGCCATCTCACCGGCCGACGGTAAGGTGCTGTTCCTGGTCACGTCGCTGGCCATCAACAAGGGCGACCCGTTCCTCGCGGTAGGCGCGTAGGCGAGCGATGTCGGCAGGCGGCCGCTCGAGGAGACGGACAAGCAGATGAATTGGCGATCTCGCGCTTAGGCGACGGTTGGGTGACTGCGATGCAGGGCGTGCCGGCGCTCGCGACGGGCGCCGGCACCGACGACGGATCGCCTGGCCGCCAGGCCCCCGTCAGGAGTGCAAGCGGATTGCCGGTGGGATGGTGGCGCTATCACGCCGGATCCGAGCGCCGTGCTGACGCTGAAGAAAGGCCCGAAGGAAGAGAAGCTGAAGTTCCGCGACGACGTCGTTGTCTGGTCCAAGCGGTTTACCGAGAAGAGCAGCATCGACAACTCGGAGGTCGTGTTCGTCGGCTACCGCGTCCAGGTGCCTGAGTTCGACTGGGACGATCGTCCACGAGACGCGGTGGGCCGGTTACCCGTGGTCGGTGGTGCAGGCGAAGACGACGGAGCAGTGCGAAGAAGCCTACGTCATGGGGTCCAGCTACGATGCACTGCACCCCCTCTACCCGCTCGCCAAGACGCTGGGCGTCGTCAACATGGACATCCTGAACGTGCGGTGCGTGACGAAGGACGTCATCATCACGGGATTCGGCCAATCGGACCTGGACGACTATCACCATCCGTCGGATGTCGTGCGGCCGGACTGGGACGTGCCCGGCCTGGCGCAGGACGCCACGTTTTTCTGGATGCTCGGCTACAGGGTTGCTCAAGCGGCTGCTTACCCGCAGTGGAAGACGGGCAGCGAGTTCAGGGCGACACGCGAGGCGCAGCTTGGAGCCGCGGTGCGGTGAGGTCACTGGGGGTTGACGCCGCGCAGTAGTCTCTCGCTGGACAAGGATGCACCCGCCCCGCGGGCGACGCAACTGCCGCCATGCGGCGCGGTCGTCCAGGTTGCGCACCTCGGGGGCTTGCATCATCACGACGAACGTCGTGCGGCCTAACCTTACGCTTGGCGCGGCTGACAGGACCGTCCCCAGACGGCGTCGTCCGCCGTGGTGTGTGGCATGAGAGCGCAGTCGTCCCAGAGGGCGACGATCCGGGCGCTCAAGGTTCCGGGAGCCGCCTGGCGGTGACGCTGAACGCACTCCATCAGGACCGTTCTGATGCGGATCGAGTTACTGGCAGGGACAGGAGTGAAGAAGAACCGGCTGTTCATCACAGCCAGCCAGTCGCTCTATTCCCCGTATCTCGAGGCGCAGGGCGTGCAGGTGTGGTAGGGCGCGGACGCTACGCGACCCGCAGGCGGTCCCGCGCCGCGCACGGGTCGATCTCCACGATGATCCGTTTGACGGCGAGGGTCGACGTCTTCCGGCGGCCATTGGCCGTCATGATGACGAAGCCAGCTGCCTCCAACTTCGCCAGGGTGCGGGTGAGGTTCGGCTGGGCTCGTCCGGTCGCCTGAACGAGTTCTGCCACCGACTGCGGCTTCAGGTCCCGGATCACACTTAGCAGCCGACGGTTTTCCGGCGTCAGCAGTCTCACGATGGCCTCAACGGAGTTGAAGCTCGGCCTGCCGGCATCGGTGGACGCCGGGCGCTCGCCCCGAGCCACGGCTTTCATCTCCTCGCGCAAGGAGCGCAGGCTCTGGATCTTCGTGCGCCTCATGTCGACCTCCGTATGTCTTCCTCGCTCACCACGGTCGTTGCGGTGGCACCGAAAAGGCAACACCGAGTCGGCCGAACGCCCATAGACATCTATCAATTAGCGTAGAACGGGGTGTTTCGAGGCGGTTGGGTCGCAAGCTGCGTCACACCCCATCCGTGGCTATTCTCCGACGATTTCCGCACTTGGCCCATCAGTGAGGTGTGACGCGTTGGATGTGTTTTCCTTATCTCCATGACCGAACGCGAAGAATCGGTCCACCAACGGAAAACGTCGAACAGAAAGCCAGACCGCAGGGGCGGCGCATGCGTCGCCCCTGCCACGTTCTGCAATCTTTCAGTTCTCCGTTTTCGGTTTTCCGTTCCCAGTTCTCCGTTTGGCCCCAGGGCCTCCCTTCCTCAGAAACTGAACTTGATCGCCAGTTGGCTTTGGCGGGACGACCCGGAATCGCCCGGCGCAAAGCGGGTGTTCGTGATCACCCCGAACGACGTGCTCCCCACCGTCGCGATGCGGCCTGGCTGTCCGAAGTTGTTGTTGCCGAACAGGTTGAATGCCTCGAAGCGCACTTCTACCGTCGTCCGGCCCACGCGCGTCTTCTTGGACACCGACAGGTCCGTGTTGAAGAACGCCGGACCGATCACGACGTTGCGTCCCAGGTTGCCGAAGTGGAAGACCCCCGAGGCGGACACGGGGTACGCGAACACGGAAGACGAGGTGCACGATCCGGCGACACGTGGATCGCAGACCGAATTGCTGAACCACTGGTTCACCGTCCCCAGTGTCTGCAGGTCCCCGATGAGGTCCGTCCGCAGGTTCGTATTGCCCGTGAAGGTCCCGATGTTGGTGAGGATGTTGACCGGATTGCCGCTTTGCCCCTGCGTGGTCAACGCCACCTGCCAGCCCTCGACGGCCCGGTTCCCCTTGAAGGGCAATACCCAGATCGCACTGATGACGTAGCGGTGCCGCGCGTCGTAGTCGGACAACGCGTAATCTCCGCCGACGTTGTTGCTGTCCTGAACGACCACCCCTTGTGAGTTCAACGAGTTGGTGTCTTCCGACTTCGAGAGCGTGTACGAGGCGTTGAACTGCAAGCCGCGCGACAGGCGTTGGCTCACCGACATCCAGAGGCCGTTGTAGCGCGACCGGCCAAGGCTGGTGACCGCGGTGATGTTCCCGAGCGCGGACCCCGGGAGAATCGGGCTGGACGCCGACAGCCGCGGGTAGAGCCGCGTGCCGTCAACGAACTGATTGAGGTTGCGCGAGACCCGTAGGTGCTCCCCCTTCGATCCGATGTAGCCGACGCTCACCGCCATGTTTTGCCAGACCTCGCGTTGCACGTTCACGTTCCAGCTCTGAAGACGCGGGCTCCGGAAGGCGGCGTCCACCGTGTTAGGCGCGAGACCCGCGGGGCCGGCGATGGCCAGCGCGTTGTCGAGGCGAATCGCGCCCGAGTAGACGAGGTTGGTCACCAGCGGCGGGTTTGCCGCGGTCGGCGTGACGAGGTTGGTGACCGGCTGGTCAGCGAGAATCGCGTACGCGGCGCGCACCGACGTTCGACCATCGCTGGTCGGAACCCACACGATACCAACGCGCGGCTGGTAGTTGGACGTGTTCGGGTAGATCGTGTCCCGTCCGCCCTGTCCCACTCGCTGCAGCGACGAGGTGGCCGGATCGAAGTACACGAAGCGACCGTCGGCCTCCACAGGCGCCTCGTTCAGCTCGTAGCGGAATCCGAGTTCCATCGTGAGGTTTGAGGCCAGCTTCAGGTTGTCCTGCACGAAGACGCCGAAGGCTTTCTGCACGACGTCGCTGTTCGAGCTGCCCAGCTGCACGCCGAAGTTGCTCGCCCGCCCCGCCTGGAAGTCGGCGATGTTCGTGAAGGTGAACGTGCCGGCGCTGTTACCGAAGTTGACGTTGCTGAACCGCCGGAACTCGGCGCCGAACTTGAACGAGTGGCGGCCGCGCAGGTAGCTGAGCGTGTCCGAGAAGACGAAGGTCATGTCGGTGCGTCCCTGCGGGAACCCTGCCGGTCCGCCGATGTTGAGGCCAAGCGACGAGATCGTGATCTGCGGCAGCGCCAGCACGGTGGTGATGCCGTTGTTGATGCCCAGCGTGGACGGGTTGAGCGGCGCGTCGGGCATGAAGTCGATGACGATCCGGTTGAACCCGAACCGCGCCTCGTTGACCAGCGTCGGCCCGAAGATCCGCGTCTCGTTCAGCGTCATGATCTGCCGCTTGCCGGTTCGCGTGTCCCCGAACCCGGGCACCGTGTTTCCCTGGAGTATCGGCTCCTTCCGCTTGTCCTTCTGGAACGCCCAGTAGAACTTCAACCGGTCCTTCGCACTCAGCTCGCGGTTCACGTCGGTCGTCACCTGGTCGATGTTCACCGGCGCCGTTGCTGACCCGACGAACCGCCCCTCTCCACTCGCGCCGGTCGCGTTCGCCGTGGGAATGTACTGCAGCAGGCCCCGCACGACCGGGTCGGTGACCGCGGCCCGCTGAGCGTCGGTCAGCACGCCGCTGTTCAACGGGAGCCCCTGGCTTTGCCGCAGCCCTTCGTAGCTGCCAAAGAAGAACATCTTGTCCTTCTGGATCGGGCCGCCCAGGCTGCCGCCGAACTGGTTCCGCTTGAACGGGTTCTTGACGGTCGCGAAGGAGTTCATGGCATCCATTCTCTGGTCGCGGAAGAACTCGAACGCCTCGCCGTGGAAGTCGTTGGTCCCCGATCGCGTCGCAATGTTCACCACCGCCCCCGAGTTCCGGCCGTACTCGGCGCTCATCGTGGAGTTGTCCACCTTGAACTCCTGCACGGTGCTGATCGGCGGCTGAAACGTGATCTGGTTCTGCACCATGTCGTTCAGGTTGATGCCGTTGATCATGAAGTTGACGGTGTCCTCCCGGTTGCCCGCCGTGTTGAAGGCGAGCGAACCCTGCCCGCGGAGCGGTGCGGTAAGGAAGCCGTTCTGCGGCGGGGCCACCGACCCGGGAATCAGGAGGCCGAGGTCCACGAAATGCCGGCCGTTGAGCGGCATCTCCTGCACCATCTTCTGATCGATGACCTGGCCAACCGACGTCGTGGCGGTCTCGATCACGGGCGCCGAGCCGACGACGGCCACCTCCTCGGTGAGGTTCCCCAGCGTCAACTGCACGTTCTGCACGACCGTCTGGGCCACCTCCAGGCGCAGATCGGTCACCACCCTCGACTGGAAGCCCTGGAGCCGCACTTCGATTCGATAGACGCCAACGGACAACGCGGGCACCTGATACTCGCCCTGCTTGTCGGAGACGATGGTGCGCTCCTCGCCGGTCGCCTGGTTGCGAACGACGATGGTGGCGCCCGGCACGACGCCGCCCTGCGCGTCGCTGACGACGCCACGGATGCGTCCGGTTGACTGTGCAGAGGCGAGCGACGGCAGGAGGACGAAGATAGCGGCGGCGAGCAGAAGGAGCTGCTCGATTGCAGCACGACGCGCAGTGATGACCATCGGTTCTCCTCCGTGCCCCGCTGCACCGGCCACTTGCGGCAAGGGCGGGGCGGATCACGAGGTGACGTGACGGGAGCCAAACCGGACTGGGGCAAAGTGCCCGGATCGAAGCGCGACGATTGGGCGATCGGGCGCAGTATGGAACGAGATCGGAGGTGCGTCAAGGGAAGGGGGTTGTCTCGACGCCAAGGTGCGTGGTCACCGGTACCGAGAACCGCTCGGCACGACCGAATGGCGTGAAGCGAGGCGCCTTGGTCGAGCAGCTCGAGACGCGGGCGTCGGTGCCGTCGCCGGCGAGCCTGACCTACGCGACGATGGACGTGGCAACCGCGATTGCCGCGTACGCCAAGGAGTGGCGCGCAGGTGTCGGCTCGCATGGCCGCGTACTGGCTCGAGAACGCTCGACCGCTCGGCGCGTTCTTCAAGGACATGAAACTCCGCGAGATCCGACCGGTACTCGTGGCCGCGTACCAGAATGCCCGCACCGACGCGGGCCGGGCGCCGAAGACGATCAACGGCGAACTGTCGGTGCTGCGGCAGATCCTGAAGCACGCCAAGCTCTGGTACCGATTCGACGACGTACACCACGCTACGAAACCGGAAGGCGCCAGTCGGCCGGGCGCTGACGCCGGAGGAACAGCAACACCTGTTCGAGATGGCGCGGACCCGGCCCGGCTGGATAGATGTACGCCGACATCGCGGCCACACTCTCCTTCTATTGCGGTCTGCGTGCGTGCGAGATCAAGGGACTCCGCTGGCAGGACATCGATCTGAGGAACCGGCTGCTCCACGTCCGCCGGTCGAAGACGCCGGCCGGCTGGCGGTCACCGACGCTGAACGCCACCTGCCTGGATGTGTTGCAGCGTCTCCACGACGATGCGGCGAGGCTCGGGTTCACAGAGCCCGATCACTTCGTGTTCCCCTGGCACGGGCGCGGCCGGAAGCTGGATCCGACGCGCGGGATGACGTCCTGGCGCTCTGCCTGGCGAGCGATGCGAAAGGGCGCCGGCCTTGTCCACGTGCGCTTCCACGATGGCCGACAGACCGCGATCACGACCCTCGCCGAGAAGGGCCTTCCTGACTGGGTGATCCAGGCGCAGGTGGGGCACCTGGCGCCGGAGATGATGAAGACCTACAGCCACATACCCCGGCAGGCGCTGAACCAGACGGCCGACGCACTAAAACCGCCGGCAAGCCGGCCGGCCACGCCACCCGCCGCCGCGGCGAAGCGGCGCACGGCTCGCCCAGTCCAGCAGCCCGCCGCCCAGGCGGCCGAGCCGCGTGTGGCGCGTGCGGTCAACGAGCCTGCGGCGCGTGCGCGGAGGGTTATGTCACACTCCGTGTCACAAAACGCGGGTGCGGGCGGGCGAGTACTCAGATTTGCTAAGAAAGATTGGCTCCTCAGACAGGACTTGAACCTGTAACCCTCCGGTTAACAGCCGGATTCAGCTCGTTTTGCCGCTGTTTGCGGCACGTTGCTGGGAGGTGCCGGACGGCGCCTTTCCCCAAGCCAGTCAAAGACTTGCCGCGAACCGGAAGGCGCCGTGCGTTGCCGCCAGTTGCCGCAAGTTGTGGCGCCGAAAAGGCAAGAAAAAGGCAAAGTGCCTGCCGGAGGGTCGGAGATCGAATTGGGCCGGTCTGTGGGAGTCGAATACATCATTCCAACTCCCGACGCGCTTCCCAAACCCTTCCGGCACGCACTTCGCCGATCAGGAAACGTACGCCCTGGTTGTCCGACGGATTGAGCCAGAGCATCCTCTCGAAGACGCGCTCGGCCTCTTCGAACCGACCAAGGCGCCAGCAACAGAGGCTGAAGCCGTGCATGCAGCGCAGCAATGGTCGGTTGTCGACGTACCCCCACGGAAGCAACCCGTTGAAATGGTCACTGAGCGACAGCTCGCCAATCCGAAGCCCGACCTCGTAATGACGGAGTGCAACCGCTGGGTGATGGTCGAACTCGAAGTTGCCGAGATGCGCATGGGCATCGAGGCAGCGCAGATCCGACCGACAGAGCTTCATCAGGATCTTGTAGGCCTGACGCGCGTCGCCTGAGTCCTTGAGGTCGTTGGACTCCGTGATGGGGTCGGAGTCGGGATCGTAGGGGTCCGCCCCGGACAGCACCTGTTCCATCTCGAACGCCGGCCGCGGACCGCGCGCAATGACCGGCATTGCCCACGCCTCGCTCGGCTCGTCGGCTTCGCCCCAGCACTCGTCGGCTGGGTCCCACGTGCCTTGGTCCTGGAGCCGCAACGGCACGACACCCAGCGCGTTCGCGTCCAGCCGGGTGGATGCGATTTCGCCGGACAGATACGGGTGGCCGGCGTAGCTCCACTGTTTGTGCGGCTGCACGACAACGATCTCTCCGGGCACGACGTCCCAGAGTCGGGTTGCGCGCAGGGTGATCGTCCGGTCGCTGCCCACCAGTCGGCAGCGTGCAGCTCTCTCAGTCAGGGAGAGGGCGACCAATTCGACAGAAGCACACAGGTCAACGTCAGCCGACACTGCCTTGTGCTGACGGCGAGGCCGCCCGCCGATGGGACTCGCTGACGGGTACGGGTCGAGCCCCAGCCATCTGCGGTATGCAGCCACGAGGCGTCCGCCCTCAGTGTGGGGAGGAAGATCGACGTCACAGGCCGCGACGACGTGCTCGGTACCGTCCCGATGGCGACACCTCGCGGTCAGCCCGCGGCGCTCGTTCCCATCGTAGTCGAACGCGATGACCGAAATCGGTTCACCGACGACGAAGCCGTCGCAGGGGGCCGCGGCATGGTCCTCGAAAGCCTGGCGGAACGCTTGGAGTTTCTCGTCGTCGCCATGGGCATCGCCCGTGATCTGCCGAACGAGATCGTCCACCAGGGCTGAATCCCGCTCGCCGCGGCGCAGAGCACTCATCGTCGTGTCTCCCCGGTGGTTCAACCCGTCTGCTCAGGAGCCCGGTTCGTTCAGGCGCCGCTCGAGATCCACAATCGTCCGCACTACCTCGCGAAACGGCGGAATCGGGCCGAAGATCATCCCCGCCATGTTCACGTAGTCTCGTTCGAGGCGTTCGAGCATGCCCGGTGTCGGAGCGATGGCAAACGTCCCGGGCGTGGCATGCAGGAGATCGAAGTCGGGACGGCCGAAGAACATCCGTGCGTGGCGGACGCATTCTGCGGCCAGCGACGCGTCGGCGATCATCGACGGTCCGGTCCGAGCAGTGAGCAGGCTGTGCACATCGTAGTAATGGCGCGTGATGCGCTGACCCTCTTGCCGCAAGTCACCCCGACGCTCGAACCACCGCCGAGTCCGTGAAGGATGATGACCTTGTCCCAGAACGTCCGCGTCGGCTCGATCGTCGTGATGCCCTGCACGCGAAGGCCCGTGATGGCCATCTCGGTCGCGATGAACGGCTCCACTGAGGCGGAGACATGTGGGTCCAACGCCGACTTGGCGCCCAATTCGATCTTCACCGACGGACGAACATAGGTGTCGAGCGCCGCGGCCACGCTCGGGTAGTGAATGAGCACGGTCTGGCCGTCGGGATCGCGCTCGTCCGCGACGACGCCCGCGGCAGCGGGTCGCCGGCCGGCCGCCTGAGACACGGCGTCGAGCGCGTGCGCAAGCTGAGTGCGAAGTTCACCATGGACGTAGTGACGACACGCCTCCCTGATGGCATCGAGACGAGCACGACGTTTCTTGCCGCTGAGCGTTTCGAGTTCCTCCGGCGGTGCTGGCTCCCCGAGGTCGGCGCGGAAGACGGTGATGTCGATGTCCTCTGACAGCCTGTTGATCAGTCCAAAGGCCTTCGACAGCGACGTCCCTCCTTTGAAGAGCAGGCGAGGTCCTCCCTGCGGCAGTCGCCGGAACAGGGTGTCGAGCGTCCAGCACACCCAGAAGTCCTTCTCGACGTTCTGCTCGGTCGTGCCGATGCGCCTGGCCGTCGCCGCAAACAGCCCGCGCCGGTCCTCATCCGACGCCGCGATGATGCGAACGTAGTCGGTGTTCATGCGCGCTGGCCTGACGGCGTGGCAGAGCGAGTGGCGCTGCGGCGCCGGGCTGAGGGGCGAGGACGAGGTCGCGCGGGAGCGCGCACACCGTGGTCGAGCAGGTCGCGTACGATGGACTGCATCCAGATGGGCAGCGTGCGGAGCCCCTTCTCCAGATCGGTGCGCAGGACGACACCGTGAGCGGGATCGGCCAGCCGGCGTTTGAGGCTGCGCACGATTCTCTTGCGGTCCGAGTCGAGGACGTCCTGCAGCCAGTACAGGGCCTGAACGATCCGCATGGCCGGGTGGCCGGCCCAGTAGAGCCGACTGGGGGCCGCCGCCTGGAACCGGATCTGTTGGCGGCCCAACTGGATCGGTCGGAGCCTGGCGTCAGTGAGCACGGTGACCCGCGCCGGCACCGCCGTGGTGAGTCCCAGGTCGTTCGCGGCCGTGAGGCCGTCGACGAGCACGCGGCTCTGGTCGCGTCTGGCCACGGCATCGATGACGGCCCGGTAGTCCGCCACCGCCGGCTTGCCGGTCAAGGCGTTGAGTCGCGGCAGGTGGTAGAGCCCACGGTCGATGCGCGTCAGCCTCTTCGCGATGACGAGCCGCTGAAGGGCCTTGTCCACGGCTGCGCGCGGGGCCAGATCAAGGAAGTCGACCGGAGTCCATACGTGGTCGGTCTGGCCGGTGACTCGGTCCAGAATCCGGCGTGTCAGGTCGAGGGCTGGTCCGCGCGCAGTGGCCATTTGTCCGTATCGTAATGCATATTTCGGACAAACACAACGTCAGTCCGAAATAGGTGTTGTCTTTCGGACATAACACGCCTTGACGGCTGGTCAGCTTCCCGCGCCGGAGCGGTCGAACTCTGCCCGCCGGAGGTGCTTCGGGCCATTCAGGACCAGATTTTCGACGTCCTTCAAGGGCGGTACGCGCTCCCCGGCGTCGGATCGGCCGCGAGAGCGTGTCATTCGCCGACGTGAGTGCAACGATGGCTGGCGCGGCGCGGATGATTGGGCGGTCGTTAGGTGCTTGCATCGGCCGGGGTCGCAGGACACCATACGTGGGTTCGCGACTTCCCCCGTCGCGAAAGGTCAGTCGATGACCCGGTCGAACAGCTCGCTTCGCATGTCAGGCCGCCGACCGGCCCGACAGGAGGACGAATCGATGGACCAGCTCGCATCCGAGTGGCAGGGGAAAGGAGCGACGCTCAGCGACAAGACGGCGCGGAAGGAGTTCGGGCTGACGCAGGATGATATCGTCCACGCAATCCGGGCCGGCAGGCTGCAGTTCCGCGAAGGGTCGATCTACGGGAATCCGTTCCTGCGCCTTCTCCGCCGCGAGGTCGAAGCCCTGGTCGAGTACGATCACGGGGAAGACCACCTGAGGGAACGGAAGGCGAAGACGGAGTTGGCACATGTCAACCGCGAACTGAAGCGCCTGAAGGCCGAGGTCGCGAAGCTCGAAAAGCGGAAGTCGCAGATCATCGCCGACCTCGCGAGGTGACGGCACGGGCTCTGTCGAACGAGGAGTGAGCCACGATGAGAGAGTATTTTGCGCAGGTGCGCCGCGCTGGCTTCGCCATTGGCGTGCCGGCGGCGAAGCTCACCAAGGCCATGGTCGAGGTACTGGTGCAACTACCACCGGAGGCAGTGCTTTCGAAGGAAATCGTCGTGCAGCACATCGGCCTCCTCGGGCAGATGTCCAGGACCCGCGACGTCAACGCCGCATGGAACGGCGCCAAACGCGCGATCGTGCGAGAACACCCCGACAGGTTCTGTCTCGACGGCAAGGTTCTGCGCCGGGCATCAGGCCGGGAGGGTCGACCGCGGGAGAAGTTGTCGGCCGCCGCCCACCGCAGGCTCGAGGCGCTGGCCACGAAAGAGGGAATGACGCCGGACGAACTCGTGGGGCAGATGATCGCCGCCTGGCGTCGGGCGAAGAGATGACGGCGATCCCACCTGATCCACAACCTCGTTTTCTGGCTGTACCCCTCCTTCGCACCCGACGCGATGAGATTCTCGTCGACGATGACCGTGGGGCAGGCCGTACAGAAGTGGCCCGCAGGGGCGAACATGACGCGGGGAGCGATGTCGGTGGCGTAGATGAAGTGAGCCATCTGCCGCCGGGTCGCGGCGTTAAATTCGATGGCGCCGAAAAGACAAGAAAGAGGGGCAAAGTACGAGCCGGAGGGTCGGAGATCGCTAGTGCGGCGTGGTGTCCTTGGCGATCATCGAACGCCCAGCAGCAGCTCAGTCGCGAGCACCGCGCAGGATCTCGCGATAGCGACGGGATCCTCCAGCCTGGCGGTGGCGCGGACGACCATCTGCGAGCCTGGCGCGCCTGGGGTTGAGAACAGGTCACGCAGGTATTCGACCGCCTCGCGTGTCACGTCGAGGCAGAACTGGTCGCCGAGCAATCGGCGAACGCCCGAGACCAACGTCTCCATCGGTGACGCCCGCAGTAGGCGCAATACATCCAAGGCGTCCTTGTCCTTCAGCCGCTTGCTCCCTGGCTCGTGAGCCCGGTCTGACAGCTTGTGCAGCT
>Ga0209745_1000912_pt1 | contig 17879 bp, 14 predicted proteins | sample BarGraNGADG00312_FD_184495 | JGI IMG/M metagenome (GOLD analysis project Ga0209745, IMG submission 184495) | Arctic peat soil microbial communities from Barrow, Alaska - Barrow Graham LP Ref core NGADG0004-312 (SPAdes) (version 2) | ecosystem: Environmental > Terrestrial > Soil > Wetlands > Peat...
TCTCCTCCGGGGAAGGCAAGCCCGTCGCTGGCAAACTTCAATACGGCTTTGATTCTATAGCCGGTCCTATTCACGATTGATAACGGTATATCCGCCCTGGTCGAAGTGAGAGTTATGGAGCTCACTGAGGCCATATCGACCTTCCCCAGTTCATTGTCCACTGTTGAGATTACATAGTCAGCGTAGCTGAGTCCTTCGATAGTGCGGTCTGACTGGCGCCATACATCGCTCTCGCTTATGTAAACATTCCGCTGGAGCCCGGCAAGGTTTGGGTTTCCCGGCAATACGGCTTTACGGTAGGCGTTGAATCTCCCCTCAGCCCTCTTCACCTGCTGGAAATAATCGTTAGGGAATTGGTCGGGCTCAGGCTCTGGTATCTTCAAGGCAGTCTCGCTGACCGGGCGAATAGTTTGCATATTCTCGGCCAGAGTGACGGTTGTGAGCCAGGGAGCGCCGGAGAGTGCCCGTAACAGTTCATCGAGAACGTCTTTCGAAGGGTGCCACGAACTGGGCATCACGACGACGCAGGCCCGCTGAACCGCGGCCCTCTCGAGATATAGGTCCGTCAGCTCCGACAGAATACACTGGGCTACCCCATGGGGATCTTTGCTCGAAGACAACCGCTCGAGCAGCCCTTGCATCCGCGCATCCGCGAAGAGGGCAAGCCTTTTTTCGCCTCCGCTACTTCCTTCTATTGAGACCGGTGAACCGAGCGTGGCGCCTGCCAGCAGCCTCCTGCCCTCATGGCTTCGCTCGAGCAACCGCGGGGAAAGCACCAGGTTCCGGCCGAGTTCCTTCCCGAGTTCACTAACCACGCGGGAGTTGGCATTTAATCCGGGAGGGCAGGCGAACCCCCCGGATAGGTTCGCATCCAGCAGTTCCTTGAGACTCTGACGGCCGCGGATCAACTGCTCCTTGGCGTCATCGGCCAACCTGTAATAGATCATCGCCTCGAGGTCGGGTGAGGCTTCGGATCCAGGTAGGAGTTGGTAGCGTGACAACTGGGACAGTTGCCTGAAGCCGTTAAGTGTTGCGGCAGCGTCGGTCGCCTGGGGAGAGTCTGCCCGGATCCTCTTCATACGGCTACCCTGCTTCAGGGTGTACTCGTGCGACATCGCCGACATCTCCTCGAGAAGAATCGGTGACAGGGCGACCGAGAAGCGCATATGTTGCCACTTCTCCATCTCCTTTAGAAGCGTCGTGTACCAGCCCGGGTTCTTTTCAGAGGAGTTGCACTCATCGGCGAGTTCGTCATCTTTGAACTGGTTTTGCGGGTTGCGGTGCGGCGGCTCCAGCGTGTCGAAAACCAGTGTCAGCCTTAGCGGAACCTGGGGAGGCTTTGACTCGTTTAAGGACATCACAATCAACTGGCTATTGGCGCTCGATATTACGTTGTTGGAATGAACCAGCTCTATCGTCATCGGGTAAACACCGTTGGCGTAACGGGATTTTTTCAACTGGATATCGCAGTCGAGCTTGTTGTTTCCTGGAGATAGCGCAAGCGGTCCGAACGTCTCGGTTTGCTGGTAGGATCTGGTTGTTTTGCCCTCGAAACTCGCGTCGAGCCCGGCGCGGGAGTTTGTAGCTGTATGAATGCGTACCCGGCTGGTTATGCCCTTCATGCTTTGCCGGCTAGAGTTGTTAAGCGTCAGCTGGAGTTTGACAGTGTCCCCTGGTTGGTACCAGTAAGCGTTCTTTGAGATCGCGATACGGACCCGTGACTGCTGCGAGGGGGCGGCCGCGGCGGCCGTCGAAAACTGCAGCATCAAGGAAAACGAGAACGCTAGCGAAAGGACGGCGGCCCATGTCCTTCGGCTCGAGGGTTTGAACCATTTTTGCTGTTGCATTGTCTGTTTAACCATAACTCTGTTGTACGCACGATGGGGTCTAACCCCAATCCTTTTCGGTTATGTTATACGTACGGCGCCGGCCCCAGGCCCCTCCGCTGTCGCCGGGCACAAGCCTACCCGGTCATGCTAATGATTTCATTTACAATAAATATTACTCCAAAAGCCGCGAGCAATAGCCCGAACAAGACGTAAAGCAACTTTTCCCCCGTCCTGATGCTGATGCGGGCTCCAAAGTACGCGCCTGGAATTGAGCCTACCACGAGATAAAGGACCAAGGACCACGAGATGTGATGCAGGAACATGTGGACCACGGTGCCGGGTATAGCTATCACCGTTATGACCGCGAGCGAGGTGCCGAACGCTTTCTTCAAGGGAATGTGCAGGATGTAGAGGAAACAGGGGATCAGGATCAGTCCTCCGCCCACCCCAAGCAGCCCCGAGAAGAACCCCGCGGCAAGCCCTATAGCCAGCATGGTCAACGTCGAGGCTCTTTCTTCTGCAATACCAGATGCCTCTTCCGAGCCGGACTCTTCCACCACCTGGGCGGGAGTCTCGGCGGGTTCGGTTTCGAGACCACGTCCGGAGATGCCTCGCCTGATGATGGTGGCCGAGAGGTAGAGGACTACCGCACCGGTCACCAGCATCAGATAGTGCAGGTCTATCAGCCACGTAAGCATCGCTCCGCCGACCGCGCCGATGAGGCCTCCCAGGCAGCAGTATGCGGCAACCCTCTTTACAACAAAACCACGGCGGTAGTATGTGACCGCTCCGGATGCGGCCGTTGGAATGGTTACCGGCAGCGTAGTCCCCAGGGCAATGCCGGGGGAAGCGTCCAACAGTACACGGATGGCCGGGGTTGTAATTGCTGCTCCGCCGACGCCAAACATTCCGGCCAGAACGGCGGCAACGAATCCTATTGTGATCGCCTCGAATACGTACATATACTGCCCTTGCTGGTCTATGAATCCATCACTTTGCTTCTGCGCTGGCGGGCACAGGCCCTTTAGTGCGGATCTGCGGGCCCACCCCCTCTATAACCGAGTCAAAGCTTTCAAAGCGGGAAATTTAAAAAGGATCGCTCGGCCTTATCCTGAAAATAGCCCTGAAGCACGGATATTACCCAAAAACGCGAAAGTCTATGTGCGAATTGGCCGATTTAAATGTTGAGAGAGTTGGAATCCTGGAGGGCAGATGAGAAAGTCGCAAGCGACGGAGTTGGCATCGGTCCCGATCAAGGTAACCGTGTTTGCTCGCCGGCCTCTGGACAGGCACAGCCACCGCTTCGGCAGGCGCAGGCACCGGGCATACCATGCGGACGTCTTGCTTTACTGGCCGCGCTCCTCCAATCTCGGAGGTTAGTGCCGGTCAAAGTGTTCGTGTTCGCAGATACGATTTCCCCCGGCACTTTCTAGTGTCATTCCACCGCCAGCGCCGCCCTGGATCAATCGCGACGGTCCCCCGACCTGCTGCATTGTATAATTAGCTGCATGAATATCTTCAAAGATTTCGAGAAAAAGCTCGAGAGCCTCTTCGAGGGGGTTTTTCTGCGCGCGTTCAAGTCGGGTGTCCAGCCAGTGGAGCTCGGAAAAAAGCTCGTGCGCGAGATGGAGGGCAACAAGACCATAGGCGTCTCGTCGCACGTCTACGTACCAAACCGCTATGAGGTGGGGCTCTCGTCGTGGGATTACTCGCGGTTTGAGTCATACCAGGCGGTGATGGCGACCGAGCTTGAAAACCTGCTTATCACCTACATAAAGGACAAAAGCTATGCCGTGCTGGACAGACCGCGTATAAAGCTGAGCGAGGTGGAGCGCCTGCGCGAGGGTGAGTTCTGGATAAAGGCCTCGATGGAGGGCGAGATTCCCACCGGGAGCGACGCCGCGAAGGCCCGCAATGGGGCGCGCCGGCGCGGGAAGCCGACGGGCCCGGCAGTGCTCGAGCTGCTTGACTCCGGAGAGGTTTCACCACTTTTTGCCGTCGAGAATGATTCGATACGACTGGGCCGCGTAGCCGACAACGACATAGTCCTTCCCGACCCGAACGTAAGCCGGGTGCATGCGCGCGTATGGCGTCGCGGAGATGCCTACTACGTCACCGACATGAGCTCCACCAATGGGACCTGGGTCAACGAGGAGAGGGTCTCGGAGGCGCAACTCGAGGAAGATGACGTGATACGGCTGGGTAGCACGAGGCTGATCTTCCGGAGGTCACAAGAGTGATCCCTGATATAGTATTTGTCACCCTGAGGTACGTGTTCATCGGCCTGCTTTTCCTTTTCCTGGTGTTTGTGATGCGAGCCATCTACCGGGATGTCAGCGCGCCGGAGGTCGCGACCAGGACGCCGCGCCGCAAGAAGAAAGACATGCCCCACCTTGTGGTCGTCACCGCGGACAGGAACATCGGGGCGAAGTACTACCTGGTCGATGACGTCCATATCGGCAGGGCCGGCAATTGCCACATCGTGATAGACGACACGTACGCCTCGCAGCAGCACGCGCGCGTCTTTGACAGCAATGGGTCGTTTCACGTGGAGGACCTTGGATCCACCAACGGAACATATGTTAACGGACGTAAGATTTCCTATCCCCTGGAACTGAGGCAGGGGGACAGGATAAAGATTGGCAAGACCGTGTTTGAGTTCAGGCCGGGATGATGTTGTATCAAGATCAGGCTTCTCCGTCCTGGAGGCGGAGCGCCAAGGTGGGGCGGTAACGAAGTTGTATAGCATCGCATCAGCCTCACTAACCGAAACGGGCAAAGTCCGGGAGATAAACGAGGACGCGGTACTGGAGGCCGGCAATATCTTCGCGGTGGCGGACGGCATGGGTGGACACCAAGCCGGGGAGGTGGCGAGCGACCTCGCCCTGGGGGTTATCGGTCAGTACATCGAGGACAACCTCGGGCTTATCGGAGGCGAGAAGCTCGTTGAGAAAGCCGTCGAATCGGCCAACGCAACCGTCCACCAAAAAGCGGAGTCGAGTGCTAAATACCGTTCCATGGGGACCACGGTTAGCGTTCTTTACCGCGAGGGGGATACTGCCTACATAGGTCACGTCGGTGACTCGCGCGCGTATCTTTTCCGCCGCGGCAAGCTGCGGCGGCTCACAGACGACCATTCGCTGGTTGCTACGCTTATCAAGGAGGGCGAGATCACCGAGGAGGAGTCTCGGACCCATCCCCAGCGCAATGTCATCCTCCGGGCGCTGGGCCTTGAGCCACAGGTCGAGGTTGATGTGGTTTCCGTGAAAATCGAACTGGGGGACGAGTTCCTGCTGGCCACCGATGGACTGACCGGCCTGGTGGCGGACCCGGAGATTGAGACCATCATGGCGCAAAACAATGAACCCGTATCCCTGGCCGGGCAACTGGTAGACGTCGCCATGCGGGCGGGCGGAACTGACAACATATCGGTGGTCCTGGCGTTCTTCAGGGAGTCGGATACGGTCGTGCCCGCCAAGGCCGCGAAGCAGGAGGAGCCGGAGCCCGAGACGGGGGTCGGCTCGGGTTCCTCTCCGGGCGCCGTGGAGGGGCGCAGGCGTTGGAACCGCGGGAGAATAGTCCTGTGGGTAGCCATCTCCGCGGTACTGGTGGTCCTCTTGGGCGCGGGGTTTGGCGTAGCCGCTTATTTCTATAACCGGACGTATTACGTAGGCGCGAGGGAAGGCAAAGTGACGATGTTCAAGGGGTTCCCCTTCTGGGACCTGGGGATGGTGGCCAAGCGGACGGACACAGAAGTGAGGTTCCTGCCGGAGGTGCTGAGGCGCCGCGTGGAGGGCAAGCTCGATCCGCAGTCCCGCAGCGAAGCCGAAAAGACTCTGAAGCGGCTGGAGCGCGAGGCCGCGAAAAACTCAGTAATAGTTCCGTCCCTCACGGGAAAGAAATACAGCCAGGTGAAAGCCGAGTTGGAGAACTTGGGCCTGAAGGCCACGTTGAACCTGGTGAGTATCCCCAACGTGCCGGTCGATACCATCTTTGAGCAGGATCCCGCGCCGGGAACGAGGCTGGGGGTCGGCTCGGAGGTCAAATTGAAGGTAAACATGCGGGGGTCCCCCGCCAAGGAGGTGTAACTCATCCGCGAACGAAACCGCGAGCTTTTCTTATTGATCTTCTTGACCGCGATCATGTTTCTTGGGTTCGTCACGGTCGAACTCGCGCGAGACGGCAAAGTCGCCTATTCTTCGTTGCTCTACCCGGGTGCGGCCGCGCTGGTGTTCCTGATCCTTCACATCGTCTTGCGCGTATTCCTGTCGCGCGCGGACGGGCTGCTGCTGCCGCTTGCGGCGGGGCTCACCTATATAGGTCTGGTTCTCATCGAGAGGTTGGACTCAAAGCTCGCACTGGAGCAGCTACTGTGGATCACGGTGGCCGCCGCCGCTTTTGTACTGGTGGTGCTCCTTGTTCGCAACTATGAATTGCTGGCTCAATACAAGTACACACTGGGGATTGTGGCGCTCCTGCTGCTGGGCTCCACGATGGTGTTCGGCACCGAGGTAAACGGCGCCAGGCTTTGGCTTGAAATCGGTTCCCTGCACTTCCAACCGTCCGAGCTGGCCAAGGTACTGCTGGTGATATTCCTGGCCGCTTTCTTCGCAGAGAAGCACGAGGTGTTGAGCATCTCCACGCACCGGGTGCTGGGCGTCCCGGTTCCCGAGATAAAGTACTTCGTGCCTATTCTTCTGATGTGGGGCGTAAGTGTGTTCATTATGATCTTCCAGAAGGACCTTGGCTCCTCCCTGCTCTTTTTTGGAATATTTATCTGCATACTCTACGTCGCGACCGCTCGTAAGACATATGTGCTGCTGGGCGCCTGCCTGTTCGCGTTGGGGGCGTTCTTGTGCTATCTGGCTTTTGCCCACGTGCAGGTCAGGGTGCTAACCTGGCTACACCCGTTCAATCCCGCCACGATCCAGAAGGCGTCCTATCAGATATCGCAGTCGCTGTTTGCTCTGTCTTCGGGCGGATTGTCCGGCTCGGGGCTTGGACTGGGCTATCCAAAGTTCATACCATCGGTGACCACCGACTTCATATTTAGCGCGGTCGGCGAGGAGCTCGGCCTGTTGGGTGCGGCAGCGGTGGTAATGATGTATATAGTCTTCGTCGCCCGCGGTATCAAGGTCGCACTCAGGCAGCGAGACGATTTCGGTAAGTTGCTCGCGCTGGGTCTGACCAGCGTAGTAGCTCTCCAGGCGTTCATTATCATGGGTGGCGTCACGCGCCTGATTCCCCTTACAGGAATCACGCTTCCTTTCATGAGCTATGGGGGCAGCTCGTTGCTGGCGAATTTTCTTTTGCTTGCTCTGTTGTTGGTGCTCTCGCACAGAGGGGCTACAACCAACGTCGCGAGCATAAGGGAAGGGGCCAGGGGGATGATGAGATGAACAAGCAGATAAAGGTGTTGCTTGTGGTATTTCTGATATGCCTTCTGGGGATCATCGCTAACCTGGCCTGGGTACAGATATTCGGGGCGGAAAAGATACAGGGGAACGCATACAACAAACGGCGGCTGGTCGAGGAATATGCCATACAGCGGGGTGACATCATAACCGGGGACCGGCAGGTTCTGGCTAGCAGTGTAGATACCGGCACCGAGTACCGATGGCAACGCGAGTATCCTCTTGGCTCCCTGTTCGCCGATATTACCGGCTATGACTCGTGGCGCTACGGTCGGGCCGGGCTTGAGGCGGCCTTCAACAAGGAACTCCTGGGCAAGGGGCCGGAGACTCTGCGCAGTCTCGGTAGTAGGATGTTGGAATCGAGCAAGAAGGGTGACTCCTTGGTACTTACGGCGGACTCGAAGCTGCAGAGGACCGCGGCGGAGGCGCTGGGCGAGAGGAAAGGCGCGGTGGTGGCACTCGACCCCAAGACCGGGGCGGTGCTGGCGATGGTTACCAGCCCCACGTACGATCCAAATATAGCGGTCGCACAAAAGGGTCAGGAAACTCAGGCGCAGTGGGACGCCTTGAACGCGGACCCAAATCGGCCGCTCTTCGACCGTACCACAAGCGGCCTCTATCCACCCGGCTCGGCTTTTAAGGTGGTTGTGGCCGGTGCGGCGCTGGAAACCGGGACGGTGACCCCTGATTCGGTGTTCGACTGCGCGGGGAAGCTCCTGGTGCACGGTTACACCATTTACGACTTCGGCAAGAAGACCCACGGCGAGCTCACGTTCTCACAGGCGCTAGTACTCTCGTGTAACATAACTTTCGCCCAGGTGGGGTTGAAGCTGGGGGCCAGCTCGCTGACCCACTACGCGGAGGCGTTCGGGTGGAACAAACCCATCCCGTTTAACCTGCCGACCGAGCCCAGCAAGATACAGAGCCCTTCCTCAATGGACCCGGTGGCGCTGGCGTCGGCCAGCTTCGGCCAGGGACAGGACCTGGCCACTCCACTGCAGATGGCACAGGTCGCGGCGGCCGTGGCAAACGGTGGCGTGGTGATGAAGCCGTACCTCGTCAACGAGATCCAGGATTACAACGGTAAGATAATGGAACAGTTCGGTCCGAAGAGGCTCAATCAGGCCATCAGCAAAGAGACGGCAGATACCCTAACAGACATGATGGTGAAGGTGGTCGACGCGGGCACCGGGACCGCCGCTCAGATAGATGGGGTATCCGTGGCCGGCAAGACCGGGACCGCCGAGGTTGACGGCGCTGATTCGCACGCCTGGTTCATCTGCTTTGCTCCGGCCGATGACCCGAAGGTCGCCGTGGCGGTACTGGTGGAGAACGGTGGCGAGGGTGGCAAGACCGCGGCCCCCATTGCTCGCAAGGTCCTGCTGGAAGCGCTCGGGTTGTAGAGCGGGCCTCTCCGGCGGGGAAGACCGGCAGAGTCGGCTTAAGACTATAGGATTGTGTAACATGAGGCAGCGCAAACACCGGTTAAGGGTTACGGCTTTTTTACTCACATTGCTGCTTGTGATCCCCGCGATAGTGGGGGGCTGTAAAGAAGGCCGGCCTGGCGAGGTTTCCTATATTGTCAAGCAGGGTGGGCGCGCGGGCACTGTAATCGGCGGACAGACCGTAAGGTGGGGCAGGCAAAACGGACTGGTCAACTTTACAAGCGTCGAACGGCGCCCGTACGAGGTTTATGGCACTACTACATACCGCAGGCTCACCGTCTCAGCCGACGGCAAGGGCTTCGACGGGTACTACTCAAACGTTCGCGTCCCCGGCGCGTCGTTCCGGACGCACCTTTCCAGGAAGAGCGGAGATTATACATACCTTGCCAACGATCTCCAGACATTCGACTACGTGCCTTTGTTGACCTCACCGGGCACCCTGCTGCCTTTCGAACCGGATTCCGCGTGCCTTATGCAGGCTCTCGCCGACAAGTTCTTCGCCGCGAAAACGAAACAGGCAAACACGTTTGTGGTTGTGCCGTCGAGGAGCAACATGGTGCGCCAGATTTTCGTCGAGCGGCAGGGGGAAAACCGACTGAAGGTTACCGGCGAAGGAATCGGCGAGGTGGGAATGAAATTCGACGGCGCGGGGGTCCTCACCGATGCGAGCGGCGCGGGGGTTTTCATCGTGAGGGGTCGCGCGGGAAGGTTGAGCTCCAGGCCGTTCGCGCCGCACGAGGCATCGAGCAGGATCAAGGAGGTAAGGGTACCAACGCCGGACAGGCTTGCCGACGGCGACAGGCTCGAGCTGGCGGGATCATTCTACATGCCTTCCGGCAAAGCACCGTATAAGGCCGTGGTGCTCGCGGGGGAGTTGGGCCCGCAGGACCGGACGGGCGGTGGCTTCCTCTCGCAGTTGGCGGAACGGCTGGCAGGCCAGGGCATGACCGTGCTGGTCTGCGACAGGCGAGGCGTCCCGCAGAGCCAAGGTAGCTATGGTACCTATACCCTTGACTCGTATGTCAGCGACCTCAATGCGGAAGTCGATTACCTGGTTCTACGTGGTGATGTCAACATCGAGCGCATCTCCATGGTCGGATACGGCGAAGGCGGAGTCGCGGCAAGCAAGGTCGCGGGATCAAATCCGTATGTGTCGTCCCTTGCGTTAATGGCTACTCCTTCCGTCCCGCTCTTCCCAGACCTCCTCCTCGCGCAAACACGCCAGGCCGCTGAGACCGGTCTTATCGAGTCGGCCGAGGCCGAAGCCGTGGAACTCAATATCAGCAACCTGATGGGCCTGCTTGAACAGGTGAGCGCTGATACTATATTGATGGGGGGTCACGAACTCTTCCTCGGTTGGATGCGCTCGCAGGCGGTTAACGATCCGCTTGCTTCTGTTGGAACCCTCGACATACCCGTTCTGGTCGTCCAGGGCGCCGCCGATGAGCGTGTCCCGACTGAACAGGCGCTACAGATAATGCGATCGCTCGAGGCGCGCGGCCGCGGCGGGCAGGAGCTTGCGCTCTTCGAGAGACTGGGACACGACTTCGGGTCGTTTATCTCGGAGGGCGATTCAGTTCCGTACCGAGCGCATCCCAAGGTTGACCGGAGCGTGCTGGATAAGGTCTCCGGCTGGCTGAAAGGAAGGTAATTGTCAGTAGGCCCGCCGCCTATTGGGTGTACAGTGTTTTTACGATATTGTTACCACGTTCGTATATGTTGAGTGCGGTCTGTCGGACCACTCGGCGCAGAATCTTGTGGATTCGGCCGAAGGTGGCTACCGGCAACGAACAGGGGTGCCATGGGGATAAGGGATGACCTTCTGAAACTCGCGGTTGAAATCGGGCCACGTGGGGCATGCACGGCGGCCGAGGGCAGGGCGGCGAGCTACATAACAGGGCGGTTCGAGGAGCTGGGCCTCGAGGTGACTTCGCAGGAGTTCTCCTCCATCGACACCTATTCCTACCTCTATATGATCTACTTCTTAGTGGCCATCGCTTGTGGAGCGCTGTCTTACTGGCTTTGGTTCGTGTACTTCGCCGCGCCCATCGCGGTGTTGAATGCCGTCGCCTTCGCGCTCGATCTGGAGACGTTTCCACTGCTGTCCCGCATCCTCCCGCACAAGAAGAGCCGGAACGTGATCGGCGAGCTGCGCGCAGAGAACGACAAGATCGGACTGGTTGTGGTGGCGCATTGCGACAGCGCGCGCTCCGGGCTCTCCTTTAGCCCGAAGCTCGTAGAGAATTTCCGTCTCTCTTTCTTGATGATGGTGGGAAGCGTTCTGGGGGTAGGCGTTCTAACAGCGGTCAATCTGATACTGCGCTTCATCGGCGGTAACACGAACCTGTGGGTCTGGATAGCGACAGTGGTTCTCTGCGCGTACTTGATGGTACCACTCACAATTATGGTCCACCGCGAGGTAGCTATGGACTACACACCCGGCGCGAACGACAACGCCTCCGGTGTGATCGCCATGCTGGCGTTGGCCGACAAGGTGACCGAGGATGAGTCGCGGCTTCCCGGCGTCATGTTCGTTGCCACCGGGGCCGAGGAGGTGGGGACCGCCGGCATGATCAAGTTTCTGAAGGAGCACGGTGAGCGCGTGAGGGACGCGCTGATCGTCAACCTCGATAACCTCGGCACTGGGCATGTTTGCTACATAGATTGCGAGGGGATGCTCTTTGGTCACGACTCAAGCCCGGTGCTGCTGTGGCTCGCCGGGAAGGTTGCCGAGAAGCAGCACCTTCCGATCTGGAGGACCGGCTACCGACTGCTCTCGACCGATGCCACTCCGGCCCTGGCCCGCGGTTATAAGGCGATGAGCGTGATGGCGTTCGATGACCACGGGAGGTTACCCAACTGGCACTGGCAGAGCGACACCGTGGACAACATCGACATGGAGAACCTCGAGATCGCCCGCGCCTTCCTGTGGAATCTGGCCAGGAAAATAGACCTGTCTTGAGCCCGGCATAAGGGTCTCGACTGGTAAATCGCGATCTGACCCTCAAGGGAAAAGGGCCCGTTACGATGCCGGGCCCTTTGAAATCTCGGGGGCAGTTTTATGTCGTGCCCGGGACTAGAATAAACAACCCTCGCTACAATGCGCTGTGCGCGGGAGCATGAACCTCTTCAACGGAACCCCTCCTTCCTGATGTCGGGCTATCGCGTCTTTGTCGTATTCTTACACCTTAGATAAGTACTGTCATTGCGCTATGTCAACCTTCTTGCTCTACCATTCTTCTCCCGCAAGGCGCATCCTGCGCCACTGACGGTACTCCTACAGCATAATCGGCCGGCTTTGAATGCGCCTAAAGCTTGACCTTGCGAAGCCGCAGAGAGTTGGCAACCACGGAGACCGATGAAAAGGCCATCGCCGCCGCGGCGAACATCGGGTTCAACAGTATGCCCCAGAAGGGGTAGAGAATCCCGGCAGCGATCGGTATTCCAAGCGAGTTGTAGAAGAACGCCCAGAACAGGTTCTGCTTGATACCACGAAAAGTCCTGCGGGAGAGCTTGATCGCGTCGACCACAGCGGTGAGGTCGTCCCTGATGAGGGTTATATCCGAGGCCTCAATGGCCACGTCCGTCCCGGCCCCCAGAGCTATCCCCAGGTCGGCCTGCGCCAGAGCCGGAGCGTCGTTGATACCATCTCCTACCATGGCCACAAACTTGCCCTGATCCTGGAGACGCGCCACCTCGCTGGCCTTGTCCTGCGGCAGCACCTCGGCGATAACGTTTTCTATGCCGGCCTGCTTGGATATAGCCCGCGCGGTGCGCTCGTTGTCGCCGGTAATCATGAAGACTTCCATGCCCATCTCACGCAACCTCTCGACGGCCTGATGAGAGTTCTCCTTTATGGTGTCGGCGAGCGCGATCACCCCGGAGGGCGCCCCGTCGATCGCGAGCACCATGCTGGTCTTGCCCTCACTGGAGAGCTTCTCAGCGCTCGACTCGAATGCCCCCGCGTCAAAACCGCGCTCCTTCAGAAATCCCGGGTTGCCGAGCACGAGGTCATGGCCATCCACCTTGGCAACGATGCCCTTACCCGGGATCGCCTCGAACGCGCTTGGGCGAATCGGCTCGAGACCACGGCGTTCGGCTTCAGCGCGTACGGCCGAGCCCAGGGGGTGTTCAGAATCCATCTCGGCGGAAGCAGCCATCATCAGTACGTCATCCGCGGGCAGGTTGTTAAGAACAACCACATCAGTAACCGATGGCTCTCCGACCGTCAAGGTCCCCGTTTTGTCGAAAACCACCGTATCGACCAGACGCGCCCCTTCGAGTACCTCGCCGCCGCGTATCAGGATGCCCAGCTCCGCACCTCTTCCCGTGCCGACCATTATTGCGGTCGGCGTCGCCAGGCCCAGTGCGCACGGGCAGGCGATGATGAGGACGGCCACGAAATTCAGCAGCGCGTGGGTGAGTTTGGGGTCGGGCCCTGCCGCGAACCATACGATGAATGTCACTACGGCAATCGACAACACTACGGGCACGAACACGCCCGCCACCCTGTCCGCCAGACGCTGTATAGGGGCCTTTCGCCCCTGCGCCTCCTCGACCATCCGTACTATCTGCGCCAGCATGGTTTCTCTACCTACCCGTGTAGCACGGAAACGGAACGCGCCGGTGAGGTTGATGGTTGAGCCGACCACCTGGTCGCCGGCCGCTTTGTCAACCGGGAGGCTCTCGCCGGAGAGCATCGACTCGTTCACGGCTGAGGCACCCTCGAGCACCTCGCCATCGACGGGGATGGTCTCACCGGGACGGACCGCCAGTACGTCGCCCACCTCCACCTCATCGAGTGGAACGTCCTCCTCGCGCCCGTCCTTGATTACGTGGGCTACCCTGGCCCGAAGTCCCAGCAGTTTTGCTATCGCGCCGGATGCCCGTCCCTTGGCGCGCGCTTCGAGAAGCCTGCCAAGCAGTATCAGCGTGATTATCATCGCGGCGGAATCGTAATAGACTGCCGGCATTTTGCCCATGCCCTTAAGTCCCTCGAAGGTTTTTGGGGTGATCGTGACGACGACGCTATAGATAAACGCTGACAACGTGCCGATGGCAATCAAAGTGTTCATATCGGCCATCTTGTGTTTGAGAGCGGCCCAGGCCCCGCGGAAGAACATGGAGCCGGACCAGAACATGACCGGGATGGTCAGCATCAGCAGCATGTAGTAGCGCGTCTGCATATCGATGGACTTTATCCCGGGGAGGCTCTCTCCCATGGAGAGCACCATGATGATGATGGTTAGGGATGCGGCGCTTATGAACTTGGCAAGCAGTTGTGTAACGTACTCCCGTTGGGCTTTCGTCTGCGCGTCGCGCATGTCCGCGCCCTCGACTACCTCCAGCACCTTGTAGTCGCCTGCGGACGCAACCGCCTTCTTTAACTCTCCCACGGAAACCTGACCGGGGTCGTAGAGGACCTGCGCGGTCTCGTTTGCAAAGTTGACGTTCGCTTCGGCCACGCCGTCCACCTGACGCAGCGCCTTCTCCACCTTCTGGACGCAGGACGCGCAGGACATCCCCTCGATAGGCAACATGACCTTTCCCAGCAACGGCTCGTAGCCCAGCGATCTTATCTCGTCGGTAATCATCACGGGTGCGATGCGGTCCGGGCGGTAAACGAGCTCCACGGAGTCGGTCGCGAAGTTGGCCGCGGCCGACTCGACGCCTTCGAGTCGCTTGAGCCCCCTCTCGACTTTCTCCACGCACGATGCGCAGGTCATGCCGCCGACGGGAATGTGAAGGCGGGCGGTCCCGGCGGCCGCCCCGGTCCGGGGCGCTTGTTTCATTGCCTCCATGGGCTCGTGCTCGGTCTCAGCTGCGAGGTACTTCTCAGGGTCGGCAGAGAACTTGTCGCGGCACGAGACGTTACAGAAATAATAAGTTTTGCCTCGGTATTTGATTTCGGCGGCGGCCCCAGAAGGGACGACCTCCATCCCGCAGACGGGGTCGACAGCGGGAGACTCAGGCTCGGAGGACTCGCCGGCGGTTTCTCCGTCCATACCCGGTGTCCGGAGCAGGCCCGCCTCCTGGAGGGCCGTTACGATCTCGTCGTGCTTGCGCGCGAAGCCGATAAACGGTTCGCCGCCTATGATGATAGTGGGAACGACGGTGCTCGAGTAACGCTCATACAGCTCGATCGCGTTGTCGCCTTCCTCGATGTTGCGACCGTCGTACTCGATACCCCACTCCTCGAACTGCTTTTTAGCTCTGGCGCAGTCCGGACACGTCGTGGAGTAATATATAGTTACTTCTTCTTCTGGAAATCTGTTCACGCCCATATGATAGGTCTTTGCGCGCGGCAACGGAAATGACTTACATCATGCTGGTCAGGCCCTCTTTTCCCTCTCCCCTCGGGGGAGAGGGTGAGGGTGAGGGTGATACTCCTTCACCGCATTCATCAAGCGTCTGTTGCCCCCCGGATGGGAGGCCGGGCGGCAATTGACATCGATCAATGCGCTTCAACCGGCGGTCCAATAAACTGCTAAATACTACTGAAATAGTAGACTTAGAGAAGGAGACGGATGATGAAGCACCAGCGCGCAATAGCCTTACTGATAGCGGTCGTATTGCTGGCTGCGTTTAATCTCACGTTAGTGTTGATGCATAAGGGGGGTCATTCCGGCGGCTCGAGCGGAAGCGAGATAGCCGATTCCCAGTCGAGCGCCACGCCAAATGCCGCCAAGAACAAAGCCAATCCGTCTTCATCGGCCCCGTCTGATGCGGTGACGACCGCTACGCCGGCGGGGAGTGCTCCCACCCCTGCCCCTTCTGGTGCGGCCGACACAGTCACCAGTGCCACCTCCCCCGCCCAAGGTTATTCGCCTTCACCGGGATCCCCGGCTGCGCCCGCACCCGACACCACTACCAGCCCAACGCCACAGACCACACCCCCGCCGTCCTCTACGCCTGCGCCACCGCCTGATACTACGACCAGCCCCACACCACAGCCGACGCCGGCACCAGGGACCACACCAAGGCCGGCACCCCAGCCCCATGAGGCAGACGATTAAAGAGAAACGGTGGGCGGTGCGGCGGCTGCCGCTCGCCCGGGGAGGGGCCTCTAGTGACGGGGGTTCTTGTTTACCATCTTCAGTGCCCTGGTCACCGCCACGATGGTGTCCGCCCTGAACTGCGCCTGGAGCTCGCCCATGCGGGCGTAAGCGTACCCCTTGGTAGTCACGACATACTTCGGGCTAACGTCATTGAGGGCGATCGCGATCACATCGAGACGGCAGCGCGGGCACCCGCAGAACGATTTATCTTTGTCGATCAACTCATCAACGTAAGCGGACACGACGTTTTCCATGAAGTTCACAAGTTCCAAGACGACCTCCCGGGTGCGACCGGCTCCTGAACATTGATCGACATCGATTCTCTTGCCGGCTCGTAACCTTTCAAGGGTACTTGTTCAAACTTTAACACAGGCCGGGTAGGGGAGGCCAACCGCTAGATGGAGCGCCGGTCGCCCGGGCAATCGAGACGGTCGGCTGGTCTGCGGTTTCAGGCTTGCAGAACCTGTCTCATCAGTGTGCTATAATTCCTTTACTCTGGTCCCCGGTAGGGGCCGCGTACGTAATTGGCATCAATCGGTGGAGGGCGTTCTTGCGCAAATATGAGACATTATTGATTACCAGGCCGGAAGTTGACGAGGATGGGCTCAAGTCACTGCTGGATGAGCTTGCTGCCTTGATTTCAAGGGAGGGTGGCAAAGTCTCCGAGGTCGACGTCTGGGGCTTGAGACGGTTGGAATACCCAATTAAACACGAGGAAAGTGGTCAGTACGCGGTAATGAACTTCGAGGCGGAGACCAACGCCGTAAAAGAGCTCGAGCGTGTCGCGGGCATAAGGGATGACGTCCTGCGCATCAAGACGCTAGTCAAATAAGGCGGATAAAATGGCGAGTCTCAACCGGGTGGTTCTTGTGGGCAACCTTACCAGGGACCCGGAGCTGAAGTTTACACCGGCGGGGAAGCCGGTGGCGACTTTCGGCATTGCGGTGAACCGCATGCCGTACACCAACGATCAGGGCGAGCGCGTTGAGGGCGTAGATTTCTTCAACGTAGTGGTGTATGACAGGCAGGCCGAAACCACGCATCAGTACCTGAAAAAAGGCAGCGGGGTGGCCATCGACGGCCGCCTTCGCTACCGCAGTTGGCAGACAGACGAAGGTCAGAAAAGGTCGGTTGTCGAGGTTTCCGCCCAGAACGTTCAGTTCTTACCCAGGGGAGGCGAATCGCCGGGTTCCGGCGGGCCACCCGCGGGGCCGCCCGCGGACGAGTACGGGGGCATCGATGTACCGCCCATAGAGGGCGGGGAAGACTACCCCTGGTGACTTGAGAAAAGGAGTGTATAAGCCATAGCCACCGAAAAGAAGAAGAAGAAGACCTCGCAATATCCGAGGAAGCAAAAGAGAAAGTATTGCTTTTTCTGCAAGGAAAAGGTTGATTATATCGATTACAAGGATGTAGGTATCCTGCGCCGCTTTCTCTCCGAACGTGGCAAAATAAGGCCGCGCCGTGTCACAGGGACCTGCACCCAGCATCAGGCCGAGCTGAGTAAGGCCATCAAGAACGCCCGGGAAGTGGCGCTGCTGCCCTACCCGCGCAAATAGTGCCACGAGGGACTAACCGGGATGGTGACAAATTGAAGATCTTGCTAAAACAGAACATTGACCGCGTGGGCAGAATGGGAGAGGTCGTAGACGTAGCCGGCGGTTATGCGCGCAATTTTCTCATCCCCAGAGACCTGGCAGTCGGCGTGACCCGCGGGCGCATTAAAGAGATAGAAGAACAGCAAAAGGTCCTTGAGGTCAAGGCCGCGCGCCAGCGAGAGCAGGTCGAGGAGCTGGCCGGCAAGATGCGTTCCAAGCGTATCGTTTTAAAGGCGCGCTGCAGCGCGACCGGAAAGCTTTTCGGCTCTATCACCAACCGCCAGTTGGCCCGGGAGATAGCCGAACAGACCGGTGAAGAGGTCGACCGCCACAAGATAATTGTCGATGAGCATATCAAGTCGGTGGGTAACCACCATGCTTCCATCAAGTTGTATCCGGATGTTGTGCTCGACCTCGAGTTCGAGGTCGAGGGCGAAGGCTTCGTGGGGGAAGAACCGGAGGTTCTTCTACAGGCTGATGCCGATCAGGCGGCGGAGCCGCAGCGGGCTGAGGCCGATCAGACTGAGTTGAATGC
>Ga0209745_1000914_pt1 | contig 17854 bp, 12 predicted proteins | sample BarGraNGADG00312_FD_184495 | JGI IMG/M metagenome (GOLD analysis project Ga0209745, IMG submission 184495) | Arctic peat soil microbial communities from Barrow, Alaska - Barrow Graham LP Ref core NGADG0004-312 (SPAdes) (version 2) | ecosystem: Environmental > Terrestrial > Soil > Wetlands > Peat...
CTCAATGTCATAACAGGTAGCAGCGCCTGAGGTGTTCGGCGCGCCACCCGGCGTTGTGCCGGACCTACTGCTCGACCAGTTCCACGCGTCGATTCTGCGCACGGCCCTGCTCATCCTTGTTCGAGGCGATAGGGCTGTACGGACCAACACCGGCCGGCTTCAGCCTCGTGGCGGCAATGCCGCGGCTGACCAGCGCCTTCACCAGGGCATCGGCGCGACCGACCGACAGCGTCAGGTTCGTCTCGAGCGTCCCCACGTTGTCGGTGTGGCCGACGATGAAAGCCTTGAGAGTGGGAGTGCCTTTCAACAGCTTCACCATCTCGGCCAGCGCCGGTTCCGACTCCGGCTTGATCACGGCGGATCCAGTCCCGAAGTAGATGCCGTAGATAATCGTCCTTCCAGCCGCCTTCAGCTCGCGTCCCATCACGGCGGCGTCAGCCGTCACGTCCTGACGCATCGCCTGTGTCTCGACGATGACCAGTTCGTAAGTGCGGCCGTCGTTGAAGGCTTCGACATAGACGCCGGTCATCGCGCCGCCCTTCCTGATCGCCGCCGCCATGCGGCGCTCGTCCCCGCCGAGGCGCGCCCCGCCGACTTTCGCGATTGCGGCCTCGTAGTTCCGGACGATCTGAAGCACGCTCACCGGTGTCGCCCCCTCCTTGCGAGCGTAGGAGATGACGTACTTCTTTCCTTCCCAATGCACCTCCTTGCCGCCGATCACCGTGGGGTCGAACGCGGCGAACTCCTCGACCGTATATCCATCGATGTAGTAGCCGGGCATGCGGGTGATGAGGGGATGATCCTGGCTGCCCTTTGCGTCTCCCTGAGCGCGCGCTGACGGGGCGGCCGACAGCAGGCCGACAAGGGAAAGCAGGATGACCAGATTGCGGGATTTCATCGCGTTCCTCCGGGTTGATGCAAACCGACCGTGTGTGCCTATCATCCCCGGCCCGGCCCGGTTGTCAAGGGCGGTGTTCACGATGCCCATGCTGAAACGATTGCCGTTGCCAATGCGGAACCGGATGGGGAGGTGCGGTCGTCGACATCCGGGCGCTGATCCGGCAGATGCACTCTGCCAACCCCCTCTGTGACGCGCATCCACGGCGAGTTGCAGCAGCTCGGCCTCACGGTCTCAGCGCACCTTCCTCACCACTCTCGTCTCCCACCTCGCCTCGGTCGACGTCTTCACGGTCCCCACCGCCACGTTTCGCGTGTTGTGTGTGTTCGTTAGGGACAGCCTGCCGCGCGCGTGGCGCGCACCATTGCGGACATGGCTGGCGCTCCGCGTGTGGGCCGCGCCCACCTCGCCGAGGCGCTGCAGTATCGACTGGTCGGCTAGCGCAGCGGTGATCTCCGCCGCGCGGGGTGCCCTGCCCTCCCGTGGCGCCGCACAACAGCCGCACGACCCGTTGACTGGGCGCAGCACGCCGGTCTACTATCTGCGCAGCACGGCATCGCCCCCCGCAGTTTCGACCTCTCTTCCGTCTTGTCGATACACTCCGCCCACAGTCATGAAGGAGCTGATGATGCGGCCCAGTGCCCGTTCTCGCGAGTTCGCGAACGCCCTGCTTCTTGCTGCGCTCGTGATTGTGCGACCCGGCCTCGTGGCGGCCCAGACCTCGCCCGACAAGTTCCTGGGCTTCCAGCTTGGCGCCGACCGCGTCCTGGCTGACTATGGCCAGATCCGCGCCTACTTCGACAAGCTGGCCCAGGAAACGCCACGCCTGAAGGTCGTCGCGCTGGGCGAAACCACCCTCAAGAAGGAGATGATCATGGCGGTGATCACCTCCGAGAAGAACATGCGGGACCTGGACCGTTACCGGGACATCGTGCGGCAGCTGCGCGACGCGCGCGGTGTCACGCCGAAGGACGCCGCGGCGCTGGCCAGGGAAGGCAAAGTGATCATCGGCATCCAGTGCAACATTCACTCGACCGAGATCGCCTCGAGCCAGATGGCCATGGAGCTCGCCTACAAGCTTGTCACCGGCCAGACACCCTTTGACGCGGCGAAGGTCCTCGACGACGTGATCCTGCTGCTCATTCCGAGCCAGAACCCCGACGGCCAACAGATGGTGACCGAGTGGTATCGGAAGTACGTGGGCACGAGATACGAAGGAGGACGGATGCCGTGGCTGTACCATCCCTACTCCGGCCACGACAACAACCGCGACTTCTACATGTTCAACCTGGCCGAGACACGCAACGTGGCCCGGGTGCTGTATCACGACTGGATCCCGCAGGTGTACCTCGACGAGCACCAGATGGGATCGAGCGGCGCCCGGTTCTTCATCGCGCCGTACGCCGAGCCGTTCATGCAGGAGGTTCACCCGCTGGTCTGGCGGTCGATCCAACTCATGGGCACGAACATGATGTACGCGCTCGATCGCGCAGGCATGAAGGGAGTCGTCAGCGCCGATCGGTACACGGCCTGGATGACGGGCGGCGGTGATGATGCCGCCTGGACCCACAACGTGGCGGCGTTTCTGACCGAAGGCGCGAGTGCGAGGATCGCGACACCGGTCTACATTGAGCCGGGCGAGCTCAGCCCGGAGTTTACGGTGTCGCGGTCGAATTTCATCAACCCGTGGCCGGGTGGCTGGTGGCGATTACGCGACCTGATGAACTACGAGCTGACCTTCAACATGGCCGCCATCCGCACCGCTGCAGAGCACCGGGAGGACTTCCTTCTGAACTTCTACACCATGAACAAGGAGGCGATCGAGGCGAGCGGGCCGAACGAGCCCTACGCCTACGTGATCTCCGCCGAGCAGCACGACTACCTCACCGCGTTGAAGATGCTCGACGTGATGATGATCGGCGGGATCGAGGTTCACCAGGCCGACCAGCCGTTCCTCGCTGATCAACGCACGTACCCGGCCGGCTCCTTCGTGGTCCTGATGTCGCAGCCGTACCGGCCGCACGTCAAGGCACTCCTCGGTCCGCAGAAGTACCCCGAAATGCGGCAGTACCCGGGCGGGCCGCCGGTGCCGCCGTATGACAACGCCGCATGGACGCTGCCGATGCTGATGGGCGTGGACCTTCAGCTGGTCAGGAAACCGTTCGACGCGAAGCTGAAGAAGCTGACAGCGGTGCCGTATCCGACCGTCGCGCCGCCAACCGCCGGTCCTGCGTATCTGGTTTTGGACGCCTCCTTGAACGCGTCCTACGCGGTCGCTCTCGGACTGCTGCGCGAGAACGTCCAGGTCGTCCGCGCGCTGCAGCCTGTGGGGATAGGCGCGCGCTGGCTCCCGACCGGCAGCTTCCTCGTCAAGAATGACGCCGCGGCGCGGAAAGTGCTGGCCCCCCTGACATCGAAATGGCACGTGTCAACGCTCGCGCTCGACGGCATCCAGAACCTGAAGACGGCCCCGCTGAGGAACCCCCGCATCGGCATCTATCAGTCGTACGGCGGCAATATGGACGAGGGCTGGTTCCGCTACCTACTCGACAGCTGGAACGTGCCGTTCGTCACCCTGCGCAACAAGGACGTCACTGAGGCAAAGGTGTCGGGAGGGCTGCAGTCGAAGATCGACGTTCTCGTGTTCGCCAGTGAGGACGAGGCCTCAATCGTGAACGGCGTACCGGAGCCGGGTTCGCCCGCCGCGCGCCAGTTCCAGCCGCTTCCGCCAGAGTACGCCGGCGGAATCGGCAAGGAAGGCGTGGAGGCCGTCAAAGCCTTCGTCGAGGGCGGCGGGATTGTGCTGACGCTGGCCGAGGCGTGCCGGTTCGCGTTGAAGGACCTGGAGGTGCCGGCGCGCGATCCCGTGCAGGGCCTGAGCCGGACCGACTTCTGGTGCCCGACCTCGCTGCTGCGGATCAAGGTCGACACCGAGAGCCCGCTGGGATTCGGGATGCCGACGGAGACGGCCGCGATGTTTGCGAGCAGCGTGCCCATCGACACCTTCATCCCGCCAAGCGTCGACTGGGAGCGCCGCGTGGCGGCCACCTACGCGGACGATGACCTCCTGATGAGCGGCTGGCTCATCGGCGGCGACCGGATCGCGAGGAAGGGGGCCGTGGTCGACATCACGTACGGCAAGGGGCACATTGTGCTCGTGGGCATCCGGGCCCAGTACCGCAACCAGAGCCACGGCACCCACAAGTTCCTGCTGAATGCGCTGCTCTACCCGCGGATGGAGGGGATGCCGAGCCAATAGTTGCGGATCTGCGACGAGGCGGGGCCTCGTGCCGGCGAACAGGGTGGAACGCACGCATCCTCCTGCGCGCTCACGGAGAGCCCCAAAGCCTGGGACGGCGGTGCCTACCGTCAGAACGCTGGAGCGGCGGACGGGTTCAGGAACCGCTCGAGCCACTCCACCCAGCGCCGCTGCACGTCCCGTTGACGCACGGGGTCGGCCGCGTTGTGCCCCGAGATCGGATACGCAAAGAACTGAGTGGTCACGCCGGCGTCCTTGAGCGCGTGGAAGAGCTTGTAGGACTGGGTGATCGTCACGCGGTAGTCGCCGACGTTGTGGAGGATCAGCGTGGGCGCCTTGATCTTCGACGCGTACGTGATCGGCGACTGGGCGCGCGCGCGGTCCATCGACTGCGGGTTGATCCACGGCGAGGTGGCGCCGCGGGCGTTCGCGCCGTCGCCCAGCGTCGACTGGTCGAGCTGATCGGTCACCGCCGCGCCCGCCACCGCCGCCTTCCAGATGTCGTAGTGGCCCAGCATCCACGTCGTCATGTAGCCGCCGTACGACCAGCCCGACACCGCCATGCGGGTGTCGTCGACGATGCCCTTCTGCTTGACTGCCTCGATGCCCGCCATCACGTCGTGGCCGGGCCCCTCGCCGGCGTCGTTGACGATGGCCCGCTGGTAGGCGCCGCCCAGGTTGTCGCTGCCGCGGTAGTTCGGCTGGAAGACCAGCCAGCCCTTCGCCGCCATGAGCTGCGCCGGCGCGCTGAACGTGAGCATCGACGCCGCGCGCGGTCCGCCGTGGATCAGGAGCACGAGCGGGTACTTCTGCGAGGGGCTGAAGTCGGGCGGGTACGTGAGGATCCCGTTCTCGCTGAAGGTGTCGTTCTTCCACTCGACGACCTCCGTCCGGCCGAGCGGCAGGGCGACGGTCTCGGCGTTGACGTCGGTCAGACGCCTGACCGGGCCGTCGATCGACGGCATGTAGTAGAGCTCGGACGGCCGCAGCGGCGAGCTGGCCGTGAAAGCGAGTGCGCCGTCCTTGCCGACGCGCGCGTCCACGTGGTACGACGAATTCGGGCTGAGGTCGCCGAGGTCGAGCTTCCTTGCCACACCCTCGACCGGCTGAACCCACAGCGACACCCGCGTCGAGTCGTTCGCCCCGACGAGCAGCGCCTTGCCGTCCGGCATCCAGATCGCGCTGGCCATGTTGCGGTCGATCGCCGTCGTGATCGTCTTCGCCTGGCCGCCTGCGGCCGGCGCCACCGCGACAGCGCCCTGGTTCACCAGCGCGACCGAGTCTCCGGCCGGCGAATACAGCGGGAAGGTCCCGCGCAGGCCGTTGAGCGGCTTCACCGTGCCGTCGCTCACGTTCACGACCTGCAGGTCGTTTCCGCCGCCGCCATGCGGGGTCTGCTGGCGCGCGAAGGCGATGGACGTGCCGTCCCGCGTCCAGGCAATCGCCGAGGCCGGGGGACCCGGCGGGCGGCTGACCGGCAGGCTCCAGGCGCCCGACGTCAGCCGCTGCGCCGGCGCGGTGCCGGCGCTCGACACCAGCCAGATGTGGGTGGAGGTGGGCGCGGCGCTCGTGAGCACGCTGTCGTTGATGGCCACCTCGAACGCGTCGTTGAACCGCTCGGGGCCGGTCTTCTTCTCCGGCTCGTCCGCCGTGGCGAAGGCGATCGTCCGGGCGTCGGGCGACCAGGCGAGCTGCTGCACGCCGCGAGCGGCCGTCGTGATCGCCTGCGCGCGACCGCCGCCCATCCTCAACACGTACACCTGCGGCCGCGCGTCGCCGCCCGTCCCGACACTCGCCAGGAACGCAATCTGCCGCCCGTCCGGCGACCACCGCGGGCTGGAGAGGCCGACCTGGCCGGTGACCAGTGTCTTCGACGTGCCCTTCTCCACGTCCACCAGGACCAGCGCCGGATCGTACCGGTCCTCGTCGAGGCTTGCGTGCGAGACGACGACCGTAATCGACTTGCCGTCCGGGGCGATCTGCGGGTCTGTGACCCGTGCGACGCGCGAGAAGTCGTCGAGTGCGAAGCGGTGCGGCGCCAGCTGCGCCGGCACGACGACGACGAACGCGACGATGAGCAGGAACGTGGTAACGGCGGCTCGCATATGGGCTCTCCTCGGATGATCGCAGGGTGGCGCGAAACGCCATCCGGGAGGAAATCTTACACCGCCGGCGACGACAGCACACGGGCTTTCGGGTAGCGGGTCAGCTTGCCTCTCGGTCGAGCAAGGCAACGATTTCTGCGATTGGCCAGACGTAATCGGCCGATCCCGCTTCCATTGGCGACGTCACGCGCAACGTCCAATGCGGCCCCCATTTCTGGTAGGGACAGCACGCGAGCGCTTCAGCGACATCGGTTTCGGCCCGTGCCGCGGTCTGGTGCTGCGGGCACGCCTGCCGTAGTTAATCGGGGCCAATCAGGAGGAACCCACCGACGAACAGGAGTGGGTTCCCGCCGACGCTGCCGTTGAACTCGAGCCCGATGCGCCAGCCGTTACGCCATTTCCATTCAATCCCGTAGCCGACGTCCATGACGACGATCGACCGCTGGTCGGTCAGCCGCCCTCCCACATCAATGTTCTTGGCGCCGATGACCCGCGGCCCCCCGAACACGTAGCCGGCCCGGCCGCCAGGCGAGCGGCCGCCGATCACCCACCTCACGTGAAGATCGCCGACCGGCCCATCGGGCACCTGTCCGGTGGTCAGACGCCCAGTCCCGAACGAAACGCCGAGGTCGGCGTCAAGTGCGACCGTGCGGGTCAGTGGCATGTCCACGCGGACCTGCCCCATCCCCCACGGGAGCGCACCCGCCACGCCACTGCAGATCACTCCGACGGCAAACCGCTCTCCACCTGGCACCACCCAAGACGGCGGCACATGCTGGCCAGCGACCATCGCCGGCGAGATGAACGCCAGGACCCCGACGAGCCCGACGAGGCGGTGCCAGCCGGCAGTGTGGATACCCGTAATAGCCATGTCAGACACCTCACCTGCGAACCCGCACAACCCTGTCTACAGATTGTGAGGCGCGAGGTTACCGCAACCGCCGCTCTGCACGGGGCCACCTGTCCCTACCAGAAATCCCAAACCTCCTGTCGCCGTTGCAGATGTGGACCACGTTTTCCGCCCGCGTTTTCCCAGCCGTTTCCGAGTACACTCTGCCGAGATCGGACCATGCTCCCGTGGCCGACACCGGTCAATCATGGGTGAACAACACACCACTCGTCTCCCCGAGCGGAAACGTCCGCGCCTCACGGCGGCGCTGCTCGTGGCCCTTCTCGCCGCCGTGGCCACCGTGCTGGGCATGGACATGAACCCGCGCCCCTGTAGGAATTCATGAGCATGGACATTCATACACTGGCGATTGTCCTGAGCCTCACCACTCTCCTGCAAGTTATCGGCCTCTTGACCCAGTACCTGGCGGATAACACCCACCGCGGGCTGGGCTGGTGGGCGCTGGGCAGTGTGGCATTGGCACTGGGGTTTGCCTTCAATTTGCTCCGGGATGCCCCCAGGCTTGGGCCGACCGCGATCGTCGCCAACAACGTCCTGTTCGTCTCCGGCCTGGCGTTGCTCTATGTCGGCGTCCTGCGTTTCTTCAATCAACGCGAACGGCGTGGGCCGCTGATCGCGTTCTGTGCTGTGGTCACCCTGATCGTTATCTACTTCACCTACCTCAATGATGATTTGACAGCTCGGCGCATGACTATCTCGTTTGCCATGGCCGCGATGTCCTTTCTGATCGCCCAGGGTCTCTTCGTGCACAAGACCCGCCCGGTCACGGCTTCGGCCCATTTCCTCGCCGTGGTGTTTCTGGTCAATGGCGGTTTCTTTGCCGTGCGCGCGCTGCCGATCCTCACCGGCGCTCCGGTCGAGGGTGCTTTCACCCCCACGCTCGCGCAAACCGCGACATATCTAAACGTGCTCATCACCAGTACGCTGTGGACGTTTGGGTTCATCATCCTGGTCAACCAGCGCGTGAATGCGGAAAACCGCGAAGCCAAAGAGAACTTGGAACTGATTTTCAACACCAGTCCCGATGCGGTGTTGATCACACGCTTGACCGACGGCTATTTCGTTGGCATCAATGAAGGGTTTACGGCACTGAGCGGTTTTACTCGCGCAGAGGTGATTGGAAAATCGACCCTGGAAGTCAATATCTGGAAGAATCCGGCGGATCGCCAAATGGTGGTCGCTGCCCTGAACCAAGATGGATTCTGCGAAAACATGGAATCCGTTTTCCAGCGCAAAGACCTCAGCCAACTCATCGGGATGACGTCTGCCAGGACCATTGTCCTGCAAGGGGTTCCCCATATTGTCAGCGTCACCCGCGACATCACCGAGCGCAAGCAGGCGGAATCTCAAAGGGAAACCGCGCTCGAGGCACTGCGGGAAACCAACCGCCAACTCGAAGCGACCACCGCCCGTGCCAACGACATGGCGGTGCGGGCCGAGATGGCCAGCATCGCCAAGAGCGAGTTCCTGGCCAACATGAGCCACGAAATCCGCACGCCGATGAACGGGGTGATCGGCATGACCGGTCTGCTGCTGGACACCGAACTGAACGATGACCAGCGGCGCTACGCCGAGACCGTGCGGGGCAGCGGCGAATCGTTGCTGGCGCTCTTGAACGACATTCTGGACTTCTCCAAGATCGAGGCGCGCAAACTCGAGATGGAGACTCTGGACTTCGATCTGTCGAACTTGCTGGACGACTTCGCCGCCACCATGGCCGTGCACGCCCATGACAAGGGGCTCGAACTGCTCTGCGCCGCCGATCCGGAGGTACCCGTGCGGCTGCGAGGCGACCCGGGCCGCCTCCGCCAGATTCTCACCAACCTGGTGGGCAACGCTGTCAAGTTCACCCACCAGGGCGAGATCGCCGTGCGCGTCTCGCTGGTGGAAGAGACGGAACGACGAAACACCCGCCGTCGCTGGGACGCTATGGCGAGACACGCGCAAGCGGCGCACACGCATCGCGACGACGTGCTGCTGCGCTTCTCGGTGCGCGACACGGGCATTGGTATCCCGGACGACAAGATCGGCCTGCTCTTCGACAAGTTCAGCCAGGTGGACGCCTCGACGACGCGGCAATACGGCGGCACCGGCCTGGGCCTGGCCATCTCGAAACAACTGGCCGAGCTGATGGGCGGTGGAATCGGCGTCATCAGCGAAGCGGGCACAGGATCGGAGTTCTCCTTCACCGCGCGCCTGGGCATACAGGCCGAGCGGACGTTGGCGGAAAGCCTCCCGCCCGCCGACCTGCGCGGCGTGCGCGCGCTCATCGTGGACGATAACGCCACCAGCCGCGAGATCCTGACCATCCGCCTGGCCTCGTGGGGTATGCGCCCGTCGGCGGCGCAGGACGGCCCCGGGGCGCTCCAGGCCCTCTACCGGGCGCTGACCGAGCACGACCCCTTCCGCATTGCGGTGGTGGACATGCAGATGCCGGGTATGGACGGCGCGGCGCTGGCCCGGGCCATCAACACGGACGACACGCTGACGGAGACCCGCCTCGTGCTGATGACCTCTCTGGGCCAACGGGGGGATGCCAAGCGAATGGAGCAGATCGGGTTTGCCGGTTATCTGACCAAACCGATGCGGCATCACGAACTGAAGGCCGCGCTGTCCCTGGCGCTGACGGAGCGGGACGGGGCGCAGCCCACGCCGCAGTCCGACTTACAGGATGAGGGACGTGGGCCAATGGCGCCCGGAGGGCGCCGTTCACACGGCCCCATCGTCACGCGCCACACGGTCCGCGAGACGCTGAATCGGTTTGCCGGCCGCCCGGCGCGCATCCTGCTGGCCGAAGACAACATCACCAATCAGCAGGTGGCCCTGGGCATCCTGAAGAAACTGGGGCTGCGCGCGGACGCGGTGGCCAACGGCGCCGAAGCCGTCAAGGCCCTCGAGACTCTTCCCTACGACCTGGTGCTGATGGATGTGCAGATGCCCGAGATGGATGGACTCGAGGCGACGCGCGCCATCCGCCATCCGCAATCGGCCGTCCGGAACCACCACATTCCGATCGTCGCCATGACGGCCAACGCCATGCAGGGCGATCGGCAGACGTGTCTGGACGCCGGCATGAACGACTATGTGTCGAAGCCGATTGCCCCGCAGGCGTTGGCGGAGGCGCTTGACACATGGCTGCCGAAAGACACTGCGGCCACCACGGAAGACGCGCCGGACGCGTCCGAGCGAACCTCTGCGGTGTCCGCGCAGGAACACGCGGAGGAACCGGAGGCGCCGGTGTTCGACAGGGCGGGCATGCTGGCCCGGTTGATGGATGACGAGGAGCTGGCCCGAACGGTGACCGAAGCGTTTCTGGACGACATCCCGCGGCAGATCGAGGCGCTGCGGGGCTATCTTGACGCCGGGGACGTCGCGGGCGCCGAGCGCCAGGCCCACACGATCAAAGGCGTCTCGGCCACTGTCGGCGGCCAGGGCCTGCGTGCGGTGGCTTTCGAGATGGAGAAGGCGGCCAGAGCCCGAGACGTGAGCGCCGTGAAGGCCCGCATGGCCGACCTCGAGGGGCAGTTCGAGGCGCTGAAAGACGCGATGCAGAAAGACATGTCGTCACTACGAGGGACGCAAACTCCGCGAGATTGAAGAAGACGGTTTGTCGGCATCGGAGGCCATCATGGCAGCCAGAAAGAGAGCCAGAGCGAAGGCACCGGGTGCCACGCATGTTGCCGAAGCCGTCGAGACGCAAGAGGCGGGCCGGTGGCGTGCACGACTTCAGCCCAGCAGGTTGTACTCCCGAAGCTTGCGATAGAGATTCCGTTCGCTGATGCCCAAGACCCTTGCGGCGTTTCCACGATGTCCATTCATGGTGCGCAGCGCCGTTTCGATGTGGGATCTCTCCAGTTCCGCTAGCGTCGGGAGCGGGCCGGTGGTGGAGGAGCCGGCCGATCGCCCTGCGGGCGCCGTCCCGAGGCCGCCCGGCAGGTGGTGCGGCTGGATTTCCTCCCCGTCGCAGACGATGACAGCCGCCTCGACGGCGTGCAGCAGCTCACGAACATTGCCGGGCCAGTCGTGGCGTTGGAGCGCGCCGAGCGCCTCCGGTCCGATCCGCTTGTGCGACCCGAAGCGTTCGTTGAAGGTGCGGGCGAAATGCATGGCCAGCAGTTCCACGTCGCCGGGGCGCGCCCGCAGCGGCGGCACGTCGAGGGTGATGATTCGCAGCCGGTAGTACAGGTCCTCCCTGAACAGCCCGTGGACGACCATCGCGTCCAGCTTCCGGTTCGTCGCCGCCAGCACGCGGGCGTCCACCCGGATCTCGCTCGTGCCGCCGACGTGCCGGAACGTCGAGGTATCGAGCACCCGCAGCAGCTTGACCTGGGTCGCCAGGCTCACCTCGCCGATCTCATCCAGGAAGATTGTCCCGCCGTGCGCCACCTCGAACAAGCCGGGCTTCGCGCGATCGGCCCCCGTGAACGCCCCGCGCTCGTGGCCGAACAGCTCACTCTGGAGCAGTGACTCCTGGAGGGAGGCGCACTCGACGACAACGAACGGCCGTGCCCGCCGCGGGCTCCGGGCGTGCAGCAGCTTCGCGATCATCTCCTTGCCGCAGCCGGTCTCGCCGGTGATCAGCACCGTGGAGTCGGTCGGCGCGACGCGATCAATCAGGGCCAGCAGGCCCTTGAACTCGAGGCTCTCGCCCACGAAGGAGCCGCCCGGGTCGGCGGGCGTCAGGGCGCGCTCGAGGAGGTTCGTGCGGCGGCGAAGGGCCTGACGCTCGATCGCGCGGTGGATCCGCATCTCCAGCTCGGCCAGCGGGCAGGGTTTCACGACGTAGTCGAACGCCCCGATCCGGATCGACTCGATCGCCGTGTCGATCGATCCGTGCCCCGTGAGCATGATGACCTCGGTCGACGGGCATCGCTCCCGGATGGCCTTCAGCACGTCGAGCCCGCTGACGTCCGGCAACTGGAGGTCGAGCAGCACGACATCCGGCTCGAGCTCGGGAACCCGCTGGATCGCCTCGGCGCCCGATCCGGCTCCTGCCACGACGAAGCCCAGCCGCTTCAATTCGCCGCCGATCACCATGCGGAATACGTCGTCGTCGTCAACGAGGAAGATCGCAGGATGGGACTTGGTCATGCGTGTTCCTGGACCACCACGCGTTGCAGGGGCGGCAGCACGATCTCGAAGGTGGCGCCGGCGCCTGGCTCGCTCCGGACGAGGATGTCGCCTCCCCAGCGCCGAACGAAGTTCAGCGACAGGAACAGCCCGAGTCCCGTGCCACCCTTCCGCAGGCTGAAGAACGGCTCGAAGATCCGTTTCTGGTGTTCCGGCGCGATGCCACAACCCCGGTCCTCGACCTGGATGCGGACCGGGTCCCCGTCCACGGCCCTGATGACCACCCGCCCGCCTGGCCGGGATGCCTGGATGGCGTTCAGGATCAGGTTGGTCAGCGCGTGCTGGAGTTCGGCTTCGTCGGCGCGCACCCGCGAGACGTTGGCGGACGGTTCCACCTCGACGCGAACCGCGTGATCGCGCGCGGTCGGCGCGATGAGGCGCTCCACCGAGGCGATCGCGCCCTGGAGATCGACGATGTCTCCCGGCGAGGCCTCCCCGCGGGAAAGGCGGAGGAAGTGCTGCGTGATGCTGCGACAGCGGAGCACCTGATCGCGCGCGATGGCCGCGCTCTCGGCGATGGCGCCGGCATCCGGCGCGGGATCGGGACCGGTCCTGGCTTCGCGGAGAATCGCCTCGACACAGGTCAGGACGGTGGCGAGCGGTGTGTTCAGCTCGTGGGAGAAACCGGAGGCGAGCAGGCCGAGCGATGCGAGGCGGTGTGACTCGGCCAGGCGAGCCTCGGCCGCCCGCCGGTCTGAGATGTCCCGCCACACTTCGACGACGTGCGACACGCCGCCTCCCGCCGCCAGGATGGGCGACGCGTGGACCTCCTCCCATGACGACGTCCCGTCGTCCGCCTGGCGCTCGCAGATGCGTACCTGGCGTTCGCCGGACGCGAGGCACTCCTGCGTCAGGCAGTGTCGCTCGTTGCACAAGCCCGCGGCGCCCTCGCGGCAGTTGCAGCCCACCATCTGCGCCCGCGAGCGGCCCGTCCTCGCGATGAACGCGTCGTTGGCGGCGACGATCCTCCGATCCGCGTCCAGGACGGCGATGCCGTCGTCGATGGCGTTGATGATCGTCTCGAGGCGCTCGCGCTGGCTGCGCACCTCGCCGAGCAGGCCCGTCACCGAGTCCGCCATCGCGTTGAACTCGCGGGCCAGCCACGAGATGGTGTCCGACCCGCCGGCCGGCACCCGGCGCTCCAGGTCGCCGGCCGCGATCAGGCGGGCTGCCGTCTCGAACTTCTGGAGGCGCCGGATGACCACGAAGCGGACCACAAGGGCGATAGTCGTCACGAGCAGCAGCGTGATCCCGCCCGTTCCTGCCACCATCCACCGGAGGTCGCGATTCATCGACTCGCGCACTTCGCCGACGTTGATGTCGAGGATCAGGACCCCGTTGATGCGCCGGCCCGGGTCGTGGCAGGCGTGGCACGGTTCGCGATTGCGGAACGGGACGACCGTCCGCAGGACCGTGCCGCCGCGGGTCTCGATGACGCGGGTCTGCTCGCGCCGGTCGGGCGGGAACTGGTGGCAGGCCTGGCAGGTGGGCGAGCCGAGCGACAGGTCCGTGTTCGAGCCTGGCGGGACGCTCGAGTAGCGTTCGGTGCCCGTTCGGTCGAGTAACACGACCTGCTCGACGCGCGGCTGCGCGCCAAACGTCTGGATCATCCGCGCGATCAGGCTGCGGTCGTTCTCCATCATCTGGTGCTCGAGCGCCGCGCGGATTAACTCGCCCTCGGCGAGGGCCGTGGTCCGGGCGGTGTCGAGCAGGCTCTGGAAATGATGAAGCGAGTACACGTACGCCCCGCCACCGCACACCGCCGCGACGGCAATCGTGATTCCCGCAGCCAGGCCGACCGTCATGCCGCTGAAGCGTACGCTCATGGAGTTGTGGGCGGAACGCCGGAATATTGACAGGTTCCGTCTCAGGGGTCAACGGTGATCCAGCCGGCCCCGCTCCTGACGGTTCGGCAGTCCTGGCCTGACAGGTTGGCAGGAGCAGCCGGGAGGAGGCGGGTCTCTGTCGCAATTCCCTCGCGATCCGACGAGACTGCGCTGGCACCGAATCTGCTTATGGCTGAGGCGACAGGGAGGGACGAGATGGAGATGTTCCTGATGGGTTTGTGCTTGAGCATGCTCGGCGTCGCGGCGGCAGCGCTGGCGTTCGGGGCGGCGACTCGAGGCGAGCCTGGTCGCGCGGAAGGCGAGATCCAGGCGAAGGCGGCGGAGGCCCCCCCGCTGACGGTCTCGATGGGGACGCCACGGTTCTTCGCGGCCGGCACCGGGCTCCCGCCGCACCAGCCGGTTCCACTCGACGTGCTCCTGCTGCAGATCGAGCGGCACGTGAGGCTGGAACAGGCGGCGGCCGAGTCGTTCATCAACCAGCCGTCGAGCGCGTCGCTCCACAGCCGTACGATGTCCCCGCTCGCCCACTGAGAGGTGATACGCCATGACCAGCGGTCTGCCTGAGCTCCTTCGCGGCGTCGCCGAGAACGACGCCGCGGCGATACTCAGCCTCGGTTCGCGGGTTCACCTGCAGAGCGGCGCCGTGCTGTTCTCGCTGGGGGACAACGCCGACACGCTGTTCCTGGTCGAGCGAGGCCGGGTGGCGCTGACGCTCCCGCTGCAGGTTGGCGGGCGGGACGAGGACGTCCTGGTCGAGGAGCGGCAACCCGGTCAGACGGTGGGCTGGTCGGCGCTCATCCCGCCGCACCGCTTCACCCTGAAGGCCACCGCGCTGGTGGAGACCGAACTGCTCGGCCTCTCGCGGGCGGCGTTGCTCGACTACTTCGCGACCCGTCCCGAGGCGGGCCACGCGGTGACGCGAAACCTGGCCGCGGTGATCGGGCAGCGCTTGCAGGTGTTCCAGGCGATGTGGCTGCGCGAGGTTCAGCGGGTCGTCGATCACCGCAGCGCCTGACGAGGGGCATACCATGAGATGGTTGTACGTGATGGCGCTGGCGCTGGTCGCATCGGCCGCGGCGCCTGTGGCGCTCGCCCAGCATCCCTCGCCGGCGCCCCTGCCGCGTGCCGACCCCCCCCGCGCTGAAGAGCGGGTCGAGGTTCCACCGCCCCCGTTCACCGATGGCATTTTCCCGTGCACGAGCTGCCACGCGAGCCTGAAGGTCAACCGGGTGCGCCGGCCGCTCGCCGACATGCACGGCGACATCGTGCTCACGCACGATGAGCAGCACCGATGGTGCCTCGACTGCCACGACCCGGACAACCGGGATTGGCTCCACTTGGCCAGCGGGGAGAAGGTCCCGTTCGAGCAGTCGTACCTCCTCTGCGGTCAGTGCCACGGCGAGAAGCTGCGCGACTGGCGCGCCGGCGTCCACGGGCGCCGGACGGGCGAGTGGAACGGGCACAAGGGGTACCTGCTCTGCGCGCACTGCCACAACCCGCACCAGCCGCGGTTTCGCGCGGTGACGCCCAAGCCGGCCCCGGCGCGGCCGTCGGCCGCCAAGTAGACCGGAGGATGTCGATGGACCCCGAGAAACGCCCCCCGCCCGTCTCGCGCCGGCAGTTCGCGTCGGTGGCGGCAGCGGCGGCCGCCGGATTCATTCTCACGGCTTGCGGTCCCAAGCGCCTGCGCGAGCTGTCCCGGGAGCGTCTGGCTGCCCTGCTCGAGGACCTCGAGAAGGACTACACGAAGCGGTTCGGTACCGCGGTCGTCGTGGCGGATACCCCGCCGATCGAGGGCGTGACCTTCGCGTACGCGCTCGACCTCTCGCGGTGCATCGGCTGCCGGCGCTGTGTCTACGCGTGTGTCGAGGAGAACAACCAGTCACGCGACCCCGAGGTGCAGTGGATCCGCGTCCTCGGGATGAACAAGGAAAAGGGGATCGACTTCTCGGAGTCCGATCCCTACTACCAGCCGGCGGAGGTTCCGGAGGAGGGGCATTTCTACGTGCCGGTGGCGTGCCAGCAGTGCCGGAACGCGCCGTGCACGAAAGTCTGCCCGACCGGCGCCACCTGGACCGAGCCGGACGGGATCGTCGTCATCGACTACGACTGGTGCGTGGGCTGTCGCTACTGCATGGCCGCGTGCCCGTACGGCGCGCGGCACTTCAACTGGGCCGAGCCGACCATCCCCCGCGACCACCTGAACACGAAGACGCACTACCTGGGCAACCGGCCGCGTCCCAAGGGCGTCGTCGAGAAGTGCACCTTCTGCATCCAGCGCGTGCGTGCGGGGCGCTACCCGGCGTGCGTCGAGGTGTGCCCGGTCGGTGCGCGGAAGTTCGGCAACCTGCTGGATCCGAAGAGCGAGATCCGGTACGTGATCGAGAACAAGCGGGTGCTCGTCCTCAAGGAGGAACTGAACACCATGCCCAAGTTCTTCTACTTCTACGGAACGTGAGGACGCCGTGAGCATCGTGAGCCAGTTTCCCCGTTTCGTGGCCGGGAGCTTCCGCCTGGTGCGGCGTGGCAACGCCGCCTACTGGGCCTGGCTGGCCTTCCTGGCGGTCCTGATCGTGTCCGGCGCGCTGGCCTTCGCGCGGCAGGTGTCGGAGGGCCTGGTGGTCACCGCGATGCGCGACCAGGTGAGCTGGGGGTTCTACATCGGGAACTTCACGTTCCTGGTCGGCGTCGCGGCCGCCGCGGTGGTGCTCGTGATCCCGGCCTACATCTACAACTGGAAGCCGATCCGCGAGATCGTGATCTACGGCGAACTGCTGGCGGTCAGCGCGATCCTGATGTGCCTGCTCTTCGTGCTGGTGGACATCGGCAGGCCGGATCGCTTCTGGCATCTGATCCCGGGCCTGGGGCACCTGAACTTCCCGCGGTCGATCCTGGCCTGGGACGTGCTGGTGCTCAACATCTACTTTGCGATCAACTTCGTCGTCGTCACGCACATCGTCTACCGCGCGTTCAACGGCCGGCACTACGACACGCGGATCGTGGTGCCGCTCGTGCTGTTGTCGATCCCGATGGCGGTGGGCATCCACACGGTCACGGCGTTCCTCTTCAACGGCCTCGCCGCGCGGCCCTACTGGAATTCGTCGATCCTGGCGCCGCAGTTCCTCGCGTCGGCGTTCTGCTCGGGGCCCGCCATCCTGCTGATCCTCTTCCAGGTGCTCCGCCGCTTCACGCGGTTCGAGATCCAGGAGCAGGCCATCTCGAAGATCGCCGAGTTGATGGCCTATGCCTTGTTCCTCAACCTGTTCCTGCACGGGGCGGAGGCGTTCAAGGAGTACTACTCCGACACGCAGCACCTGCTGTACACGCGCTACTGGTTTTCCGGGCTCGGCGAGCACCGGACGCTCGTGCCCTATGCGTGGACGGCCGTGGCGCTGAACCTGTCGGCATTCCTGCTGTTCATCATCCCGGCAGGGCGCCGGCACTGGGTGACATTGAACCTGGGCTGCCTGGCCACGTACGCGGGCTGTTACATCGACAAGGGTATGGGACTCATCATCCCTGGGTTCACGCCGGACGCGCTCGGCGAGATCTACGAATACGTACCGTCGCTGACCGAGTTGCGCGTCGCGGCTGGGGTGTTCGCCCTGGGCTTCCTCGTCTTCACCTTGATGCTGAAGGTCGCAGTGCCGATCTCGCTCGGCGAGTTCCAGCACGAACCGGACACCGGCGAGGCGCACTGACGCC
>Ga0209745_1000918_pt1 | contig 17804 bp, 18 predicted proteins | sample BarGraNGADG00312_FD_184495 | JGI IMG/M metagenome (GOLD analysis project Ga0209745, IMG submission 184495) | Arctic peat soil microbial communities from Barrow, Alaska - Barrow Graham LP Ref core NGADG0004-312 (SPAdes) (version 2) | ecosystem: Environmental > Terrestrial > Soil > Wetlands > Peat...
GCTGGCGGTAGTGCCGCTCCAGGGTGAAGACCGTCTCGAAGACAACCGTATCGCTGATACGGGCCTTCAGCTCGCCATCCTCGATCCGGCGGAAATAGGATACACCGGCGGGGAGAGGATCAGCGCGTCTCTTCGCCGCCCGTCTCGACCGTCGCATACTCGCGGTAGCGGCGCACCAGGGCGTAGCCGCGCGCGAGCCAGAGCCCGATCGAGAGGAACAGCAGGTCGGACGCTACGGTGGATAAGGTGGTGGGAGGTCGATCTGCCGCCCCCGGTCCCAACTTGGAGAAACCGCCGGTTGCCACGTAGTCGATGCCCATCCGTAACGCAATCGTCGCCAGCCAGAGGGCGACGTAGGCAACGCCGCCGCTCATCCAGACCTCCCCGGTCGAGCCCTCGCGCCAGAATCTGATCGTTCGCATCATCATCCAGCCCATCCCCAGGCCGGCAAGCAGGGCAACCGGCGCGAGGACGACGAACAGCGGATCCTCGAACGGCCGCGTGTTCACCATGAGGCCGGCAATGGACGCCAGCACGATCAGGGCCGTTATTGCGATTGTTCGAGCCATCCGAACCTTCTGAGCGCGGGTGCGCCGGTAGACGGACCAGCCGATCAAGCCAAAGATGGCGATTATCGGCAAGAGTTGGGGAGTCCCTCCGGGTTGCATCGAGCAGTATTCCTCAAGTGCAGTTTCGCTAGGTCGCCCCGGCTCGCCGCGGTATCCGTGTGCAGCCCCACGGAGTTGCGCGTGAGTTCGCTTTGCGCTAGTCTCATTAGCACCAAATGATATCAGATTGAACACTCAATCAGAGCGGGTGGCATTCGTTCTGCGATTCACGATTGGAGCGCAGAAATGCCGCGATAGTGAAGGAGCTTGCTGAGAATGCCGGTGTTGATCGCCGCCGCCGTCGTCCTGATCGGGAACCTTCCTTTCGGTTACTGGCGCGCTAACGTCAGGAAGTTCTCCATGCAGTGGGCGCTGGCCATCCACATTCCTGTGGTGCTGGCGATTGCGCTCCGAATCCTGGGTGGAATCCCTTTCGAGCCGGTGACGCTGGCGATCATGGTGGCAGCATTCTTCCTGGGACAAACCGCGGGGCAGCGGGTTCGGGCGGGCCTGGGCGCCGTCCTATCGGTCCAGCTGACCTCCTGCCTTCCCCTGGACCTGATCCGCGCACTGATGAGCTAGTACTTCGACACAGAGATTCTGAGGAGTGCATGCGGGCATGTTGGGATCTCTAAACCAGCGATGACCCTAACCAGAGTTTACATGACCCCAAGGAGGACTGTGATGGGTAAGATGATCTACTCGATGAATGTGTCGCTCGATGGCTTCATCGAGACGCCGAACCGAGGGCTGGATTGGGTCACCATGGACGAGGAGCTGCACACCTTCTTCAACGATCAGGCGCGCGAAATGGGTGCGTTTCTGTATGGTCGGCGGCTATACGAGGTAATGGTCGACTACTGGCCGACGGCGGATACGAACCCATCGATCCCGGAGTATGTGATCGAGTTCGCCAGCATCTGGAAGGACAAGCCCAAGATAGTATTTTCGAAGACTCTCCAAAAGGTCGAATGGAATAGCCGCCTGGTCAGAGACAACATCGCCGAAGAGGTCGCGCAACTGAAAGCGCAGACTAGCATGGACCTCGATGTCGGTGGCCCCACCATCGCCTCGACCTTCATGCGGCTCGGCCTAATCGATGAATACGGGCTCTTGGTGCATCCGGTCGCCCTCGGGGGCGGCACGCCATTCTTCCCGGCGTTGGCAAACCCGATCAAGGTCAGGCTCGTTGAAACGCGGACGTTCGGTTCCGGAGTCGTCTACCTCCGCTACCAGAATGTAGGCGAGAGGCATTAGTCGACCGCAGGCTACTTACCGGATCAGGGCGCCGTCTGGCCGGGTTCCGAGACCCCCGCTCCCGCGTCCGGCGCCGCTCCGTACGGGACGCCGCCGCCGTAATAGGTCTGACCCAGGTAGAGGCGACCGAGGTTGACCGTCCCACTGGCATCTTTGACAAACACGTTGGGTCGGACTGCCACGGCAGTGGACACGTTCTGGACTGGCCCTGCCGCCACCATCAGGTACTGCCCGGTTGGGACGTTGTCGATGCGAAACATGCCCTGGTCGTCAGTGCGGGTGCTGAGATCGGTCCCCTGGACCGCTACCAGCACCGCTCCCGCTGGAATCAGCCGCGGGTACGGTCGCACCCCGGGACTTATGGGGAATACAGACGGGGGTAAAGAGCCTGATGCGCCGTCAGGGGTTGCGTCCGGCGCCGCGTCGGGACCACCAGGAGACACCACATCGGGTGCGGCCACGCCCGGCGCTTCCTGGGGAGTCGCCCCATATGGAACCGGCAGGGGCGCGTTCCACACGACCTGGCCGGTGATCGAACCTGTGGACTGGGCAGCGGTGGCGAGAGAAGGACTGCGGGACAGGACGATCGCGCCGCTGGCGAGCAGGATGGCCGCGAGTAGAGACACCGATACGAACGCGTTCAGCTTCATGGCATCATCACCTCCTGCCCACATTAACGAAATAGCCCAGCCGTTTGTTCCATCTGGCCTTCGACCGAGACAGAAGGCAGCCAGAAATGGAGACGGTCCGCTTACCGAGTGGCACCCAGGCCGGATACAAGGAGAAGATCGACAACTACTCCTTGTGCACCGGCAGGGTGAAGGCGAGGCGAGTCGGAGTCCCGCGACTATTTCTGCTGCTGCTTTGCCATCTCCATTATCGGCTTGACCGAGACCTCAACCTCGTCCCAGAAGGCGCCCATCTCAGCCGGCCCACTGTACTCGACCTTCAAGCCGACGTCGTCCATTTTCTTAATGAAATCCGGGGACTGGCAGGTCTTCTCGAAGGCAGCACTCAGAACGTCCACAATCTCTTTGGGCGTGCCGCCGGGCAGCACCCAGCCGAAGGTTTGGTAAGCCTTGAAGGCGTAGCCCTGGGAGGCGAAGGTCGGGACGCCCGGGAGATACTTGTTCTCCTTGTCATCCATGACGCCGAGAGACCTGGCAGTGCCACCCTTGACCGCGCTGATGTAGGGCGGATCGACGTTGCCGACCACGGCGTCCACGTGGCCGCCCAGAAGAGCGGTTGTGGCCGGCGCGGATCCATCGAAGTGCACGACCCCGAATTCCACCCCCGCCAGCTTGGCAAACTGGAGAGCAGACAGGTGAGGCGTGCCCATGTAGCCCGTGGAGCCCAGGGAGACCTTGCCAGGCTTCGCCTTGGCGGCGTCTACCAGATCCTTCAGCGTGTTATACGGGCTGTCGGCCTTGACCAGGATGGTTTCGGGCGCGCGGGTCATCACGGCCAGCGGCGCAATATCCTTCCTGCCGAAGGTCGCCCCACGCTCCGGGTCCAGGTAGATGGTGAGCCCCGAGGGGATGTTCATCTGGCCTATGGTGTAGCCGTCGGGCTTCCCCTTGACCACTTCGGTCATGCCGACCTGGGAGCTGGCGCCGGGCTTGTCCACGACCTCCACTGTCGTTCCAAGAGCATCCTGCAGCGCGGGTATCATCAGTCGGCCCATGACGTCGCTGGGGCCGCCGGCCGCGTAGGGTACTAACAGGGTAACCACCTTACCCTTGGTGGGGAAGTCCACCTTCTTGGCGGGGACGGCGGTCGGGGCGACGGCCGCTGCAGCCGTGGTGGGCTGGGCGGCGGGCGCCGCCGCTGCCTTGGTGGGCTCCGCGGCCGGGGCCTTGGTGGGAGCGGCCGCGGGGGCGGACTGGGAACAGCCGACACTGAGAATGGTCATGCCGACCACCAGGGCCAGGACAGCGGAAAGGATCACCGGGAGACGCTTCATCTGGAACTCCTTATTGTGATATGCGGATGGGCTTGCGGAAACGCGGGGGCTACAACCTGATTGATGCCCACATTGTAGTGGCAAGGAACCACCATGGCAATCATTGCCTTCGCGAACCAAGGCATTGCCCCATGGCAGATGATGGTGGGAGATGTACTGCAGCCCGGGCGCAATCCCCTACCGCGGGTGAGGGATCGCATCCGGTTCAACTGTCGAGTCTGTCCTTTAGCCAAGCCACCACATCCGCCAGGCTCTGGGCAGTCACCTCGTGCCCCATGGGATACTCTCGATAGGTGAGGTCGACGGGAAGGGCTGACAGCCGGTCCCGCACGTTCCAGCCGTAGTGGAGCGGCAGCAGCTGGTCCTCGGTACCGTGTAACACCAGGATCGGCATTCCCTTCAGATCGGGAGAGGCTATCTTCGGTTGAACCCCCGGCAGCAGGAGCCCGCTCATGGCGACGACGCCCGCAACCAACTCCGGACTCGTCAGGGCCACGCTGAGGCTCATTATTGCGCCCTGGCTGAATCCCATCAGGTAGACCCGCCGAGGGTCGGTGTTGTACCGGCCGGTAACATCGCCAATGAAGCTCACCAGCGCCAGCCGGCTCTGTTCGGCCTCGTCGGAGTCGAACTCCCGCTCAGCGTCCGTGATTGTTGCATGGAACCAAGCGTAAGAGTCAGGACCAAGGGTCAAAGGCGCTCTGGCGCTGACCACACGGAAGCGGACGTCCAGGTGGTCCGCCATCGCGAAGAGGTCCCTCTCGTTGCTGCCGATGCCGTGGAGAAGGAGGAGCAGGGGTGGCAGCCCGGGCTGCCATCGGTCCGGCTCCCTCGTCAAGTGGACTAACGAATGCGATGGCTGCGACACGGGCAACTCCTTTTCACATGACCAAGTTCAGGGAAGGATAGCGACCGAGTTCGCCGAGTTCAAGGAAGGATAGCATCGAAGCGGGGTGGAGCGCACGGTTTCGGAGAGCCTGCCACGGGTCTCGGCAACTGCCGATCGATTGAACAGGATCCTGCCTACGAGTCGAGGGGAGACGGATCGCCCGTCGGGCGGGGATGACCGGCTCGAGCCAGCCGTGCCCCCCTCAGGCAGCTATCCTTTTCCGTGGCCGGATGCCACTCGGGAACCGCTCACCGCGCTCATGTTAGAATACCGCCGTCTATTGCCGATTTTGGGGAGGAATGCCATGCCCAACTGTGAAGACTATCTGAAAGAACAGCAGCCACGGCTCCTGGAGGAGTTCTTCGAGTTCCTGAGAATCCCCAGCATCTCCGGTTTGCCTCAGCATGCGGACGACATCCAGCGTGGGGCAGAATGGGTGGCCAACCGGCTCAAGGCCGCTGGCCTTGAAAACACCAGGGTGATGCCCACCGGCGCGCATCCCGTGGCCTACGGCGAGTGGCTGCACGCCCCAGGCAAGCCCACGATCCTGATCTACGGCCACTTCGACACGCAACCGGTGGACCCCCTGAACCTCTGGACCAACCCACCCTTCGAGCCGACGCTTCGAGATGGCCGGATCTATGCTCGAGGTGTCTCTGACAACAAGGGCGGCGTCTTCCTCTCCATCACTGCCGTCGACGCGCAGCTCAAGACGACGGGCAGACTGCCGGTCAACGTGAAGTTCCTCATCGAAGGGCAGGAGGAGATCGGAAGCCCGGACCTGCCGGCCTTCGTCGCCGCGCACAAGGAGATGCTCGCCTGCGATCTGGTCATCAGCTCCGACGGCACCCAGTGGGGTGAGACCGAGCCGGCTCTGCAGGTTGGCCTGCGAGGGCTCGCGGGCATAGAGATCGACATGTTCGGCGCCAACTCCGACCTGCACTCGGGCATTTACGGCGGTGCGGTCCAGAACCCTCTCCACGCCTTGGTGAGGCTGCTGGACTCCATGCGCGCGCCCGACGGCAGAATCGCGGTGGAGGGCTTCTACGATGACGTCGTCACCCTCACGCCGAAAGAGCGCGCCGAAATCGCCGAGGTCCCCTTCGACGAGGCGAAGTACAAGGCAGAGCTGGGCGTGGACGACCTGTTCGGGGAGCCGGGCTACACCGCGTTGGAGCGAGTATGGATTCGGCCTACCCTCGAGCTGAATGGGATGTGGGGTGGCTTCCAGGGCGACGGCGTCAAGACGGTGCTCCCCAAGGAGGCCCACGCCAAGATCACATGTCGACTGGCGCCGGCCCAGGATCCTGAGAAGATACAGGGGTTACTGAAGGCCCACGTCGAGAAGCACGCACCCAAGGGCGTGAGGACAGAGGTCCGGCTGCTGGCCGGAACGGCAAAAGCCTACGTGATTCCCGCCGACCACCCCGGGAACCAGGCGGCCAGAGCGGTGCTGATGGAAATGTACGGCAAGGAGCCGTACCACATCAGGACCGGCGGAACCGTTCCGGTGTGCGAGACCTTCCAGACCCACCTTGGCGTCTTCACGGTGACCTTCGCCTTCGGCCTGGACGACGAGAGGTTTCACGCTCCCAATGAGTTCTTCCGGGTCTCCAGCCTGCAGAAGGGACAGGTCGCTTACTGCAGGCTGCTGGAACGGCTGGCCCAGCAGCTCTGACCGATCCACTTGGAGTGTTTCAGTCAGAACGGTAAGGAAGAGGCTCCAGGCAGAGGCTCCAAGTGAAGTGGATGGTTCAGCCCAATGCGGTTCAGTCAGCGCAGGGATCTCTAGGGCAGGCCGCTGGACCCCGATAGCTGCTGGACTCTGATAGCTGATCGAAGCAACGCGGTTGTGGCGGGATTATCTATTCTAGCCACAACCTCTGGATGGCTATCCCAAGGTTCCGGCTGTCGGTGTCCAGATGCATCTCTCTCGGTACCCAGGTCTGATCCAAATCGATCTCCACCAGCAGGGGGCCGTCCGGCCGTGCCGGCATCGGGAATCGCAGCTCTGCCCACTCCCCGGGTCCCACGCTGAAGCGGTGCGCCGCACCGTTCAACGAGACGCTGCCTGAGACTGGCCTCCCCAGCTCCTTCGGTCCCGAGAAGAAATGGATGGCCAGCGTGGCCTGTCCATGAGCCTTCATGCGGATTCGAGCCTGGCGGTCTGTCCAGCGGATGGTTGGGGGCCAGCTCTCTACCTGGTGGAAGCCCGTCTCCAGCTTGCCCCCGTCGTTCACGCCCATCTCGAGGCCGTCATCAACAGATGCGTGGTAGGCGTGTACGTCCAGGTACAGCTCCGGCGGGTAGCGGTAGACCGGCTTGCCCGTAGCAGTGGCTCGAAGATGGATCACATCCATCTTCTCCTTGAGTAAGCCAAGTCCGTAGAGCCGTCGCACGGCAACGTCCAGCCGGCTCTTGCCGTCGTGGTAGGCTGGATCGTAGGCCGTGATCAACTCCTCGACGTCGAAGTTGCACTCCTTCAGCAGCAGCCTCAGCTCTTTGGTGCTGAACTCGCGGTGGTGACGAGCATACGGTCCGTATCCGGAGTAGGGCGGGTAGAAGTTGGTGCCGCTCAGGAACTTGATGTAGTGAGCGTAACTGAAAGCGTTCGGGGTGGTGATCAACATGCAGCCGCCGGGCTTGAGAACCCGGTGGATCTCGTAGAGAGAGTGGGTGGGGTCGTGCATCAGGTGCTCTATGATCTCGCAATAGAGCACTATGTCGAAGCGTCCGTCCTCGTAGGGAAAGTGATCTGTCTCCAGATTGAAGCCCTTGTACTCGAAGGAGAGGTCGATCCCCTCCCCTCGGTGGATAAGCCTGGCGTGGCCCCCGTCCTCTTTGAACCGATCCGGCTCGTTGGCCAGTTCCATGCGGTAGTTGGGGAATCGGCGCATCATCAGGGCGGTCATGAAGTAGGGCATGGCCCCCAGTTCCAGCACCCGCACCTCCCCAGTGAGGTGGGGCACCAGCTCCAGGGTGGCTATGAGCCGATCCAGGGCCATGTTCAGGTAGCGCATGGACAGGGGATGGGCGCAGTGGTCAAAACCCTCGAGGAACTTGCGAGCCTCGTCGACTGTCATGGCAGACATAATAGAAGGTGCATCCCAATCAGAAGATCTCGAGCTGCCCGCGCGGTCCAGCCTCAGTGCTTCGCGGTAGCCATACCCATGTGCGATTCGGGGCGGTGCCCAACGTAGGGTAGCACAGAGCGCAGAGACCCCGCCATGCGCCGGTGGCAATTGACCGGCGAGGCGGTGTATCGTAGCCATCATGCGACTGGAATCGAGTGGACTCCAGTGTTACGAACGGAGGTAGGCCAGTTGTCACGGATACTCACGGATCAGGTTGAGGCGATTCTGCGCGCGGAGACCGACGCCGCCCGAATGAAGGGGTTGGTGGTGGGGCTCGCGCTCCCAGGCAAGGAGCCCGAGTACCTGGCCATCGGCGCCGACGCGGCCGACCGAGAGCTCTCGACCGACAGCCTCTTCCCGGTCGCATCCATAACCAAACTGGCCACCTCGCTGGCGCTGCTGCGGCTGGCCGATCGGGGAATGCTCTCCGTGGACGACCCCCTGGCCCGTTTCCTCCCCGAGGCGGAGGCGGCGCAGCCCGGTGTCACCCTCCGTGGGTTGCTGAGTCATTCCGCCGGATTGCCACTGGATCCTCCCGCGGAGGCCGCACCCTACCAACTCGGTTTGGACTGGCCGACCCTGGCCCGCGCCTGCAGGCAGACCCCGCTGCAGAGAACCCCCTCCACCTATGTCCAGTACAGCAACGTGGGCTACGGCCTGGTGGCGCTGGTAGTCGAGGGACAGACCGGGCGCGGCTTCCCCGATGCCCTTCGAGAGCTGGTATTGGAGCCGCTGGGGATCGATGGCTATCTTGGACAGGATCTACCACGCCCTCCGGCGCTGCTGGCCGGCGTCCGGGGTTCTCATGCGGGCACACCCCTGGAGACCTTCAACTCCCCCTTCTGGCAATCGCTGGCGATGCCCTGGGCAGGGCTTGTGACCACGGTAGCCGGCGCGCTGGCGCTGGTTCGCGCCTTCCAGGGCGTCCCCGCCGGATTCCTCCGCCCAGAGACTGCGGCAGACGCGACCCGAAATCAGAACGGCGACTTGATCGGAGGTTACCAGCCACCCCTCTCTTGGAACCGGTGTCCCTGGGGGCTTGGGCCTGAGATCCACGGGGAGAAGTCGCCCCACTGGGTGTCGCCGGAGGCCGGGGCGGACTCCTTTGGCCACGCGGGGGCCTCGGGCTGCCTCGCCTGGGCCGAATCGGCAACCGGTCTTGCGTGGGCAGTTATGGGGAGCAGGACCGCCTACAGCGGCTGGCTCCTTCGGCGAGGGCCGGCCATCGGGAGAACCCTCTTGAAGGCTAGTCGGGGAAATTGATCCAAGGGCATCGCAGTGGGTGTCCACGGCGACACACTCGCGGTGCAGCCTTGCAGCTACCGTTCCAACCTTCGTGGCCATATGCTACTTCCCGACTTGCCTGGCCGCGGTTTCGACCCAGTTCGCCAGGTTGCGCATACCCTCGCCGTCCATCCACTCATAGGTGGGGAACAGCCGGGAGAAGGGGCCCTCCTTCAGCCCCAGAAAGTTGTAGGGGGCCAATCCGAAGGGGGTGGAGGGGAGCTCCGAGTACCCCAGCCATGTCCCGGTGCCCACCCTCTTTTCGAGGATGCCGATCCGTCCTTTGGCCGGATCCAGCGAGAAGCCGAGGAACTCAAAGGGGTTCTCTCCCTTGGTGTCGACGCCCCCATGGTCGGGGATCCTATTGACGTAGATGCCGAGAATGCCGTTGCCCCGATCGAAGCTCTTGGCGATCTCATAACGAGTGTAACGCCGCGAGTAGCTGTTTGGGCCGGTCAGCACCACCGTCACTGAGGTGCCATCCAATCCCTTCCGGATCATCGCCTTGACCGCGGCGTCGCCCTGAAGCTTCGCGTTCTTCCATTGGGGCATCTCCAGAATTCCGGCGGTCTCCCTGTAGGGGCGAGTGACCCATGCGCCGGCGACAGTTTTAGCCCTGAACTCCGAGACGTCCTCGTAGTACGAAGCAAAATATACCCTTCTGGCCAATACCACATCCTCCGCAGAACCCTCCAGTGTCGGCCCCATCGCCGCCGGAGTGGAATAGCATCAGCGGCTGATCCAGCGACTTCTGCGCCCCTAGCCCCTTCTACTTGCTGCGCAGCAGGCCCATGTGAACTATCGTGTCGGGTTCAAACCTCGATATCTCAATCATCAGCGTCAACCTGGAGTCCCTCTTGCTGCTGTACTGAGCGCTCACCCCGTTGGCCGTCTCCCCGTAGGCATCTTCGTTCCAGTCTCTCCCCATGGAGCTCTTGTAGAACGCTCCCACATCCCTCGGAGCAGTGCTGCCGAACCAGTCAGACGCCGCCATGGAGAGCGCGCCGCCCTGGGCAATCCGGCGGGTGCTGCCGTCCACGACTTTGAAGCCGGCGGGCACGGGCATCTCTTTCATCTCAGCAGGGACGGACGATGCGTCGCCCAGCCTCACTGGCTCTGGTGTGAAGGTGGCGAGAGAGGGCAAGAGGGCCGACGGACTGCCCGCCACGGGGGAGGCGGTGGCCACGGGTGTCGCGGTCGGCGGAGCTACCGTGGGAGTGGGTACAGGAGTGGGAATACCCTCGGAAATCCTCCCTATTGCCACGCTGAGCTTGATATCGCTCCCCTCCTTCTCCAGGGTGATCGTGGCCTGGCTCTGAGTCCTGAAGGAGGTCAATTGCGCGCTCTGGTCAGAGGAGAACGCCTCATACTCGGTCCAGCCCTGCTGAGGCAGGGACTTCCGGAAGAACTCGATCAAACCGGAGACGCTTCCTCCCCCGCTCCAACTGGCCACGGCGACAACATCGCCTCGCGACATCATGGTCCCGAAGCCTCCCTTGCCAAGGCCAAATCCCTGAGGGACAGGAAACTTCTTCAGTTCGTCGGCAAACCGGGGGCCAATGCTCACCGGTTCCCCATCCTTGTCCACCACGGTTACCTTGTCGCCAATCTGGTCACCCTGCACTCCCTTGGCCGCCGCGGTCTGCTCGCAGCCGCAGAGGGCGAGAGCTAGTATGATCAGGGCGAGGACTGCGGCACGTCGCACTTTCACCCTCCCACATTACCCTTACATAGTAATTAGGGAGAAATGCTCGGGTGGAATAGCCCTGAAGGGGGCGAATTCGGGAACTCGGTCGGGTTTGAGAGTTGCCTGGCAGCCAGCCACCGCAACGGCCAGGACCACGAGCGCAGGACTACTACACGTCTGAACTCCTACCTCCCGCCCTCTGCGCTGCCCTGGTAAGCCGGGCTCCCGATAGACTACCGGGAGCCCGCGCCCTCCGTGACTATTGACCTGCCGCGTACTTCTCGGCCATGTTGCCGATATACGGAACCTTGAAGCGCTCCCCATGGTAGGCCTTGATGATCAGTACCAGCACCAGAATCAGACTCCCCAGGCCGAGAACAAGGCTGACCAACAGGCCGAAGATGACCGCGAGAAAACCCACAAAGGGAATCATGCCGAGAATGGACGAGATAACGGTGAAGACGATCCAGAACGCAAACCACGCCACCGAAAGGAATATGGACTGATAGGCGTGGAAGCGAACGAAGGGGTCTTTCTCGACCATGAGGAACACTACGCCGGTGATGATACCCAGTACGTAGCTGAGCGCCGCCGCCAAATTCAGAGCCATTCCCGAAGTCGCCTTTGCGCCACCCGAGTCACCACTTTCTGGTTGCACGGATCCCCTCCTTAAAGAAATTGGCAGTAGATACTGCACCAGACACAGTATAACGCCCTTTAGGCGTCAGGCGTAGTCTCAACTTAGTCTCAACTTGAGGGCCTCCAATTGCACCTTATCACCGGACGCCGTGCGTTGAGATCAGTCGATGCGGAAGGCCACAACTCGAGTCGCGGCCCGCAACATTGTGGAGGCCGTGGGCGCCGGACGTGCATCCAGCGGTCCAACCGAAGGCTGTGAACAATGACGGAAAGACTGGTAGCGCCCCCTCCCAAGGAGGAAGGGGGCGCCGAAAGGCTAGGTCGATTCCGCGTTTCCCGACCGTGCGTACCGTTCCGCCATGTCGCCGATGTAGGGGAGTTTCCACCGCTGCCCCTGGTACGCCTTGACGATCAGGACGATCCAGAGAATAAACGCCGCGAAGCTTAACACCAGACTTCCCAACACAGCCAGTATGGCGACCAGGAAGCGGACGCCGGGCACTATACCCAGAATGGCTTCCAGAATGCTCACGGCTATCCAAAAAACGACCCAGGCCACGGTGAGGAATATGGACTGGTAGGCATGGAAACGAACGAACGGATTCCGGTCCAGGAACAGAAACAGTATGCCGGTGATCAGTCCGAGGGCGTAGCTGAGAGCCCCAGCTAAATTTGGGGCGATACCGCTGCCTGCCGGGGCGCCGCCGCCCGGCGACTCAAGATTGCTGCCGCTGGTACTCATAAAAGTCCTCCAAGAGAGAGTGAACGCCACCTACTACTGTTTAGTTCCGCATAAAGTGTTCCAGGTTAAGGATGTCCCGGCATGGTTCGCGACAGGGGTGGCAGTTGAGTCCGGCAGTAATCTCTCCACATGTGACTCGAGAGGAAGTGAGCCGGTGGAATGGGAGGCCGATATGCAGTAATCTTTCCACAAGCGACTTGAGAAGAAGGGCGGTGGGTTCCCGTGAGACGACACACTGTTAACGGCAAGGAGATCAACCTGGTGCATGGAGACATCACGACCTGCCGGGTGGACGCCATCGCCAATGCCGCCAACTCAAGATTGGGGGGAGGCGGAGGCGTGGACGGTGCCATCCACAGGGCGGGCGGGCCGGCCATCATGGAGGAGTGCCGCAAGATCGGACGTTGCCCCACGGGAGAGGCTCGGATCACCACGGCGGGAAGACTGCCAGCACGGTACGTGATCCATGCGGTCGGCCCCGTCTATGAAGACGGGAGGCACGGGGAGCCGGAACTGCTCGCGTCTGCCTATCGCTGGTCGCTAAAGCTGGCGGAGGAGAAGGGGTTGGCAACCATCGCCTTCCCCTCCATCAGCACCGGCGTCTATGGATACCCTGTGAGAGAGGCTGCCCCCATCGCGCTGCGCACAATGGTGGAGCACTTCCAGAAGCCGGGATCGCTGCGCTCGATCACCTTCGTGCTGTTCACCCAGGATATCCTGGAGGCCTACGAGGCGGCACTGGACGAGATTGCGCCGGAGATCGAAGGTATGCCCTAGCAAGAAGGCCAGCATGCAGAAGATCGAAGCACCAGGAGGACCAGCCACAGCAATAGGATTGAGATCAGCGGTTTCGGGGTGGTGCGTCAGGTCAAATCGTCCTCCCACCCATCCTCCAGGCCCATGGCGCAACTCAGCACCTCGGCGTTATCAGCGGCCATCGAGGCCCTCCATAGGCCGTGTGGGTCTGGGGATCCTGTGGGGTGTCGCTCGGTATAGCATCAGAGTGTTGCAGATCATGCCAGTTCAGCAACTGCTGGTTATGGAAAGATGCTCGGCCCAATTCCATCGGCGCGGGGTCGCCGCCCAGGTGCGGAAGGGACCCGCCACCTAATCCGTTGACGGACGGGGAGTGTCCCTGCCATACTCATCCAGGCGGTAGAAGGTGCTGGTGATTCCGAGGCGCTCCGCGACCGCGCCTAAACTTCTCAAACCATGGTAGCCAAGCCGAACCCCCGACTGAGAGGCAGCAGATGGTCCTTTCCACAAACGCGGAGTTGACCGGCGATCGCACTGTCTGGGTCGACGCCCTGCGGCAGCAACTTCTGCGGGGATCGACGGCCAGGGTGACGGGCATCCCGTTCCTAGTCCGTCGCTCACGCCTGGAGGTAAGCCAGAACGCCAGTAGTTACGTCAAGTGCGATCTGGGCGACCAAACCGGCTGGATCGATGCCATCTGGTGGGATGTCGGGAAGATGGGCCATGCTGAGTTGCAGTCGCTTCTGGCGGCACCCGCGTGGGTGGTGGATGGTGCGGCCTCCATCAACCGCTTCGGCGCCCGTGAGACTCCTCAGATCAAGATCGATCGGGCTTGGGCAGTGGATGGGCTGGACCCTCTGGGAGTACCGGGGCTGGTTCGACGAAGCTCTTTGTCGGAAGCAGAGCTCGGACTCTGGTGCTCCGACGCTATCGCCGGGATCCAGAACACGCCGCTAAAGCTGCTGCTGGAGGACACTCTTGGTGACGACGGCTGCTGGCGCCCGGAGTACCTGCGTGTCCCCGCGGGCCTCCACTACCATCACGCCTACCTGGGCGGCCTGGCGGACCACGTACGAGAGATGGCTCTGGTGTGGCTGTCCTCCGCCACGACCTTCCCAAAGGTCGACCATGACTTGACTTTGGGAGGCATCCTGCTCCACGACGTAGGCAAGCTGGACACCTTCTCCCCGGGAACCGTGCCCCAGATAGCCCAGAGCGGCCGCTACATGGACCACATCACGGCGGGGATCGGACGGCTGACGCGGGCCATGGATTCGATGCAGGGCTTCCCGCCACTGCTGCGCGACCATCTGCTGCACATAGTTGCCTCTCACCACGGGGAAAAGGAGCACGGCTCCCCAATCGTCCCCGCGACCCGGGAGGCAATAGTCGTCCACCACCTGGACCGGATGAGCAGCTTGCTGAGCCATCTTGAGGAGTGGACCCGCCAATCTGGAGTCGACCAGTTTGGATGGTCCACCGACGCCTCGCCCTGGATAAAGACGAGCCTCGCCCTCTCCCCCACCATCCCCGACGAGTTCATCCCATCCGACGGCCCAGCCTAGCATTTGGTTTAGAGGAGATCCGAGACCAAGGATTTCTGGATTTATTGATGCCATCGTGTCTTCGTGGTTGCGGCCCTTGCCGTTTCCGGAAGGGTGTGGCCGAGCAGCTAGGGCTGGGTGACAAGGTACAACTCTGGGATGTAGCCCTCGGCGCCGTCGGGCGCTCGAACCTTGATCCATTTCAGCCCATCCGAATCCACTGGCTTCCCAATGATCTCCATCCGGCTGCCGTCCCTCCAGGCGCGGAGTTTGTCGTTCAGATGGGGCGTCGCGCGGAGAAAGACTCCCTCGCCTCCCGTGTTCCCCACGACCATCGCCTGGGGCAGGTCGGAGACGGGAGTGGAAGTGGGTGGAAGCGATGTGGGACTGGGCACAGCGGTTGGGGCCAGGGTGGGTACGGCCGTTCCCCGCTGACCGGCGAACGTAATGGAGGAACTGGGCTGAGAGGCAAGGCCGAACTCAGACAGGCTGACCAAGTCGCGACCGAACACGAGCCGGTAGCCCACCAGGGTGCCGCCAATGGCCACGGCCATCATCATGAGGAAGGTAAACACTCTCATAGGACAGCGCCCCCTCCACAGCAAATGAGAGGGCTGCCAGAACTGTGTCAGGCAGCCCTCCGATTTTAACCGCCACTTGGAACTACAGGAGTACCGCTTCCTCAGAAACCGCTACGCCGTCTCGGTGGCTTCCGGAGCCGGGGTCGACTTCTTCGGAGACGAACGACGGCGCGTGCGAGGGCGCTTGGTGGGTTCAGCCGGCGCCACGGGCTCGGCGGCTGCGACAGTCTCAGCCGCCATCACAGGCTCGACCTCCGCCACAGACTCCGGAGCCATCGCCGCTTCCTTCACCGGGCCAGCCAACTTGGACTGTGACTTCGGGTGACGCTCCGAAACCGGCTCGGTCTCGGCCGCAATCGGCTCTTCCTTCTCCACACCATCCTGCGGAGCCGCCCCGCTCAAGGGGTCCGCGCCCCTCAGTACCGACTCCACGAAGGCATCCAAGTCGCGAGCAGCAGATCCACCGCTTTTCTCATGATCGGTGGCCGGCCGCTCGGCCGGGCCCTCCTGGGTCGGCGGCGTCGGAATCATGCTCTCCAGCTCAAACACTCCTGCCGGCAGCGTCCCCTTCTCAGGCGTCGATGCCGTCACGATAGCTGCCGAAACAGATAGCGTGTCCGGTGCCACTGTAGATGGTGCCTTCTCGACGCGCTCCTCGCGAACGAGAATGGTCTCAACGGAGGTCCCACCCACAACCAATCGCTCCCTCTGCAGCTTGCCTGCATCGATAAGTGACTGGATTCGATTGGCTATGCGAGATCGCAACTCCCCAGTAGGGGTGCGGTCCACGGGACATAGTGCCCTGGCGAGCCGCCTCGGGGTGCAAATCCCCTCCGCAGACACGATCCTCCGAACCTCCGCCAGAACCTCCAGGTCGCTTGGCAGTTTCACCTGATCCGCCGGCTCAGCACGCTCGGGCCGCACCGGCTCCGCTCGTTCAGGTCGCAAGGGCTCCACGCGCTCTGCTCGCACAGGCTCGATTCGCTCGGGCCTCACAGGCTCCACCGGGCGAACAGGCTCGACGCTTCGGGGAGCACGCGCACCCCTGACAGGTCTCTCAACTCGCACCGGCGCAGGAGCCGGCGTCGGCTCTGCCGCCACCACTTCCGCGGGTCGCACCGTTCTAGTTACCTCGGGCACTCGCTCGACTCTAGTAGTCTCCACAGACCGCCTGGACCGAACCGGCTCGCTGGCTCTCTCGGGACGGGTAGGGGGCAAAGCCACAAACTCGTCGGCGCAGAGCCGCAGCTCTCGGCAAGCCTTGGTCTCCTCGGCCACCACCACCACATGCCGCTCGTGGCGTCGCAAAGAGTTCGCCGCGGCGATGTAGTCACGGCTGGTCGCCACCAGGATGTAGGTCTCCACATCGTCATCCAACTGCTCTAGCTGGTCGCGCAGGTCCTGCGCCAAGATGTCGGAGACTATCGGCTTGGGCGTACCGTCACCGTTCGGCCAGGTGGGGCAATGCACCAGCGTGAAGCCCATCTGGTAGAGCTGGACGGACAGGTCGGTGAGGGAGGACTGCTGGAAGTCGGCGAAGGCCCGGGCACTGACAGGGCGCCCGTAGCGGCTGAGGATGGCCCTCAGCGGTTCGGCAGAGGCGGCTGACAGTTCGCTCGCGTCAACGGTCACGCTGATCAATTCGTTAGCGGCCATGTTCAGTCTCTGCTTTTCATTAGTAATCGCCATAAATCGGTTGTCTTCTCCGCACTTTCAGTATGTCCTTCAGATCGTATGATCTAGACAGATTATATCGCAAGACTCGCCCATAGTCCATCCGCAGCAGATTTGTCAACCATCCAGCGCCTTCGCGAGCCGCGCCACCCCCTCCGCGATCCTTTCCTCCGCCATTCCGGCGTAACCCATTACCAGCGCGGACTGGTGGCCGGGCGTGGCGTAATAGGGACCGGCAGGATACACCGCCACCCCAGCGCAGGCCGCGCGTTCCACCACCTGCCGCTCATCCATGGACATCAGCAGCTGCACCATCAGGTGCATGCCCGCGCTCGCCCCGATTACCTTCATTCTCGCCGCGAGGTGGCTCTGCAGCGCCTCCACCAGAGCCTGACGGCGTCGCCTGTAAAGCTGCCGCATCCTTCGCAGATGTCGCTCGAAGTGCCCCTCACCCAGGAAACCAGCCAGCAGCTGCTGCTCGAGGATGGGGGTCTGCCGGTCGGTCAACTCCTTGGCCTCGACGAACGGTCTCACCAACCCGGGAGGCAGCACGGCGTATCCTACGCGCAGGGAAGGAAACAGCACTTTGGAGAAGCTGCCAAGGTGCACCACGCGACCCGTGCCATCCAGTCCCTGCAGCGAGTCCAGCGGTCGCCCCTCATACCTGAAGCCGCTGTCGTAGTCGTCCTCCACCACCAGCCCTCCCTCGTTCCGCGCCCACGCCAGCAGTGACAGCCGCCGGGGAAGGCTGAGCATGGCGCCGGTGGGAAACTGGTGGGAGGGGGTTACCAGCGCCAGCTTGACCCCACTCTCCCGCAGCCTGTCCACCAGCATGCCATCCTGGTCCACCTCCAGCGGCAGAATCTGGGCCCGGTGGGATGCCAGCAGCTGCCGCGCGGAGGGGTAGCCCGGGTCCTCCACGGCCACCCTGTCACCAGGCACCACCAGAACCCTGGCCAGAAGGTCCAGCGCCTGCTGAGTGCCGTTGACTATCACCACCTCATCGGCGGTGCAGCGCACTGCACGGGAGCGGGCGAGGTAAGCGG
>Ga0209745_1000921_pt1 | contig 17783 bp, 15 predicted proteins | sample BarGraNGADG00312_FD_184495 | JGI IMG/M metagenome (GOLD analysis project Ga0209745, IMG submission 184495) | Arctic peat soil microbial communities from Barrow, Alaska - Barrow Graham LP Ref core NGADG0004-312 (SPAdes) (version 2) | ecosystem: Environmental > Terrestrial > Soil > Wetlands > Peat...
GGGCGGGGTAGCAGCACGCAGTTTGATTTTTTGATATAGGTTTCGGGCTTTAGCATCTCAAAGTCTGATTGTATTTGATCCAACTTTTCATCTTGCCAGTTCCAGAAAATTAATTGTTAAAGTACTTCAGCAGCCCGTCATACCCCTCACCTTGGAATTTTGCATATACAACCACATCCCCCTTTGCCGCAGTTACATTCCCCTCGAACAGGTCTCCAATGGTGCCAAGATAAGTCCATCCATCTCCGCTTACCACAGTGACGTTCTTCGCATTCGGAACCCTGATCTTGAACTTATAAGGAGTCCCGGATTTCAGCCGTCCTTCCATCGGGCTGTAGAGATATGCGCCCACTTCCGTGAACTTGCCGTATGTCATCGGGAATCCAGTGCTTTTATTGTTGGCTACCGCCGCATCAATCAGATATTCTACTGCCCCGTGATATTCGCCCGGCTCATCCTTCTGCTTAACATAAGCTCTCAAGATGTATTTCCCGGTTTTTGGAAATTGCGCAAAGATATCATACCGATTTCCATTCCTCTCAGCAAGAACATAGTCTCCTAATTTGGCGGATACCTTCTTGCCGATCCTCTCCATGCCCGCCATCAATCGAACATCCTTTGGAGCAAAGATGGAGATATTAACTCCATTATCAGCCCGGATAGTTCCTTCTAAATGGTCACCGAGCTTCAGGCCGTATTTGAAAAATTCCGGTTTCAAAAAAGCCTGCTTCTCGAACTCTGATTTTGAGAGAGGTTGCTCCAGAAGCTGCCACCTGGAGTCCTCTGGGAAATGGCCATAGATAAACTCGGATTGTGGTGTCATAAAATAGTAGTCGTCGAATTTGCGCACATATTTTTTATTACCGTCAATGTATCCGGCTCCCCAGGTGCAGTCGATCAGATACCACGATCCGTTTATCTTGACGGCATTCCAGGCATGATTGGAGGGACCGCTCAAATTTTCGCCCGGCAGATAACCGTATGCTTTTCCATATCCTGCGATCCTTGCTACCTCCAGGCCGGCAGAACGGGCTAAGGATGAGAAGATATCGGAATAGCCACTGCAAACTGATTTTCGGCTTTTCAGGACGTCTTTCGAGCTCGTGTCGTCGAAGCTTCCTGTGAAAAAGCCCAGGACATCGTAATCGATATTTTCTGTGACCCACCGGAAGATCGATCTGGCCTTTTCGCGTTCGTTCCTGGCAGGTGCCACCAAGTAGGAGGCAAGGCTCTCAACAGAGGCTTCTGCCGAGGTGGGAGTATTTATTGCATATTTGTCAATATTATTATAATTATATTTAATTTTTGAATTGAAATCGTTGGGAGCAATAGTCAATGACCCCTGGTGTGATTCCTGTTGGGCGCCGTCTTCCGAGACACCTGAGCTATTGGATGCTGCCAGGCCACCTGACGAATCGAAGAGCAAAAGCCCAAGAAGGAACACGAAAATGAGCACTGGGACGAGAACGATCATGGGTTTCATTAATTCCACTCTCAACGGGAAGATCTTAAACATTCTCTACAATACGATCTCCATCATATCGTGCCCCAGCGGCCATTTCTTGAGAGCCATCTCATGCGGCGGATAGAGGTGGCTGAGGTGCGTGAGCAGTAGCCTTTTCGCACCCAAGCGCTCCGCCAAGAGCATGGCTTCGTCTGCTGTCATGTGCTTACTGATGGTATAGCCCGGCGGGGTAATGGCATCCGCCAGCATCAGGTCGGCATCTCTCATCAGCTCCAGGCTCTCTGCAGGAATTTCCATCTTGGTGTCGCTGGTGATCACCAGGATCTTTTGGCCGTCATTCACCCGCACACCTACGGTCTCGGCCGGTGGGTGGTTCACCTTGAATAGAGTGAACTCCATTCCGGCAATCTCGAATGGCTGGCGGGCCAAAACGTCATGGCGCATGGGGTTTAAAAAATAGAGATAGTTGAGGATATAGTCCATGGTATCTTTCAGAGCATAAACATCTACGTGGCTTTGCACCCTGTGAAAATCCCCGAAACCTGCGTAATGGTCGTAATGGGCATGGGTCCAGATCACTCCGTCCACGCTGGATATGTCCTTCTTCAAGAGCTGCCAGCGCAGATCGGGGCTCGTATCAACCAGCACTCTTCCATCTTCCTCATCCGACTCCAGAAGAATGGAAAACCTCATTCTTCGGCTGCGTCCTCCTCGCAAGGCATCCATGCAGGCCGGACACTTGCAGCCGATCTTGGGAGTGCCGATAGCGTCGCCAGTGCCGAGGAGCGTAACCTTCATGCAGCAATGCTCCGCTTGTAGTCGGAGATCCTGCGACGGAATTCCTCTATGGATTCGAGCAGATCCTCCTGCCCCAATTTTCTCCGGTCCACCAGAAGAGCATTCAGGACGGCCTCCCTGACTACCAATCTCAGGTCCGATCCGGAGTAACCTTCTGTCATCTCGGCAAGCTTCGATGTGTTTACATCGGCATCGATGCGGGAGAGGACCTTATCCAGAATCATGCGCCTCATCTCCTGATCCGGCAGCGGGAAGTTCAATACCTTGTCGAATCTCCTCCAGGCGGCATAGTCCAGGAGCTGAGGGTGGTTGGTGGCAGCTATAAGTAGAACGCCATGCTCGACCAGGTTGATCTCGTCGATGGCCTTGAGCAGGGTGTTGACGGCCCTTTTCATAGCCCCGTGCTCATCTGAGGTTCTGGTCTTAGCCACGAAGTCGAACTCATCGATGAGAAGAATGCATGGGCTGAGCCTCTTGGCAAGATCGAAGACCTTATCGATATTCTTGGAGGTCTCGCCCAAATACTGGCTGGTGATCATGGAGAGGCGGACCTCGACCATCGGAAGAGAGAACCAGCTCGAGAGCGCACGAGCGGTAGAGGTCTTGCCTGTCCCGGGCGGTCCAACAAAGAGAAGCTTGCCGATCTCGTAGAGGCCTATCTGACGCAGATACTCCCGATTTTGCAGCGCTTTGCCCGTCTTTTCGATCTCTGTCTTCTGGTCGTCAGTAAGAATCAGACCGGCAAGGTTGTCCCTCACGTCTTCGGGTGCCTTGATGTATGCGAGTTTGAGAAGATCTTCGGCCTCCTTGGGATCCTGGCAAAGCTCCTTGATCCGGGCATCGATCCATTCCCGGTCGGCACATAGAGGTTTATTTCCATTCCGAGCTTCACTATAGCTCACCTTCATGGAGTCGTAGTTCTCATAAAAGTAAGCCAGAGTGGGGTTCGACCTGATTCTCGCCAGATCCTTCTGATTGGCGAACCACTTGGCGGCTACATCGAATACCGTCAGCCGGAGCTGGGATCCAAACTCCTCAAAAGCTACGAATGTGAGATCCTTGAGGACAGCTTTGACGTTCTCGATGCCGTAAATCTTCTGGACATCAATGCTTGTTACATACATCGGCCTTTTGACGCTCTTGGTCTGTGCATCGAAGTAATGCTTCCGGATATTGGGGGGCAGGTCGCCTTCATTCAGATTCTCATTTCGATTGTAGAGATCTGCGGTTAGAAGCAGCTCAGCAACCTCAATTGCACCACACTTCTCCAAGCCATTCTCTAAACCCATCTTTTAAACTCCATGGAACTGAACTAAATCAGTGGACTACAAAAAGAGATAAAGCTTTCTATGAATGACCCCCAAATCATTCGTTTTTTTTTTGTTTGCTATTTCGTCCCGGATTTGATTCTTGTTTGATTCATATTTTCAAACCGGATTTCGTGTGCCATCGATTCCAATTTTGAAGCTCTTTTGCGGCACATCTTTTCCTGAGCGCTTCACAGCCTCCGCCACAAGTCTTTCTAGCTTTGCGCAGCAGGGGACAGTCATGTAAAGTACGGTTATATCCCGAATCTCATTTGCCAAAAGAATCTCGGTCAGCTTGTCCACAAAAGGACCCGTCTCATCGAGCTTAGGGCAGCCCACCAGGGCTACCCGGCCTTTGATGAAGTCCCGGTTGATGTCGGGATAGGCAAAGGCAGTGCAGTCTCCGGCCACAAGAAGGCTTGCGCCTTTGAGGTACGGAGCCCAGGGTCGCACCAGTCTCATCTGGATGGGCCAGCCGGAGAGCTCGTTTGCGCTGTCTTGTCCGGGCTTTATCTTTTCATGTGAGAAATCTGTCTTTGCCTCATGATCCTGCTTCAGGGTAATTGGCATGGTGCAGGGCGTGATCGCAGCAGCTGCATCCCTTGCATGATGCATGTGTTCATGCTTGTGGGCCGAATTCGTATGCTCTTTGGCTGCCTTTTCATCAAACTGCGGAGCCTCGCGCTCCTCGATGGTCAACGCTCCCTGGGGGCATACATTCAAGCATGCGCCCAGTCCATCGCAGAAGCTTTCGCTCACCACGCGGGCGATTCCATCTTTAAGCTCGATCGCACCTTCTGCACAGGCCGTTATACACTCGCCACAGCCATTGCAGCGCGATTCATCGATCTTGATGATCTTTCTCATAGTCATAATATCTTAGCGATTGTATTCAGCATCTATTTCTTCCCGGGACTTATTGCTCAGCACCAGAGGCGAATCCGGAACCCCTGGTACATACTCCCATTTCCATAGCATATGGTTTGTATCATGCTCAGCCATGGCGTGGTTGGAAGTGTTTACGAACACCACGGGATGGTTGTAGTCAACGAAATAGTATCCGATCGGGTGCGCGATTTCGCCATCGGACAGAGGATCTCCATGTATCGAGTCTTCATTCAAGCCATTGTCGCAGCTATAGATGTTCTCAAAGAGGAAGCAGTTCTTGCTCGGATCTTTTCTATTTATTCTAATTTTAAAGGTTTCCACATCCTTGGACCTGTTGTAGAGGACACGGCGTATCAGCCTATAGGGAATGTCCAACGGGGAATGGTTCCGAAGTTGCTCGTTATTGAAGATCAATGTAACCTCCACTTCGGAACTTGCGTCATCAATATCTTTATGGGAACAGTGAATTTCTCGAAGGAAGTTCTTCAGGCCGTCTACCGCAGGCTGGTAAATTATTGGAATTATGGGATCTTTACGGTCTTCGGCAGGGGACTTCAGATAATCCAGAACCATCTTATCATTGAGACTTCTAGGCTTTAGATCAAATATCTGGCTCGAACTGGCCTGATCCGGGTCTGATAGAAGTCGGATGATCTTTTCGCGAACCTTGTAGATATTGGTGGTGGTGACATCAGTTTCCTCATCTTTCCAATCCCAGATCCAGTAGTTCTCATCAAGCTGGAAAAACCATCTTTCCCGAGGGTCGCTCCATTCCTCAGCATCCTCTTCCAGATTCTTCGCTTCATGTGGACTCTCAGAATGTATTTCATGCACCTTGTCGATATCAAACCCGAGCATGAATCTCAAAGTCATAGGCCGGTTGACCTTGACATTAGCATGATTCCGGTTGGCATTGCTCCTCACCACCACTCTAAGCTTCTTATGGGTTGATTCTTCCTGCGATTGTGGAGTTTTCACCACTGTTATTGTGCAGTGATCCCAATTCCAGATCTTCTTTTCATCTGTCCATTCGATCTTGCCTTCTTTAATCTGGAATATCTTTTCCCTATGAGAAAACCAAACCTCTTCAGAGATCATCGGCATCCACGTCCCCGCTAATCTGCAATTCATACTGCTTGCTTAATCAAATTTCGCTAGAATGTTGTAGAAATGTCTGGGACCTAAGATTCGTTTCTTTTATTAGTCCGGATTCCCCGGAAAATCCGTCACGATACGCAATGAAAATGATTCCCTCAAAAGAAAATAGTAGCCGAAAAAATTAGTATGGAAGAGCGTCTCCTTTATCCAATCAGGGACTAATCAGGGATTCCTTCTGCTTCTTCCCAGAACCATCTGTTTGGTTGCCCTCTCCGCCTCGATGTTGCGGCGGCAGACAGGGCAGACCCGGATCCAGTCAAGGCCCGTGGAGTCCTTCTGCAAATCAGCGGGCAGAGTGGATTCAATCCTCTTCAGCATAGGCTCTGTAGCATAGCGCGATCCGCAGATCTTGCAGGCCACCAGGTCAAAGGTCAATGCGGGCTCCAGGCAGGACTCGTCGTATGGCACCAGAGTCAATGCTTTCGCAGGGCAGAACTCAACGCACAGGTCGCACTCCTCTTTGCACCTCTTCCAGTGAACGCTTCTCAATTCAGGTGTCTCTATGCGGGTGATATTCTGGCTGGGACAGACATTGGAGCAGGAGAAGCAACCCAGACACTTATTCGCATCAACTTTGATCATCTTCTTCCTCCATGCGCTACGGCGAGCGCAGCTCGTGTGCGCGCCCGGCGGCTCGCCAGCTCGAAATCGAGGCTTAAGGCATTGGCAGGGCAGGTTAAGACGCAGGCAGGAGTCTCCCGGCCCTCACATAGATCGCACTTATGGGCAATCTTATCCGTCCAGACTACCCCGAAGGGACAGGCCAGCCGGCACAGACCACAGCCGGTGCACTTCTCCACATCGAAGGCCGTGCGCTCTCCAACTTTATGCAATGCCTGTGTGAAACAGGCCTTGGTGCAGTTCGCTTCCTCGCAATGATGGCAGAATACAGGAACCGAGGCATTATCGCCGGCAAAATGCACATTGACGTGCCCTCTGCCACCATGCACACGCTTGCAGGCCACCTCGCAGGACCGACACCCGATGCATCGGCTGATATCTACATAAACAGGCATTTAATCCCTCCGAGTGATCTTGCAAGCCGAGACCTTGAACTCCGGTATCATGGCCTCGGGGTCTCTAACCTCCGAGGTGAGAATGTTGGTCCCGGGGAAGTGGAAGGGCATGAATGCCACCCCCTTCTTCAGGCGGTCTGTAATGCGTGCATAGGCCACTGTCTCGCCGCGGGGCGTTGTTACCGTCACCTCATCGCCATCAGCCACTTTCAGCCTCAAGGCGTCGAATGTATTGATCTCCACAAAGAGATCCGGCTCGCGTTCCAGCAGGGAAGGACTGCGACGGGTCATGGACCCGGCATTGTGGTGCACAGCAACGCGACCTGTCGTCAGGATAAAGGGATAATCCCAGCTCGAGTCTTCCGCCGCCGGTTTGTAGGAAACGGGCACAATAGTAGCGCGACCCTCGCTGAACTTGAAGCCCTGAGTGTGAAGAATGGGCGTCCCGGGATGTTCTGGATTCGGGCAGGGCCAGATAAGTCCAAAGTCGTCGAGGCGCTCGCGAGTAATTCCGCCATACTGCGGCACTACGCGATTGATCTCCGCCAGAACTGACGCCGCATCCGGGTAATTGAATTGTGCCCCCAAACGCCTGGCGATATCGCAAATGATATCCAGGTCACTGCGTGCGCTTCCCGGCGGCTCGATGGCCTTTGCACTCCATTGCACACGTCTCTCTGTGCTGGTGTAGGTCCCTTCCTTCTCAGCCCAGGCGGCAGCGGGCAAAATGACATCTGCCAGCTGTGCAGTTGCGGTAATGAAGATGTCTTGTACCACCAGGAATTCCAGATTATCGAGAGCAGCTCGGACATTTTGGCTGCATGGGTCGGAGTTGGCAGGGTCTTCACCCACAATATACATGGCCTTGATCGCGCCAACGCCCGCCTTGTCTATCATCTCGGTGGCAGTAAGACCCCGGCCCAGAGGCACACTGTCCACGCCCCAGGCGGCTTTGAAATACTCTATCGTCTCGGGATCGTCCGCCTTCCTGTAGCCCGGATAAAAATCAGCCAGAGCACCCATGTCGCAGGCACCCTGAACGTTGTTCTGGCCGCGAAGAGGCATGACTCCCGTGCCCTCTCTTCCCAGATGGCCGCATATCAGAGCCAGATTAGCGATGGCCTGAACATTATCCGTGCCCGTGCTGTGCTGAGTGATGCCCATGGAATAGAGAATGACCGATGCAGGAGATATGGCATAGGAGCGCGCTGCCCGAATGATGTCGCCGGCAAGAATGCCCGTTATCCCGGCCACCTTTTCCGGAGTATAATCTATGACTGCCTGCTCCAGATCCTCATAGCCGCGTGTCCATTTGGCGATGTATTCCCGGTCTATCAGGCCTTCTTTGATTATGACATGAATCATGCCATTCAAAAGAGCTACATCCGTTCCGGGTTTCAGTTGCAGGAATACATCCGCCATCCAGGCGGTATGCGTCATGCGTGGATCGGCTACTATCACTACCGCACCGGAATCCTTGGCCCTGTGAATCCAGCGGGAGAGAATAGGATGATTTTCTGCCAGATTCGATCCGATGACGAATATGCACTTGGAATTGGCGAGATCCCGTATGGGATTGGTCATTCCGGCCGCACCCAAAGTGCGGTTCAGGCCAACTACTGAGGGTGCATGGCACAGTCTGGCGCAGCCGTCCACATTCTTGGAGCCCAGAACGCGCGCGAGTTTCTCAATCAGGTAGTTCTCCTCATTGGTGCACTTGGAGGAGGCAAAGAAGCCGATGCTGTTCGGACCATACTTCTTCAGGGGTCCGCCCAGACCCTTGGCTACTAGATCCAGGGCTTCCTCCCAGGTTATTTTGGCCCAGCCGTCTCCATGTCTCTTTAGAGGAGTGCGAATGCGATCCGGGTGATAGAGAATCTCCAATGCGGCATTTCCTTTGGAGCAGAGAGACCCTTCGCTTGCCGGGTGCTCTGGCATGTACTCAATCCCCGTAGCACGCTCCTTCTCGACTGCAATGAAAAATCCACAGCCTGCACCGCAGTACGGACAGACCGTTGGAACAAGGACTTGTGGCATAATAATCCCTAACGAATTTTTTAGATCATCTTTCTATATCGGAAATCTAGTAAGCATAAATCTTGCTGTAGGGCCTCTTTGACTTTGGCGCGAGCTTGACAAACTCATCCTTCAGGATCTCCTCTTTGGAGAGGCAGAGATCAGGAAAGCGCTCGACGAACTCGGAGACATAGCGATCAAGAATCTCTCGATCCAACTCATCCAGAGGCGAGATCTCCACTTGACCGCCTACCTGCTCCTTCTCTACGACGCCGCGCAGATAGATCGCTCCGCCATGCATACCTGTGCCCATGAAGTTGCCCTTATGGCTCTGGCCATAAAGGTCCAGGAGTATCACGATCCCGCCCGCCATGTACTCGCCCATGAAGTCCTGCGACGTGCCGCCTATGACCAGAACGGGCCTCTTATCTTCGTATTCCTTCATATGCAAAGCCGTTCTGTAGCCGCAATTGTCTCGTACAAAGATCTTGCCTCCGCGCATGGAAAACCCCAGGACGTCTCCCGCTCTTCCTTCCACGACGATCTCGCCCTGGTCCATGGTATTCCCCACACCGTCCTGTGCATTGCCGTGCACAGTAATCTTATGACCATAAAGGAAGGCAGCCAGGTCGTTACCGGGGGTCCCGAAGATCTCGATCTCCATCTTGCGGTGTTCTGGAGAGTAGAGCCTGGTGCCGATATACCTCTGGCCGCATACATTCCGGATGACAACCTTCTGGATGCCGGCAAGCATCAAATCCCGTAGCTGGTCGTTCAATTCTCTGGTTTCCAGGGGTCCGGCGTCTATCTCTACTGATCCCGTCATCCCATTGCCTTTGTCCTCCGTTGGTGGCGTTACGGACATCTGGATACTCGTCAATTGCTTTTCACTCTCCAGCGCCCTTTATTCCTAAGACTTCCAGCTCCCATTCGTGCAACCCTACACCTCGCAGGTGATCGCGATTGCCGCGCAGGCTTTCCAGGGCATTGATTCCCATGCCGCCCAGCATCTCACTGATCTCATGAGACCAGGCATGAATTAAGTTGGAGAGGCGCTGCGAGGCGATATCGACATTCAGCCTGCCGGAAAGGCGTGGGTCCTGAGTGCATATTCCCCAGTTGCACTTTCCGGTGTAACACTTCTGGCAGAGGGTGCAGCCCATAGCTATCAGGGCTGCTGAACCAATGTAAACGGCATCCGCGCCGAGAGCTATGGCCTTTATGACGTCGGCGCTGCAGCGGATTCCACCCGCGGCGATGATGGAGCATCGGTTCCTTATTCCCTCATTTTTAAGGCGCCGATCCAAGCCTGATATGGCAAGTTCAATGGGTATGCCAACATTGTCTCGAATCGCTTTAGGAGCTGCACCCGTTCCCCCGCGCAGACCGTCGATAGCAATTATATCCGCTCCGGCCCGCACAATTCCCGAACCTATGGCCGCAAAGTTATGAACCGCGGCGATCTTGACTGAGATGGGTTTCTCATAGTTGGTGGCCTCCTTCAGGGCAGTGATGAGCATGGAAAGGTCTTCAATCGAGTAAATATCATGGTGGGGTGCAGGCGAAATCGCATCCGTGCCAACAGGGATCATGCGCGTAGCTGCGACTTCGAGCGAGACCTTTTCTCCGGGCAAATGACCGCCAATGCCGGGCTTCGCTCCCTGGCCTACCTTGATCTCCACGGCCGATGCGCAGTTTAGGTATTCGGCATCTATTCCGAAGCGGCCCGATGCTACCTGCACAATGGCGCACTTTCCAAATTCTTGCCTCATCTCCTTGGGAAGGCCGCCTTCACCGGTGTTGAAGAAGGTTCCCGATTGCTTTGCGGCTGTCGCCAGCGAACGGAAAGCATTGTAGCTTATGGCTCCGTAGGACATGGCCGAGAAGAGGATGGGAGTTTCTACCATCAGATTGGGAGAGATCTTGGTCTTTATCTCCACATCTCCACCCTTGGAATCGATATCCATTAAATCGGGCTTGGCTCCAAGAAATGTGCGCAGCTCCATCGGCTCACGCAGAGGATCAATGGAGGGGTTGGTGACCTGAGAGGCGTTGAGCACTATATGATCCCAGTAGATGCGAAAAGGCTTGTCGTTGCCGCATCCTGTCAGGATCACTCCTCCCGTCTCGGCTTGCTTTTTCAGATCCTCTATCTTTTCGCGAGACCAGGACGCATTCGGCCGGTAGAACGACTGGGTAGGACGGACCACTATGGCGTCCTTGGGGCAGAAGATGACACATCTCTGGCAGCCGGCGCATTTGTAGTCGTCGGATATCAACCGATCCGTGAGCGGATCGTAAGTATGAGTGCCAAAAGAGCACTGCCGCTCGCAGCCCCGACACTGGCCACATTTTTCTTCGTCCCTTATGATCTGGAACTCAGGAAAGACGAATGATTTCATTACAATACCGTCCTCATATTATTCAGTTCGCCTACGACCGGTTCTCCTCCGTTTGGCGTCCAGACGGAGTCGAGCACTGGCGAGATAAGTCTTATCGACGCTTCCTCACTGGAGAGGTAGAACATCTCCCCCCGGGTTGCCGCCGTGATAGGCCGAAGCCTGATTCTGTCCGTCAGACCGATCATCTTTCCGGTCTGACCGATGATAATGGCAAAAGGCCCGTTCATAAGGAGAGATCCATAGACCATCCTCAATGTTGTGAGCAGCTTCTTTTCCTTCTCATCCATTCTGTCTATGGAGTTCCAGATGGGAGGAGCAAGAATCTTGGCCACAATCTCGATGGGTATGCTCTGTCGCCTCATGAGAAGGTCTACAGCATAGGCTATAACCTCAGTATCCGTCTGCAGAGTGCAGGCATAGCCATACATCTCCAGATACCAGCGATTGGTGCCGTAAGAGGAGATCTCACCGTTATGGACTACGGTTGTATCCAGGAGGCTGAAGGGATGGGCTCCTCCCCACCATGCCTGGGTGTTCGTCGGGAAGCGGCCGTGCACTGTCCAGGTATAAGCCGAGTAGAGCTTGTCCAGCATGAAGTACTCCCCGATATCCTCAGGATAGCCCACGCCTTTGAAGCACCCCATATTCTTTCCGGATGAGAATACATGAGCATTCTCGATCTTGGTATTCACATGCATGACCATTTTGACTATATAATCCTCATCCGAGAGGAGAGCTTCTTCGCCCTGCTTTCTGGGTAGCACATAGTAGCGCCAAATCAAGGGTGGATCGCTCACTACCACCTCATCAGAGTGAGGGATCTCATCATCAGAGACCACATCGAAGTTCTCGCAGAGGAAGGCATCAAAACCGATCTTTGCAGATCTCTTAGCCTCGGGGCTATTGCCGGTGAACATTAGATGAAAGGCATAGTAATCCTTGTACTCCGGGTATATGCCATAGGCTGCAAAACCTCCACCCAGACCATTGCCGCGGACATGCATGTTGGCTATGGCCTTCATTACGCCTTTGCCTGTAAAGCGCTCGCCATCCCGGTTCATGGCTCCGAAGATCGAGCAGGCACAGATCTCCTTATTGTAAAGCTCCCGTCTAATCCTTGGCATAATTATCCTAAACCCTACTCATCTACCTAACCGATACATAAACGCTTACCTCTACAAGCGTCCGTCTCGCTCGAATCGATGGTATGTAGGCCGTAAGCTACTACAATGGGCCTTTTATAGTGATTTAAGAAATGTTCATAATAAGTATGAACGGAACCAATTGAGGTAGATGCGTTTCTTTTCATGATGTTCCTCGCATTGATTTAACTCGTCTATAATGCGCAAATGCACAAACAAAAAATAAAAAGGTTAGCCCAATATGGGGCTAGAGCAGAGGAAGGTACCTCTCCAGCTCCCATTGGGTCACATTCGTGCGATAAGCATCCCACTCTGCCTTCTTGTTGGCAATGAAGGCTTTAAAGACATGCTCTCCCAATGCCTCGCGAACAAGCTTGCTCTTTTCGGTGATCTCAATGGCATCGTTCAGGCTTCCAGGCAAGGACGCGATTCCGGCTGCCTTCCTTTCGGCATCGCTCATGTGATAGATGTCCTGTTCCTGAGGTGCGGGCAAGTCGTACTTGTTGGCGATACCGGCAAGGCCTGCGGCCAGCATGACTGAGAAGGCCAGGTACGGATTGGTTGCTGGATCGGGGCTGCGGAATTCGACTCTCGTCGCGGCTTCTTTTCCCGGCTTGTACATGGGCACTCTGACCAGAGCCGATCTGTTCCTTCTGGCCCAGCAGATGTAGACGGGAGCCTCGTATCCGGGTACCAGACGCTTGTAGGAATTGATCCACTGGTTGGTGACGGCCGTGATCTCAGGTGCGTGCTTGAGAAGGCCTGCGATGTAGTACTTGCCTTCACTGGACAGATGGAAGGCATCACCTGCATCGAACATCACATTCCTCTTTCCCTGGAAAAGGGACTGGTGGACATGCATTCCGCTGCCGTTCTGGCCGAAGATGGGCTTGGGCATGAAGCTGGCATGGACTCCATACCTGCGGGCGATCTCCTTGACGGTGATCTTGTAGGTCATCACCGTGTCTGCCATATTGAGAGCATCCTTGTAGCGGAGGTCGATCTCATGCTGAGAAGGAGCTACCTCGTGGTGGCTGTACTCCACATCTATGCCCATGGAGTCCAGGGCCAGAATGGTGTCCCGGCGCAGGTCGGAGGCGTTGTCTGCGGTGGTCAGGTCGAAGTAGCCGCCGTGGTCCAGAACCTCGGTATTGTTCTCGCCCTTGAAGTAGAAGAACTCCAGTTCCGGTCCTACCAGGAAGCTGTAGCCCTTATCCTTGATGCGCTCCAGATTCCTTTTCAATACGTATCTGGGGTCGCCTTCGTATGGAGTGCCATCCGGGTTCTGAATGTCGCAGAACATCCTGGCCACGGCGTTCTCCTGCTGCCTCCAGGGTATAAGCTGGAATGTGGTTGGGTCAGGCTTGGCCACCATGTCGGACTCGTGAATCCTGGCGAAGCCCTCAATGGAGGAGCCGTCAAAGCCCATGCCCTCGGAAAATGCCCCTTCCAACTCGTTCGGGTTAATGGCGAAGCTCTTGGGGACCCCTAGAATATCTGTAAACCAAATTCTGACAAATCGGACATTATATTTGTCTATTGCCTCAAATACTTCATCTTTTGATTTCATTTGCAGGGCCATTTAACTAGCCTCCTAAGGGCCAAGTACCTTTATGCGCAATTTATAGGTATTTGTGATTGAATCATAAAAGTTATGAAGAATTATGAACGCATGATGTCCATTAATGAAGCGTACAATTGTATCTCTAAAGGAAATGATGAATATGAATAACTCATAATAGAAAGCGATCAGGAAGAAAATGGTCAAGGCTTAAAAGTGTGATGTGTGATAGATAATGGGCAAAATAGAAGCAGATATAATAATAAAAATATAATATATATGATCAATATATTATGAATATTAATTGATATTAACATTAAGTGGAATTTAGTTTATCAAGTCAGATTCTGTTTGTCCCGAAAAATTGTATGTCATAGAGCTCGACTGAAAGAGAGTCAGCCAAAGATAATTTGTTAAAGAGACGGCTCAAAGGTAGCCGAAAAGAGGGGCTAAAAAGCCCGCACCAGAGGACTTAGCAGCTGGCCAGCGCCAGCATCTCCTCCAGTTTTTCCCTGGCTGAACTCGGGTCCGAGTTTTGTTCCGCCACCCAGGCTTTCAGCTTCTTTATGGGCTTACCACTGTCGATAATATCCGCAGCCTTATCCATCCCCTCTCTGAGGTCTCTGGCATTATCGGTGATACAGAGCAACGGAGATGCATTCAGGCATACGATCTCTCTCCTTGGACCCTTATCAACGCCTGAGAGGACCCTGAGCAACTTTATCGCTTCCTCAAATCTGTTCCCCTGGTGGAGGAGGGAAGATTCATCTGCTTTCTTCACCCCCAGATCCTCTGAAGAAATGGTGTACTCTCTGATGATTCCGTCTTCTTTCAGTTCCGCTACATGAGTCCGGCCGAGGGTCGAGATCTCATCCATGCCCCTGGTATCGTCAACGCTACGGCCATGGACAACAAAAGCTCTCCTATAGCCTATTTCTCTCATAGCCTCGGCAATTGGCAGCACCATATCCCGGCTGTAGACGCCCCGAACTCCATAGACCGGCAGAGCAGGGTTGGCGAGAGACCCTGCGATGTTGAGGATGGTCCCAAATCTGATCTGAGACAGAATCCTGTAGAGGGCGGAAGGATGTACTTTTCCGCTCATGCCGTTGAAGATGCCGATGCCGGCTTTTTCGATGCTTCTTTTAACAAGGCCGACATCGCATTCCACATCCACTCCAAGAGTCTCTAAAATGTCCACTGCCCCGCATTTGGAGGTTATGGCCCGGGCCCCGTGCTTGGCCATGATTATGCCGCCGGCTGCAGCCACGATAGAGGCAGCGGTGCTGATATTGAAGGTCTTGATGGTGTCCATGCCCGTTCCGCAATTTTCCACCAGAGGACCCTGAACATCTGGATGGACCTTTAGCGTATCGACCTCGTAAATCGCTTCCCAGATGCCGGCAATCTCCTCGGCGGTAGCGCCTTTGGCAGTTATGGCCGCCAGGAATGCGCCCTGTTGCAGGTCCGGCTGCTCGTTTTTCAGAATCTGCTTGAATAGATCGTTGGCTTCGTCTCTTGTCAGGCTCTGGCCTCTTATCAGCGCATCAACCATACTTCCGAAGTACCTCAAACTCTCTTCCATTCTCTAACCTCTCTAAACTCCGCAAACAACTGATTTCAGCCCGGCTCTCTGGGAAGAATGACTGAATGCATCCTCAATGCAGGAAAGGGACGTCCTTTTCGTAACGATCCAATCAGCTCTTATCTTGGCCGTTGTCAAGAGCTCCAAGGCCTGTCTGTTCTGGCGGCTGCTGCAACCGTAGGCACCTACTATCATCAATTCACGGTAGTGCATTGATCGAAGATCGATCTGCTCTTCGTAAAATCCCTGGCGTGGTCCTGAGAAGATGCAGATTCTCCCGCCGGGAGCCAGCAAACGCAGTTGGGAGCTATCCACCTTGACCTCCTGAGTGGCGGAAAGGATTACGTCGACACCTGCTCCGCCGGTTTCACTTTGAATTATTCTTTCCAGATCATTCGATCGATCCATAGACTGGTTGATAGACTGGTCATTAGACAGGTCAATCACTCTGGCGTGAGTGTGCTTTTCGATCTCTCGAATGCGCGTCGGCAATTTTTCTGCTATTATGACCTTTCCGGCTCCCTTCAGTTTAGCCAGGAGGCAGTGAAGAGCGCCGATGGGACCGGCGCCATAGATCAGAACCACATCTCCTTCCGAGACCCCCGTCAGCTCCTGGCCGTTTATGCAGCAGGCTAAAGGCTCCGCCAGCGCTGCCAGAGCCGGGTCAAAACCTTCAGGCAGCAAATTCGCGCCCCTGGAAAGGCTAAGCTCTGGGAGGGCCATGTATTCGGCGAAGCCTCCGTCGAAGTTGAATCCCATGATCTTAATATTCCTGCAGCGGTTGTCTGCGTCTCGCAAACAGGGGCCGCAGCGTCCGCAGGTGATGCCCGGCCAGACCTGGCATAGATCGCCCTCTTTTAGGCCGCATGCTCTATCGATCTCGACAATTCTGCCCACGATCTCGTGCCCTAGGATGCGGGGATATGCAAGGTCACGATGGCCCTGTTGCAGCATCTTGACATCGGTTCCGCAGACGGCGCAGGCAACTATCTTCAGCAGGGCTCCGCCCGGTGGGCAATCTGGCCTAGGCAGGTCCTCCAGTTCCATGACCCCAGGGCTCTTCAGAAGGGCGGCTTTCATGATTACGTCTCTACTTCTTGGGCAGCTCTACCGTCATCAGGACGCGGTCCGTCTCCTCGACTAGCTGCTTTTGCGTGACCCCGTAAAGGCCAGCCAGAAGGCTTGCGCCTCCCATGCCCACGCCCTCTTTGACATAGCCCTGGGCGTAGATCTGCACTCCCGGGATCTTGGAGTTCTCCAGTCCCGGATCTGCGTAGTAGTAGGGTCGGCCGGTTGCGTCCACTATCTCCCGGAAGCTGGCGGTCTTGTCCTCCATGATATATTTCGTGGTAGCAATGGAAATATCGCCCTCCACTCCCATGGCCTTGCCCAGAACCAGGACTGCCGCCATCTGCGTTCCGCCAGCCAGGACGACCTTGCAGCCCTTCAAGCCGCTCATCAGGCCGACAGCAGCGGGCATCATGGGGTCGCCCAACTCTTTGACGGCAGTGACAGGGTCGTCCTTGAGGCTGCCCTGGGTTACGCCCGCACGGGCCATCGCTTCTTTCACTACCTGCCCCTTCAGCTCACTGGGGTTTGATGCAAAGCTGCTGCTCACGTTTCCGCTGTAGCCCAGAGCCCGCAACACTGCCAGGGCGGTCGTTGTGCCTCCAGCTATGGACTCGCCGATGAAGACGCAGTCAGAGAGTTTGGCGAGCTTTCGTCCCAGGCTTTCGGCCCTTTCATAGATTCCTTGTGGGTTATCGACAGCACTCTGCTTTCGGATGTCGTTTCCGGCCAGGCCGCCCAGTTCCACGTAGGGAACAGCGGGCTTCATGCGTAGGCCGGAGGCGACGAAAAGAGATGGAATGCCGGTCAGGTTCAGGGCCGCCTTGGTGACGATGGCGGGCGTGGGGGAACCGCCCGGAGCCTCGGGCAATTCCGGCATGGTGATGATCTTGTTGCACTCCACCAGCTCCGCGTCTGCGCCAGGCGTGTAGTCGGTCAGTGCAGGCGAGGTTCCCGCAGCGGAAAGGCCCGGTATCTTGCCGGTGTCCGAGTTGGAGATGATGCAGAGAAATAGAGGCCGCTGGGGACGCGGCCCGAAATCGGGGTAGATCCAGTTTGGCATGAGCTGTTGCCCAGGGAGGTTCAGGTATATTAAATCAACGTGACATTATTTAATTCAAGTGCATTTGTGTGGCGAGAAAGTGATATTGAGCGGGCGGGGAACAGAGCGGATTTGCAGAAACGCAGGGTTTTGCCTCAAGAGGCAGGAAGGAAGCCATATTTTAATGAAGCGAGACGATCCCTTTGCATAGGTTGTAGTTATACTAACATAGATATAGAGCGCTCGAGCCAGTTTCCAAAGTCATTGTGACAACATTGTAAAATATTATCTATATGAACGTCATGAAAATCCATAACGTAGAATAGGGGAGTCTG